>Ga0182030_10002721_pt1 | contig 37656 bp, 39 predicted proteins | sample 812S3MmetaG_FD_121299 | JGI IMG/M metagenome (GOLD analysis project Ga0182030, IMG submission 121299) | Permafrost microbial communities from Stordalen Mire, Sweden - 812S3M metaG (Illumina Assembly) | ecosystem: Environmental > Terrestrial > Soil > Wetlands > Permafrost | place: Sweden...
AACCTTCGATCAGCAGATGTGCACGTGGTGCTCGCTGGCATCGCCCTTCCCAATGACGCCTCGGTTGCGCTTCATCGGAAGTTCGGCTTTGCGCAAGTCGGCGTCTTCGAGGAGTATGCAAGGGCACCCACCCAGTGTTGACCCCATCCAGAACATTCCATACGGAGCGGACCCCCTGGTTCGTGCTGCCCCTCACCGCGAGCGCGTAGTACAGGGATTTCGCTCGAGCACTGCTGCTGATCTCGTCGAGCCCGCGCCGGAATATTCACAGACGTCCAAAGCCGATCTGGGCCGAGGCCTCGGTGGCCGCCGCCGGTCACGACCCCGAGCGCCTCACCATCGTGTTCCACGCCAATCCCAGAGCTAGGCAGCAGGCATCACCCGAACGCAGATGCGTCAATCGGTCCCCCTGTCGTATCGCGCCGCCCGGCTGTCTCGAGGGCGAGGAGGAGCGGTGTCGTAAAGTCGCTATTGTTAGGTCACCGACGACGATGGTTTGCGTACACCGCGAAGTGCGCCCGCCCATGACTCAATCTTGTCCCACCCCTCGAAGGAGTTCCTGCTTCTCGCTGAGGTGAAAGCCGCCACTCCCGGTGCCCGACGCCGCTCCGCTGACCTGCGCCGAGAGCGACGCCCCGGGCCTCATTCGTGCTGGGACCATCTCATCGTCGCCCCATTGTGGGTCGCGTACGAAGCCAACCTGGGGACATTGTTGCGGACCTGCGACGCTGTTGGAGCTTGCATTGCCGTGCCCCGCAGCGCGCACTACCGCCAGGCGCTGGCCCGCGGTGACACCTTGCCGCGACGGCCGTGCGTGCACTGGGTCGACGGAAAAACCTCCTGGCTGGCCCGCCAGCGCGCGCAGGGCAGTTTCGTGCTTGGGGTGGAGCTGGCTGACGACGCCGTGCGATTGGCCGACCTGACGCCGGCGTCGGGACGGACCGTTGTGGTCCTCGGCCACGAACACTCGGGCATCCCAGACGAGGCCTGGGACCACCTCGACGTGGTAGTCGAGATACCGATGGTGGGCATGGGGGTCAGCCTGAATGTGGCTGTCGCCGGGTCGCTAGTGCTTTACAAGCTGGCCGGCTTATCCTGACCGACGCCCGACCGTGACCAGCGCACCATCCCGGATGATTGGTTGTTTCGCCGCGGTCGACCACGCCATCGCCACAGGCGTCTATCCCGACATGCGCGAGCACGAATGGGCCGAGGACGCATGGCCGGAGCTGTTCGAGCGTGTGCTGGCCGCCGACATCCTGGTCATCGCCGGGCCGATCTGGCTGGGCGACAACAGCAGCGAGACGAAGAAGGTCATTGAGCGTCTGTAAGCCCATTCCAGCGAGCTCAACGACAAGGGCCAGTGGCTGTACTACGGCAAGGTCGGTGGTTGGCATCAAGCACTGCGCCTCCAACGTGCTCTACAGCCTGCAGCACATCGGCTACAGCATCGCTCCGCAGTCCGACGCCGGGTGGATCGGGGAGGCCGGCCCCGGTCCGAGCTACGGCGACGTCCTGAGCGATGGGAGGCGCGTCGGGCTGGACAATGAGTTCACCAACCGCAACACCACGTTCATGACCTGGAACCTGCTGCATCTGGCTCGCCTGCTGAAAGAGAACGGTGGTATTCCCGCCTACGGCAACCAGCGACGGGAGTGGGATGGCGGCGCTCGTTTTGATTTCGAGAACCCCGAATACCGTTCGTAGGGGTTGTGACCATGAGCGACCCGGAAGCGCCGGCAGAGGCAGAGGCTCAGTGGTACAAGGTGGCGGAGATCGATGGTCTGGCCGAGGGGCGGGTGACCACGCTGGTAGAGGTCCTGAGCGACCCCGCTCTGGGCTGAGCGTCTTCGATCGACCGGTCTTTTGAGAACCCCGAAGGCCGGAGACGAGCTGGCCTCGGCTCGGAGACCGTTCGAAGAACCCATCCAGCGCAAGCCGATGGGAAAGAGAGACCTTCGGCTCTAGCTGAGCATCGTCCCCTCGTGCGTTAATGAAGAAAATGAGCGTCACACTGGCACCGGGTGATGAGGGCACCGATCATCGCGGGGCCTTGCTGGCTGTCGTGTGCGTCTCGGCTCTGATCATCAACGTTGACAACACCATCCTCAACGTTGCGTTGCCCACATTGGTTCGCGTTCTGCATGCCACCTCGAGCGAACTGCAGTGGATCGTCGACTCCTATGCCATGGTGTTCGCCGGGCTGCTGCTCGTCGGCGGCAGCCTGGCTGATCGATTCGGACGCAAGCCGTTCTTTCTCTACGGCCTGGCCATCTTTGGTGCCGGCTCGGTCGGTGCCGCCTTGTCTGACTCGGTACATCTCCTGATCACCTGTCGAGCTGTCATGGGAGCGGGTGCCGCGTTCACCATCCCGGCATCGCTGTCGATCATCAACGACGTCTTCCGAGACCCCGCCGAACGGGCCAGGGCTATCGGGACCTGGGCTGGGACCATCGGAATCGGCATCGCCGTCGGCCCGATCGCCGGTGGCCTGTTGTTGTCGAGGTTCTGGTGGGGATCAATCTTTCTCGTCAACGTCCCGATCGTGGCTGGTGGGATTGTCGGCGCCGTGTTCTTGGTACCCGACTCGAAGAATGCCGACGCCAAACGCCCCGATCCTCTCGGTGCACTCTTGTCGATTGGCGGTCTCGGCCTGTTGCTTTGGGCGGTCATCGAGGGCCCCACCGACGGATGGACTTCGGGAATAGTGGTCGGCACCGGGATGGCCAGCCTCGTGGTACTCGGTAGCTTCGTGGCTTGGGAAGCCCATAGCGACCACCCGATGCTGCAACTCGGGTTTTTGCGCGAGCGACCCTTCTCGATAGCTCTTGCTGCGGAGTGCCTTGGGGTCTTCGGGCTCATGGGAGCGTTGTTCGTCCAGACCCAGTTCCTGCAGTTCGATTTGGGGTATTCACCTCTTCAGGCGGGTCTGCGCATCCTGCCGGTCGCCGCCATGATCGTGGTGAGCGCCGCGCTGTCTCCGATCCTGGCCCGGCTCGTCGGGGTCAAGTGGACCGTTGGGACCGCCCTAGTCGCGATAGCGGGAGGGCTGTGGCAGATTTCTGCGAGTTCCACCGGGTCGACCACCTATAGCGAGGTGGTCCTCGGCCTGCTGCTGATCGGCGCGGGCGCCGGACTTCTGCTGCCGACCGCGACAAACTCGGTCGTCGGGTCGGTCCCCCAAGGCGATTCCGGGATCGGATCAGCGACCAACACCGTCGCTCTTCAGGTGGGTGGCGCACTGGGTGTCGCCGTCGTCGGAAGTGTGATGTTGACCCGCTACCAGAGCCACATGGGCGCAGTGATCGCCAGCCGGCACATGCCGACAAGCGTGTCACAAACCATTCGCGGATCGCTTGGCGGGGCTCTGGCCGTAGCGAAGAAGGCCGGAGGCGCGACCGGGACTTCGCTGGCCCACACGGCGCGCGCCGCATTCATGAGTGGCACCGAACTGTCGTTGGCGGTCGGGGCTACCGTCGCCCTCGGTGGTGCCGTGCTCGTGTTCGGCGCTCTACCGTCTCGGACGCCGGGAGAATCGGCGCTCCCGCGCGCAGAGACCGAGCAAGCTCCCGACAACGATGAGCCCGGGAAAGAACAACGCACCGAACCTCAGGCGACCGCTTAGGACGCTGGTTCGATTGCACTGGCCCCACCGGAAAGTCCGGGCAGGTATTTCTCACAAGACATAGTTACCGACGGGCAGCCGGCCGGGAAAAGGCGGCTCCTCATGTTGGGCCAGGGAGGCTTGACGGTAAAGAGCTAGCAGCTGGGCGTCTGGTTCAAATTTCTCATCATCAGCGAGAACTACTCGTCGTAAGGTTCGTGGCTCACCCGAGTCGAAGTCACCACGAGCGTGATGGACGGCAATGTTGTCAAAGACCAGATAGTCGCCGACCTGCCAGTGGTGCTCGTAGACGTTGGCTTCCCCGTACAAGCATCGGAGCACGTGATCGAGCAGCCGATCACTCTCCACTTCGCTCAATCCAACAATGTGTGACGTACTCAAGCCGTTGACGCGGAGGACGGGCCGGCCCGTTTCGACGTGGACGTCAATCGCGGGGTGCTCAGCCCGAGGTTCGAGAGGATCACATTCCCGCTCCTTGCGTCGCCCCGTGAAATTCGCGCCGTACCCGCCAATGTTGAGCACCGTGCGATCAGATAGCGCTTCCCTTACCGTTTTGGGCAGCCTCGTCACTGCGGCCAGAGCGTCGGCAAAACGGGTAGACCCCCCGGTGCTCGGGACCTCCATTGCGTACAGGGAGATACCTCGTAGGGGATGCTTGGTGAAGGACATGTCAGAGTGAAAAGGCAGCGGACCCTCGGGGACGATCCCGTCAGGGCGGACGTTGGACACGTAGCCGACAGTCTTGTCGGCGGACGTGCGAACCTGGCCAAACCACCCGGTCACCTCGATTTGGCGCCCGGGGGACAGGGTCTGATCCCGAAACACGAGTAGGTGTCGCTCGCGGTAGAGACCCTGAAGGTGCTCGATGTCCGTCAGCGACACATCGACACTCAAGTCGATCTCTGCGATGAGGGCACCGGCTCCCCGCTGCAACGTGGACTTCATGGCGTCGAATCCTCCCAGCCGCTGGCCACCCCGTCGTCGTCGCAGGGCGTGCACCGCCACTCGATCGGTCCCCGAAGACCGACGTGTTCCCTGACGGGCCCGGCGCCCCGGCCGACGTCGGGCGTCGCGGCGCGCAGCGCTGATCCCCACTGGTCGGCCATCCGGCGCGCCGGCCCGGGCGCGTCGTCTGGAAGGTTCGAGAAGTGGCGGACATCAGACACGAACATCCGACCCGGAACAGTATCGCCCTTGCGTTTTTGAGGTGGCCCGCCCGAAAGACTGAGATCTGTGGAGTAGTGCCAACACCCTCTAATCAGGCGCGCTTTGACATAAATATTAGGTGTGCCTAATATCAGCCCATGTCCTGGTCCGATGCAGTGCCGAACCTGCTCATCGGCTTGCGAGAGGGATTGGAAGCAGGGTTGGTGGTCAGCATCTTGCTGGCTGCCCTGGCCAAGACGGCCGATACCGGCCGGCGGGTGTCGTCCCTGCCGGTGTGGCTGGGGGTCCTTGCTGCGGTGATGGTGGCGGGCAGCTTCGCCGCAGTGATCACCTATTCGACCAGCGTGTTGTCGTCCTGGGCGCAGGAGGCCGTCGGCGGCATCCTCAGCGTGCTGGCTGTCGGCCTCGTGACGGGGATGGTCTTTTGGATGCGTCGGACGGCCGCCGGGCTCGCCGCCCAGCTGCGCGGCGAAGTGGACCGGGCGGTAACTATCGGGGCGGGAGCCCTGGCTCTCACCGCGTTCCTGGCCGTCGGCCGGGAGGGCCTGGAAACCACCCTGTTCATCTGGGCCGCGGTCAAAGCCTCCGGCCAGACTGCATCACCGTTGTTCGGCGCCGCAGCAGGGTTGCTGGCCGCCATTGTGCTGTGCACGTTGCTCTACCACCGGGCGGTGCGCCTCGACCTGGGCGTCTTCTTCCGTCGCACCGCGCTGGCGCTCATTGTGATCGCCGCCGGTGTACTGGCCTACGGCCTGGGCGACATCCAGGAGGCGTCGTTTCTGCCCGGGCAGCGCTGGGTGGCGTTCGACGTGGCGAACCATATCGATCCCAGCTCGTGGTGGGCGTCGATCATCAGCGGGATCACCGAACTCAGTCCCCAGATGACGGTCCTGCAGGTGGTGGCATGGGTCGGCTACCTAATGGTGGTTATCCCCATGTTCGTGCTGGCCGGACGCCGGTCGTCCGAAGCGGCGAGCTCGTCGCCTCCTCGAGCGGCGAAGTCCCGATCCGAGTGGTGGGTCCGCCTGGCCGCCAAACGGCCATGGTCCACCGCGGCCGCACTGATCGTGGTGCCGGTAACCGCCGCCGCGGTGACCATCGCAGTGCTCCCCACGGCCAGCGCGGCGACCACTACGTCGGTCACGGTCACCCGCACGGCGTGCGCCGACAGTTGGACGTCGGGCCACTCGGGCCGGCAGACCTTCGCCGTGAACAACAAGTCGGGCAAGGTGGCAGAGGTCAACCTGGACAACGCCTCCGGTGGGGTGGTGGCCGAGATCGAGACGTTGGGGCCGGGCACCAATGCCGACATGGCCGCGACACTGGGCGCCGGGTCGTACCACTTTGCGTGCCTGCTCTCGGGTGCTCCGCCGGCGACCTCCGCGAGCGTCCAGGTCAGCGGTGCCGCGCAGGGCCAGCCCGCTGCGGTTGCTCCGCTCACCCTGGCCGAGCTCACCGGGCCGAACGACCAGTACCAGGCGTACGCGGCTCGGGATCTGGCTGCCTTGGCCGCCCGGGTCAAGGTCCTCACCGGCGACCTCCAACGCGACGACCTGGCGGTGGCCAGAAACGACTGGCTGGGCGCCCAGATGGACTGGGAACTGGTAGGGGCGTCGTATGACAGTTTCGGGGACATGGGCTTGGCTATCGACGGCCTTCCGGATGGACTTCCCGAAGGCGTTGCCGATCCCGCGTTCACGGGGCTGCACCGTTTGGAGTACGGCCTGTGGAACGGCCAGGGCGCAGCCGTGCTGGTGCCCCTGGCCACCACGCTGAGCGCCAACATCGCCAAGCTGCAGCAGAACCTCAACTCCGCCGACATCGCCGGTGATCCCACCAATCTGCCGATCCGGGCCCACGAGATCCTCGAAGACGCGCTGCGGGACCACCTCTCGGGCATCGACGACCTGGGCGCCGACGCGGCTTACCCCGAGACCTACGCCGACACCCAGGTGACGCAGGTGGTGTTGGCCGAACTGGCGCCGCTCATCACGGCGCGCTCGCCGCACCTCCTGGCCGCGCTCGACCTTCAGCTGGCCGCGTTGCAGGCCGCTCTGGGCGACACCAAGTCAGGTGGTGGGTGGAAGTCGCCGGGCATCACGCCGCTGATGGCCGGGCAACAGGTGGACGCGTCCATTGGGTCGCTGCTCGAGAGCCTGTCGTCGGTGCCCGACCTCCTCGAGATTCCACCCGCGTCATGACCGACGTCCGTCCGATCTCCTCGGGGAGGTGCCCACGATGACCATCAGCCGCCGGAGCCTCCTCAAAGGAGCGGTCGCCGGCGCCGCGGGCACCGCGCTGACCGGTGGCGTCCTGCTCGGCGGAGAGCACGCCGATGCGCAGGACAGCCGGGTTTCGGCCCCGGCCTCCAGCGCCTACCCGTTCCACGGCGTCCACCAAGCAGGGATCCTCAACCCGGGGCCCTCGGCCAAGCAAGCCTTCTCCTGCTTTGTTGCGTTCGACGTGATGGGGGCGGCCAAGCGCGATGTCATCGACGCGTTGCAGACGCTCACGTCGCGCGCCCGGTTCCTCACGGGTGGCGGCGTCCCACCCGACCTCGGCGTCGGTGAGCCGCCATCGGACAGCGACGTGTTGGGCCCCGACGTCCCCGCCGACGGACTCACCGTCACCGTGTCGGTCGGCTCCACCGTCTTCGATCAACGCTACGGGCTGGCGCCTGCCAAACCGGCCAAGCTGACGCCCATGCCCATTTTCCCCAACGACTTGCCGGATCCGGCGTGGCTCGGGGGTGATGTCGTGCTACAGATTTGCGCCAACCATCCCGACACCATCCATCACGCCATCCGGGATATCACCAAACACACCCGGTCGGGCATGCAGTTGCGTTGGAAGATCGAAGGGTACGCCTCGCCGCCCCGTCCCTCGGGTACTCCCCGCAACTTGTTGGGCTTCAAGGACGGCACCGCCAACCCGACCGGCGGCACGGCCAGCAGCTTGGTGTGGGTCACCGACGCATCGGAGCCGGCCTGGGCGCAGGGTGGGTCATACCAGGTGGTGCGATTGATCCGCATGTTGGTCGAGTTCTGGGACCGGGTTTCCATCAACGAGCAGGAGGGCATGTTCGGCCGCCGTCGGGACAGCGGCGCACCGCTCGACGGCAACACCGAGTTCGCCACCCCGGACTACGCGGCCGACCCCCAGGGCAAGGTCATCCCTCTCGATTCCCACATCCGCCTGGCGAATCCCCGTACGGCGGGCAGCGCCGACCAGCGGATTATCCGCCGTTCGTATAACTACGACCTCGGCCTCGACCAAAACGGCAACCTCCAGGCCGGACATGTGTTCGTCGCCTACCAGCAAGATGTTGAGCGCCAGTTCGCCACCATCCAGGCACGGCTGATCAACGAACCGTTGGTCGACTACGTCCAGCCGTTTGGTGGCGGGTACTTCTTCGCGCTGCCCGGCGTGTCGGATGTCAATGACTGGTACGGTCGCCGTCTTCTCACCTAACCGGCGGTGCCGACTGAGGACCGATCAGGTTCCGGATTTAACCGGCGAAAGAGTTCACCACCGTCTTACCCATGGTGCGGCGGCTCCCGAGCTCGGTAAGCGCCTCCGGCACCTCCTCGAGCCCGATCACCCGAGCGATGACGGGCTGGATCCGCCGTTGCACCAGTAGCTGCATGACCTCGCGGTGCACCCCAGCGACCATGGCCCGTCCCGTTTCGGAGTTGCGGTACGCGCCCATATAGACGCCGACCACCGAGTAGCTCTTGTACAGGGCGTGGTTGGCGGGGATCGTCTGCAGTTCGCCGCCGGCGAATCCGACTACGAGAAGCCGTCCATCCACTGCGGTGCAGCGACGGGACCGGTCGAAGACCTGCCCTCCTACCGGGTCGAACACCACGTCGGCCCCCGCCCCGTGGGTTAGCTCCTTTACCCGCTCGACGAAGTCCTCGGCGACGTAGTCGATCACTTCGTGGGCGCCCAGTTTCCGGCACAACTCGACTTTGTCGGGACCGCCGGCCGTGGCGATGACCCGGGCGCCGGCCAGTACCCCAAGCTGCACAGCAGCCGAACCGGTCCCCCCGGCGCCGGCGTGGACGAGCAGCACCTCCCCGGCCCGCAGGTTGGCCCGGTGATGAAGGGCGACGTGCGCAGTATTGAACGGGATCAGCGTTGCTGCGGCATCGAGCGAAGTGACCTCGTCGGGAACCGGATACATGCTCTGCGAGCGAAAGATGGCCGCTTCGGCCAGACCCCCGTGCGGTAGCTCCGGCGTCGCCACCATCCGTTGGCCGATCACGCGGTGCTCCACGCCCGGTCCCACTGCGACCACCACGCCGCATGCTTCAAGGCCGGGAGTGAAGGGAAACTCCGGATGCAACTGGTAACTGCCGCGGCACAAGAGCACATCGGGCAGGTTGAGGGCGGCCGCCTCGACCCGCACCCGGACCATTCCGGGTCCAGGCTCCGGGACAGGCACATCCGACCGCAAGCGCAACACTTCGCCCGGTTCACCGGGACGCTCGACCCGCAAGGCCCTCATCCGACCATCCCGTCGCCACCGTCGGCCCCGAACGCGCCTCGCGCCGCCAAAGCGGCAATCGTCTCCGCGTCGTAGCCGAGCAGGTCCCCCAAACAAGACTTGGTGTGTTCGCCCAGTACCGGTGGTGGGCTGGTCGTGCGTCGCCGTTCGCCGTCGAATCGAAACGGGCTGGCCAGGACCGCGGTCGGACCGCTTCCCTCGACGTCCACCGTAGTGGCGGCCTGGCGTGACGCCAGTTGCGGATGGGCCAACGCTTCGGCATTGGTGTGGACCGGTCCTGCGGGGACGCCGGCTTCTTGCAACCGGGCCAACCACTCGGCGCTCGAGCGAGTCCGAAACGCCCGCCGGACGCCGTCGAGGTACTCCTCGAGATGCGCACGCCTCGCCTCGAGCGTGGCAAAGCGCTCGTCGGTCACGAACTCGGCGAAGCCGGGCACCTCGCCGAGCAACGCCCCGAAACGCTCCTCGAAATGCAACGGCGTCTGAACGATCACGCCTTTGCCGTCAGAACCCTCCAGGATCATGGTGACCGGGGGTGCCAGCGAACCTCGACGGTCGCTGACCGTCAGCCACTGCAAGACGGACTCGAGAAGACTGAGATCGATGTAACAGCCCTTGCCGGTATGTTCACGCGAATAGAGGGCCGCCAGCACGGCTTGGGCCGCAGTCATGGCTCCCGCGATGTCGGCGATCTGCAATGGCACGATGTCCGCCCGGCCGGTCTGGAGAGAACTGAGCTCGACCGACCCGGCGAATGCTTGGACGGGCCCGTCGATGGCCACCATTTGCGAGAAGGGACCGGACGAACCAAAACCGCTGATGCTGCAGTACACAAGAGCCGGATTGATGGTGTTAACGATGGCGAAATCGACGCCGAGGCGAGTCGTGACACCGGGACTGAAGTTTTCGACGAGGACGTCTGCTTTGGCCGCGAGCCCCAAAAACACCTCGCGGCCGGCCGCCGATTTCAGGTCCAGGACGACACTCTTGCGATCCCGGTGGAGCGCCACCCAAAACGGCGATGGCGGGTCTCCAGGACGCATGGCGCCGCCCCGCCGGGTCGGATCGCCTGTCGGAGGCTCGATCTTGATGATTTCCGCTCCCAGGTCGGCCAGGACATGAGTGGCCAGTGGCCCTGAGAGGAACGTGGTCAGGTCGAGGACCCGCACACCCTCGAGCGGTCCTGTCACGGCTGACACTTTCGTTCCCGGTACGGCATTCAACCTCGACCCCCTTCGACACCACTCACCGATGCCGAGGGCAGTGTAGGTGGGGCCGACGGTCGCCAGCGAGAAAGAACCGGGCAACTCGCTCAAGGATGCGCCGGCTGGCGTCGATAGCACCAAATGATGGGCGGTGCGGGTGGCGAGGGTTGGAAATCGGATCCGACTGGCGGGCATGAGTTCCGCTATCACGACGGCGCGGCATTCACCGGGTACGTGTCCGACAACGGCACAGTGACGACCGAAACGCCGACGACCTGGTGGGACCCGGCCGACGGCTACGCCCCGAACCCGGGCCTTCTCCGATGGGGCTACCAGGATTCCTATTTTTCGTCGCAGCCCGCCCCACGCCGACGGACGGGGCTCACCGTGGCAATCACTGTCGCTGCGCTCGAGGCCGCAGCGATCGTTGCTCTCTGCGTTGCGTTGATCGCCGGCTCTTCGACGAGCGCCACGACCTCCGTGGCTTCGCCCACCTTCGCGCCGACCACCCCCACTACTCCCATCACTCTGCCCGTTACGTCGACCACCCTCACCCCGCCGATCGGGTCAAAGGTGCCCTCGTCCGGTTCGTTGAGCCAGAACATGGGTGCCGTCGTCTACTCGAGCAACTTCGGCGCGAACGACGGTTGGAACACCGGAGCTATCGAAAATGATACGGCGGCAACCGTCTCCAAGAACCAGTATCTGGTCACCGGGTCGACGATGTTTCATCACGCGCTCACCGTCCCGTACGACATCGCCCACAACGGGATGTCTGTTGAAGTAGGAGCCACCGGTTATCCCCAGGACAACGTCTCGGTCGGCGCGGGCTGCCAGTCTGCTGGCAGCCTGTCGCCTGGTCTGGTGTATCAGATCGTCGTTTACCCAAGCGGGCAGTGGTTCATCGAGGAGGCTCGGCTGCCCGGCGGAGTCGAAACTCTGGTTTCGGGGGAGGTTCCGCCCCTCGGCCCGGCCACTTCCCTGCAACTGAGCTGCGTCATGACCCCCTCGGGTAGCGGTGTGGTCACTACGCAGTTGATGGGCTCCATCAACGGCGCCGAGGTTGGCGCCATCGGTGACCAGGTCGATCAGGTCGACGTCGGCGGTTACGTGCCAGTCCTGGTCCTGGGCACCTTCGGCCCGAAGGTGACCGTGGCTTTCACCAACGTCACCGTGCGGAGTGTCGATGCTTCGTCGTGACCTCTGGTATTCGGGTGTCTCACGAAAACATGTTGACAGTCAACGTGCACTGCCGCAGTATCACGTCCCTATGGAACGTAAACCCGCCAACGTGGTGCTCCGGGGCCGGCAACTCGACGCACCACTCCAAGAAGCCGGCAACCGACCTCTCAGCTGATCGGTCTTCCAAAGCGGCCAAGCAGTTCGGTACCCTCGGCTCGGGGAATCACTTCTTCGAGTTGTGCGTCGACGAGCGCGCCCGGTGCTGGGTGGTCTTGCACTCGGGCAGCCGGGGTATCGGGAACATGTTGGCCCAGGCCCACATGGCCAAGGCCCGCAAGTTGGCCAAGGAGGCGATGCTTTCTCTGGAGGATCCGGATCTGGCTTACTTCGTGGAGGGGAGCGCCGATTTCGACGGGTACATCGCCGACATGTTGTGGGCTCAGGACTACGCCCGGGCCAACCGGGATCAGATGATGGACAACGCAATGGTGGAGGTGTTTGCCTTCTTGGGTTTCGGCACCGAGACCCGGCGGATCAACTGTCATCACAACTTCACCCAGCCCGAGGTCCATGCCGGCCGGCACCTGTGGATCACCCGAAAAGGGGCCATCAAGGCCGACCGGGGGGACCTCGGTGTGATCCCGGGCTCCATGGGCACCCACAGCTCTATCGTGTCGGGCCGGGGCAACCCGGCCAGTTGGATGAGTTGCTCTCATGGTGCCGGTCGTCGCCTCAGCCGTACGCAGGCCAAGAAGCTCTACACCAGCGCCGAGCTGGTCGAGCAGATGGCCGGCAAGGTATGGCTGTCGAAGCGGGCCGACGCTCTGGTGGACGAGATTCCTTCCGCCTACAAGGATATCGATCAGGTCATGGCCGACCAGGCCGACCTGGTGGAGATCCTCCACACTCTGCGTCAGGTCCTCAACTACAAGGGGACCTGACGCATCCGAGGTGCGAGCGCGGCGGCGGCGCCGTAGATTTGCGGGGTGCGTCGGACAGCTGCAGGCCTGGATCTATTGGCAATCATACTGTTCGTCGTTATCGGCCGCTCGTCTCATCATCACGCCGAGACGTTCGGGGGTTTTGCCTCGACTGCTTGGCCGTTCCTGGTGGGGCTGGCGGTCGGTTGGCTCGGCGTGGCGCGCCGAGCGCCCGCCTCGGTTCGTTCCGGCGTCGTAGTTTGTGTGGTCACGGTGGCTGTCGGAATGACCTTGCGGGTGGTGGCCGGTCAGGGCACGGCGTTCGCGTTCGTCCTTGTCGCGCTGGGCTTCCTCGGCGCAATGATGTCCGGGGGACGTGGTTTGCTGTTGGGCCTGCGCCGGCGGTGGGCGACCTCGTAGGCCACAATTTGGTCACGACATAGTCGTCGCCTTCGTGGCGTACTACTCCCAAAACTGCCCAACCCGGCCCCGAGGAACGGTGTACACTAATACGTGTACAGCGTACGTTTAAAGGGGGATGGATCGTGCGCATCGATGTTGATTTCCTGTTGGAGGAGACCGCGGCCGAGCTCGGGCTCGACGACTACGGTGACCCGTCGTTCCGTGATGGTCTCGAGGCGTTGACCGACGCCGGCCCTGCCGCCATGCTCACGCCGTTGGGCGAAGCCGTCTTCAATGCCACCATCCGCCAAGCCCTCGCCAATCGCCTGAGAGTAACCAACTGGCACGCCACCCAGCTCCAAGTGCCAGCCCATGAATCCGATGTCGGCATCATCATTGTTGGTTTGCCGCGCACGGGCACGACCGTGCTGAGCCATCTGCTGGGCATCGACCCCGCCAATCGCTCGCTGCGTTCGTGGGAGGCCAACGAGTCCGTTCCACCGCCGACCACCGCCACCTATTGGACCGACCCCCGCTACCAGCGGGCCATGACCACGCCACGGGCCTTGGATCAGCTGAACCCGTCGTTTAGGGCGATTCATCACGATTCGCCGGAGGAGCCTGTCGAGTGTGCGGTGGCGTTGGCCCAGCACTTTGCCAGTGTCAGCTATAGCACCATGTTCAACATCGCGTCCTACGATCGTTGGCTGGTGAGTGCAGATCTGAGCCGGGCCTACCAGTACCACCGGCAGGTTCTGGGGGTCCTCGACTCACAGTGCCCCGGCCCGTGGCAACTGAAGTCTCCCGCGCACGGATATGGCATGGAGGCCGTGGCCGCGATCTATCCGAAGGCACTTTTCGTGCAGCCGCACCGGGACCCCGTACGCTCCATCGCTTCGGCCTGCAGCCTCACCGCTGCCCTGTCGGGAACGTTCACCGACCATGATTTCCGGCCCTACATCGCCGAGCACTGGCCCGAGCTGATGGCCACCATCCTCGATCGCGTGGTGGACTACCGCGACCGCCACGGGGACGACCGGTTCATCGATCTGGCCTACCATGAGATCGTGAACGATCCCATCGCGTGCGTCCGACGCATCTATGGGCGCCTTGGTCGGGAGCTGGCCCCCAACGTGGAGACCGTTATGCAGGAGCATCTGGCTACCGCAACCCCGCACCGCTATGGACGTCACGACTACTCTCTGGCGGAGTTCGGGCTGAGCAGAGAGCCTCTGGAAAACCGTTTGGCCGGCTACCTGGATCGCTTCGACGTGCCCCGAGAGCAGGTTTGAACACGGAGCGGGCCGTAGCGCCGCAGGGTGTCGGCAGGCCCCGGCGCTATTCGCCCGACGAGATACTCGAGGTCGCAGAGCGCCTCCTCGCCACCGAGGGTGTCGTGGCCATCAGCATCCGGCGAATCGCCGAGGAGCTGTCGTGCGCACCGATGACGCTGTACAACGCCTTCTCCTCCAAGCGCGACCTGCTCGACCGGCTCGCCATGCGCCTCCTTTCCCGCCACAACGTGTTGCCGGACGGGACGCTCCCGCTCGACGCACGAGTGAGAGAGTGGATGTGGCGTTTTCGACGGGCCGTGGTCGAGGGGAGACTCTACGAACTCTTCTCGGAGGGTCCTCCGCTCGCCACCCTGCTGGCCGCGGTCGGCGAATGGATCCGCCAACTCATCGCCGAAGGTTGGGAAGAACGACCAGCGGCCATCCAGGCCCAACACCTCATGTGGACGGTCAACGGCTTTTGCCTCACGCAGGCTTCGGCTGGGCGCCCAATCGGTCGAGCGGTACTCAAACAGCTTGACGCGTCGCTGCGCGTGGGGGCCCGGCAGTACCTTGACTACGTCTCCGATACCGACACCGATGTCCTCTTCCACATGACCGTTGAGGCGGCGGTCGCCACCGTAGGGGCCGGGGAAACCAACCTCCACTCCTGATACGATCAACGCTCGAGTTGTACAACGTACGTAAATAAGGGGGTTGGTCGGATGACCGATGCGGCTGATGGCTTCAATGCGCTCGCAGAGGCGGTGGTCGCCACCGGAGCGATGGTGCGCGACCCTGAACGGGGCCGGTCGGGGAGCGCAGAAGCGGACGGTTACGCCTACGGCACTGAACTGTTACGGCTCGCCTTGAACCTCTACGTGGACGCAGATGGAGCGGACCCCCGTTTCGTGCCGTTCAGTACCCCAACGCCCTATCACGCCGGCCTGTTGTCCATTCCCCGAATCCAGGGCGGGGTGAACCCCGACGGGCTCTACGACTTTGCCGTCCTCGAGCCCGGGGAGTCGTACCGGATCAGTGGGCGACGGGGCAATGACTGCTATTTCAGCCTCAGCTTCTCGGGCGGTCGTCCTGGAGAGTGGCCGGATCGCACCGCAGCGACGCTCAACGATCGCCAAATCAAGTTTGAAGCAGACGGAGCTTTCGAAGTGATGGTCAGCCCGCAGCGGCCTGAGGGAGTCGAGCAGAACTGGGTTGGGATGGAACCGGACATGTCTTCGGTCATTGTCCGTCAGTACTTCCTGGTACCGCCGTCCCTGCGTGTCCCGGGAACACTCTCGATCGAGCTTCTCAGCGAGCCCGGCCTCCCCGGTGCGGCGCGGATAAGTCGACGCCTGCGGGCCGCTGCGGCCTTTATTCGCAGTACGAACGAGCATTTCCCCTTCCGCGCCGGGCCTCCGCCCAATACGTTCAGCGATCCACTCGGTTACGAAGGAACCTCGGGCGCCTTGGGGACCACCGACAATGTGTATTGCATGGGCCGATGGCGCCTGGAACCAGGCGAGCGTCTGCTCGTCACCACGACCCCGGTTCCCTGCGGGTACTGGAGCTTGCAGGCCTGGAACTGGTGGGGGCAGTCGCTCGCCCACAGCTTTGATGACGCTACCTATGACCGCCAGATCGCGAATAATTCGAATACCGTTCATAACGCCGACGGATCAGTCACCATCACCCTGTCCGACACGGACTCCGGCCAACCCAACTGGCTCGATACGAACGGGTGGACCGAGGGCACTTTGATCTTCCGTTATCTCTACCCCGAAGCCAAACCTGAGCGGCCACACTGCGCCCTCGGGTAGCGCCAGCGCAGGGCTACTGGGCTCACGCATTACCGTTGTCCTTTTCCGTCAGGACAGTTCGTTCTAAGGGTGGAGCTGGCAACCAGCCGGCCCTTGAGTGCAAGGAGACGCAGATGCCCCAGTACGCAGCTCTCATCTACGAAGCAGGAGACCCTGACTGGTCCGTCCTCGACACCGCCGAAAAACAGGCCACGATGGCGGACTACGGCGCGTTCGGGGCTACCGCCGCGGCGGTCATGCGGGGCGGCGCCGCGCTGTATCCCACCACCACAGGTACCGTCGTACAGGTCGTGGGCGGCAAGGGCGGCGAGACGGTCACCTCCGACGGGCCGTTTGCGGAAACCAAGGAGGTGCTCACCGGCTTTTATCAGTTCGAATGCGCCGACCTCGACGAGGCGGTGGCATGGGCCGCGCAGATCCCCGCGGCGTGGACCGGCAAGGTCGAGGTGCGCCCCATCATCGACTTCGGTGCCGGCAACTCCTGACAACCAGGCGACGCAAGTAGGGCGCGACGCCCTCGTCCGGTTGGTCCGTGACGAGGGCTCGCGTGTCCTGGCCACGCTGGCGCGCACCACAGGGTCGCTCGAAGTCGCCGAGGACGCAGTGCAAGACGCAGTGGTGAAAGCTCTCGAGGTCTGGTCGCGCGATGGCGTTCCTCCCCAACCGAGAGCTTGGTTGACTGTAGCCGCCCGTAACCGGGCCATCGACGTGCTGCGCCGGGAGGCCCGGCGACACGGCAAAGAGACGGCTGCGGAGTCTCTTCATCTGAGCGCCGAAGCACTTTTGCCCGCACCCGATGTGGTCGCGGACGATCTCTTGCGCCTGTTGTTCACCTGCTGCCATCCGGCTCTGGCTCTCGAAACCCAGACAGCGCTCGCACTGCGCGTTTTGTGCGGGTTGAGCACCGCCGAGGTGGGCCGGGCGCTGTTGGTGCCCGAGGCGACGATGGCCAAGCGCCTCACCCGGGCTCGGCGCAAGATCGCGGTCGCTGCGATCCCGTACCGCACCCCGAACGCGGCCGAGCTTCCGCAGCGCCTGCGCGGCGTGCTGGCCACGGTCTACCTTTTGTTCAACGAGGGGTACAACGCCAGCGCAGGTGACGACCTTCTCCGGTCACAACTGACCGACGAGGCGTTGCGTCTCGCTCGTCTGCTGTACGTGCTCTTGCCGGGCGAAGCCAGTGTGACCGGACTCCTCGCGTTGTTGTTGCTGCAAAACTCGCGACAGTTGGCCCGCCTCGATACGCACGGCGAAGTGGTGCTGCTGGCCGACCAGGACCGGGCCTTGTGGGACGCCGCCGCTATCGCCGAGGGTATGACACTGCTCGGCGTAGCGTTGCGCCGCACCCCCACCCGGCCCGATCTCTACGCCACCCAGGCTGCCGTCGCCGCGTGCCACGCACTGGCCGGCACCTGGGCGGAGACCAACTGGGAAGCCGTCGTGAGTTGGTACGACGTGCTGCTGACCATCAACGACACACCCGTCGTGCGCCTCAACCGGGCGGTCGCAGTGTCCGAGCGCGACGGGGCGCAGGCCGGCCTGGACGACCTTGAAGCGGTTGGGGCCCTTCCCGGTTACGCTGCTCTACCGGCGGTTCGGGCCGAGTTGTTGTACCGCCTCGGCCGCTTCGAGGAAGCGGCAGCGGCCTACCGCGAAGCCCTCGATCTGCCCGGCAACCGGGCGCAGGTCCGTCACCTCGAACTACGCCTGGCCCGCAGCGAGCACAAAGGCTAAAGGGAGGCGCCCAGCCGCCGAAGTTGGAGAGGTCACGTTTTCGCGTCGTCGTGGCCCAAAGAGAGGTCTTCGTGTTCACCCATCGCGAGTCGGGCGCCGCCACCGAAGAGCTCGAACGCTCTCAACTGCCGCAGGAGGACGAAACCTCGCCTTCGGCGGAAGAGGAGGCGGCCGGCGACGATGAGGACACCGAGGAGGACGAAGAAAACGAACCCCTCCGTAAGGTCCTCAAGGAACGCATGGTGGACATCCGTTCGATGTCGGCAGAACTCAAAGTATTCGTCGCGGTCAGCGCACTTGTCCTCGTCGCGCTGGCTGTCCTGTCGTTGACCCGAAACGACCATCTGGGCACGCTGGTGACCAGCAGCGCGTTTTCCGATGAGGACGACAAGTCGGCCTCCATGACCCAGATCCTCTTCGCCGCCTCGGTGCTCTTCGTGTGCCTGGGATGGGCCCTGGTAGTCACCGCGGCGGCCCGCGCCGGCTGGCTCACCAGGCTGGCTACGCTCGGTGCGCTGGGTTTGGCGTTCGGTACCGAGCGCGTCGGGGTCACCTACATCAACCTGTCAACCACGCTGATCGCGGCGGCCATCTGCGGGGTTGTGGTCGCCATCGTCACGCTCAGCTGGTTCCCTGAGCGCGAGACCTACCATGAGCAGGACCCACTGGTCCTGCGGGCCAAAGCACCGTGGAAGACGCTCCGCAAGCTGGTTTTCCCGTTGAGTTTCCTCCTGTTTCTGACCCTCTACGGCTTGGTATGGCAGGAATCGCGCGCCGTCGGGTACGCCGACAACTTCCCGCAGACCGTGGCTGACCAGCTGAGCAACATCCAGTGGCTGCTCATCCCAATCATCACCCTGGCCGGCGCCGACTTCGGCGACTGGGGCAACTTTGCCGCCATGCGGGCCATCCACCGCCTGGGCACGTGGACCTCGGAACGGGTGCTCACGGCCATCGCGGTGGTCGCCGCCGGGGCGGTCGCGGCTGACGGAATCCGGGTCGCCTACTCCGACAACGGGTCGGGCATCGTCAACGAACTGGCGCTGGGCGCGATCGTGGCCGTTGTCGCCGGCTTCCTGCTCGTGGTGGCCAAGCCCCGGGATCAGTGGCCCTCGACCTATCCCTTCGTGGTGCCCGTGGTGTGCGTGGTTGTCGACACCGTGGTGGCCTACATCCTCTCGGTGGTGGTAACCAACGACCCCGACGGCACCAAGAGCGACGGCTGGGAAGCGCTCGCCTGGCTGGGTTTCGCAGTGATCGGCGTGCTCATGCTCACCGTAGGGCGCAGGAAGCTCCCGGCATCGGTGATGGTGGGGGCGGTGTTCGCCACGCTGGTCGGGGTGGTCTATACCTTCACCGACCTCGACAGTGTGTCCAGCGTCATTCACCCCTTCGGCTGGACACCTGACACCGCACCTTGGCTGGGCTATGAAGGCCTCAAGGCGGTGGCCGGGATCGTGACCATCGCGGTGATCGTGGTGGCCATGGCGACCCGCAAGCTTCAGACGTGGGCTCAGCCCATCAGGCTGCTGTTGAGTATGACCATCGCCCTGCAGATCCTGACCTGGATCGACTCGCTGTACGGGGGCGCCGTCCACCAGTCGGGGGCCGCTGCGGTGACCGGCCAGTTGGCGTTGGCCGCCGCGGTGGTACTGGTGCTCGCCCTGTCGTGGGAGTTCGCCACGTCGGGTGAATCGGTGACCAACGGCCACCGGCGGCGCTTTCCCCGCGACTCCCGGGTGATGCTATTTCTCGGCTACGTGGTGATCACCGCCACAACCTCAGTCTTCTTTTCCAGCATCGGCGAGGTGGACGACGGCAAATGGCATCTGCTCGAGTCGCAGTTCGAAGCCGAGAACTGGGTCCGGGACGGGTTGCTCTTTCTCGGGGCCCCGCTGGTCATCACCATCTTCATCGTGGCCTTCAACCGGTGGCGCCAGGAGCGGGCGTTGGAACCGGAGACGGAACAGCCCCCGCAACTCGAGGCCGCAGGCGCTCCCACCCACTGAGAAAACTCAGGTGACCAGCGGATCGAGCTCCGGCCACGGTCTACCTTCGAGGAGAGACCTTTGATCACAAGGAGCCCCCGTTGTCCATCCCGCTGCCCCAGGAGCTACTCGACCTGCTGCGCCGTCCGAGCCCCTGTTTCATAGCCACCCTCATGCCCGATGGATCCCCGCAGTTGACCCAGACATGGGTGACCACCGACGGCGAGCACCTCGTGATCAATACCCCCGACTGGACGCAGAAGACCAAAAACGTCGCTCGGGACGCTCGTGTTGCCCTGAACGTGGTGGACCCCGACGAGACGAGGCGCTACTTCGCCGTGCGCGGTCGCGTGATCTCCACGACGACCGAGGGCGGAGCCGAGAGCATCGACGAGATCTCACAGAAGTACCTGGGCATCCCGTACCCGAACTTCTCCGGGCGAGCCGAAATCCGGACGTTGCTGACCATCGCAGCCGACTCGATTACCCCGCCCGCCGGGTAACTCCCAGCCCTCGCAGCGCTGGTCGCGGAGGTCCGGTCGAGGTTCCCGGCGTCGCTTTGCGTGCCGCTCACGCGGCCGACCCGTAGAAGTGGGCGTTGCCGTAGGTGAACACGCCGCCGTCCGCGGCCACCAGCCAGTAGCCGTGACCATTTGACGTCGAGGCGATCCCCGAGACGCCGGCGTTGAGCGGGAGACCACCCGTCGATCCGAAGAAGGGAGCGTGATAGCTGAACACCCCGCCGTCGGCGGCCACCAGCCAGTACCCACCGGTGACCTGATCGGTGGTGATGCCCACGACTGGGGAGTTGAGTTGGATGCTGCCTGCAGAACCCCAGAAGGTTGCGTCACCGAAGCTGAATACGCCGCCGTCGGCTGCCGCAAGCCAGTAACCGCCGCCGTCGGGGGTGGTCGTGATGCCCACGATGGGCGAGTTGAGATGGATGGCTCCGGCGGAGCCGTGGAAGGCGGCGTCGAAGCTGTACACACCCCCGTCCGCTCCGACCAACCAGTAGCCACCGGTCACCGGGTCAGCCGCCATGCCCACGATGGGTGCATTGATGTGGGTGCCCGTCAGGTCACCGTGGAAGGTGGCGGTCCCAAACGAGGCCACCACCCCGGCGCCCGAGGTCGTCCAGTCCCCGTTCCCGCTCGGCGTGGCGGCCACGGCCACTTGAGGGGCGCTGACCGGCTGCACGGTGTCAAACCCGCTGGGTGGAAGCGCCGGTGTGCCCAGTGTCGGCAGCACCGCGGCCGTGCTGTCATTGAGGAGGCGGTAGCCGAGGCCTCCCGGAGTGGGGGCAATACCCACGGAGTTTCGGTTGAGATCACCGAGGGCCTGGAGGCTCGAGATGCCGGTCCCCTTGGCCGCGCACGTGCTTTGGGTGCCGAGCGGGGACACCCGGGATTGGGCGCCGGCCTGGGTGATCAGTTCGTTTGGCGTCCCACTCGTCGTACAGTCGCCGACCCAGAACACATTGATGCTCGGATCGAGACGGTCGGGGGCGAACTGCAGGGTGACGGTCTGCGATAGAGGGTTGTTGTTGATGCCGCCCGCAACGGCGCCTCCCGCCACGGTGACAATAGTGCTGGTTACCGGGACTGTGGTGCTGCACTCCTGGGTGGCCACCGCCGGAATGACGGGCAACAGGAGTCCCAGGCTGCCCGCCGCGCCGGACGAGGTGAGCGGCCCGAAGCTGAACGAACAGGTCGCCGGCTGGGCCGGGGCGATCGCCGACGCGGGAGCTACGCCGACCGTGGCGCACCACGCTGCAGCGCTGGCCAATGCCACCCCCGTCGCCAGAATTCTTCGCCGTACCCGCGCCTGAACGGTCATGGTTGTTCCCCCCCTGTGGACGGTGCCGTCACTGGAACTACGGCTTCAGCAAAATACCGCCGTTCGACTCTGTTGTGTTTGCAGCGAAAATGATGACAATACGCAGCGGTGAGCGACACGCTGAGCTGACCCGGCGGGCCGCTGGTGCCACCGACGACGCCTCCAGGGCGCCCCTCCCGTCGGTGGTGCCGGCAGGCCGCCACAGGAGCGCTCCTACGAGGGCCTAGAAGAAGTCTTCCTCGGTGGTGTCGCCCAGGTGCCGGCCGGTCACCGTGGTCGGGGTGATGACCACCCAGATGTTGTGGATGCCTTTTTTCCACGGGAGTGGGACGTCACCGCCGAGGCGGCGCAACACGTCGGGGACGCTGTGCGCCGCGTTGCCCGCTTCGACGCTCAGCTCGGTCACTTCGGCCGTCCCCCGCAGGAGCACGCTCCACCCCGCATGGCTGGCGTCGTCGATGTGGTCGGCCTCCAGCGCGACGGGTTGGCCGTCGAGGTCGCGCACCTTGGCACCGGCCTCGGAGCGGAACACGATCTGCTCGCCCGCCACGGCGTAGTTCACCGGGACCGCCGCGGGCCCCAGGGCGTCGGCATAGACGAAGCGGCCGACATGATGCTGGTTGAGGAGAGTGAAGCACTCCTCGCGGGACAGGTCGTGGAGCATTCTCCTCGTCATACGAGAGTCTAAACACGCACGATGATGTGGCGTCCCGGGTCGAAAGACTCTTTAGACATCTCGATGTAGATGTTCTCGACGTCCGCCTACGAAGGGTCCTGGTCGGCGTCGGCCAAAAAACGCTTCGACCTCGTTTGGTGAGAAGACCCGGCTGGCAAAGATGTCGACGGCCTCGATGCGCATGAGGTCGTCTCGGGTCCACGCCCTGCCCGGGTCGCCCAGCAGGCGGTTGGCGTGGCGTAGCCGGGCCCGTTCGAGTGCGTTGCGCACGCTGCGCCCGTTGGCGAAGCCCCGTTGTTGCTTGCGACGCGACAGGTAATCCAGAAACACCATTTCCGCGTCCTCGGAGAGGTAGTACCCCGTCGGAGCGAGCATGAGGCGGCCGATGGCGTCCAACTCTTCGAGTTTGTAGTCGTTGAAATCGAGATGGTGCCCGACGCGCGACCGCATTCCCGGGTTGGACTGAAAGAACGTCTCCATTCGATCCTTGTAGCCGGCCAGGATGACCACGATGTTGTCGCGGTTGTTTTCCATCACCTGGAGCAGGATGTCGATAGCTTCCTGACCGTAATCCTTGGGGTCGTTTTCCCGGTAGAGATACTACGCCTCGTCGATGAAGAGCACGCCGCCCATCGCCCTCTCCATGACCTTTCTGGTTTTCGGGGCGGTCTGGCCGATGTACTGACCGACGAGGTCGTCGCGCATGGCCGCCACCAGGTGCCCCGTTTCCAGGTAACCCAAGCGGTGCAGCAGCTCGGCCATCCTGAAACCGACGGTCGTCTTGCCGGTGCCCGGTGCCCCCGTGAAGCACATGTGCAGGTTGGGGCGCGGCGCGACGAGGCCGAATCGTTGCCGGACCCGGTCGACGAGGAGGTAGGCCGCGATCTCCTCTATCCGCTTCTTGACCGGCGCCAGCCCGACCAGTTCGCGCTCGAGCGAAGCGAGGACTTCGTCGATGCCCGCCGTTTTGCTTTCGGAGGCAAATATCACCGTGGCATCGGGCGCCAGCGGCTCGATCGGCGCTGGAGCGTCGCGCTTGGCGCTGCGCCGGGCGCGGGGAACCCGTTCGAACCCCAGCCGTGATCGCGATTCGTCGGTCATGACCGGTCGGCTCGACCAGTGCTGTCCACCACCCAGGTATGGCGCGACCTGCTGCGGTTGTTCGTGTGGTGTGTTCGGGTCGCTACCATCGCTAGCCCATGGCGGCCTCGTCGGGATTCGAGGAACTGGTGGCCGAGGGCACCTCGGCCCCCGTGGAAGGCTGGGACTTCTCGTGGTTCGACGGTCGGGCCACCGAGGAGCGACCGCCGTGGGGTTACGCCCGTTTGATGCGCGAGCGCATGAGCCGGGCGTCGAGGGCGCTTGATGTACAGACCGGAGGAGGTGAGGTGCTGGCGCAGATCCGCCGACCGCCGCCGGTCCTGGCGGCCACCGAGTCATGGTCCCCCAATGTCGCCATCGCCCGGCGTCGTCTCCGAGCTCTGGGGGCATCGGTCCTCGAAGTCGACGACGCCGCCGCACTGCCCTTTGCCGACGCCACCTTTGACCTGGTGGTTAGCCGGCATCCGACCGTAGTGGGCTGGGCCGAGATCGCCCGGGTCCTCGAGCCCGGGGGCACCTATTTCTCGCAGCAGGTGGGTGCCGGCTCCAATCGTGAGCTCATCGATTTCATGATGGGCCCCCAAGCGGTCGACCAGACCCGCAGCCCGCAGCGGGCGCTGGCCGGCGCCCAGGGGGCCGGCCTCGACGTGCTCGATCTGCGCCGGTGTGCACTGCGCGTCGAGTTCTTCGACGTGGGCGCCGTCGTGTGTTTCCTGCGCAAGGTGCTGTGGACCGTTCCCGGTTTCGGCGTCGATGCGTATCGAGACCGCCTCCGGCGTTTGCATGAGGTCATCCGGGCCGAGGGTTCCTTCGTGGCGCACTCGCAGCGGTTCTTGATCGAAGCACGCAAACCTGCCTAGGAAAGCCCACGGCGGGCGCAGAGCCCCGAGCGGAGATCGCCGGTAACGTCACAGGAGTGCGACTCGGCCTCCTGCATCCCGGTGAGATGGGGGCGGCGATCGGTGCCATGCTGGTCGGCGCCGGTCACCAGGTGCACTGGGCGTCGCAGGGCCGCAGCGCCACGACGGCGCGGCGCGCTGCGGACGCCGGCCTGATCGACGCGGTAACGGTGGCCGGGGCGGTGGCGGCCAGTGACGCAATCATTGCCGTGTGCCCACCGGACGCCGCCCGGGAGCTGGCCGCTGCAGTGCTCGCGGCAGCACCCGCCGGTTGGTCGGGCTGGTACCTCGACGCCAACGCCATCGCCCCTTCCACGTTCGCCGAGATCACGGCGATGGGCCAGGGGAGCGAAGTGCGCTTCGTGGACGGCGGGATCATCGGGCCGCCGCCCACCCGTAGCGGAATCACCCGCCTGTACCTGTCGGGTGCCGACGCGCCGACCATGGCCGCGCTGTGGGAGGGGTCCTACCTGGAGGTGGTCGTTATCAGTGATCGCCCGGGTGCCGCTTCCGCCCTCAAGTTGGCCTACGCCTCGTGGTCGAAAGCGTCTCAGGCACTGCTCCTCACGGCGCGGGCGGTCGCCTCGGCTCAGGGGGTCGAGCCTTGGCTGCTCGCCGAATGGGATCGGGCTGGCGGCGATCTGCGGGCCATCTCGGAGCGGGCTGCGGCCGCCGCCGCCACCAAAGGGTGGCGTTGGTCGGGCGAGATGCGAGAAGTGGCGGCCCTGGTGCGCGACAGTGGGCTGCCTGACGGTTTCCACCTGGCCGCCGCCGAAGTGTTCGCCCGGATACCGGGCCAAGCACCAACTCCAACACCGGAAGGCTGAACAGTGCCTGCTGACCGATTCGAATACGCGGTGGTCGATGTGCGGGCCAATGCCCGCTCCATCGAGAGCGCCCTCAACGAGGCCGCCGAGGCGGGGTTCCGATTTGTTTCGGTGCTCTCCGCCGACGCCGACGGCCATTTTGTGATCATGGAGAGGCTCCTCGATCCGGGTAGGGAGAAGCTATGACCATTCCCCCATTTCCCGACCCGGCGAACCCTCCGGGGTCGCCGGCCCCCGACCCCGACGCACCGCCCTTCGACCCACCGTTACCGTTGCCTGAACCTTCGCCGCCGCCGGTCGCTGAGTACTAGGCGGCGGTGGGCGCACCGAACCAGGTGCCAAGCGCCTGGGGCAGCGCTGCGTCGGCGAGGTGCCCGGCCCAGGCCACATGCCCGTCGGGTCGGATCAACACGGCCGGGGGCGCAGGGATCGGGCCGAGCAGCGGGAGGTCCCACACGCCGTGGTGGCTGGCGTCCACCAACCGGACCCGGTTCGCCCACGGAGCAATGTCGAAACCGCCGCGTTCAGCGAAGTTGAGGAGCACGGGCCGGGCCTCGTGCAGCAGGGTGAAGAGGCGGGTGGGACCGTCCGCGGTCTGCAGGTCGAGGTCGGGGATCCGTCGTCCGAGGAGCAGGTGTCCCGCTCCCAGGTCGTAGTGGATGTCGAGCCCTGACATCATCGCGGCGAAGCGCTTGCGCGGCTCGTCCATGCTCAACAGCTCGGTCACCGTCGAGCGCAACGCCCCGGTGCGTTCGTCGCGGCCGATGAGCGCGACTTGCGCCATGGTGTTCTGCAGCACCCGGGCGCCTACCGGATGGCGTTCGGCGTGGTAGGTGTCGAGGAGGCTCCCGGGTGACGTGTTGTTGACCACCTGGGCCAGTTTCCATCCCAGGTTCACGGCGTCCTGCACGCCGGTGTTGAGGCCCTGCCCGCCTTGCGGGGGGTGCACGTGCGCGGCGTCGCCGGCCAGCAGGACCCGGCCCTCGCGGTAGGACGCGGCCTGCCGGGTCGTGTCGTTGAAACGGGAGATCCACCTGGGGCTGTGCACCCCGTAGTCGGTGCCATCGACGGCGATCAGCGCCCTGCTCACGTCGCGCAAGGTGGGTTCGTCGGGCTGCTCGACGCGTTCTTCGCTGAGCACGACCCGTACCCGGCCGCCGTCCGCCCGGCCGATGCCGCCACCTTCGCGCAGGCCGAACTGGGGCTCCTCGTCCATGTCGACCTCGGCGATCAGCCAGCTGATCGAGGGATCCAACCCGGGGAAGTCGATCCCTGCCGCCTTGCGGATCACGCTGCGCCCTCCGTCGCACCCCACGAGGTAGTCCGCCCGTAACGACTGGCCGTCGGACACCTCAACGTCGACGCCGGCGTCGTCTTGCGCGAAGCCGGTGACTTCGCGTTGGCGGGCGATCGGCACCCCCAGCTCACTGACCCAGGCGGCCAGTATGCGCTCGAAGTGGCTCTGCCACAACGCAAGCCCGTAGTTGTGGCGGGTGGGGAAATCGCTGATGTCCAACGGGATTCCGGCGAACGCTTGGACTTGCATGGCCTGTCCCTCTGCCAGGAACCGCCCGGCGATGCCGCGCTGATCGAGCACCTCAATGGTGCGCGAGTGCAGACCGCCCGAGCGCGACCCGTCGAGGTCCTGACTGGCGCGTCGCTCCACGATGACGACGTCGACCCCCGCCAGCATCAACTCCCCCGCCAACATCAGCCCGGTCGGGCCTCCGCCGGCGATCACCACCCCATGTTCGGTCAATCCGATCCCCCACTTCACCGCTCCGCGGACGCGTAATGGTCAGCACGTTTGGGTCGCTTGCGGCAAGCCCCCTCCCTCGCGTTAGGCTCCAAACGGCAGGGCAGGTCGGCCCCCCGATGCGAACAGCGGCGCATCCGCCGGAAACACGGGAAAAGGCGCACGCTTCGGTCGCGCGATCGGCTAAACCACCGTTGGTGCTCAACCTCAGCGCGCAACGCACAACCGGTGTCCGTTGGGGGACGTTCGTGGGCGCATGGCTGGTCGGCGCGGCGGCTACCTATGCCTGGCACGGCCAGGATGTGCGCGCCGCGGTGTTTTCGTTCCTGGCACTCGCCACTTTGATGGCGACCGCGTTCGGTCTGTGGCGCCTTGTCGCCGCGCGCTCGGCGGCCACCCCGCCGGTTGGTGGTCGTCAGGTGTCCTCGGTCACCGTCCGGCGCGACCTGGTACCCACCGATCAATAACCCCCGACCTTCCGCGGTAGTCCTCAAGCCGCGGCCGGAGGTGCCGATGGTGACCCCGCTAAGCAGCAGCGGCACCCCGCTCTCACGCCCGTGGGCGGGGTGCCATTGCAGCGCACCCTCATCACGGGTGGTGGTGCCGATATTCGGAGACGATTCCCAGGCACCTTTGATGGCGTCCCCAACCGTGACGCTCACAGTAGGGACATGACCAAAATCTATTTCGCCACTCTCGCTGTCTCCGTCGTCTTGGCCTGGGGGTGCTTCCGCTTGGCGCTGCGCCAACAGATCGCTGGTTCGCACTCGCTGCGCCCCATCCCCATCCCGGTGAGCAAGGGGCCCGCTGGCTACGGCCGAGGCAGGGCCTGACACGCCTCTGCGCAACGCAGAGGGATCGCCGTGCGAGCGGCCACGATGGCCACATCCACGCCCCGGGCCAGGCCGACGGCCACCGCCGTCCCACCGGCAAGATCGAATATGCCCAGCTCCGTGTACACCCGCCGCACGACTCCGCGCCCGGTTACCGCCAGGGTCAGCGACGGCACCATCTTGGGCGCCCCGCTTCTGTCGGTGTGGCGCATCATGACGTGCACGGCCCGGGCCCCGGCCGCCAGGTCCATGGCACCGCCGACGCCGGGCACCGCCTCGCCGTTCGACCAGTTGGCCAGATCGCCCGCCGCCGAAACCTGGAACGCCCCCATCACCGCGATGTCGAGATGGCCGCCCCGGATGATGGCAAAGGAATCGGCGTGATGCACATAGCTGCCACCGGTGCGCAACGCGACGGGTTGCTTGCCGGCGTCGATCAGGTCCGGGTCGACGGCCGCCCCCTCCGCCAGCGGTGCCACCCCCAAGATGCCGTTTTCGGAGTGCAGGACGACCTCGCGTTCGGGCGGGATGTGGGCGGCCACCCGGGTAGGCAGCCCGATACCGAGGTTGACGTAGCTCCCTTCGGGGAGATCGAGCGCCACTTCCCGGGCCATCTCATCTGAAGTCAGGCCCTCAGGCATCAGCGACGCCGGTCGCCGCGGCCCGGGGGACATGCACCACAGCATCGACGAAGATCCCCGGGGTGACGATCACTTCGGGATCGAGCGCTCCCAGTTCCACGATCCGCTCCGCCTGGACCACCGTGCGGGTAGCCGCCGCGGCCATGGTCGGGGCGAAGTTGCGGGCCGACTTGTCGTAGGTCAGGTTGCCCCATCGATCGGCGGCCGCCGCGCAGATCAACGCCACATCGCCGCCCAGCGGCCGCTCGAAAACGTAGCGGACACCGTCGAGCACCCGCTCCTCCTTGCCGGCCGCCAGCTCGGTTCCCACCCCGGTGCGCACGTAGAACCCTCCGATACCGGCGCCGGCCGCCCGGATCCGCTCCGAAAGGGTCCCCTGCGGAGTCAGCTCCAGGCGCACGGTGCCCTCGCGGTAGCACTCCTCGAAGGCGGTGGCCCCCGGCGAGTTGGGATAGGAGCAAATGATCTTGGTGACCGCCCCCGCCCGCAGCAGCAACTCGATCCCGTCTCCTTGCGCCCCCGCGTTATTGGTGACCAACGTCAGGTCGCGCAGGCCTTTGGCGGCCAGGGCGCCGAGCAGCGCGCGGGGGGCGCCGGCGCCCCCGAAGCCCCCCACGAGCACCACCGCCCCATCCTCGAGGCCTTCCAGGGCGACCTCGGCACTGGCTACCACTTTGTCGATGGGCATTCAGGACCAGGCCCGACGAGCGGGGCACGGCATCGCTCAGCGCGAGCCGATCCCCACGGCCGCGTACTCGGCGGGGTCGAACAGGTTGATGTAGCTTTCGGGCAGGTCGGCGGGGTCGACGGCCACCGCGCTGTCGGGGTTGAAACTGGCGTAACCGTCCTCGCCCAACAGTCGGGCCTCCGCGTCGAACGGCCACAGCACCAACGCCCGGTACGCCACCAGGTAGGTGGCGTCGATCCGCTCGACGTTGAACCCGAACTGGCGGGCCGCGGCGCCCGGTTGGTAGGCGTTGATGAACCCTTCGGTGACGATGGTGTCGTCGTCGACCACGATGCGTTCGATGAGGTACTCGAGGTGGCCTCGCCGCGCCTGCACCAACTGGGTGTAGTAGTCGGCCACCGCCCGGTAACCCTTGGGCCCGTAGTCGGCGCCGTTGGCCCACATGTGGTAGCTCGGCTCGTCGACGAGGGTGTCCATCAACCCCTGCAGACTGGTGTCGGCTTCTGCGGCCAGGTGGGCGGCCAGGGTGGTCAACATCTTTTGATGACGGGGATTGGTCGTGGTGGCCAAACGGGCCTCTACGGCGCGTCGCCCGGTGTTTGGGTCGATGGACATCGGCTCCTCCTGTTCAGCAGCACTCTAGGATCTACGGTGGAGGCCATGAGTGTTGCTTCCAACACGGCGCCGGCGCTGGTCGAGCAGCTGAGCGAAACCTGGGATTCGATCTACCTGCTGTGCCGGGAGCTCACCGCGGCCGAGTGGGCGACGCCCACCGCCTGCCCCGGCTGGGACATCGCCGACCAGGTGGCCCATGTGGTGGGCACCGAGTCCATGCTCGCCGGGCGGTCGGGGCCACCCGCCCAGGAAACGGCGCCCGATCCCGACCACGTACACAACGACATCGGCCGCATCAACGAACAGTGGGTGCAGTGGCTGCGCGCCACGGCACCCCAGGACGTACTCGAAGGATTCCGCGAACTGACCAACCAACGGATCGAGCAGCTGCGGGCGCGTGGCGAAGCCGAGTGGGAAGCACCTTCATGGACCCCGGTGGGTCCCTCGACCTATCGACGGTTCATGCAGATCCGGGTGTTTGATTGCTGGGTACACGAGCAGGACATGCGCCGCGCGCTGGGACGCCCCGGCCATGACCAGGGCCCGGCGGTGGACCAAGCCATCGACGAGATCGAACGGGCGCTCGGCTACATCGTGGGCAAAAAGGCCGAGGCGCCTGCCGGCAGCCGGATCACCATCGACTTGACCGGGCCGCTGCGCCGCAGCATCCACCTCGCGGTCGAGGGACGTGCCACGGTGGTAGCCACCCTGGACCGGGCGGCGGATGTGACGCTGCGCATGGCGTCGCCCACCTTCGCCGCCTTGGCCTGCGGGCGATCGGACCCCGCAGGCGCCCCGGTCGTCGTGGAGGGCGATCAGGCCTGGGGACAGCGGATCGCCGGGCAACTGGCATTTACGATCTGAGCGCCGGCGCAGCCGAGTCGAGCACCCGGCCGGGGTGGGCGCCGGTGAGCTCCCCGCCGAGCTGGGTGATCACCCCGTTGACGACCGTGGCCCGGTACCCGCCTCCCGGCCGTCGAAGGCGGGGAGCGCCCGAGGGCAGGTCACGCACGAACACCTCTTTCCCCCACTCCAACTCGTCGAGCGCGAACACCGTGAGGTCGCCGGCGTAGCCCGGAGCGAGGCGGCCGTGGCGGGCCACCCCGAACACCGCGGCTTGGCGCCCGGTGAGGCCGTGCACCGCGGCCTCCAAGGTCAGGTCGTGGCGGTCACGCACGTGACGGGTCAACAGCAGGGTGGTGTCGCCCGCCGCGCACATCATCTGCACATGGGCCCCGGCGTCGCTGGAGCTGATCACGATCCGGGGGTCGGCCATCAGTGCGGCGACACCCTCGACGTCCCCATTGGCCACCCCTTGGGCCACGATGCCCGGCGCCCCGTTGTTGGCCAGCAGCCAATCGGCGAGGGCGTCGGAGGGGTGGCCGCCCCGTTCGGCCACCAGATCGGCCAACGAGCGGCCCACCCACCCGTCGAGCTCGGGACGGGCCACCGAGGTGAACAGCACCCGGTCGATACGGCGGATGGGAAAGAGGGACCGCTCGGTGTGGTCCCATTCGTCGCGGGCGGTGGACCTCCACTCCGGATCGGCCAGCAGCGCCCGGCGGGCATCGCCCTGCAGTTGCGGGACCTGGTTCCAGCCCTTGGGGAGGTTCATGAACACCATGGTCTGATCCCAGTTGACGTTGAAGTCCACGGTGCGCGGCGACAAGACCGGCCACATGTCGCAGCCGGCGTCGCGCACGGTTTGGGTGAACTGCACGAAGTTCTCGGTGCGCTGCGGGTCGATGTCGCTGTGGGCCAACCCGTTCCACACCGAGGTGACACCGGCGGGACCGAGCAGGTCCGCCATCTGCTGGATTTCGCCCAGCGGGTCGGGACCGGTGAGGTTGGGGATGAACTCCAGCACCCCGTGGCCGGCTCGGCCGAGCGTGCTCACCAGCGCGGACAGCTCCGCGTGGTCGGCCAACCGGCTGGGGACGGGGCGTCCTCGGCGGTCGACGTCGAAAAATGAGGTGGACAGCCCGAAGCACCCCTCGGCCAGCGCCCGCCGCAGTTCGTCGCTCATGGCGTCGATCTCAGCGCCGGTTGCCGCCCGCTCCCACGCCTCGGCGCCCATGACGAACATGCGCAGCATGGAGTGGCCGATGAGCGACGCCATGTTGAGCGCCGCGCCGCGCCCGTTGATGGCCGCCCGGTACTCCGACCACGTCGACCAGTCCCAGGGCACCGCGTCGCGGAAATCGGCGATGGGGATGTCTTCGATGTAGGAGAACACATCCATGACCTCGTCGAGGTCGCCCGGCCGCACCGGCGCCAACGACAGCGAGCAGTTCCCGATCAGCGCGGTGGTCACCCCGTGCTGCGGCATGGGGTCGCACGCCGGGTCCCAGAACATCGACGGGTCGAGGTGGGTGTGGGTGTCGATGAACCCCGGGGTCACCACGGCCCCGACGGCGTCGATCACCGTCTCGCCGTCGGGGGCCAAACCGACACCGATCTCGGTGATCACCCCGTCGCTCACGCGCACGTCGAGGGCTTCCCCCGGTGATCCGGTCCCGTCGATGACCGTCCCGCCCTTGACCAATACGCCCGACTTCGCTGCGTTCCCGTTTCCGGCCACGTGGCGCAGGCTAACGCGCTGATTGCCCGCTCACCGATACGGTGCAGGGCATGCGGTTATCGCCCTCCACGCCGTTGTCGTCCGGGCCGGGCCGGTGAGCCGCCTGGACGAAGTGGGGGCCCGGGACGCGTGGCGGTGCTGGATTTGCGATGAAGCGGTCGACCCCGAGATGTCGGTCAACGATCCCCGGGGACCCAGTGTCGACAGCCTGACGACCAAGCGAGGGGGACCCGAACGCCTGGCCCATCGGGGCTGCAACACCAAGAAGGGGGCGGTCGCCGCGGTGGTGCCGTGGCCGGACCGGCTCTTCGTGGTCGACCCCGCCCCCATCGTGGCCTGCGTGGAGCGTCTGGGGCGCAAAGGGGGGCGTGAGGTGATGGCTCGCTGCCCCACCGAGGCCGACAGCGCGGAAGCGGCCGTCTGGTTGCAGGATCGCGTGTCGCGTCTGGCCCCCGATTTGGCCGCGGTGGCCGAGGTGGCCCCCGGGGGCGGCCAGTACCTGGTGGTGTTGCGGGCCGAGCGTTCCCGCTGAGCGCCGTCGCCCCGCTCAGCTGTGGTGCCAGGTGACCGTGAAGGCGCCACCGGTGGTGGACATGGTCTCGGCTTGCAGTCTCGTCAGGTGGTGCTTGCGGGTCCCGATGTTGCTGTAGGTCACATGCGAGGCCGACGGGCAGCCGTGGCTGTTGACCAGCTGGCAGCCGGACGACCGGGAGCCGGCCACGCTCGTTGTGCACCGGCTGAAGGTGACGGTGCCGAAATCGGTCAGTTTCTCGATGCCCTTGGACCCGGTGGGCGCTTCGGCGACGCACTCGGCGGAGTCGTCGGCCGCGCCCTGGGGCGCCGCTGCCGAGGTGGTGTAGGTGGCGCCCGAAGTGACGTCGGTGAGGGTGTAGGTGTCGGTGGTGCCGTTCGCCGACACCACGACGTTCACCGTGTCGCCGGGAGCCACCGAGAACTGCGACGGGTCGATATCGCTCTCCGGGGCCGGGTACTCCTCGGTCCATGCCACGTACCGGGCGGCTTTGGCGGCGCAGGTGACACGGACGCCGGCTTGTTCGACGGTGAGGGAGGTGCCGGCGCCGTCGATGCCGGCCCAAAACGATGCGTTCGTGGTGCGGGAGCTGCACCGGGCCTGGGGTACGACGAAGCTGGTGTCTACCTGGCTGTAGGTGTCACCGGTGAGGACCGGGCCGGCCCAGTTCGTCGACAGGACGGTCGGGGTGGACTGTTTGGTCGCCGGCTTCTTGGAGTGGTGCGTCGAGTTGCCGGCCGCGGAGGAGGCGGTCGCCGTCGTTGCGGTGGCGGCCGTCGCGGTGTCCCACGTGCTGGCGGCCAGGAAGCTGACGATGCCGAAGGTGAAGCCCCCGACGGCCAGGCCGGCGAGCGCCGCTTTGGAGAAGTGTCGGGTGCCTTGCGAGTTGTTCATGTGACTGACCGTACGGGGGGCCGGACGGGGTGACTACGGGTAGGCGTCCCCCTCTACGGTCTCCCTCCAGGGGAGGTCTCCCCAGCTCAGAGGCCCTGAGCGCCGGTCGCCGGGCGCTCAGGTCGCCCAGTAGGTGCCGGCCTGGGCGGCGATGGCGTCGAGGCGCTCGAGGCGGTGCTCGGCGGCGTTGGGGGCTGCGTTGCACATCGCCTCGACGAGCATGTTCAACACCATGAGGGCGCCGGGGTGACTGTCGAAGGTCAGGTCGGTGCCCACCGGCACCCCCAGGTGCCAGGCCGGCACGATCTTCGGCAACGGTGGCATGGCGTCGTCGCTGACCAACAGGATCCGGTACCCCTGGCGGTCCAGCCACCCGAGCAGTTCGACAGTGGCGTTGGGGTAGCGGGGCATGCACACCACTACGGCCACCGTGGCCCCTCGTTCGCGCGCCGCGGCGACCGCCTCGGCGGAATCGGGGTCACCGACGACCTCGAGGATTTCGGGGTGGACCTTGCGGGCCAGGTAGGTGAAGTAACGGGCCAGGTAGCCGCTGGCCCGCAACCCGGCCACCACCAGCGGCGCGGAATCGACCAGCGCGGCGCCGAGCTCCGCCCACCGGCTGTCGTCGGCAAGGAGGTCGCGGCAGCGGCCCAGCCGTTCGGCTTCCGCGTCGACGGCCAGGCTCCAACGGTCGCTGCCCTGCTCGGCCGGGGTCTGAGCGCCGGCGCCCGGCGCGGACCGGGTTCGCAGGCCGTCTCGCAGGGCGGCGTACCCGTCGAAGCCCAGGGTTACGGCCAGGCGGGTCACCGAAGGCTGGCTTACCCCGGCCAGGGCTGCCAGTTCGCTGGCCGACAGGAAGGGGACCTCCGCCGCGTGTTCGATGAGCGTGCCCAACACCCGGCGCTGCGCCGGGGTGAGGCGAATGCCGGCGGCCAGGTCGCGTACATGGACGGGCCGGGGGGCAACCCCGGTGCCGCTCACGGCCAGCCGCCGGCGACGAGGTGCCCGCCGCGCACCACGGTCCGCACCAGGTCGACCCCCGGCCGGTAGCCGAGCCACAACGCGGTCGGAGCTTCGAGAACTACCAGGTCGGCGCGACATCCCGGCACCAGGCGCCCCAGGTCGGGGCGGCGCAACGCGGCGGCGCCTCCCGCGGTGGCCGCCCACAGCGCTTCGTCGAGCGTCATGTGCATCTCCCGCACGGCGAGGGCGATGACCAACGGCATCGAGGTGGTGAAGCTCGACCCCGGGTTGCAGTCCGACGCCAGCGCCACCGTGACCCCCGCGTCGAGCAGCCGGCGGGCGTCGGGGTACGACGAGCGGGTCGAGAACTCGGCGGCGGGCAGCAGGGTGGCCACCGTCGCGCCGTGAGGCGAGCCCCGCGACGTGCCCGAGCCGGCCAGCGCCTCGATGTCCGCGTCGCTCAGATGGGTGCAGTGATCCACCGAGGCGGCGCCCAACTCCACGCCCAGGCGCACCCCGGGGCCTTCCTCCAGTTGGTTGGCGTGCACCCGCAGTCCGAGGCCGGCGGCCCGCCCCGCGGCCAGCACGGCGCGGGACTGGTCTTCGTCGAACGCCCCCCGGTCGCAGAACACGTCGATCCATCGGGCGTGGGGCGCGCAGCGATCGAGCATGGGCCCGCACACCAGTTCCACGTACTCGTCGGGGTGGCCGGCCAGCTCCGCGGGGACGACATGGGCACCGAGGAAGGTCCGTTCGTCGCTGATCGCCGCGGCGACGGCCAGGATGCGCTCTTCGTGCGCTACGTCGAGGCCGTAGCCGCTTTTGATCTCCAGGGTGGTGGTCCCGCTGCGCAGCGCTTCGTCCGCCAGGCCCTGCGCGTTGTGCAGCAGTTCGGCGTCGGAGGCGGCCCGGGTGGCGTCCACGGTGGTGCGGATCCCGCCGGCCCGGTAGGGCCGCCCGGCCATCCGGGCGTTCCACTCGGAGGCCCGGTGACCGGCGAAGACCAGGTGGGTGTGGCTGTCCACGAATCCGGGGATGACGGCCCGGCCGCCGACATCGACGCGCGCCGTGCCGGCTTGTCGCGGGAGATCGCCTTGGCGGCCCACCCAGGCCACGGTGCCGTCGCCCGCGCAGACCAGCGCGGCGGGTCCCTCGACCATCTCGGCGTCATCTGCGGTGGTCAACTCGCCGATTCCGGTGATCACCAGCCCCTCGGCCGCGCCGGTGCTCATGGCGTCGCCGTCAGCTGGCCCAGCGCGGCGTGCAGGAGGGGGCCGACCGGGCCCAGGGTGCAGTGCACGCCGCCGGCCACCACGGCACGGCCGCCCACCACCACGTCGGTCACTTCGCTGGCGCGGCCCGCGAAGACGGCCGCTGCGGCGGCCCCCTCGCCGTCGGGTCCCCAGGTTCCGGCCAGGGCCACACCGTCGGCGCGCAGGGTGCAAAAATCGGCGGGCGCCCCCGGCTGCAACAGCCCGCCGCCCTCCCAGCCCAGCGCAGCGGCACCGGCCGCGGTTGCCGCGGCGAGCAAGGCGGCGGGCCGGTGCCGGCCGCGCTGGCCGGTGGCCAGGCGTTCGTCGAGTTCCACGGCCCGGGCCTCCTCCCACAGGTCGATGACGGCGTGGGCGTCACTTCCCAGGCATAGGGGGCTGCCCGCCGCGGCCAGCCGGGCGGCGGGCCCGATGCCGTCGGCCAGGTCGCGTTCGGTGGTGGGGCACAAACACACGGAGCTGGCCGACCCGCCCAGCAGCGCGATGTCGTGGTCGCCGACGTGGGTGGCGTGCACGGCCACAAAACGGGGGCCCAAGACACCGAGTTCCCCCAAAAGCTCGGTGGGGGTGACCCCGTAGGCGGCCAGACATGCTGCGTTTTCGTCGGGCTGTTCGCTGACGTGGGCGTGCAGGACCGCGTCGTGGTGTCGGGCCCAGGCGGCCACCTCCGCGATGGCGTCGGGGGCCAACGCCCGCACCGAATGGATGGCCGCGCCCACCCTGATCCTGTCCGCCGCGGCGGAGCCGGCGGTCGCCGCGGCCAGGCGGTCTACCCGGGCGGCCCAGGTGGCGGCGTCACCGTCACTGAATCGGCGTTGCACCGGCTCGAGGGCCGTTCCGACGCCGCCGGCCAGGTAACAGGTGTCGAGCAGGGTGAGCCGGATCCCGGCGTCACCGGCCGCCGCGATCAGCGCCTCGCCCATGGCGTCGCTGGAGTAGGGGCGTCCGTCGGTGTCGTGGTGCAGGTAGTGGAACTCGCCCACCGTGGTGATGCCCGACAGCGCCATCTCGGCGAACACCGCGGTGGCCAGGGTCCGGTAGGTGTCGGGCTGCAGGCGGGCCGCCACGTCGTACATCTGCTGGCGCCACGTCCAAAACGAGCCGCGGTCGCCCCCTTCGCTCCACCCTCTCAGCGCCCGGTGGAAGGCATGCGAATGGGCGTTGACCAAGCCGGGAACGGTCAAGCCGGCCAGGACGGTGGCGCCTGCGGCGCCCGGGTCGGCGCGCCCGACCCCGGCACGCACCGAGCGCAGCATCCCGTCGGCGCCCACCTCGACCAGCACCCCCGCCGTGGCGTCGTCGCCGCCCAACCAGGCCAGCTCACACCACCATCGGAGCCCCCCCACGCCGGTCACCTCCGGGAGCCGGGGGCGGCGAACGGCGCGGCGCCCGGGCGCGTCGACAACCGCGGGGCGGGGTCGGTCACGGCAGGCGGCCGACGCGGGCCTCGGCCGCGGCCAGGAGGCGTCCGTCGGCCACCGCGGCCACCGCGGCAGCGATCTCCGGCTGCAGGTGGCGGTCCGGTCCGGGTCCGGGCACTGACACGCGCAGGGCGGCCAGCACCGCGGCGGTGCCCGGCGCCGGGTTGAGTGGGGCGCGCAGGTCAAGGGCCCGGCAGCCGGTGAGGATCTCGATGGCCAGCACCTGGCGTAGGCCGTCGATGGCCCTCCGCAGTTTGCGGGCCGCTCCCCAGCCCATGGAGACGTGGTCCTCCTGCAT
>Ga0182030_10002723_pt1 | contig 37637 bp, 37 predicted proteins | sample 812S3MmetaG_FD_121299 | JGI IMG/M metagenome (GOLD analysis project Ga0182030, IMG submission 121299) | Permafrost microbial communities from Stordalen Mire, Sweden - 812S3M metaG (Illumina Assembly) | ecosystem: Environmental > Terrestrial > Soil > Wetlands > Permafrost | place: Sweden...
CAACCTCGTCGAGCGTTTCTTCAACAAGATCAAACACTACCGAGCCGTCGCCACGCGTTATGACAAACGCGCCGACAATTTCATCGCCGGCGTGAAGCTCGCCTCAATCCGAATCTGGATGCGGTTTAACGAGTCGATGACCTAGTGCATGTTCCGAAAAAGTTGATCGACTTTTTCGATCAGAACATGCTCCAACTCTTTGAATTCGAGCGATTCCTTTTCGATCAGATGATTCCATCTGATCGGGAGGCGCTCTAGAGCTTTCGGTATCGGCGATGGCAGCGCTGGCCGAGATGGGCCAAGACCTCCGCGCCGCGCAGGCCGGCTTGACCTGCAAAATCGTCAATCGTGATCGTTTTGCCGATCAGTTCAACCGTCTCCCCGCGTTCGAGATAGGCCGCGTCGGTTACGTCGAGCGCGGCGTAGTCCATGGCGATCAGGCCGACAAAAGGGCAGCGGCGGCCTTGCACGAGCGCGGCGCCGCCGGCGCGCTTTTTGTTGTTCGTCAAGGCGAATGGAAGCCCATCGCCGAGGCCGGCGGCGATCATCGCGATCCGGCGGGACCTTTGGCCATCCATCCCTGATCTTCGCCAATGCGCATGCCAGGCTCCAATATACGGAGCTGGATGATCTGGGCGTCCAGCTTGACGACGGGACGCATGGGGTTTGGGCGGCCCGGCGTCGGATTGCCGCCGTAAAGCGCATAGCCCGGCCGGACGAGATCATAGAGCGGGATGGCGTCGAGAAAGATCGCCGAGGAATTGGCGATCGAGGCCGGGCGAGACGGGAAACGCGCCCGCATTGCATCGAAAGCCTCGATTTGGCGGTCTACAAAATCCGCGGCGCCATGTTTCGCGAGCTCGCCCAGAAGGAGCGTCACATCGAAGAGAGGCGCGAGATGGTCGGCGCGTTCGAGATCATAGGCGCCGAGGCCGAGCTGGCGGCGGCCGGCGTCGAGGCGCAGCGCCGCCTTGAGCCGCGAGCCGTCGGGCCAGCGTCGCCCCGAGGTCGCGCAAAACTGGCCGAAATCCTCCATCTCCGGCACCGAGCCGAGGACAGGTAGCAGCGCGTAATCGGCGAAGGCGCCCGCCGTTCCAGGACGCAGGCCGTTCAAAACATAAATGCTCGCCTCCGGCGCGAGCGCGCGAAGGCTGCGGCCTTCGAACACATGGCCAACAAAGAAAGTCCGGCAGCCGGCGTCATGGAGCGCCTTTGCGACGGGGCTCCAGGCCGAGCCCATAGGCGTCGGCCTTGACCACCGCGCCGCATTCGGCGTCGCCGCAAACGGTTTGCAGCGTCCGCCAATTGGCGACAAGGGCCGCAAGATCGATGGTCAGGACGGCGCCCGCCTCGAGCGGTGAAATTTCAGCAGACGACATCGTCCGGCGGCCGATCAAAAAAGGGCGAGGACGCCGGTGTAGCCGTAGATGCGATCTCCGGCGATCTCGCCATTGGCGTAAAAGCCGACGAGCGGAGCCTCGCCGAGCGCGGATTGAATCAGCTCGACTTCCTCATTAGCGGAATCGAACAGGTTTGGGCCGCGCGCGCAGCATGAAACATAAAGCGCGCCACGCAGGTTCGGAGTCCGCCTGCGGAGCTTTTGCGCCATCGCCAAAAGATCCTTCGTCGCGGCGGCGCGGTCGCGGCGGCAGAAGAACAGCTTTTGCCCAGGCTCGATTTGATCGGCAATCGCAATCCGGCCGCTCTCCGCGTCGATGCCGGTAATATTGCGCACCACATAATCGCCGGTGTCGCAATTGGGCGCCGGCAGGCCGACATGGAGCGACAGGAGGAGCTTGCGCAGGTCGCTCTCCTGCGTAACCGAGAGATCACTCAGCAAAGCGCGGAGCGGGGTTTCGCCGTCGAGCTTGGCGACAAGCCCATCCTCCACGGCGTCGATCGTGCGCACCGGGCCGATCGCGCTGCAGCCTTGCGAGACGCCGATCGCGATCTCGACGTCGGGGCTGAGCAGCAGACCGGACGCGCCGCTTTCCGCCACCGCGCCTGCGACCTGATCGAATTGCCGCGTGCGCGACGCCGTGAGTCCGCCGACGAGATAGGCGCCGGAGCTGGCCGCGAGGCCGCGCAAAGCGTCTTCAAAGGGGCGGCGCGGATCGACATGGACAATCGCGGTCGGCAGTCCGGCCGCGCCGTCGCTGGCGAAACTTTGCGCGGGCTCCCGATCGTAGAGCTTGAATTGATCCTCGGGCCAATTCGCGATCATCGCCGCGATCGCTGGCTGATTGTAAGCGGCGTCCCGCCCGCCGATGACGCCGAATCCGATGGTCCCGACCCAGTTTGCGACGCCGGTCTTTTGGGCAAGCGTCGCGACGACTGGGCCGAGGCCGGTCTTCAGCCGATCGGTGACGTAAACGAAACCGACGGACCCGCCGCCGCCCTTGGCGGCGAGATCGTCGGCGACGCGATCGGCGGCGCGCGCAGGGTCGTCATCGATGACGAGCGCCGCCCGAAAATGATCCGATGACATGGCGAACGCGCTTTCTCCCTTCGTTCGCCGGCTGCGTTGTCGGCGAACGAAGGGAGAAAGCGTATAGGGCGACGGCGCGGCGCGCAAGAAAGGCTTGGCGCCGTTCCGTCGCGCGCTACGGCGCCGGAACGAGCGTCACAGCGGAAATGCCCGCGGCCACATTGATTCCAATCTGCCCCTCGACGGAGACAGGTTGCAGCGAAAATGCGCGTTCGGACCCGCCGACGAGCACATTCGCGCCAAGTCCTGCGCCGGCGGTCGCTTCCGCGCCGACCCCGGCGTAGCTGCCGGCGAGAGCTCCGCGCGGGACGCCCCCCGACACCGATGAGAGCACGCCCCAGATGAGATGGCCGGCGGCGACCTCGCCGAGAGCGACTCCATAATCCGTGATCGTGCCAAGGTAATGGTCCGGATGCGCTCCGGCATGGTTGGTGAAGACGCAGTTCAAAGTCTGCCTTTGCACGAGGATCAGGCCGACCCCGGCGGAGACGTCGCAGGATAAGAGCCCCGCCTTGGCGTAAGGCTCGGCGATGGCGGACCCGCCCGAGAGAGCGAGCAGGATTGAAAGGACGACGAAGCGTGGCCGCTTAATATGTGCAAGCATGAGGCGTCTTATTCCCTTGTGTTGGAGTCTTCCACCGAGTTAGATGCGCGCTGGCGAAACATCCGTCCGCCGCGTCGTTTGGGCGAGCAGGCTCGGAACTTGCCCTCTCTCAAGGTTCAAGCCTCGATCGCTTGCGCCGCCATTGTCGTGGAAGCCGTGAATGGATGCCCCGGCCACGCGCCAAATATGCCCGCGCGCGAAATATCCATCGGTGCGGAGTTAAACGTCAGATCGCGTCTTTGTTATGGCCCCAGAATCGGCCTCGGACTCGCAGCAAGCTGGCGAGCCTTGTTCGACGCTCCGCGCCGCATTTGAGCGCTATTTCTCCTGCCGCTTGAAGAAGGCGTCCAGCGCCTTATCCAATCCTCGATAGGAAAACTGGAGCGAGGCGGGTTTCCCCGCCGCATCCTCGAAATTGAGCTGGCCGGTTTGAAGCGGCGATCGAAAGTTCTGGACTTGATCCTTTGTCAGCTCCGCCTCCGCGATGCACGCGGCCGGCACGCAAGACTTGAAGGGGAGATCGACGGCGGGCTTGCCGGGGTCGAGATCAATCCGCACGGCCGTGTGAAACGAGACGTTCACCGGGACGAGGGCGACGATTCGCGTCGGTTGGTCCTTCGCCGGACTTGCGAAAGCGATTTTCGCGACGGGCCCAGGCTGGCCGCGAACCGTCAAAGTCGCGTCGACCTCGCAAAAACGTTCGCTGGAGCCGCCGGGCAGGACGCCGCAAACCATCGCCCAATCGTCGAAGGTCTCGGTCGTGGAGTCGGGGGCTCCAGGCTGCGCCTTTGGCGCTTCGGCCGGCTTTTGCCCCGTCGCGCGCGTTTGGGCCTGTCCGATGACGGGCGCAAGAAGCCCGATGCTGATGGCGGCTATGAAGATCCGTCGCATTGACCCACGATCTGAAAATGGCTTCGATTGGGCCAAACTATTGGCCCAAAATTTTGGACCAAGCAAGTTGCATCGACACAGCCCGCATTTGTACGGCTGCGGCATTTCAACTACGTCGATCTCGCCGCCCGGCCGTAGGGCGCGCAACCGCAAAGCGCAAGTCAAGAAGTCCACGGGCGCTTCGGTCGACGATCGATATAGGCATGCGCCCAATTCCGTCGAATCGGCGCAAGTCTTGGCCACAATTCTTGCTCATTGGAAGAATCGATCGCGCGGACAAACGCGCCGCGGTGCGGATCTCAAATCCGGTTGAGGGCGATGAAAAATACAGCCTGTCCAGTTGGATCGGAACCTTAAAACGCGCTAGGATATTGCGTCGCGAAAACGCGGGCAGCGCGTGATGCAATCGGAGCGAAATATTGGCGCCCGAACTGATCGTCAAAGATGCAAGCGCCGGGGCGCGTCTTGAAGTTTTCGCCTCCGGCTCCTGGATATCGGCTCACGCCGCCGAGCTTGAACAGAAGATTGATGCGATCAAATTCGATGCGCCGGGCTCAGGGCGGCTCGATATAGACATCGCCGGCATTGGCGAACTCGACACCTTCGGCGCTTGGCTGCTCGAGCGGCTCGCCCGCGCGTTTATTGCGCAGGGCTATGATGCGCAATTCGCCGAGGTCTCCGGCCGTTTTCTGGGTTTGCTCGATGAGATTCATGCCTGCGGCCGAACCAAGCCCGTGGTAGTCAGGCAAAATCCGATTCTCGCCAAGCTCGAAGGCATTGGCGTCGCGGCGACCGAGTTCGGTCAAGACCTTCTTCGTCTGATCGATCTGCTGGGACGCATGTGCGGCGTAATCGCGCTGATCTTTCGGCATCCGAGCCGGTTTCGCTTCGCCTCCGCCGTCCATCAACTTGACCGCGTAGGCTGGCAGGCGTTGCCCATTATTTTTCTGATCACCCTTCTGATCGGAGCCATCATCGCGCAGCAGGGCATTTTCCATTTTCGCAAATTCGGCGCCGGCGATTACGTCGTCGATCTGGTCGGCATCCTGGTGCTGCGCGAACTCGGCGTGCTCATCGTCGCGATCATGGTCGCCGGCCGCTCGGGCAGCTCCTACACCGCCGAGCTCGGCTCCATGAAGATGCGCGAGGAGATCGACGCGCTGCGCACGATGGGTCTCGACCCCGTTGAGGTGCTCATGTTGCCGCGAATCGTGGCGCTGGTTTGCGCTTTGCCCATCCTCACCTTCTTCGGCTCCATGTGCGCCCTTTACGGGGGTGGGCTGGTGGCCTGGCTTTATGGCGGAATGAGTCCGCCGATCTATATCGCTCGCCTCAAGGAGGCGGTCTCGGTGACGCATTTCGAGGTCGGCATGATCAAGGCGCCGTTCATGGCCTTGGTGATTGGCCTCGTCGCTTGCTCGGAAGGATTGCAAGTCGCGGGCAGCGCGGAATCGCTCGGCCTGAAGACGACTGCCTCGGTCGTGAAGTCGATCTTCTTGGTGATCGTCATGGATGGGTTTTTCGCGATTTTCTTCGCGTCGGTCGGGATGTGATCGATGGGCTCTTCGCCTGAGCAGTTGGTCATCCGCGTGCGCGACCTCGTGGTTGGATTCGGCGGTCAGACAGTGCTCGACGGCGTGTCGTTCGACGTTCGCCGCGGCGAGATCTTAGGCGTCGTCGGCGCGTCCGGCGGCGGCAAGTCGGTCCTGTTGCGCACGATCATCGGTCTTATCAGCAAGCGGCGGGGCAGCATCACGGTTTTCGATAAGGATCTCGACCGCGTCTCCGCGCAGGAAATGCAGGCGGTGGAGCGGCGTTGGGGCATTCTCTTCCAGCAGGGGGCATTGTTTTCGTCCCTGACCGCGCAGGAAAATGTGCAATTTCCCATGCGCGAGCATCTCGATCTTTCAATGACGCTTCTCGATGAGGTGGCCACAGTCAAGCTCGAGATGGTCGGCATCGGACCGAGCGACGCTCGCAAACTGCCGGCGGAGCTCTCCGGCGGCATGGTCAAGCGCGTCGCGCTCGCCCGCGCGCTCGCGCTTGATCCCGAGATTGTCTTTCTTGACGAGCCGACTTCCGGCCTCGACCCGATCGCCGCGGGCGAGTTCGATTCCCTGATCGCCACCTTGCAGCAGACCCTTGGCCTGACTGTCTTCATGGTCACGCATGATCTCGACAGTCTTCACGCGGTCTGCAATCGGATCATAGTTCTCGCAGACCGGAAGATCGTCGCAGCGGGGCCGATCGCGACGATGCTCAGTTCCGAGCATCCCTGGGTCAAAGCTTATTTTCGCGGCAAACGCTCCCGTGAAGGGGCGGGGACGTCTGTGGCGACGCATTGAGGTTTTGATGGAAACGCGCGCGCGATATATTCTCATCGGTCTGTTCGTCCTTGTCGCGAGCCTGGCCGGCTTTGGATTCGTCTATTGGCTCCATGCGACAGGCGGCCTCGGCGAGCGCGCGACCTATCGCGTGCGTTTCGAGAATACGGTCTCGGGATTGCGGGCCGGCGCCGCGGTTTCCTTCAACGGCATTCGCGTCGGCGAAGTCACCAGTCTTCAGTTGAGTGCGGAGAACCCGCATCAGGTTTTCGTGACGATCGCCATTGATCCATGGACGCCGATCCGCGCCGACACCCAGGCCCGTATCGACGTTCAGGGACTTATGGGCAGTCCATCGGTAAATCTCAGCGGCGGTTCGCCCAATCTGCCTGTGCTTAAGGCGTCGCAAGGAGAACCGCCGCCGCTGCTGATCGCGGACGCCTCCGCCGGCCAAGACCTGACGCAATCGGCCCGCGCGGTGCTCGGTCGGATCGACAAGATGCTCGCCGAAAATTCGGATTCGCTTCATGACGCGATTACGAATTTTGATACGTTCTCCGGGGCGCTCGCGCGCAATTCAAAAGGCATTGACGGCATCGTCGCCGGTCTTGAGAAGACGTTTGGCGGCGGCGCGTCGAAAGGCCCTTTGCCGACATACGATCTGACCGCCCCGCATGTCGCCGTTGCGCCTTCCAAAAAGCCCGGAAAGGAGCTGGTGGTTGCAGATCCCACGACCTTGGTCAGGAACGACACGCAAAGAATCATAGTCGTCGCAAGTGACGGACAAAGCTCCTTCCTGGACAACGCCCAATGGGCCGATAGCGCGCCGAAGGTCATTCAGGCCAAGATTATTCAGAGCTTGGAAAACGCCAATTTCCTGGCCGGCGTCGGCCGTCCTTCCGATAATTTGACCACGGATTATCAGCTCCTGGTCGATCTCCACGGCTTTCAGATTTCGCTGGGTTCTCCGCCAAAGGCGACGATCGAATTCATGGCCAAGATCGTCGGCCAAAACGGACGGATCATAGACGCTAAATTGTTCAGCGGAGAAGCGCCGGTCGCGGCGATGGACCCGGTAGCCGCGACTGAAGCGCTCAATCAAGCCTTCACGCAGGCCGCGACTCAGCTCATCCAATGGACGGCGCAAAAGATATGATCGCCGGCTCCAACAGGGGATGGTTCCGTCGCCGCGGACGGGCCGACCCTGTCGAAGTCAGAATTTTTCGACCCAGGGCCGCAGCTCGACCTCGAAGGTCCAGGCGCTGCGTGGCTGCGATAGGATGTTGAAATAGGTCTGCGCGATCGCATGTGGGTCGAGCAGGCTGTCTGGCTGGTTGGGGGGCTCAGGCCATGAGGGATGGCGAATGCCGCCGTCGATGACGAAATGGGCGACATGAATGCCCTGCGGCGCGAGCTCGCGTGCGATGCTCTGGGCGAGGCCGCGCAGCGCGAATTTTCCCATCGCGAAAGGCGCCGATTGCGGATAGCCCTTAATGCTCGCCGACGCCCCGGTGAAGAAAATGGCGCCGTGGCGCTGCGGAATCATTCGCCGCGCCGCTTGCTGCGCGACTAGGAATCCGCCGAAGGCGCCGACCGCCAGGCTGCGCTCGACATCCGCCGGATCGAGATCGACCAGCGGACCGCGCGCGCGAGCGGCGGCGTTATAGATCACGACATCGGGCGCGCCGAGTTCCTCGTCCACAGCGGCAAAAAGCTTGGCGACCTTTGTGCGATCCGACGCGTCGGCTTGAAAGACCTTCGCCCCAATCTCCGCGGCGAGCGCGCCGAGCTTGTTGACGTCGCGCGCGGCGAGCCCGACGCGAAATCCGTGCTTGGCGAACAGGCGCGCGAGCGCCGCGCTGAGCCCGCTTCCAGCGCCGACGATCAACGCAGTCGTGAAACGCGGCTCAGCCATGGCGCTTCTCCCACAAGACCTTGTTCAAGACCCATTGAACACATCAATCAGGCGACAAATCAGCTCCTGTTTATCGCCCGGATCGGTCTTGTTCAATGCGAGAGCAAGGAGCAGCGCGGCGTCCGCGTGATGAGGTCGCGCGTCACGCCGCCGAGAATCCATTCACGGAATCTGCTATGGCCGTAGGCCCCGGCGACAATGAGATCAGCCTCCTCCTGGCGGGCGAGCGCGTTGAGCTCGTCGGAGGTCCTTTCGATCGCCCCTTGCACGAGGCCGGAAGCTTTCACGCCATGACGCTCGAGCCAGGCGATGACGTCGTTGACGCGCGCGTGCGCGGCGGATGGATCCTTGCTCTCGTCGATCTCCGCGACAATGGCCTTCTCGCATTTCGAGAGCAGAGGCAGGGCGTCGAAAACCGCGCGGCGCGCCTCTCGCGTGTCCTTCCAAGCGATCAGGATTCGCTTGGCCGTTAGAAGCTCCACATCCTGCGGGATGACGAGAACCGGCCGGCCGGCGAATGTGACCAAATCGCTCGGGATCAGCTGCCGTAGAGGGTCAAGCGACTCGTCGGCTTGGTGCGCGCCGATGATGATGAGATCGGCGGCGCGGCTTTGTTCGGCGACATAACCGGTCGGTTGCGTCAGCGCCGACCTCCATTCGATATGCGTCGCGCGTCCCGCGAGGCCAACGCGAAACTGCTCTTCGGCCGACTTCAAACGGTTTTCGATATCCGCCCTGTCCTGCTCGATGAGCTCATCCGTGACGAAGCCCTCGGTGAAATAGAGCGGTATGGTCTGCGAGCGGGCCGCGACGCCAATGACGCCCGCCTGGAAGCGCTCGGCGAGATCGCCGGCGATTTTCAGCCGCGCGTCATTTTTCTGATCAAGGTCGAGATGCACCAGCAAAGTTTTGTAGGACAAGGGCTAGTCTCCACTGAGATCGGCGAAGGCGCATGCGATGAATCGGCGCGCCGGTTCGGCGAGTGAATATGCGATTGAGAAAAAATGCGGCGGCTGTCCAGTCCGCTGCAGGCGGGGAGCGCTCCAAATCGGCTTTATGGACTTCTACGCCGCGGCGTCGGGCAGCCGCCTTGATCTTGGTCAAGTCGGAGGCGCGCCCATCGCGAATATTGCGCGGGGCCTCTGGCAGGGCGTCGTTTTCTATTGGTCAGATCAATGCGGGCCAAGCCACTGGACCGTCCGGCCAAGCCGGTTTCTCGATTGGATCGCCTCATCCGCCGGCACGCGATCGTTCCGCCTAAGTCGAACCTGCTCTCAGAGGGCAGCCGCCTTGATGGCGTCGAAGGTCTCAGCCATCTCTTTGAGGCTCACCTCGGCGATCGCCGCGGATGCGAAGACGTCTTCGCCGTTGATCCAGCCTATTTCACAGGCCTCATCCGAAAGCGCGATCTGCAAGCTCTGGTTGAGCTCATATGTGGCCCAGGCGAGCCCTGCGTCGCGCAGCGCCGCCTGCATCGAATTTTGCACCAGGCTTCGAACCGTCACATGCAACGCCGAGATCGGAACGTCGCAAGGGCGCCCCGCCAAGGCGTCGACGCAGGCATGTTCGTCAAAGGACGCGTGCCCGCGACAGGCCAAAGGGCGAACAGAATAAATGACGCATAAGTCTCGATCGATGAAGGGGCAGGCAAGTCCGGCGAGCATGCGCTGCAGCGCGTCGAGTCGCTTTGTCGCGCGATCGGCCTCGGCGACTCTATGCCTAAGCTCATCCTCCATCTGTTTGGACGAGGAGCGGATCGTTCGAGCGATCAGAAGGATTTCAGGCGCCGTCGCCGCTACGCGAATGGTGCAGCAGCTGGCGCACCCTCCGTGGCAGGCGACGGCGGCTAAGCTGTCCGGCGGCCGTTCGACATTGCGTTCGAAGCTCTCGAAGGCATTTTCTAAAAGCCCCTCAATTGGATCCTGCTTATTGGGCGCAGCGACGAGCGCGCCAAAGGCGCGATGCATCGTCTTGAAGAACGCCAGAGGATTGGACTGATCGAGGATCGCCATGGTCGCATCTCGTCGAGATCTGCATCGCCGTCATTACCGGGGCAGGACGGTCGAACCTTGCGGTTCTCGCCCTGGCGCCCGACTTGCTTGTTAACAGTGCGATCAAACTTCTTTGGCTTGCCAGATCGCGTCGAAATCATTGCTTTGAATGCGGAAGACGCCGCGTCCGCCAGCTAGGGCCTGATAGCTCGACGGAGCCGCGCGGCAGAGGAGATCGAACCAATCCTGCGGGTCAACGCTGTCGGGCCGATGGTTGACGGTGTTCACGCGGCCATTGGGATGGAAGCGAACATGAATTATGACTTGGCCGCGCGCGCCTTCGCCGCGGGCGAGAGGAGTCGACGATTTCACCTCGGTCGCCGATGAAGCCTCAGTTTTGCTGGCCAGCGCCGTCGCCGATTCCATATTTTCCGCCATTCAAAGACCCTCCTTTGTTACATGAACGCCGCATGAAACGCGACGGACATTCGTATGAATGTAGTATTTACGACAAGTCAACCCGAATTCTCCAAGAGCGACGATCCGCCGCTTTTCACGCCGCGACCGCCATGGCGGGCCGGATTTCGCGCGCAAACAGGGCGAGATCGGCCTTTCGTTTGGCGAAATCGCCGCTGACGGGCGCGAGAATGACGCTCGTCGGCGCGACCCTGCGTTCAATGTCGTAAATTTTGGCGCGGATATCCTCGACCGTGCCAATGAGGGAGTCCGCGATCAGGCGGCCAAGCTTGAACCAGGGCATCCAGACCGGCTGCGTGGGAGCCGCCTTGGCCAAGGCCCGCTCAAACCGAAGCGCGAGCATGTTGGCCGCCTCCTCGACCGCTTGGTCATGCGTCGCGCCGATGTGAAAAAAGCGCATCGCGACAAGCCCGCAGCTTCCCCTAGGCGACAGCTCGCGAAAAAGACGCATGACCTCCGCGAGGTCGTTGAGCGCGAAGAGAGGCTCCGCCATCACGCCACATTCATGCTGCGCGGCAAATCTCAAGACGTTCAAATCGGAGGATGCGACATAGGTCGGGATCGGCGTCTGGATTGGCCTTTGTTCGAGGCGGACGCAATCGGCGTTATGGAACCGGCCCGCGAATGTAACCCTCTCCTCGCTGAGAAGGCGTTGAACGAAACTCAAGGTCTCCAAGGTTCTCGCTCTGGTCGCGGCAGCCGCAGCGCCTGAATTCTTGCTTTGAGCCGGAAAGCTTCGACTCTTGCCGAAGGCGAAGTCGAGCCGTCCGCCACAAAGGATATCGAGACGCGCCACGTCATTTGCGACGGCGATCGGATCGCGCCAAGGCGAGGCGAGAGCCATCGAGCCGAGACGGATTCGCGTCGTGCGCGTCGCCAGTTGCGACACCATTGAAAAATGCGCAGGCGTGGCTTCTCCCTGATTGAGGGGCTGTTCGCCGACCCAGGCTTCTTCGAACCCAAGCGACTCCGCGTGCTGGATAAGCGCTGCATCCTCGGCAAAGCCGGCGGAAAGCGCTCCGCTCGAAGGATCGCAGATGGAGAAGAGGCCAGTTCGCATCGTATCTCTCAAAAAAGGTCAGGCGCGCGGGTGGCCCCGCGAGGATTATGAAGTCCTGCCCGCGCGCCCGCCCTCGAGAGGCTCGCGACGGAGCCGCGTCTCGGTGGGTGCGCCGGCGGCGGCTCCTGCTTGCGTCTCGCGATGCGAAATGACTTGCGCATCGTTATATACTTTTATTACATAATGTCTGGCGCGTCACGCTTTTTTTTGATGCGAGCAAATATTTTAGAGCGGTCGCGTCAGCTTGAGGCGCAGGCCGCGCGGCCGCGATTGCGCTAATCCTATATCGTGTTTGATATTGCTTACGCAATGCTCACGGGGCAATAGTCACAGAAAGGCGGGAATGCGGATGGATTGGCGCGAGGAATATAGCGACCTGGGCTTTATCGTCGTCGAGAACGTTCTCTCCTACGCTCTTATCGACGCCCATCTCGTCGAGGCGACGGCGCTGCTGCGCGAATATGGCGCCGTCGATGCTTCGACGATGGCGGCGCTGCCGATGGCGACGGACGACGCGCTGATGGTCGCGATGCTCGATTTGCACCAACGCGGCGAAATCGCCCGCCGTCTCCTCGCCAGCCCAATCATCCGGTCTATTTTGCGCCAGCTCTTCGAGGCGAAGCCGGTTCTCGCCTTCGCCCGCAGCGCCTTGTGGCAGCCGGAAGACATGCTGGCCCATGTCGACACGGCCTTCCGCTCGCCCGATCCGCCCTATTCGATATGCCGGACCTGGTGCGCGCTCGAAGACATCCATCCGGACAGCGGGCGCTTCTATCTCGTTCCCGGCACGCACCGAAGTCTCGCGCCGCGGCTTTGCAGCGAGGTCCTTAATGAGCGAGCGGATTTGCTCGCCCTGTTCGAGCAGCTTGCCGATGCGCCGGAGTCATGGCGCCGTCTTCATAATCTGGCCTGGCCTTTCGTGAGCGCAAAAGTGGCGGAACGGATCGAGCCTGACGAAAGAATTGCCCTCGACCTGAAGAAAGGCGATGTCGTGTTCTTCAATCCTGCGGTGGCGCATGGCGCTTTTGCTTGCACCGACGCCAGGCTGACCCGCAAAATGATGATTTGTGAATGGACGGCGCAACGCGCATCGGGCTTCGAGCGCGGCGAACCGTTTGCATCGCCGCGCGCTCATGCGCGGGCGATTTCGGCGCAGCAAAACAACCTCATCGACATCAGGCCGATTCTCGCCGCGCGCGCCGCTTCCCGCTGACCGGCCCGCTTCTGCGAGAGGAGTCCAATCGCTTCGATTCTCACTGGCGCGTTTCTTGCGCCCGGAGACGTCAATGCGAAGCGGCTTTCCTTCTCCTAAGAGGCTTAATGATGCGAAAATGGGATGTACTTTTCACCGCCACCAAGATTTCCAAAGGCCTCGAACTCGACCTTTTCGAGAATCCGGAGACAAATGAAGAGCCGCCGCCGGGATTGAGCCCTTATGACATGTTGAACTTTGACGTCGTGTCCAGGAGAACGCGCTTCGAAGGAACCGTTCTCGAGGTTCGCGACACCGGCGAGGCGATCATCGAGGCCCAGGGCGCGCGCTGGCGCATTTCGCGGGCGACGGAGGCGGACACCGTGCATCCCGTTCGCACGCATATGCGCGTCCATATTTGGATGGTCAGAGAGCAGATCCAATAATCCGTTGCGCGTCTGCTCCAATGTTTGGCCGCGCCGTCGAACGGTCGCGTCAATGTCCCAGGAAAGTCTGATAGCGAGCCAAAAAAGCGCGCCGTCGACATCGTCAGCGGCGCTTTTTGTCTCCCCCGCGAGCGTGCGAGTCATGGCTTTCCCGACCACCGATCCCCGCTGACGTCGACTGCAACCTCAGTGAATACGTCGCCGAGACACATGAACCGATGAAGCAGGCGCACGCAGCGGCCAATTGATTTCGGAAGGCGACTACAGCTTGATCGCTTGGCAGTTCTCGGTTTCTGGCCAGGTCGTCTGCGCGGCGTTGCTCTTGTTCAACACAACAGCGGGATCAGATTCGCCAGGCACAGGCTGAGAATCATAGGAAAGCTTGTAGGAGGTCTGATTGGCCTCCGCCGCGCCATTTGGATTCACAGTGTTCACCGGAACGAAAACAAAGGCGTTGAGTTCGGCTTTGCTGTTGTGTGGGACGGACTTGGGCGTAATCCCGGCGCCGCCGAGATCCTGCAGGAATTGCGTGTTCTCGGAAACAAACTGCCGTTTCCAGCCGCCAACCCACTCAGCTTTTTGTTGCTCCGTGGATTGATCCACGTAAAGACGCGTTGGAATAAAGAGGAAGTTGACATTGCCCTGCGAATTGTCCACCGCCTCGATCTTGAAGATGACATAAGCTTGGTTGGGCCTTCCCGTCACCGCGCCATATCCAGTGCAGGCGCCAACCTGCTGGTAGGAAATGGAAGCGGTGCCGACTTGACCAAAACCGCATCCAGCGAGCGCGATGCATGATGTAACTATTAATGGAAGCGGTGAGAAATACGGCCTTGAAGTCATTATAGCGATCCCTTTTGATCTTGGTTGAGCGAGGCCGATGAAGAGCTCGCCGCGACATTAGCGCCAGGGCGTAAGGCTCAGCGACCGCGCCGGTTGCGCTCATCCCATGACAGATCCTCGGCATTGAGCCAGCAGGATCAACGCATCAAGCGCCGCAAGGGCCGTATTGCAGCCTCGGCGTCGACTTTCCTCCCCATGGACCGTCTACAGAGTTTTATATTGCTCAGAAAGCAAAAACACCCGCATTGTTCTGGATCAATAAATTGTGTTAGGGCGAGCGTCGCGGCGGCCGACCTTCAATGACCGCGAGGACTCGACCCATGAGTGGGCGTCGCGCGCTCGTTCTCGGGCGCGCCGATAGCGACGTTTCCGCGGCGTGTCGCGCCCGATATTCGATGGTGTGGAAACAGCCTGGCGACCGCCCTGCGGTCAACCATCCGCCTCCGCCGGAAGCTCGACCGGAGTCGCTTGCTCGGCGTCAGGCTTCACCGGCCCCAGCGCCGGCTTCTCGGCCGCGGGCTTTTCCGCAACCTGCGTGACCACGTTCAGCTTCGTCGCGGCGTTTGGCTTCGTCGCGGCGTTTGGCTTCGGCGTGTTCAATGTGAGATTCACGCACATCGGCGTTGGAATTTCGACCTCGACTTCGAGCGTCGAAACAGCGTCGCCGCGCTCCATCTTGACCTTTATGGCCTCGGGCTCGACCGGAAAATGCTTCGCGATCACAGCGACGATCTCATCCTGAAGAATGGCGATCAGGTCGGATTTGCCGACGACCGCGCGCTCATGGGCGAGCAGGATTTGCAGGCGCTCGCGGGCGACAGGGGCAGTGGAGTTTGGCCGTCTGAAAAAGCTGATTAGGTTCATGCGGCCCTCCGTCCGAATAGCTTGCCAAACAGGCTTTTCCTGTCGCTTGGAATCGTCATGTCGAGGGTTTCGCCGTTCAAGCGCCTCGCCGCATCGAAATAGGCGCGCGCCGGCGCGCTGGCAGCGTTGGCGAGGGTGACGGGCGATCCGACATTGGAGGCCCGCAGCACTTCCTCGCTTTCCGGCACGATCCCCAAAAGCGGGATGGAGAGGATCTCCAGCACGTCTTCGATATTCAGCATCTCGCCGCGTTCGGCGCGCGCCGCGTCATAGCGCGTAAGCAGAAGGTGCTTTTCAATTTGCTCGCCTCTTTCCGCCATTACGGTCTTGGAGTCGAGCAGGCCGATGATGCGATCGGAGTCGCGCACCGACGAGACTTCGGGGTTGGTCACGACGATTGCGACGTCGGCATGCCGCATGGCGAGCGTGGCGCCGCGCTCGATGCCGGCCGGGCTGTCGCAGATGATCCAGTCGAATTTCTCTTTCAACTCCTCGATGACCTGAGACACGCCTTCATCCGTCAAGGCGTCCTTGTCGCGGGTCTGCGAGGCCGGAAGCAGGGAAAGCGTCGGGACGCGCTTGTCGCGAATGAGAGCCTGAGCGAGCTTGGCGTCGCCGTTCACGACATTGATCAGATCGTAGACCACTCGGCGTTCGGCCCCCATCACGAGATCGAGGTTGCGCAAGCCGACGTCGAAATCGATGAGGACGACGTTCTTTCCGCCTTGCGCGAGGGCTGCGCCCAGCGCCGCTGTGGATGTCGTCTTGCCGACGCCGCCTTTGCCGGATGTGACGACCAAAACCTTGGCCATTGCCTTATCTCCCTGTTCGACTTCAGTCTTGAGCTGTCACCATCACCGAATCGCCGTCGAGCCAGACTTGGACCGACCGGCCGCGCAGATGCGGCCCCATGTCGTCGGCAGTCATGTAGAGGCCATCGATTGCAAGAAGCTCGGCTTCGAGCTTGCGGCAGAAAATCCGAGCGCGCGGGTCGTCTGCGCCGGCGATCGCGCGGCCACGCAGCGTCCCATAGATGTGAATCGAGCCGCCGGCGACGATCTCGGCGCCCGATGCGACCGAGCCGATGACGATCACGTCGCCCTGAAGATGTTCGATATATTGGCCGGAGCGGACCGGGCTATCGAGCAGGAGGGAGTGAGGCCGCGGGGGCGGCGGCGGGGCGCCGGCTGCAGCATCGTCATTGTCGAGCGCCGCGATCACGCGATCCGGCGCGCTTTCCTGGCGTCCGCCGCTCGTGAGCAGCGGCGGCAGCGCGGGGTCGAGCCAGGATCGATCCGCGCCCTCCAGCCCGAGGATTTGGATCTTTCGCTCGCCGAGGTCCTTCGTCAAACCGAGCACGTCGGACTCGCTCCACTCGTTCGATGAAAGGTCGAGCACGATTGGCCGGCCGACGAAAAAGTCGGGCGAGCGCTCGAGCCATGCGTCGAGCTCGGCGAGCCAGTCCGCAAGAGGCGCCTCCGGCGCGAGCGCCATTGCATGAAACGAGCGGCTATGAAAACGGATCGAGTGACGCGGGCGGGCTGCAATTGTCACGAGGGGACCTCAAAAGTCTGCTTCGCTTATTTACGCAACGTATGGTTAACGACCAGTTAAGCTGTCGTCGCAACAGCGCTCAATCTTTCGGGCAACGTCATTTCATTCGGCCGGTCCCGCTTAATCTCAAAATGCTTTAAGTGAAGCGCAGCGTCAGGTGAGGCTCCGGCGGCGGGGACAGGAATGCGAATTGGAATTGACTTGGGCGGCACGAAGATCGAGGCGATCGCGCTCGATGAAAGCGGAACGGCGCTATTACGCCACCGCTCTCCCACGCCTGCGGGCGATTACGTCGGCACGCTGCGCGCCATCGCCGAGCTCGTCGCCTTTGTCGAAAAGGAAGTGGGGCGGCAAGGCTCTGTGGGCGTCGCGTCGCCCGGAGCGGTCTCGGCGCGGACGGGCCTCCTCAAGAACTCGAATAGCGCCGCGCTGAACGGACGGCCGCTCGAACGCGATCTGTCGCAGCGGATCGGTCGGCCGATCCGGCTTGAGAATGACGCCAACTGCTTCGCGCTGTCCGAGGCGGTCGATGGCGCCGCAGCGGGGGGGCGCATCGTGTTCGGCGTCATTCTCGGCACGGGGGTCGGCGGCGGCCTCGTTATCGAAAAGAAGATCGTCACCGGACGCAACCGGATCGCGGGGGAATGGGGCCACAATCCTTTGCCATGGGCGCGCGACGACGAGCGGCCGGGCGCGCCCTGCTATTGCGGCAAATCCGGTTGCATCGAGACGTTTCTGTCCGGCGCGGGTCCCGCGCGGGATTATCTCGCCCGCACCCACAGGAACCTTTCCGCGCAGGAGATCGCTATGGCCGCCGTGAACGGCGATCCCGATGCAGGCGCCTGCCTGGCCCTTTATCAGGATCAGCTGGCGCGTGGGCTCGCGTCCCTCATCAACGTGATCGATCCAGACGCAATCGTGCTTGGCGGCGGCCTCTCCAACGTCACGCAGATTTATGACGGCCTTCCGGCGTTGGTCTCGCGCTATGCGTTCTCCGATGGCGTCGATACGCCGATCCTGCGCGCCATCCATGGCGATTCGAGCGGAGTGCGCGGCGCGGCGTGGCTCTGGCCGGCTTGATCCGAGCGATGCGCGCAAGATCTGCGTAACTGTCGCGGATCGCCGCAGTTGCAAGGCGTTCTTATTCTGGCAAAATCCAACTTTCAGGATCGTGTGGAGCTCTTGATGGCGGACGTGGAAGACGACTGGGAAACGCCGCGCAGCGCGCAGCCCCAGCCGGGCAATTACGCCTTTGATCTCGACCGGGCGCTGGCTTCGGTGGTTAGCCTCAGCGCGCGGATCCCGCCGGACGCGTTCACCGCCGCGACCCTGGGCGTCGAGCGGGCGGGGAACGGCGTGCTGATCGGCGAGGACGGAGTCGTTTTGACCATTGGCTATCTCATCGCCGAGGCGCAGGAGATCTGGCTCACCACCGGGAAAGGCCGCGTCGCGCCGGGGCATGTTCTCGGCTACGACCAAGCGACCGGTTTCGGCCTCGTGCAAGCGCTTGGGCCGCTCGATATTCCCGCCTTGCCGCTCGGCGATTCGCGCAGCGTGACGCTCGGCGAACGAGTCGTGATCGGCGGCGCCGGCGGACGCCGCCGCTCCGTCGCGGCCCATCTCGTCGCAAGACAGGAGTTCGCGGGATATTGGGAATATGTTCTCGACGAGGCGCTCTTCACCGCGCCGGCGCATCCAAACTGGGGCGGGACGGCAATGATCGGCCCTAAAGGCGACTTGCTGGGGATTGGCTCTCTCCAGATCCCGCATCAGGTTCACGGCGAGCAAGTCATTCCGCTCAATATGGCCGTGCCGATCGAACTCTTGCCTCCCATACTAGACGACCTGCGGACTCTCGGTCGCGTAAACCGCCCGCCGCGCCCTTGGCTTGGGCTCTTCGCGGCGGAGGCCGACGGCAAGATCGTCATCGTGGGATTCGCTGGCAAATGCCCGGCGCAGCGCGCGGGCCTCCACGAGGGAGACGCCGTCCTCGCCGTCGCAGGCGCTCCCGTGCAGGGCCTGGCTGATTTCTTCCGCCGCATTTGGGCTTTGGGAAACGCCGGAGTCGAGGCGCCGCTGACGCTCGATCGGGAAGGCGACGTGTTCGAAGTCCGCATCACGTCGGCCGATAGGCAGAGGCTGCTCAAGACCGCGCGATGCCATTGAAGCGCGGCCGCTTGATCATTCTGTCAACCGGCGGCACGATCGCCATGGCCGCAGAAGGCGCGGGCCACGCTGCGACGCTCAAGCTCGACGCCGAGAAGCTCGCCGCCGCTGTCCCGCAACTCGTGGAGCTTGCGGAGATCGAAGCGCGCGATGTGCTGGCGAAGCCGAGCGCCAGTTTCACCCTCGCCGACATCGTCGCGATCGCCAAGGCCGCCGCCGACGCCGCGACAACGTGCGACGGCGTCGTCATCACGCATGGCACGGACACTTTGGAAGAGACCGCCTTCGCGCTTTCCTTGCTCGCGCAAGTCGAAACGCCCATTGTCTTGACGGCGGCCATGCGGCGAGCCGACCAACCGGGCGCGGATGGGCCCGGAAATCTCCTGGCCGCATGCCGGGTGGCGGTCTCGTCGATGGCGCGCGGGAAGGGCGTTCTCGTCGTCGTCGACGATGAAATTCACGCGGGGCCTCTGATCCGCAAGGCGCATAGTTTCCGGCCGCACGCCTTTTCCTCTCTGCCTTTTGGTCCGATCGGCTATGTCGCAGAAGACCGCGTCCGCTTCGCTCTCGCGCCGGCGAGCCGTCCGCCAAGGCTGGCCTATGGCGCGGGCGCCCCGGTCGTTCCCATCCTTGAAGCGGGTCCGGGGCTCGAACCGCAAACGGTCGAGGCCCTCGCCGCCGGCGCAATCGATGGTCTCGTGCTGAGCCTTCCGGGGGCGGGGCATGTCGCCGCCGAAGCCGCGCCCGCTTTTGCAGGGCTGGCGGAACGCATTCCGGTTGTTTTCGCGAGCCGGACAGGAGCGGGCGAGACGCTGCGCGCGTCCTACGCCTATCCCGGGGGCGAGATCGACCTGATCCGGCGCGGGCTCATTCCGGCCAATGGGCTCGACGCCCGCAAGGCGCGGATTGCGCTGCAATTGGCTCTGTCCAATCGCGCGGGCCATGCCGAGGTCCGCGCCCTTTTTGATTGCTTTTAAGGGATCGGAGCGCAGCGCCGCAGGGAAGCGCGAGCTATTGCTCTTTCAGGCTCAAAATATAAGCGATGACGTCATCGGCTTCCTGGCGCGTCAGTTGGAAGTTGGGCATGTTGTCGTGACTCGACCGCAGGAACACGTTGAGCGCCAATGCCGTTGTCGACGATAGATTCGCGATTTGCGGAAAGCTCGGCGCCTCGGTGAGCGGCCGCTCGTCGCGGGAATCGATTTTGTGGCAGGCGGCGCACCAAGTCTCGGCGATCCGGCGCCCTGATGCGACATCGCCCGGCGCCTCCTGACCAAGAGCTGGCGTCATGACGGCGATAGATGATCCGATGGCGAGTATGTACAACGGTGCAAGACGCATGACCGGTCGCTTTCATTGTTCGGCGCGCAATTCAGTTTGGCGCGGCGGCGGCGAGGCGCTGCGGGCGCTCTCGCCCTGTCCGCGACGCAGCGTCTTGACCCCTCCGCCTCGACATCAGGAGAACAGGCTCTCGCCGCGCCGACATTGAGCCATATCAATGAGCGAAGCAGTTTGAACGCGCAGTGATCGATCAGGCGAAGGAGAAGAATTTGAGGGGCGCCGACGCGCTGCGCGGGGCGAACGCCATCAAGTCCGCCGCATGTTTGCGCGGTTGCCCTGAAAGCAATGAAATTCAGCGCGGCTTATGCGTCGTCGCCATGCGCCACTTCATTGATCGTGATTGTTTTCATGTTCGAGAAGTCGATGGCGACCGGCATTTTTTCTCTGATAGCCATGACCTGATAGGTCTTGATCACGTGCTCCAGCCGCCGGTAAGCCTCCTTATATTCCTCGGTCGTCTTGGATAAGCCGAGGGGCTTAAGGCAAAATTCGATAATTTCTCGGGGGCGGTCCAGCTTGTCCATCGTGGTCATTCCTTGGGATTAGAATTCTATCGGGAGCAAAAGCGCCTTTGCTGGCTGGGCCATCCGGCGCCGAGTCTGTATTTTCGGGCGATCGCGCCAAGCTTGCGTTGCTCTTCAGGCTGTCAAAGACATTGAGACAGATCACGCCCCTTCCGGGCCGCTCTTGTCAAGCATTGCTCGCAGCCTCTATGAATCACCATATAATATCATCACCGAACAATAGGCGCTTGCGCGATTTGCATAGCCTGTCGCCGCGGCGGCGCTTCACGGAATCGTCGTCAATTTTCCGCGGGCCCGTCCCCGAATAGGATTCCAGCGCCCGCTGAGGCCAGGAAATCCATCCCCGCTTCGCATTTGACCGGAACTGTGGGAATGCCTAAACTCATTTTTCGTCGGATTGCCGCCCCCCTTGGGCGGCAATTTGATTTTAGAGCTTCTTCAGCCGATTTTCGCAACTAGGTCGGAGCGAAATGGTGACTTCTTCGCTGCTTCCCACTTACGCCCGCGCCGATCTTGCTTTCGAGCGGGGCGATGGAGCCTGGCTTACTGCGACGACCGGCGAGCGATTTCTCGATTTTGGCGGCGGCATAGCCGTGGCTTCGCTCGGCTATAGCCATCCTCATCTTGTCGCCGCGCTGATCGAGCAGGGCGGGAGGCTCTGGCACACCTCAAATCTGTTTGAGATTCCGCAGGCGGAGCGTCTGGCGCGGCGCCTCGTCGAAGCAAGCTTCGCCGATTATGTCTTCTTCACCAATTCCGGGGCCGAGGCGGTCGAGGGCGCGATCAAGACCGCGCGCAAATATCAATCGGTCAGCGGCCATCCAGAAAAATTTCACGCCATCACCTTCGAGGGCGCCTTCCACGGCAGGACCTTGGCGACCATCGCGGCCGGAGGCAATCCGAAATATATCGACGGCTTCGGACCCAAGGTCGAAGGCTTCGATCCAGTTCCATTCGGCGACGTCGAAGCGGTGAAGGCGTCGATCGGTCCGCAAACCGGCGCGATCCTGGTCGAACCGATCCAAGGCGAGGGCGGCATCCGCGTCCCCGCGCCGGACTTCCTGCGCGCGCTGCGCGATCTTTGCGACCGCCATGGCCTCCTCTTGATTTTCGACGAGGTACAGACCGGCGTCGGGCGCACAGGCAAACTTTTCGCCTATGAGCTTTTCGGCGTCGCGCCCGACATTATGGCGATCGCCAAAGGCATAGGCGGCGGATTTCCGCTTGGCGCTTTCCTGACGACGCGGGAAGCCGGCAAGGGCATGACCGTTGGGACGCATGGCACGACCTTCGGCGGCAATCCATTGGCGACGCGCATTGGCGACGCCGTGCTCGACATCGTGCTCGCCCCCGGATTTATCGAGCATGTCGCCTTGATGGGCCTGAAGCTCAAGCAAAGTCTCGCCGAATTGAAGGATCGCCATCCCCGCGTGATCGCCGAAATTCGGGGCGAGGGTCTGATGCAAGGCATAGCCACGCGCGTCCCGGTCAACGAGTTCGCCGTCGCCGCGCGCGCCGAAAAAATCCTCGTCATCCCCGCAGCCGAAAATGTCGCCCGTCTTTTGCCCCCCTTGATTATCGGCGAGGAAGAGATCGCCGAGGCGATCAAACGTCTCGACTCGACTTGCCTGCGGATTGAACGAGAACGCGATAGACGCATGGGAACGGACGCAAGCGTGAGCGGGGCGACCGCATGAGCCCTGCGGCAGAGCGCGGCAAGCTTGCCGAGGCGCGTCACTTTCTCGATCTCTCGGAAATACCGGCGGCCGATCTTCGCCGCATTCTCGATGTCGCCTCCGCGATCAAGGCGGGACGGCGCAAGGGGCAGCCAGCGACCGAGAAGCCGCTTGCGGGCAAGGTCCTTGCCATGATTTTCGACAAGCCCTCGACCCGGACCCGCGTGTCTTTCGACCTCGCGATGCGCGAGCTCGGCGGAGACACCATCATGCTGACCGGCCATGAAATGCAGCTCGGCCGGGGCGAGACCATCGCCGACACCGCGCGCGTCCTCTCGCGCTTCGTCGACGCCATCGTGATCCGCATCCTCGACCATAAAGAGATGATCGAACTGGCCCGTTTCGCTGATGTGCCTGTCATAAATGGCTTGACGAAGCGCTCGCATCCTTGCCAGGTCATGGCCGACGTCCTCACTTTCGAGGAGCATAAGGGTCCGATCAAGGGACGCACCATCGCCTGGAGCGGCGATTGCAACAACGTCCTAGCAAGCTGGGTGCACGCCGCGCAGCGGTTCGATTTTTCGCTTCAGGTGGCGGCGCCAGCCGAGCTCGATCTCCCGGAAGAGCTTGTCGATTGGGCGCGCCGCTCTCAAACCCGCCTGAAGCTCACCCGCGATCCCTATGAGGCCGTGCGGGGGGCGGACGCGGTCATCTCGGACTGCTGGGTTTCGATGGGCGACGAGGACGAGGCTTTTCGCCATAATCTGCTCGCGCCCTACCAGGTGAACGCCAAGCTCATGGCCGCCGCCGGCAAGGATGCGATCTTCATGCATTGCCTGCCGGCCCACCGCGGCGAGGAGGTCACGGACGAAGTTATCGACGGTCCGCAGTCGGTCGTCTTCGACGAAGCCGAGAACCGTCTGCACGCGCAAAAGGGCATACTCGCGTGGTGCCTGGGAGCCGCCAAAGCATGACCAATCCGGCGCAGCCGGCGGTTCCGGCCTCACGTCTCGTTTCGGATCAGGGCCTCGATGACGCTGTGCTTCCTTTTGCTGTCGAGTCGCTTGACCTGCGCGGCCGCGTCGTGCGGCTCGGCGCAAGCGTCGATCATATTCTCGTCCAGCATAATTATCCGCCGCCGGTCGCGCGGCTCGTCGGCGAGGCGTTGGCGCTGACCGTGCTGCTCGGCTCGTCCTTGAAGATCGAAGGCCGGTTTCAGCTGCAGACGCGCAGCGACGGCGCGATCGATATGCTCGTGGTTGATTTCGATGCGCCCGACCGATTGCGGGCCTTCGCGCGTTACGACGCCGAAAAGCTCGCCGATGCGGCGCGCGGCGGGGAGCTGCTCGGCAAGGGCCATCTCGCCTTCACCATCGACCAGGGGACAGATGCGTCGCGCTATCAGGGCATTGTCGCGCTGCAGGGCCAGGGCCTCGAAGAAGCCGCGCATCAATATTTCCGCCAGTCCGAGCAAATTCCAACAAAGGTGCGCCTCGCCGTCGCGCAAAGCGTGACCGGAGCCGGCGCAAGCTGGCGGGCGGGCGGCTTGATGGTGCAGTTCCTGCCAAGCTCGCAGGAGAGGCGAAGGCAAGCGGATCTCGATCCGGGCAACGCGCCGGCAGGGCTCGTGTACGAGGCGCCCGACGAAGACGACGCCTGGACCGAGGCGAAAGCGCTCGCCGCGACGATCGAGGATCACGAACTCGTCGATCCGACATTGTCGAGCGAGCGGCTGCTCTATCGTTTGTTCCACGAGCCCGGCGTGAAGGTGTTCGAGCCGAGGATGGTGCGCGATTCCTGCCGCTGCTCACAGGATCGCATCAAGGCGATGTTGCGCCGCTTCACGCCAGCCGAGCGCGCCGACATGATCGGCGACAATGGCAAGATTGGCGTCACTTGCGAATTTTGCTCGACCTATCGCGAGTTCGACCCGAAGGATTTCGATGAATAGCGCCATTCCTTGTCGATCGGGTGAGTCGACAGGGAGCGGCGCCAAAGCGATTGATCCGCCGGCCTTTTTCAAAAATCCGATCGAGCCGCTTCGAGGCGGCAAGCGAAAGCGCCGCCGCTCGGGTCGTCGCCAATGCTATCCGCTCCCTCATGCAAGGCCTTGCGCGAGCTTGGCGTAAAACCGTCGTGTCGCGTCAGACGCTTCCGCGTCGTTGCGCAGGCGGCTCTTTCAGGAACGGTCTTCGAGCGTCATGCAGTCGATCTCCGCTTCGCATTGTTGCGCGAAATCATCCACATTCACTTGATAGCGAAAGACAGTCCAGGCTAAATTCTCACGCAAGATGTAGGTCACCCGCTTGTCATGCAGGAGCAACACCTTCCGTAGCGCATTATCGTTGGCGCGAAAACATTGGCCTGGCGTGATTTTCTCGACGGGAACTGGCATTATCGTCTATCCCATTTGTGATTTAGCTTAATTTTCTTCTTCGGCGCATCTACGTCAAGTCTTCGCTTGGCTCCTAGTCTGCCTAACCTTGATCGGCTGGCGGATCCAATTCCCGGTTCAAGTTGGGAGTTTATCCGGCGCAATCATTATCTTCATGCGGTCATGAGACTCCTTGCCATCAACGCCAATAAATCCCATCTCGAGGAATGGCAAGGATCGTGCTTGCGTCGATCGAGACCGGTTTCGTCGGGCGGGGTTGATTTCGGCGGCGACGCTAAGGGCTCTTCTCTCGGACAAACGCCCTGCCTCGAATCGGAAGGAAATCGAAGACAGGAGAATACGCCATGACGACGTTGCTCAGATCGTGCCAACAAGGTCCCGACTGGCAGGAGCTCAGCATTCCTGATTGGTTTCGTGAGCGGGCCGAGGCGTTGATCGCGAAGCTAGGCGAAGATCATCCAGATTCCAAGGTCTTCAGGCAGATCCTGACGGCAGGTCGAATCGAGGAAAAGGCGGTCGACCATCTCGATTTCATCGCCGGAAAGACGCAAAATGAAGAGACGATCCTATTGGCGATCGACATCTCGCATCATTGCTTTGCGACGATAAAGGTGATGTCGGCAATTCCGTTGGGATAACCCTCTCGGCGCAACGCGCCAATGTTGCGTAGCCGCGTCGGTTTTGTCGTAAGAACGCCAATGATGGCCGGTTGCGGGCGGGCAAGCTGACGCATCGATGGCATGGAGTTTGGTTTAGCCCGCGTCATGCGAGCCGAGCGGGGCGGCTATCGCGGCAAGGACGGCGGGACCGCGCGGCGACGCGAGATATATGTAATGGTTTTATGCGACGCGGGGAGGCGGAGCGCCCATTTTTCTTGGCGAGGAAGCCCGATGAGCAAGATACGTAACTATCGCGATCCAAAAGTCATTCTCGATCACGGCATAGGGCTTGCCGAAGCGGCGGCCCTCAAGACACATCCGGCCGTTATCGCGGCAATAAATGCAATCTCGAGCGAGCGGCGCCCGGCGATGGTGATTTGGAAGAGCCCGACTGGCGCTGAATGCGATCACATTGTAATGGCGCTCGAGGAATATATCCATTTGGGCGATTTCGAACCTGCTGCGGACGGGCGTTACGCCTGGGATGCGGATGAGATCCGTCTCTAGCTGGTTGCGGCGCCCTTTGTCAGGGTGTTCGAAACATTAGCTCGGGCAGCTTGGCGAGGGGTTCGCGAGCGAAAGCGCAAGCTTGCGCAACTCCGGCTTTGCTCTTTGGAAGCCAAACAACCTAGCCACAGCGGCTGCAAGGTCCGAGTGATGGTCGTGCGTCCGCGCGATTTCGATCGCGGCTCTGATCTCGATCGGCGCGATCATCTCAAGCTTCTGCAAGCTGGTCGGGGCCGCGGCTCTGTCGCGGACCGGCGGCGCGTCTCTTTGCCCTTTGGTGAACCAGAACTCCGCCTCGCAGAGAAGGTCTGGCGCGTGCGACGGCAAAAGAGTCAGCCCGCGCGCGACGGCCTCCATGATGCGGGGCCCCGGCCGGGCCTTCCCGAAGAGGTTGGCCATGCGCCGCGCGATCTCGTCTTGATGGATAGGACCTTCCTGCTCGATCACCGAGCTAATGACGTCGGCGAGTTCCGCAGCGCTGAGCTCGTGGATTTGCGCGCTTTGCGGAACTCGGCGTTTGGCAAGCTCATATGCCGGCGGATGGAAGGCGTCGGCCGCTATCAGCGGCCCCTCCAAAGCGCAGGGGCGCGCGGGCGCCGCTTCGCGCGCGGCCGGGCTTCGCGCCGCCTCGAGAGCCGATCTCAATTTTTCGAGCTGCTCGCCCCGCCGATAGAACCAATCCGTGCTCCAGATTCGATAGATGCGCCAGCCGAGCCCTTCGAGGACCTCCTGGCGCAGGCGATCGCGCTCCCTCGCCCAGAGAGCCGAATGATAGGTCGCGCCGTCGCATTCGATCGCGAGCATGTAGCGGCCGGGCTCGGCCGGATCGCGCACCGCGAGGTCTAATCGAAACCCGGCGGAGCCGACCTGGGCGTCGACCTTGTAGCCGAAATCCTCGATCGCGGCGGCGACGGTCGCCTCAAATGCGGATTCGAAACCTCCGCCTGTCGGCCGGTTTTCCTCAAGCGCGCCGGTTTCGGCGAAGCGAAGAAATCGCTTGAGAACGCGCGGGCCTTCGCCTGTCGCCCGCTCGAGGTTGATCTCGCCGAAGCCGAAGGAGACGAAGATTTCGCAGCGCAAGCGCGCGCGGGTGAAAAGGACGTTCAGGCGTCGTTCGCCGCCTTCGGCCGAGATCGGCCCAAAACCCATGCTGTCGAGCGGCTTGCCCGCCTCACGGGGTCCATAGCCGACAGAAATCAAGATGACGTCGCGTTCGTCGCCCTGCACGTTCTCGAGATTTTTGACGAAGACGTCTTCGTTGCCGCCTTCGCGCAGGAAAGCGTCGAGAATGGGATCGGCGCGCCGCTTTGTCTCGAGGCTATCGCCGACGAGATCGCGCTGCGCCGTCGAAAATGTGACGATTCCGAGCGACAAATGCCGCGAACGTCGCGCATGGTCGGCGACGGCCTCAGCGATCGCTTCGGCTTCGATGGCGTTGGTGCGCTGGCCGCCGCGGTCATAGGCGCCCTGAACGCGGCGGAGGATAAGGCCCATCGCCTTGCGCTCGGTCGAAGGCGCCGGCGGCATGATGAGATGCTTGTAGAATTCGGCGTTGGAGACCTCGATGAGGGAGGGATGGCGCGACCTGTAGTGCCATCGAAGCATTTGCGTCTCGACGCCCCGGGCCTCGCACAAGGATAAAATGCTTTCGAGATCGGTGACCGGCGCAACGCCAGCCCTGCGGCCGGGCTTGGCCTCGTCGTCCTCCTGAGGCTCGAGTTCATCCGTTATCATGCGATCGAAAAAGGTCGTCGGCGGCAGTTGCTTCTTGTCCCCGACGACGACGATCTGCCGGCAACGCGCGATAAGGCCCAAGGCGTCGCCCGGCCGAACTTGGCTCGCTTCGTCAATCACGAGCAGATCGAATTGCACGGCGCCCGGCGGCAGAAACTGAGCGACGGAAATCGGGCTCATGAGAAAGACCGGCTTGATCTTTTGGACCGTGTCGCCAGCTGTCCGCATAAGCTTGCGCAACGGCATGTGATTCCGTTTGCGCCCGATTTCGCCTCGGATCACGCCCATGGCGCCGAGCGCGCCGCGTGGGATCGCGGCCTGGTGCCTGGCGCAGATACGTTGCGCGGCGGCGCAGCGGCGGCTCGATTCGAGGGCGATGAACCGCTTGACGCATTCGTGGTGCTGAGCGCCGTCGAAGACCGCAAGATCCGGGCCGGCGGCTATCGCCTTTTTCCAGCCCGCTTCGGCGAAAGCGATTTCGAGTTCGGCGCGGGCCTGGCCCGGATCCAGCCGACCCGAGGCGAGCTTGTCGGCGATAATGGCGGGGCCGATCGCGCGCAATTGCCGATCGGCTTTGGCGAGCCTCGCCCACTCCTCGAAGCGCGTATGGTTAGCGGCCCATTGGGCGGCGTGTTTGGCGAGCAGGCGAAGATCGATCGCGCCGACGGAATTGACCCGGAAAATCGCCGCTACGTCGAGATCAAGGCGCGTCCTGGCGTCGGCAAGCGCGGAGAGCGTCGCGCCGAGATCTTTTTCGAGCTCGTCGGCAAATGCGGCGGCGACGCCGTCGCGAGCCATGTTGATGACGCGCGGGAGGTTCAGATGGACGTCAAAGGCGGCGAGCTCCTCGATCGTCCTTGCGACCGACTGCACCAGCGCGAAATCGGTTTTTTCGCCACGCCAAGCGTCGCCGAGGAGGCCTGCCAGAAAATTCGCTTCGGCGGCGAATTTGACGCGATGAGACTGGCCTGCGAGGAGAGCGTCGAGAAGCGCAAGCCGCTCGGCCGGCCGTCTTGGCAAAGGCCCCGAAAGAAGGCTGGCGAGCGCGCGTCCCGCCTCGCGATAATCTTTGCCGAAGCGGGCCGGCCAGAAAGCCGCTCCCTTGGCGAGCGGAGCCCGAAGCGGCGCGGCCGGAGCTTTCCAGGCGGCGGGATGGAAAATGGAAAGATAGGGCGCCGTTTGATCCCGCCATTTGGATCCGAGCGCGGCGGCCTCCGCGACGCGGCGGAGCGAAGGCGCGCAGGCAAGCGCGGTCGCAATCGTTTCGCCGCCGCGCGGCAGGTTTGCGATCAAGCGGAAGATCGCGATCAGAGCCTTGATTCCAGCCAAGGTTGGAACCTGCCGAAGACCAAAATAGGTCCCGATTTCGGCGGCGTAAGCGGCGAGCGCCGCCGCCTTGTCCGCGAGCCCCTGGAGCTGAGGGACGAGGCGCTGGAAATCGGTGGGTTGGAGGTTCGTCTGGCGCACGCCAAAATAGACATGCTGGCTAAGTGGACCAGCGCTCGCGGTCAAATCGGCGAGCCGCGCGATCCTGCGGTCTTTCTCCTCGAATTCATCTTGGCTCCAGAGAGCCGCTTCCTCCACGAGCCGCATATCGGGCGCGACGTCGCGTCCCGCCGCAGCAATTTGGATCGAGAGCGCCTGATAGGGCGTCATTGCGGTTTCGCCGATCGGCGCATGGAGGCGTTGGGCGACTTGGTTCAGGCGGTCGCGCGCCGCGGTCAGCTCCTCGACGGCGTCGGTCGGTTCAATGACGGCCGCGCCCTGCAGCGTCTGATCGAGCCGGTTGGCGACGAGACGCTTGTTCACCGTGTGGCTATGGAGCTCGAGGCAGATGTCCTCCAGGCCGGCCTTGCGCAAGCGGTCGTGCACCACATTGAGAGCGGCCATTTTCTCGGCGACGAAAAGCACGGTTTTTCCATCATGGACAGCGGCGGCGATAATATTGGCGATGGTTTGCGATTTGCCGGTGCCGGGCGGGCCTTGAACGACGAGATTGCGGCCGGCGCGAACAGTCTCGATAACCCGCGTTTGAGATGAGTCAGCGTCGACGACCTGAACGAGATCAACCGGGTTTAGGATTTCGTCGAGCTTGGCGCCCTCGGGAAAAATCGGCTCTTCGCTCGCAAAGCCTTCGCAGAGCAAGCCGCGTAGAAGCGGATGCGAGGCGAGGGCGCGATCCGGCCAATTGGCGGGATCGAGATCGCGCACCATCAGGAGCCTCGAGAAGGAATAGAACCCAAGTTCAATTCCGTCGGCGTCGATCGACCATCTGCGCTTCGATGCGACGGCGCTCGCGACCTTCGCGAAATAGGCGCTCGGCAGCCAGTCCTCGGTTTCCGGAACGTCTGGAAGCGCGATGCCGAAATCGCCGCGCAGACGCTCCTGCAAGGCTTGGTTCGTCGCGACGTCGTCATCGCGGAATTTCACATCAAAGGCGGAGCGCTTGTCGTCTCGAACGAGGTCCACGGGGAGCAGGACGAGAGGAGCTTGCCGGATCACATCAGACTTTTCGTCCTCGTACCAGCGCAGGAAGCCCAGCGCGAGGAAAAGGATGTTGACGCCTCGCTCCTCCTCCGCAGTCCTGGCGTCACGATGAATTCCATGCAGCCGCTTTTGCAGAAACTCAGGCGACAGCGCCGTCTGCAGGCCGCGGCTCTCGTAAGCCCGGGTCGCGATGAGACGGGGACCTTTCGGACCGGACGTTTCCTTTCGCAATTCTCCCGCGTCTTCGCTCGCCAGGAAGCGAAGCGGCCTGTTTTCGCGGACCAGGCATTGAAAGACCGAATCCGAGCTAGCCTCGAGGATCGGTAGGGAACGCGTGCGCTTGGCTCCGCGCGGCGTGTGAATGAGGCGATTGCGCGTTCCGGTCTCAATGAGCTTGAGACGGGTTTCGTCCAGCAGTTTTTCGACATGGGTCTCGATCGCGTCGGTTCGGGTTGATCTGCGGCCAGCCTTGATCGAGGTGACGTCGCCCATTTTCTTATCCTTATTTCGCTGAATTGAGCTGCCTCAATTAAGCCATAAAACAGCCTTATTTTGTCTCCTAAACGGTGGCTACTTTTAGGTAAAGAGGAATATCAATCATCAGCTATCTTATGCTAAACCTACAGTTACGTAGATGTCCGCCAAGTTCTTTACTTGTATTAACCAAGCTGCGCCGATGAGTTGACGCGCATGCCGATGCGCCTTGAGGCTTCCGCAGCGAAACGCTTCGCCGCCCCTGGCCATTGCATGAAGAAAGGCGCTTCTCGAGCTCCCATCGACTCATGAAAAAGCCCATCCGGCTGGAGCCGGACGGGCGATCCGATAGTCGAGGGCTGCGGCGGCGTCAGAAAATATCCGGCACGCCGTAATAATCATTGATTTGGCGCCCCTCGGCCTGCGACCAATCGTAAGCCGCCTCATGGGAGAATCTTGGCGCGCCAGCTAGTTTTTCCTGGTCTATTTCGATCTCATAAGCATCGATTTCAGTTTTATAGTGAAGCTTTTTCCAAGGGATCGGAAAATGCTCCTCTCCAATGCCGAAAAAGCCGCCGAAGCTTAGAACCGCGTAAGCAACCTGGCCGCTGCGCTTGTCGATCAGGAGGCCCTCGATCGCGCCAATGCGTTCGGCGTCGGGAAGGTAGACGTCGGAACCTTCGATTTTGCCGATAGGCAAGGCCTCCGGGGTCTCTTGCGGCGCTGATTCTGTCGTGGTCGCCATGGTCCATTCTCCAACTCGTGCCCGCCGCAAAACGCCACGCTCCGCCGGGAGTTCCGCCCGCGCGGCGCGCGCCATCGCGGCTGAGCGTCTCATAGCCGAGATGTGCGCAAACGAAAAATTGTGCATGATGGCCGAACAGGCTTTCCTACGCCCGGCGGCATTTTGATTGGCCATAGGAAAGCCTGCAAGATTCTACAGTCCTGCTGATCTTCTTGATCGGACCAGAGCGGGATGAGGAAAAGTGGAAGCCGGTTTTCCGTCCCCATCCCGCTCTAATTTCTTGGAATCGATCACGTTCATGATTTTGGATTGATTCAATCCAAAATCATGAACGTGATCTAATGCTCGATCGAGCAAAGCCTGATTTGGCGCGGAGGCCCTTTGATGAGATCGATACTGATTCCGGTCGAGGAGCACGCCGTGATGGGCGCGGTCCTGGAAACTGCGCTGCTGCTTGCGCGCAAGTTCGACAGCTACATGGAGGGCGTCGCGCTCGGGCCCGACATAGCCGAATTGGTCGCCGCCGATTTTTCCCTGAGCGGCGTCGTTCTCGATGATCGAACGCGCCGCGATTTCCTCGACCACGGCCGGAATTTCTTCGAGACCTTCATGGTGGCGAACAATATCGGGCGCCAGCGCGAGGACGCGGCCGGCCCCTCGTTTGGATGGCTCAGCGATACGCTCGTCTCCGATAATGGAATCGGGGAATATGGCCGGATCTTCGACGTGATCGCCATCGGCAGGCCGGGACCAGGACCGCGGCAGCCGCGTAAGTCGACGCTCGAGGCGGCGTTGTTCGAAAGCGGCAGACCGGTCCTCATCGCGCCGCCGTTTCCCCGGCAAACGCTCGGCGAAACGATCGTGATCGCTTGGAACGGCAGCACCGACACGGCCCGGACGATCGCCTTCGCCATGCCGCTTCTCACGCGGGCGAAGGATGTCGTCGTCTTGAATATTCCAGGCCCCAGGCTGCCGGGACCGAATGAAGACCAGCTTGCGAAAAGCTTGCGGCGGCACGGCGCGCCCGCACGCGTTATTTTGATCGGCGAGGCGTCGAAGTCCGCGGGCGCGGCGCTCTTGGAGACGGCGGCGATGCTCGGCGCCGATCTCCTCATCAAAGGCGGCTACACGCGCAGCCGTTTGCGCCAGTTCATCTTTGGCAGCGTAACGAGCGAGATTCTTGCCGAGTCCAATCTCCCGGTTTTCATGGCGCATTGACGCGAAGGCCGGCTCCACCGTGATCGCGCGATCATGGCGACGCCGGCGTTCGCTCGTCTTTGTCCGTTAGAATGTCACCTTCGCCGTCAGGACTGCGGAGCGTCCGGGCCCCGGCGTGGCGGAGCCATAGCCAGAGATCGTCTCGAAATTTTTGGTGTCGGCAATATTGTAGATATTCGCCTGCAACGAGAAATTGGAGTCGACCTTATAAATGCCGAGGAGATCGAACCGCCAATAGCCCGGAACGCGGCCTATGTCGGCGGCGGTCGTATAGCGCGCGCCGATATAATAGGCGCTGGCGCCGAGGGTCAGGGCCGGCGTGATCGCGTAAGTGTTCGTCAAGGCGAAAGTGTTGCGTGGGACATTCGCGAGCTGGTTGCCCGGCGTGCTGACAAAGACGCCGGTAGTGTTGCTTACTGCGCTGGAAAGCACGCGGCTGTCCATATACGTGTAGCCGCCGAATATGCTCCAGGCGTCCGTCACCTTGCCTGCTATGCCGACTTCGCCGCCCTTCACGCGCGTCTTGCCGATTTGAGCATAGAGACCCGCGGCCGAATTGACCGTTTCGATGGCGTTGTTTTGAATGACCTCGAATAAGGCGCCCGTCAGGCTCAGACGGCTCTCGAGAAGATCGATCTTGCCGCCGAATTCATAATTCTGATTCGTGGTCGGCTGCAGGTTCTGCTGACCGCCGGCCAGCGTCAGAAATTCGCTCGACGGGTCGAACGACGTGCCATAAATAAAATAAAGGCTGGCGTTTTCGATCGGGTGAAACACGCCGCCGGCGCGCCAGCTCAGGAAATCGGTGTTGGCGTTCATATTGTAGGGCGTCGCCGAATTGATCTGGGATACGAGGTCCTTTGTCCCGGTGACCACATTCCCATAGGTTTGCCATATCTTGAAGAGATCGTAGCGCGCCCCGGCGAGGATCTCGAAATATTTGGTGATTTTGACCTGGTCGCTCGCATAAAGCCCAATGGTTCGGCCGATGTCATATTGGTCCGTGCTAGTCGCCGGCAGCGAGCCGGGATTGGTCGGGTAAGGATTGGGAAAACCGATATCGACGCGGTCCCCGGGAATCAATGTGGTCCTGTATTGGTCTCTGGTCTCTTGCGAGAGTTCGACGCCGGCGAGAAGCGTATGTTGCAGCAGGCCCGTATCGAAATGTCCGACAAGATCGGATTGGTTGGTCAGAAGCGAATTCTGCGTGTGGTTTTGAAAGTCGTTCCCGTTTGCGACCCATAGGCCTCCGACAGGATAGAGATAGGGAACCGGATTGAGAAGGACGCCTCCGGTCGGGGCGTTATAGAGGTTCGGCGCGGCGGACCCTGTGGCGCCTGGGACTTGAGCGCCGACCTGAACGCCCCGAATTCTTACGAAGCGGTCAATATAGGAAAAGCGCGTCACATTGGTGACCTGCCATTGGGAATTGAAGTCATGCTCAATTCTGGCGGTGACAATATGCGCATTGACCTGCTCCGTATCCGAGAAGCCGGGCGTCAGCCTGCCGTAATAGGTGTTCTTCGGGACCGGCGCGGGTTGGCCATAGGGCGTGCCGAAATAGGATCCGGGCAGAAGCGGGATGCCATAGTCGGGAATATTATCGTCCCTTTGGTAGATGTAGCTGAGCGTCACCCGCGTATCCGGCGTCATGTTCATGGTGATCGACGGGGCGGCGCCTATGCGCTTCGTGACGATATTGTTCCGGTCGGCGACATTTGTGTCATTGCCGAGCAGTATGATGCGGGCCGCCGTATCGCCGAATGTCCGGTTGACGTCCGCCGTGACGCGGGCTCCGGGCGCGGTATAGCCCGACATTTCCAGTGTGGTGAAATCGGTGAAGACCGGCAATTTGCTCGTCAAATTGACGACGCCGCCGGTCGAGCCGCGTCCGAACAGAAAGGACGATGGGCCTTTGAGCACTTCGACTTCTTGCACGCTGAAAGTGTCGCGCGTGTACCAGCCTGGATCGCGAACGCCGTCGCGATAGAAATCATTGCGGGCCGAATAGCCGTGGATGTTGATGTTGTCGCCCTGCGTGCCGCCTTCGCCGCCGAAAAAAGTGACGCCGGGCACGTTATGAAGCGCCTCGATGACTGTTGAATCCTTCTGATCCTCAATAAGCTTTTGCGGAACGATTGTGATGCTTTGCGGCGTGTCGAGAATAGGCGTCGGAATGCGGGTGAGCCCGAGCGTGCGGGGATTGAAGTCGCTGCCTTGCTGACCTTGGCCGGCGACGTCGATCTGCTCGAGCGACACCTGGTTCGTGTCCTGCGAGGCCTCTTGCGCCAGCGCCGCGTCGCCGAGCATGACCGAGGCGAGGCCAACGGCCGCCCGCGCCATCGGCGCCCTCGCTTTGGCGCGAATGAATTTCGAACTCGAATTGTCCGAAACATTGCGCTTACCAAATAACTCAGCGATGAATTTCTGCGACATAGCGTAGTACCCCGTAGAAAAATAAGCCTTAGAATAATTCTAAAGCAAGTATTTATAGATTTTAATATCATATAAACAATGTGACTCACAATAACATGTTGAAACAATCAAATTGTAATAATTCTAAACTAAGGAGATATTTGATTTTATATTTGTCTGCGTGTAAACGAAGACGCATTGAGTTCTCTTTTGTCGGACAGTCATGGAACGTCTTGCATCCGTTCGCGTCCCGCGCATTTGGCGCGATGTCCATCTGTGGATTGCGCTTGGCCTCGGCCTTCTGATCGTTCCAGTCAGTCTCTCCGGCGCCCTGCTGGTTTTCGGCGGCGACCTGGATCGCCTGATCGATCCGGCGCGCTACGCCATGACAGGCTCGACGGTCGAGCAAGCGGCCGGCGTCTATCTCCGCAATGCGGAATTGGCGGCGCCCGGCGCGCGGGCCGCCATCCTCCGTTGGCCCGCGAATGCGGGGTCGCCGGTCACAGTTCTGCTGCGCGGCGGGGAGGGGGGAACGCAGGCTGCGCCTTCGGGGCGTTTGTGGATGGTCTCTATCGATCCGCCGACCGGCCAAGTTCTCGGCGTCGTCGATGCGCGGGGCTCCTTCGTCGGCCGCATTCATTCGCTCCATGCGGAGCTGATGAGTCCGGATCTTTCAGGCCGACAGATCGTCGGCTTCGCCGGGATCGGTCTTCTGGTTCTAGCTCTGACCGGCATTTGGCTCTGGTGGCCGCGCAACGGCAATCTGCTCAAAGCCTTTCGCTGGCGGCGGGGCGCGAAGCTGAGCTTCAACCTGCATCACATGCTGGGCCTTTGGATCTTCGCTCCCTTGGCCTTGATGGGCTTGACCGGCGCCTATCTCAGCTTTCCGCAGCAAGCGCGCGGCCTGATCGCGGCCTTCGCCGAACTTGCTCCGCGGCCGCCGCGCCAAGGGCAGGGCGCCGTATTGATGCGCCTGCCGGCGCAGGATCCGCAGCGGGTCGTCGAGCTGGCTCTGCAAAGCGGTCCCGGCTTGCGCCCGACGGCCTTGTCGACGCCGACGGAGCCGGACAAGCTTTGGCGCATTCAGCTGACGGGCGAGGACGATGAGCCGCGCAGCGTGCTCGTCGACGACCGGAGTTTGGCGCTGACCGTAGCGCCGCGAACCGCTCCGGGCGACGTCTTTGCGGCTTGGCTGCGCCGTGTGCATGAGGCGCAGCATCATGGGCCGCTCTGGCGCGCGATCGCTTTTGTCTGCGGCCTCAGTCCGGCTATTTTTCTCGTCACCGGCTGCATGATGTGGTTGCGCCGCCGCGCCGCAAAGGCGCCGCAATTTGGGCTTCGCGTAACAGTCCCGCCGGCTTTGCAGCGCGCCGCCGGCGCGCCGCAAGCGCAAAAAACTTTAGATGCCTGACGTTTTAGCTGTCGTGTCCCACTGCTCTCATACGTTGTGAAGCTTATGATCGTGCATATCCCCGAGGTCCTTGATCAAGAACAGCTCGCGCGATGCCGCGCCGCCATGGACGCCGCCGCTTGGATCGACGGACGCGCCACGGCCGGACATCAATCGGCTCAGGTCAAGGATAACTTGCAATTGCCTGAAGGCGGCGCCGAGCACAGGGAGCTCGGCGCAATGGTGATCCGCGCGCTGCAGCGTAGCCCCTTGTTCATTTCCGCAGTTCTGCCGCACACGATTTTTCCGCCTTTGTTCAATCGATATAATGAGGGGATGGCGTTTGGCGCGCATGTCGACAACGCGGTCCGCCAATCGCTCGACGGCGCGATCCGCATTCGCACCGATGTGTCGGCCACTCTTTTCCTCAACGCTCCCGAGGATTACGACGGCGGCGAATTGACCGTGGAGGACACCTACGGGAGCCACAGCGTCAAGCTTCCGGCTGGCGACCTCGTGGTCTATCCCGCCGACAGCCTGCATCGGGTGACGCCGATCACGCGCGGCGCGCGCCTTGCGTCTTTTTTCTGGATTCAGAGCCTCGTCCGCGATCGAACGAGGCGAGCGCTTCTCTTCGATCTCGACGCCTCGATCATGCGATTGACGCGCGACGTCCCGGGCCATCCCGCGCTGGTTTCATTGACTGCGAGCTACCACAATTTGCTGAGACAATGGGCGGAGACGTGAAGTCTGTTCCTAGAGCGCTTCCCGATCAGATGGAATCATCTGATCGAAAAGGAATCGCTCGAATTCAAAGAGCTAGAGCATGTTCCGAAAAAGTCGATCAACTTCTTCGGAACATGCTCTAGAGGAAGGCCTGTGATGAAGGAATATCCGCGTTGTTGGTCCGGGTTCGTTTTTATGATTTCATCCCTAGCGCTATTTTGGCCAAGGGAAATCCGCCGCTTTTGCGCCGAGCGTCAGCTTCGGGTCGCAAATGGAGAGGGGTTCTACATGACGTTGGTTGAAAGCGAGTTGATGGGCGGGCGCGGATGGCGCGGCCTCTTGCGCCGGCCCATCCTGGTGAAGACATTCGCCGCTTTATGCCTGAGCACGGCCTTTTGCGCCGCCTCCGCCCAGGCGCAATCGCCGACGAGCGATGAGCCTGCGGCGGCGTCGATGGCGGCTCCGGCGACGGATGTCGCCCAGCCTAAAGCCGAGGCGGCCCCAGCGGTCGAGCCCAAGCCCGGGCCGAAA
>Ga0182030_10002724_pt1 | contig 37626 bp, 35 predicted proteins | sample 812S3MmetaG_FD_121299 | JGI IMG/M metagenome (GOLD analysis project Ga0182030, IMG submission 121299) | Permafrost microbial communities from Stordalen Mire, Sweden - 812S3M metaG (Illumina Assembly) | ecosystem: Environmental > Terrestrial > Soil > Wetlands > Permafrost | place: Sweden...
CACGGGAAGCAGCGCTATACCGTACGTTCCATCCGGGGAGCAGATGCTGTCGATCCGCACGCACAGGGCACAGTCCTCGCGCAGGGAACAACAGACGAGACCGTTACCGGGCCATCTGGTGTGCATGCCTGGGCCGGCCATGCCGGTGACCCGTTCTGGATTGAGCCAACCGTGCTGCACGCGGTGGGTCACGCTTTCCAGGACGGCACCGTTGTGAACCTGGCCGGCTGGGATACGAGTCAAGCGAAGAATTTCTTTGCCGGGCAGACTGTGTATTCGATTGTGTTGGAGCTGCCAGATAGCGAGTTGCTTGCCGGTGCGGGCGATAACCGGAAGATCGGCGTGTGGGCGGTATCCACGCTGGCCACGGATGCCGGCGGGTGGCGCTCGATCAACCGCATAGGTCTTCCGATGATCCCACCGCTGTTCGCGCAATACAACGAAGATCTCGGCAATAGTCTCAATGCCGGCCGCCCGGCCGACGACTTCGCAACGTGGGGAGAGGCTCTCGCCAAGAAGATGGCAGCCGTTGTTGCCGCATATGGAACTGCTGAAGATCCCCAGGCCTATGGCGAGAGAATTGCGCACCGCTTGTTCCCCAACATGCTCCCGTACGAGGTCGGCACGCAGGCATCTCTTGGCTTCATCGAATGGAACGGCCGTTCCCTCACCGACAACGCACCCAATGTTATGTTTTCCACTGCTGCGAACACTCCAATCCAGCTTGGGATCGGCAAGGAATCGGTCACGTCCAAGCCGCGAAAGACCTTCCCCTACGTTCCTTCTGTAGCCTGACGCCAACCTGTCGTCCGCTGAGCACAAGCCACGCCGCCGTCATGCCGAGAAAGGCATCGGCGGCGTGTCTCGCGTGTGGGCATGCCCGCTGGAGTCTGCAAGCCAATGCAAAGCGATCACGCAGAGCAGGCCCTGGGCGTCTGCCTGGCCTCGATGCATACGCGAAGTTACGAAAATGGACAAAAAGAACAGGAGGGTGGGGACCCGCCCTCCTGCCTGGATGCAGTTCAGACCTGCCTAGTTCTTCTTCAGGAACGCAAGCAAGTGCTGGTTCACAATGTCTGCATGGGTCGTGCAGAGTCCATGCGGCGCACCAGGAATTACATCGAGGGTTGCATTCTTGACAATCTTGGCCGTGAGGTACGACGCATCCTCGATAGGAACAATTTGATCGGCATCTCCTTGAAGAACCAGCGTCGGTACTTCCATCTTCTTGAGATCCTCGGTAAAGTCCGTCTCAGAGAAGGCCTTGATGCAATCGTATGATCCGATAATCGAAGACTGCATTCCCAGGCGCCAGAACTGGTCCTTTACGCCTTCAGAAGGTTTTGCGTCTGGCTTGTTGTATCCGTAGAAGGGTATGCTCAGGTCTCTGTAGTACTGCGACCGATCTCTGGCCACACCCGCACGAATCTGGTCGAACACCGAAAGCGGCAGACCCCCAGGGTTCGTATCCGTCTTCAGCATCAGCGGTGGAACGGAAGAAATCAGCACCGCTTTCGATACACGCTTGTTTCCATGCCGGCCAATGTAACGCGCCACTTCGCCGCCGCCCGTTGAATGGCCAACCATGGTCAGATCCTTCAGATCGAGCGCTTCAATCAGCTCCGCGAGGTCGTCTGCGTAGGTGTCCATGTCGTTACCGGTCCACGTCTGGCCAGAGCGGCCGTGACCGCGCCGGTCATGGGCAATCACCCGATAGCCCTGCTGGCCTAGAAAAAGCATCTGTGCATCCCAGGCATCCGCACTGAGCGGCCAACCATGAGAAAAGGTTATCGGTTTTCCGGTTCCCCAGTCTTTGTAGTAGATGGATGTCCCGTCCTTGGTAGTGATCGTGTTCATTCTCATTTCTCCTTGATTCATTCGATGTGGTCTGGGTGGCTTCTCAGCTGTGAGCCCAAGAGCCGAAGCAGCTAAGGGTAGATTTATCGCTGTTACAATCGCTGCGCCGCCGATAAGAACCTGCCTGCGCGATATTACGGATATTTCCCCGGTGTGCGAGTCTGATACTTCTGGCGAAACATGCAAGTCTGATTGGTTGTCGTTTGACACCGCTTCCTCCCCCTGCCTATCTAGCTTTTTTATGATCCTGCAGTCGAGGATCTAATCTGTCGCCTAGAACATTCCCTACAAGAGAATGTCCCCTCAATTGTGTCGATACTAAAAGGCCGACGAGAGCTTGCCAATAATACGTTTGTATGCCTTGAATCTCCGTTCAGCCGAAACTCGCTCAGTCAGCCTCAGAGCCAAGCAAAAGTATAATTGCTTGCCTTCATCAGGACCGTTAAGATCTGCGTTATAGGCCGCCAGCGACTAATCACATGTAAGCTAACCAATAACGGTGAGAGGTCAACGATGAAAACAGTGAAGGAATTGGAACAACGCCGAGAGGCTCCTTTGAGGACTCCTTCGGACATCAGCCGTGAACCGGTAAAAGAAATCTCAGGAGCTTTGACCGGCCTGCTTCTGACATCTTCGTTCTATACCTGAAGACGAAGAATTTCCATTGGCACCTCAGCGGTCCGCATTTCCGCGACTATCACCTAATGCTCGATGAGCAAGGCGATCAGATCTTTGCAATTACCGATGATATTGCGGAGCGTGTCCGCAAGATTGGCGGTACCACCCTGCGCTCCATTGGACACATCGCCCGGCTGCAGCGGCTATCCGACAATGACGCTGACTACGTCACACCGAAGGACATGCTGGCAGAACTCGCCGAAGATAACGAGGCCCTTGTTCTGAGCATGAAGTCAATGCACGATTTGTGCAGTGACGCCGGAGATGTCGCAACAACCAGCCTGTTGGAGACATGGATAGATGAGGCCCAGCGACGCACATGGTTCCTGTTTGAAGCTACGCGGGATTAGTTCATCGTCCTGAACGTTTTCTTCGGCCCAGCCCCATGTACCTGGTTTCTTCCGGCATGCACTTTCTTCATCCGGCATCATCCGCTCGCCAAAGATGAAGAGAGTGTACGTAAACCTTCAGCAGAAGATCCCGGCATTCGGATTCGGGAAGGCATCCTCATTCTCTTCATCGTTCCGATCAAGACACTCGAAGTCCTTTTCGACCAGGACAGAAAGCTTGCAGCCGTTGTCGATCAACTTGTGAGCCTCAATGCCGACCTGTTCAGACTTAGCCCATCTGTACGCCTGATCAGTCGGAAGGGAGACGCGAATCTCGCCGTCATCAAAGGTTACATTCGGATCTTGCCGGTCAGTCAGCGCCAGGCTATAGCAAAGGATATTGCTAGGATTAGGTGAAAACTGAGTGAACTCCACGATCGCCCCTTGGAGCATCAGCCGCGCCAAGTCCTTCGGAGTCACACGCAACCGAATCGAATTGCCTTTGATCCTGAGCTTCATTGGTCCTCCTCTATACATCTAAACTCTGCCGCGGGCGGATAGTAGATTACTCATTGCTCGCACCCGATCTTTTCTGCGCCAGAAGTGCCGAGCCAAAGACGTTCAAAAGCTTCACCCCTGCCGCTGTCGCCTCGCGCGCCTCGCGAGTCGTGAGGCCTTTGGCAATGCCGAGAAGTGAAGTGCTTTCCTTATCGGGATTCAACGCAGCACTGACCTTGTCAGGACTGAGCGTGCTCAGCAGGCTCCCGAAGGTCAAGATAATGCGAATTGCAACTACGGCCTCGCGCGAACTGAGGACCTCGACCAGGTGTTTCGTAACTTCCGTCCGCGCACTCAAGAGGCCGCTGGCAAGGGACAGCAGTCCCGCGTCGTGCAACTCTTGGGCAAGGCCAGCCACGGCAAGCAGTGCTTCAGCATGTTCAGTCGAGAGGTTACGTATCCTGCGAAGCAGATCGTCCCGCGAATCCTGTGGCTGAAATGCACGAAACTCGACTGCTTTGGCCATGTCTAGTTCCTCGTCGAAGCCGACACCGATTGAATTTGAACGAGCTCTGCCTGTCCCGGAAAACGGTAGTCGGTTCGCTTCCATTTGCGTTCGACTTCCACTCCAGGTTGCGGAGTTCGCTTACCGCAATACCGGAAGTTCAACCGCGAAAGCGGGCTCTCTTCCTTGTCCGCGAGCACAGTCATCCGCACTGCGGTCTCTTTGCAGGCCGGAGTAAAGCTGGGTACATTTACATGCGGCCCCGTCCGAACACTCACTGCACCCTCCTGCGACGTAAGAGGTAGAAAAATTTGCTTTCGCATTCGAATCGGAATCCATGATTCTCCCAATTGCACTTCGCTAGCCGGCACTTATCTGATCGAAAGAGACTCGCCTGCGTCACCTTGTCCGTCTGGTCACGTCGAGTAACACGAAGAGTTCGATTCAGAACTCACCTAACTCCTTGCAATCTTCTTGCAATCTTAATGCCACATGCAATCCACCCCGACGCCCCCTTGCGCGCTGGGCATTCCCTTTCAAAGAGTGCAAGCCAGTCGAGAATCGAAAGGCCTCCACGGCTCTTCGAGTCAATCTTTAAAAGGGGCTGACGATACTTGTTGATGGAACCTCATCGGTTCTCGCCCGCTCAACACCCGACTACGATCACTTCATCCTGCGCTGAATGCAGGCTTCCTCCTCTGCGCTGGCACGGCCTAATCGCCGACATTTCGGCACAGCCAACGAATAGTCGACATCTTCAGCGCGGCGATCCAAAGGCAAGCCCACCTGTCGGGTCTCGCAGATCCTTCCAAATTACGCCGGCCCAATGTCGGACGCTTACAATTTGGGCACTGTGCCTTTGAGCATCGCTCTAGAACGATAGACATATCTCCGCAACGGCGATTTAAACCCCGTGCCTCCGCATTCTCGGTTGAGATGCCCTGCCAATCGAATCCGGCGCTCAATCGCGAAGCCCTGTACACAGTACTTAACTGTCGAAATCTCGTCGCGGGTGGCGAATGGTCGGCTGACTTTGATCTCCACTCCTCGTTCTTCGGCCGCGCCGCTCTTTTGTTTCCGAATGACGAATCGCACGCCCTGCTGGAGATTACGCGCTCTTTTAACATTCTTGCGGGGCGCCCAAGCAATTGGCACTTCACTTGCAATTTAAATAGGCAGATGAGCTTCGCTTCGATCTGAACAGCACTTTGAGCATCACGTCGTCAAGCTTCAAGAGGAGAAACCAGAATGAAAAATGAAAACATCCAACCGGAGGCAGTGAACCCGTCTCGACGAGGGTTTCTTGCCGCAACCTCTCTGGCATTGGCGCCCGGCGGACTGGGTGGAGTTGCGTGCAGAGCGCTGAAACGATCGAGGATGCGCAGGGCCGATCAGAATCATTCATCAAGTAACGCCAATTCAGAGAATATGGCCTTGCTGAATGAAGAGCCGAAACACTTCCTCAGTCAGCTCCAAACAGTAGGGCTGAAAGACATAGATAAATTGACCCGCTTTCTTCCAGTCGTCATCCTTGTTCCCCGGGGAGAACGGGGCCTCCGGATTTCCTCTGAACTCGATGTGCAAGCTACTGCGCTCGAGCTTTACAGATTATCCAATGGGATTGAAAACGGCGACCATTCAGCGATGCACCTATTGGTCAAAGACGCCGAGTGTGAGTTCGCATTTGGGAGTGTTACTTTGAACTTCTCCACCATGGAGGTTAGCCGCGATGGCAAACCCGTCACACTCACGGCGCTGGAATTCCGATTCCTCAAATATCTGGTGCAGAATCCGCGTCGCGTACTTTCGCGCGATCAACTTCTCAATCATGTTTGGGGTTATGAGAGCTACCCGTGTACTCGCACCGTCGACAATCAGATACTTCGTCTGCGGCACAAGCTCGAAGAGGTTCCTACCCGCCCTGCGCATTTTCTGACCGTCCATGGTGCGGGCTATAAGTTCTTACCCTGAGCGTTTGCGAAGGGACGATTTCAGAATTCAACAGGAGAGGCAATGGTGAGGAATGACAAGAATCAGGCTGATGCAGTGAGCCTGTCTTGGCGAGTTCGTCGGCTTAATTCATTCACCTCCCTGCAGAAGTGAAGAGTCTCTCATCCGCCCTTGAAGCATTGGACAAGCAATCCGTGACCGGCAATCCTGCAAATCTGTCGACGTTGTTGCCGCAATCATCCATGAAATCAGCCAACCACTTGCGGCCATCGCCATGAATGCGCAGACCGCAAATCACCACATTCGAGCGGAACATGCCGACATGGCGGCGTTGGAGAGCACCATGCAATCGATTTTGCGTGACAGCCTTGATGCGTCGCAGACAATTCGAAACATCGCTTCGCTCTTTCAGGGGCCGAGCACGGACAGTGCACTGGTCGATCTCCCATCCGTCATCAAAGATGTTCTCCTCCAACTCGAGCCGAAGATGCATCAGCACGCGATCAATACACATCTTTCCATTGATCCCGCAGTTCGACTGGTTAACGGCAACAGGCTTCAGATTCGACAGGTGTTGAGAAATCTGCTGACGAATGCCATCGAATCGATGGAGCACAACTGTGACTGGCCCAAAGATCTGGAGGTCAAAGTGTCTGGGGAGGGCGGGATGGTGCTCACTGAAATCGCCGACCGCGGGCATGGAGTCTCTGATTGCGAGAGAGTCTTTGACGCCTTCTTTACTACAAAGAAAAAAGGCACGGGGATGGGACTGCGCATATGCAAGATCATTGTTGAAGCCCATGCGGGCAGGCTCTGGGCGTCTGCGCGGCGCGATCGGGGCACCGTCTTCGCATTCTCACTGCCTTTGGCGGCGGACCTCGCATGATCGATACCGATGGAATCATCTTCGTCGTGGATGATGACGCGCGGATTCTTGCGTCTCTCCAAAGTCTTCTCCTGGCTGTGGGATGCCAGGCTTCGCGTCTGTTGTGCGCCTCTGCGCCAGCATCCCAGTCCCCGTCCTCCTTTGGCCATAGCTACAGGCCGAGTTCCGTCAGCCCAGGGTGATCGTCGGGGCGTCGGCCTAACGGCCAGTGAAACTTGCGATCGGACTCTTTAATCGGAAGGTCATTGATGCAGGCATAGCGGTGAGCGTTAAGACCGTGTTCGTCGAATAACCAGTTTTCATTTCCGTAGGAACGGAACCAGTTTCCTGAGTCGTCGTGACACTCATAAGCGAACCGGACTGCGATGCGGTTCCCATCGAACGCCCAGAGTTCCTTGATCAGCCGGTACTCCAGTTCGCGACTCCACTTGCGCGCGAGAAACTGGACGATCTCGGCCCGTCCCGTAACGAATTCCGCTCGGTTCCTCCATATGCTGTCCAGCGAATATCCGAGGGCAGCCTTCTCGGGATCACGCGAATTCCATCCATCCTCAGCCTTGCGGACTTTCAGCGCAGCGGTCTCGCGGGTAAAGGGCGGTATTAGACTTTGAGCTTCAGCCATCTGAATCATCTCCTTGTGACCGTTTTCGTTTGCGCGAAAGACACTCAGCTTTGTGCATGGATGCCGTTAACTGTCTGGAGCATCGTTCTTCCGTCGCAATTTCTGCAACACCTGTAAGTACCAAAGCAATCTGCTTGCCAAAGGTCTGAAATACGGATTTCCCATGCGGCGGACGGCGTATTGCCGAGGCGTTAGACCGTTTCCATGCCGACTTGCCCGCCAGAGGTGGCGAGGTATCGACAACTGCTGTCCAAGGAGCGGCAGGCACCGGGACTGTTCTGGCGACTGCTGAGGCTTAGTCCCCATGTGCCGACATAGACTGTGCATCCTATCGTTTTTTCCGAAACGCCCGATTTTGTCATCATTTTTCCGCCTCGTGGTCTTCGCAAATGGCTCATAAGTTGTTTGTTTTGGTAGGTCATTTTGGCTTTTTTCGGCATAACGCTATTCTTTTCATGCGCATGGGAGAAAAGTGGGGGAGGGGTGGGGTATTCTTTGGCACAGACCGGGCGCATAGCTGACAGATTTGACCGCAGAGATTCGGTGAGTTCTGGAGGCCATGAAGCGATTGTCCGCCTTTCCCCGAATTAATCTGCAAAGTTTGCAGAAAAAGTTTGAGTTCATCTTTTCGGATCGGCAATCAACCGGCGTACCCTAATAAGAATCCCCAGCAATTCGGGCGGCCAGGTGCCTCGAGCACGATTGTTTCGTGCATGCGGACGGTTTTTCCGTCTTCCTGAAATCCTCTCGATAAGACATGCGTTGCATTCGCACACCTCCACATCTCATCTGTGCTCATTTTCCCAGCCAATATCCGTGCCCGGGAAAATCCCGCCCAGTTCTCTTACTCCAATGCGTTTGGCGCCGCCAAACGCCAGGAAGGCTATCTCTCTTGTCATTGCAGCAGAGAACGAACAAAGCATGAAACAAAATCCCATACAAAACGATAATTGTGGCACGCCAGTCACAACTCTATTCTTGACGGATAGTGGATCACTCTCATCGCGACGCTTTGACAAACTGACTTGATTGAAAGAAGGAGGAATCCGTGCAAACACTGCTATCATTCGCGTTTCTACTCGCTAATCAAATCGGCAGTACAATCCTGGTGTGGCGCCTTGGGGCATGGGACTTTAACCGCAGGGTTGTGCCCGACACTCTGGAATCCGGATCGGATAAGGAATCGCTTCTGTTTTCTGAAGGAAACTACTACGCGGTGCCCGATCAAGCGTCAAGTTCACCTATCGACATCGTGGACTCATGTTATTGGGGCTGAAGTGGAGGAACTTCATCTCCCTGGCTCACGAATTGCGTTTTCCGCGATTCATTGAATCACGCTTGCCTGAAAGGATATTACGATGCCCTCTCCTATTGTCGGACTACACCATGTCACAGCAATCGCATCGAACCCGCAGCGGAATCTGGATTTCTACACCCAGGTGATGGGACTGCGGTTTGTCAAACGGACTGTCAACTTCGATGACCCTGGTAGCTACCACTTCTATTTCGGAGATGATAGCGGCTCACCCGGTACGATCCTGACGTTCTTCGCCTGGCCTGGGGCCGCACGTGGACACGCCGGCGTAGGCGAAGTCTTTCGCACGAGTTTCAACATCCCACTAAGCTCCATTGAGTTCTGGGAACAGCAATTACAGACGAACGGGATACCAGCGGAGCGATCCGGCGAGAGATTCGAAGAGGACGTGCTGACATTCTCAGACCCTGACGGCATGAAAATTGAGCTTGTCGCCACTGCCGACACCAGCCCGGTCAACGCTCCCCGATTCGCCTCTATTCCGCCTGAATACGCTATCCGCGGCTTTTCCGGTGTGACGCTTCTTGTGCAACGTCTGGAACCTACCGCGGCGATCCTGAATGTCATGGGGTTCCAAAAAGTGGCCGAGCAGCACGGAAGGACTCGATTCGCCCCGAAAGGAACAGCACTTGGGAACCACGTTGACTTGCTGATCGATGCTGAAGAGCGCTACGGAAATCTGGGCGCGGGCACAGTTCATCACATCGCTTTTCGAGCACAGGATGACGCGGCTCAGCTCGAATGGCGAGCCGAAATTGCGAAGCACCTGAAAGTGACCCAGGTTCTCGACAGAACCTATTTCCACTCCATATACTTTCGCGAGCCCGGTGGCGTTCTGTTCGAACTAGCCACAGATCCACCAGGTTTTTCCTTCGATGAGCCGCTCGAATCGCTTGGTGAGGAACTCCGGATTCCTCCGTGGCTCGAGCAGCATCGCGGCCTTATTGAGAAGCAGCTTCCGGCAATCGAGCTTCACAAGCCGCTCCCACCGATGGAGCTTCTGTCTTCGAAGGGAGAATCGATTTGATCTTCGACCCACACCGCAATCAACCGCTCTTTCGGCTTGGCGCCGCGCTAAGCGAGGCGAACGCCGCGATGATACTTCTCCATGGTCGAGGCGGTTCGCCCCAGGACATGTTTTCCCTCGGGGAAGCTCTCGGTGGGCCAGGATTCGCGTATTTGGCTCCGGAAGCGGCAAATGACACATGGTATCCCCAATCCTTTCTTGCATCGCTGCAGCAAAACGAACCCTACCTATCTTCGGCACTCGAAAGAGTCGAGTCTATCGTGCAACTCGCAACAGCTGCAGGGATCTCCGCAAACCGGGTTGTGGTCGCCGGTTTCTCTCAGGGCGCGTGCCTGGCGACGGAATTCGTTGCGAGACATCCTCGCAAATATGCGGGGCTTATCGCATTTACGGGCGGATTGATCGGTCCTCCCGACTCTGACTTGTCTCACCCCGGAGATCTGGCTGGTACACCGGCGTTCTTTGGTTCGGGCGATCCAGACCCCCATGTTCCTTGGCAACGTGTTCAACAATCCGCGGAAGTATTTAGAAAAATGGGCGCAGATGTGGCATTACACCGCTACCGTGGAATGCCTCACACCGTCTCCCCCGACGAAATCGAGTCAGCTCGTGAGCATGTGCGACGTCTTTCGCCTCAATAAAGGCATGATCTGAATCTCCACTGACGGCCAATTGCTTAACAAAGCACGTCCAGGGTCCGCTCCGGCGTCTGCTTGCTTCCTTGTGCCAGTTAATGCTCCATCCCTTCGGGTTTGTTTCATTGCCAACGCTTGCCGGGACCTCAGCGAGAAAGATTTCATAGTTACAAATATTGTGCTGTTATATCATGGTTTCACTTAGGTTAATGTTCAATGGGCCCTGTGATGTCCGATGTTGCACAGGTTGAGAAAAGAAGCCGGGAGACGCCGGCTTCGGTCGGCTTATACCTGAGTTCATTACCTCCCCAAGCCGCTGCTTATGAAAATCGGATTCGAGCAACGAGAGACTCGCCTTGGCTTGATCCAATGGATTGTGTGCGCCGTTCCGCAGTCACACACATGGCTGAAACTTGTGGCCTTCTTCGCCTTGTTTGTGGTTCTGCCCGGTCTTGCGCAGACATCGGCTCCCGGCCAGCTTGCCGACCAGTATGTTCGAACAGATTTCTCGGTTGAGAACGGCTTGCCAGACAATGTTGTCGATGCGATTGTTCAGACCGGCAATGGCGTGTTGTGGGTCGGGACACAGTCAGGCCTTGCTCGCTTTGATGGACGGGAATTTACGGCAATTGATTTGAGCGCGGGTGAGCCGACCCCGCAGGGCGCTGTGCATTCGCTCCTCGAGTCATCGCGTGGCGACCTCTGGGTTGGAACCGATGCCGGTGTGGTCCTCATTCCAAAAGCAGCTCTGGACCGATTCGATCATTCCCTGTTGATCTTTCATCACCTGGGTGGCGAGAGCAGTCAGGTCGTCGCGCTTGCGGAGACTCGCCGCGGAGACGTGTGGGCCGGATCGAACCACGGCCTATACCACTTCGACGGCCGCAATTTTGTGCAGGTGATCGCGAATGACGGCGTGAGCCGAATTTCAGAAGCGCTGAATGGAAATCTGCTGGTCATCGGCGGCAAGGAGTTTGTGGAATGGAATGGCCAACAGGTCATTCGACATCCTGGACTGGCAGCCAGCCTGGGGATCCATGATGAGGACATTTACCAGGCATTTCAGGACCGCAACGGGACCATGTGGTATGGCACAAGGACTGGCCTTTTTCGTCGCGGTGAAACTGCTCAGCCGGCGCTGCAGCCAACGAATGTCGCAAACTCCGGAGTGTTTCGAATTCTGCAGGATCGCGACGGAGCCATATGGTTTTCGAGCCGTCTTGGACTGTATCGCGTCCATGGAGACCAACTGGAGTCGCCCGCTCCCGGTCTGAACCCGCGATCTTTCTGCTTCGACCGCGACGGCGATCTGTGGATCGGCACAAACGGAAACGGCCTGGTTCACCTGAGGCGCCGGGTGGTGCGTATGTGCACAACTGCCGATGGGCTGCCTGTGGACATTGCGATGGCAATTCTGCAGGCTCACGACGGCAAGCTTTGGGTGGGCGGCAACTGCGGCTTCTCTGAGTTCGATGGGACGCACTTCAAAATCTACAACGAGAAAGACGGCTTGCTCAATACCTGTGTCTGGTCCCTGGCCGAGGACCTGAATTACGACCTCTGGATCGGGACATACGGCGGCGGTATATTTCGGATGCATGAAGGGCACTTCACTCAATTCTCGACCCAACAGGGCTTGGCGGGCCAGGTTGTGCAGCAGATCTCCGTCGCGCATGATGGTTCGCTCTGGATTGCCACGCAGGATGGACTGAGCCACATGCAGAACGGACATTTTCGGAACTATACAATCGCGGAAGGGCTATCGAGTAATCAGATCCTGAGCATTCATCAGGATCGTTCTGGAACCCTATGGGTAGCGACACAGGCTGGAGTCAATCGGCTTGAGGGGGATCGGCTTGTGCCGTTCCCTCCGAACCCGTCGGGCGCCAGGCCTTTCGCAATCCGATTTGCAGAGGACTCTCAAGCAGACCTGTTCACATTGGAATCTCCCCGAGGAATTAGTCTCGTCTCACAGGACCGGCTTGTGAGCGCGAACCAGGACTTCATGGCTTTGGGTATGGTGGAATCGCCGGAACACGACCTCTGGTTCAGCGGGAAGAGCGGGATTACTCGCGTCCGGCGCGACGATCTGATCAACAGCGCGTGGAGTCAGCAGGGCCCTCTCGATTACCAGACATTCGATCGCTCGCACGGGTTGGCTTCTATACAGTGCAGTGTCGGGAGACCAAACATCGCGCTTACGCCGGATGGAAAGTTGTGGGTCGCAACTGTCAAGGGCCTCGCGATGATCGATCTGACGCGAATACCGCATGAGACGAAGCCGCCAAAGTTGTTTGTCGGCTCAATTACGGTTGGCAGAGACAAGGCGCAGGCGGGAGAGGAGCTGACTCTCCCGCCAGGGACGCATCATCTGGAGATGCACCTCGAAGCTGTCGATCTTTCCTCTCCGGAGCAAGTGCGCCTTCAGTACCGGATGGATGGCGTGGATTCTTTCTGGATTGACGCCGATAGATCGCGCACTGCGGTGTACTCGAATCTGCCGCAAGGCAGGCACGCCTTCCATGTGCGTGCTAGCGCGAGCAATGGAGCGTGGGACCGCACCGGTATCGTATTCGACGTGACACAACAGCCCTATTTTTTCCAGACAATCTGGTTTCGCCTGATCGCAGCCGCTGCGTTCATTCTTCTGATTTCGACGGTCTACCTTTTGCGCGTTCGGCAAATTTTGGGCCTCGCACAGATGCGGATGGAAGAACGAGTAGCGGAACGGGAGAGGATTGCGCGCGATTTGCACGACACGTTGATGCAAGGGGTATTCGGCGCTTCGATGCAATTGGATCTCGCTGAGGACCAAATTCCCGATGAGTCACCCGCGAAACCGTTGGTCAAACATGTCATACAGACGATGAGTCAGGTTGCCGAGGAGGGGCGGGTGGCGCTGCGCGCCTTGCGCATGCAGGATCTTGCCAGCGGAGACTTGGCAATCTCGTTGTTGCGCATACGACAAGAAGTGGCTGCGGATGAACGGATCAGCTTTCGCGTCATCGCTAATACCGTCACGCGGCCTCTCCGGCCGCAGATCCGAGATGAAGTTTACCGCATTGGCCGCGAGGCGGTCATGAATGCATTTATCCATGCGAAGGCAAACAGTATTGAAGTGGAGATCGAATATGCGGCAACATACCTGCGGGTTGTTGTTCGCGACGACGGTGGCGGCGTGGACCCCGAAGTGCTGCAATCTGGCCGTGAAGGACACTGGGGCTTATCGGGGATGCAGGAGCGTGCTGAGCAAATTGGCGCCATTCTCAAGCTCAGGAGCCGCATTGGCGCAGGCACAGAGGTGGAACTCAAGGTTCCGGCTGCGATCGCTTTCGAGGACGGAGTGAGCAGTCGATTCCCGAAGTGGCTGTCGTGGCTTAGTAGAGACGCATTCGAAACAAAGACCAGGCACAATGGGAAGGAGTGAAGGTACAGTGAATACTCAGACAAACATCCGGGTTTTCTGCGTGGACGATCATCCCATCACCAGGGAGGGGATCGGCGCTGTCATTCGAAACGAAGCGGATATGTTACTTGTTGCAGAAGCCTCCAACGGCCGTGAGGCCATTGAGGCTTATCGGGTTCATCGGCCTGACGTGACGCTGATGGATCTGAAGCTGCCAGACATCAGCGGCATTGACGCGATGATTGCGATCCGCACGGAATTTGCCGATGCGCGCGTGATTATCCTGACGACGTTCGAAGGAGATGCCGAGATCCAGCGTGCACTGAATGCAGGGGCTCAAGGTTATCTACTGAAGAGCTTGTCTCGAAGGCAACTGCTCGATGTAATACGCAACGTCCATTGCGGCAGGAAGCAGATACCGCCTGACGTCGCTATCCATTTGGCGGAACACATGGGGAAAGAACCTCTGACCAAACGCGAAGTTGACGTGCTGGAGAAAATCGCGGAAGGAAAGCGAAATTCCGAAATCGCGACCCTCCTGTTCATTTCCGAAGAGACAGTCAAAGGACACATCAAGCACATCTTGGGAAAACTTGAGGCGGTCGATCGCACAGAAGCGGTGGCGATCGGGCTTCGAAGGGGCATCATCCACCTGTAAACAGAAGAGCCGGAAAATGACTCGTTCGGGGGGTTCGCCGCAAGGCGACTTCGGTTAACGTGTTGGCAAGCGCGTTCGCGCTCGCGGAGGACACGCTGCAGAGACTCTTTTCTACTTTTCCGGATGGGTTGCCAGGGGTTGGCCTCATTTTTCTGAGGTTTTTGCTAGGAATCAGCACGATTTTTCAGGCGATCGGAATGCTAGGCAGCACAAACGCGCCCCTCCAATTGGCGGTCGACACGTTGTCGATGCTGCTTGCGATCGCCGTGCTCATCGGCTTTCTCACACCGATCAGCTGTGGCCTGATAACGATCGTCTATTTGACGATTGGTTCCGGTTCGCTGTTGGTGAGCAATGGACAAAGCAGTTCCTTCACAGCTCTCGATTTTGCCGTGATCTCAGCCGCGCTGGTTTTGCTGGGCCCCGGCGCCTTTTCCCTGGACGCGAAGATGTTCGGCCGCCGTGAAATCCGCATCCCGCGCAAAGGACCGTGATCGAACCAGGAAAACCAGACAAATCGGGGTCCAACGGTCCGGGGAATCGGGCAGCAGACGGGCCCGTAATGTGCAGTGCCAATGAAGGCTACTGCCGCCGTCTTAAGGCGCAAGCGCCGCATTTCCCACTTAGTCGGTGGTCGCTGAGTCAACATGCAAATGGTGTTCGAGATATTCCTTCAACGCCACTGCGTTGTTGTGTTCTGTGTCATGGGAACTATAGAGGAGCGTCACTTCTCCCTTGCGCGCGGCATCGAGAATCGGCTGCAGCGCATCTGTCCGGCTCTTCAGTTCGGCAAAGTAGCGCTTACGGAATTCTTCCCAACGTCCGGGGTCATGATGAAACCACTCGCGCAACTCGGTGCTGGGCCCAGCCTCTTTGATCCATTGAGCATTTGCGAGTGCAGATTTCTTTATGCCTCTCGGCCACAAGCGCTCCACGAGAAAATGAGATCCATCGTCGTTAACCCTTGGGTCGTAAACCCGCTTGAGCTGTATAGCGCCAATCGCTGTTCTTCACTCCTCTCATCGGGCAACGGTAGTTCTCGTTCGAAGATAGCGCAAACTGCGAATTCAGCCGGCCTGTGATGTCACCGCCATTGTCGGCGCCTGCCTTTCCGAGCCGATCGGGATATCGCCGTGGAGATGTTTCCAAACGGGTTGCGCCTGGCGCTGCGTAAGAATGTGAAATACGGTGATGGAACCGGCAACGGCAAAGCAGACGCCAGTCGTGTGGTGCATGGCCACGGGCCCATCCAGCTGCACGTACAAATGGACCTGCGCATGCAACATTGATTGAAAGACGGTGACCCCTCATGAACGAACTGACCCCTTGAAGCTGTTAATCCAGAAACCTTCAGAATGCGCATTTACACGCAGGTGGCCATGACCGAAACGAACGCAGTTACAGCAGACACGGGCGTTCATTTTGCAGACGTCCTCGTAAGCCCTCCTTTCCCACTATCGGCAAACCGGAGGACACTAATGACGGGAAGTTGCTTGCCTGAATCCAACCAACGGAAATACGTGGAGTGCCTCAGCGATGAGGGTCTTGTCGATCAGGCAAAACGCGGTAACGAGTCGGCGATTGTCGAACTTTGGCGTCGATACGGGAGCACTGTGCGTGGCAGAATTTTGAGAGTTACACGCAATTGGGAAGATACGGAGGACATTCTGCAAGAGACTTATCTCAAAAGCTATATCCACCTTGATCAGTTCGACGGCCGAGCCAGGTTCTCGACATGGCTTGTCAGGATCGCAATCAATTCAGCGCTGATGCTATTGCGCAAGCGTCACAAGAAGTGCGAACTCCTCACGGAGAACGGGGATCTAGATACGCGTTCTTTTGACTTTCCCGACGAACGCGAGGACATCGAATCCTATCTTGTCCGTGCGGAGCTCATCGAGCATCTTTGGGAAGCGGTGAGCAAGCTGAAGCCGGCTCTACGACATATCTTTGAACTGCAATATAAGCACGATTTGTCGGCTGAAGACATCGCGGAGCTCACTGACCTTTCGGTTCCGGCGGTAAAATCAAGACTTCTGCGTGCAAGAACGCGCCTGCGCGACTCTCTCGCCACCCTGGGCAACGGCTCTCTCTCACTGCATCAATCGCGCACAGTTTCTTCTCGCAGGTCGCATTCACGAAGATCGAAAACTGTCTCTTGGTGAATTCCGCAGACACTGCATGCAACAGTTTTGGCGGGCGCGGCCCGATTCAATCGACCTGTCGCTGCTTAAACTGAAGCTTATCGATTTTCGGTCGCGCATTGGTACGGGTATCTGCATCAGCACTACCAGTGATACCCAATGGAACCGCGAAGAGAATTTCGCTCAATCCTGCAAGGCTCAATCGTTCATGTCTCAGATTCTTCTTTGCTGCGGGCGCACCAGACTATCTCAACTTAGTTGATGCGATTTCTTCAGGGATTCCCTGGCTCGGTCTTTTCTTCCATCTGGAATCCATTGGACCGGACGTTTTGCGGTTATCGCCCCATTGCCACTGATAGTTGCCACTGTAGTTGTCGGTCAACGTCTTCATGAAAGCTACGAGATCGTTCTCTTCCTGCTCCGTGAGCTTCAGGTCGCCAAGTTGCCTCTTGTTGACATTGGTTGGACATTCGGCCGGCGGCCAGCAAGTGGTCTTTTCACCAGGATCACCGGGTGTGCAGACCGGAAGAACGTCGCGCGTGTTGTAAAAGTGAACGACCTCTTTGAGGCTCTTGAAATAGCCATTGTGCATGTATGCCTTCACGAATTGCGGATTCGGTCGCATATCGACATTGCGCAGCGTCGGCACTTGGAATTTACCGTCAAATTTCGGAGCGAGCGCGATCCATTTGGAATTCGGGTTGAGCTGACCGCTCAGGCTTTTCAGCTTGCGCAGAAAGTATCCAACACCTTCATCCGTGTACGACGCCCCTTGCGGATTTGCACTGTAGCCACTCTTGTCAGGCGCTGCTTCGAAGTAGAATCGAACCGCGGGATTCCGTGGCGCTCCTATATTGCTGGCCGTGAAATCCGTGAACAACGGTTCTTCGCCTGGGCCGCCATCACGATGACATTCGTTGCATCGCGCCTTGCCCCGGAAGAGCGCATATCCCCTTGTTTCCTCCGCTGTGAACGCCGCTTTTCCCGCTTGCACGAAGTCATACTTCGAAGAGAATGGGCTTATTTCCGGCGAAGCTTCATACGCCGCCACTGCAAGTCCAAAGCCGTCGTAAACGTGATCTGTGCGTTGGCGGTCCGCTGTGCTCAGATGCACGGGATATGGATCGCTGTCCAAGGGCGGCCCAGGCGTCGAGCAGACGCGCTCGACGTTCGTCGGCCACGCGATCGCAAACGAGTCGGCGCCCCAAACCTGCTCGAACAGTTTGCGATAGGGAGCCTTCGAGAGCCGGTAGGACAGGCATGCCGAGTCGGGCAATCCCATTTCCACGGGGTTCGTCGGTGGTCCCTGTGCTTGCTCGGCGCTGGGACTCTGCAAACGGTAGCCGCTGGCGCGCATGTCCCAGAAATCGCCCCCTACAAAATCACCCTGGAGTGTGTTGTAGTGGAGGACCGGCGCAAAAGCCGCATACATATAACTCTGCGGCTTCCTTTGGCTAAATCGCGTACTGACCGAGCCCGGATAAGAAACAGTAGACAGATTGAGAGACTGTATCGGGCCGGTGAAGCCAGTCTCCGGCGTATGGCAGAAACTACACGCCTCGTTCTCCTTGACTGAGAGATGCTTATCGAACAGAAGCAGTTTGCCGAGCGTTCGGATCTGCCCCTCCCGGTCCAGCGTGGTTTCACTCATTCGCCGCAGAGTATTTTCCTCAGTCCGATCCATCTGTGCGCTGACTCGCGCAACTTCTTGATCGAAGTCCGACGGCATCTGTCCTTGTTGCGCTGGATCTATTGAGGACTTCTGGGCGCCCGAAGGTTCGATTCCGTTCAGCCGAATGGCGCAGAATATAGCCAGGGCTAAGGAACCAATAGCCAGCACTGTTGCGCGGGCGGTGTCTGTCATTCGTGTCATCTGCGCTCCATGGTTGGTCTCATCCCATATGATCGTCCAAAGCGGAGAATTGCGACTGAAGCAATTTGCGAGCGTCGGTTTAGTGCGTTGATGTTTCGGATTTGGTGGCTGAGACCGGCGCGCTCTCGGTATCGTTCAGGTCTTTGGTCATGCCCTTCATTCCATCCCGCAACCCCCGAAGCCCTTCGCCCAGTCCTCTTCCTAGCTCAGGGATCTTCTTGCCGCCGAACAAAACAATCGCTACTGCTGCGACGACCATGAGGTGTGTTGGCGTTAACATTTCTCCCATCTTTTGTTCCTCCATTAAAACTTCTCGTTTCGGTTATCGTCGCTACTGTGGATTGTCGGCGTGAGCGGGTCGGCTCCCAGTTCACGCCTGTTTCGATAGAGCTGACCGCTAGATAACTTCCAGCTTCTCGGCAGGGATTGTGAGAGCCAGTTCCTTATCGATGTTCAAGTGTGCCTTGAGCATCTCGCTGGGTACACGCCGTAGCCACTGGTTCAAAGAGACGTCCATGAACTCTTCCGCAGCGAATGTCTCGAGGAAGATCAGATCCGTATCTCCAGTGTTCTCGATATAATGCGGCGCGCTTGAGGGAATGTAGCCAATATCGTTCGCGTTGAAGTCCATTGTGCGTGCATTGTCCACTGGATAGAAAACAGTCATCCGTGCCTTGCCCGCGATGTAAAACTGCCATTCGCTGGCGTGGGGATGCCAGTGGAGCTCGCGCATACCCCCGGGTTTCACCGTGACCAGCGCCGCGGCGATGTGCTTTGAGACCGGGAAATTGCGCGAGTCCACGATACGGACAGACCCGCCCTTGCTAGTCTTCGTTGGCTCCATGGATTTCAAGTGGAAAGTGTACTGGTACTGCGCGGCCACCTTTTCACCACCGATTTCGGCTTTGTCCTGTTCCAGAGAGCCGGGCTCTGTGCCAGGAAAAATGTAGAGCGGGGCACCTGGTGTCTTTGAGAAGACGCTGGCGTCCAGGCCCGTATTCTTCGCCAGTACTTCCGGCGGCGTATGAGCGATCCACTCGGACAGAAGCATGGTGCCATCTTCTGAAAACAGTCCCTGGTTAAAGACCAGCAGAAACTCCGTGCCGTCGGGGCCAAGTCCCTGGATCGAGTGAGGGAAACCGGCGGGGAAGATCCACAGATCGCCCTCTTCAACGTCGCCGATGAACATGGTGCCGTCAGGATTCATGACCGTGACGCGGGCGTTGCCATAGAGAACATAGGCCCATTCGTCCGCGGTATGCCAGTGCATCTCGCGATAGCTCCCGGCAGTCAAGCGCATGTTTACGCCGGCTATATCTTTCGACGATGGGAGTTCACGTTGGGTAACTTCGTGCGTCCAGCCGCCCTCTTCAACACGCCTCTTGACTAAGTCGAACGAGTACCAGACCGGCCCTACATCGCCATGATCGGTTGGGGGAGGGTTATTGGAGTTAGGGTTCTCGGCAAGAAGCGCCTTGTTTTCCTGGCCCGGATCGCTTGAAGAGTGGTCGTGCTCCGCCTTCTGTGTGCTGGCCTTTTCTTGTGCTTTTGCCGCGAGCCCTGTGAGGGCGGCACTCGCGAGAGCTACCGAACTCAGACTCAGAAAGTTTCTTCGCGTAGGGTGTTCCAGCATTGATCTTTCTCTCGTTGGATCGCTCATCGTCGTAACCTCGAGTTCTATGAATGGATGTTTGTTGAAGTTCACACTGGCCCGGCGCTGTTTCCTTTTCTCAGGTATCTGCCGGCTGTGAGTTCCTTCGAACTGGAACAGACGGGAGTCTCGCAGCCGCTCTATCCGATTCATAAACGCACTCGGAAACACCAGAGTATTCCGAGCATATCGACGATCCCGAACGCTGCCAATCATCTTTTTGTATGTCCCAGCGGAAGCACGAAGATGAACGGAAGCAGCGCACCGAACAATACCCAGCGGTCCACTGAAAACACTGCGAGCACTAAAAATCGATTTTTGTTCTCAGCCCGAAAACAACAACGCGATGCGCGCCCCCACCAGCATTGAAGTAATACTGAATCACCGGCTGCGCGAGCATCGATGGCGTGACATGGAGCATGCTATTCAGTTCTAATGCGTGTTCGACCTTGAACGGCGGTGAACCAGGGTCGCGAAAAGAAGAGCTGAGGTGATTCCCTGCCTATCCGAAGGAGACTGTGTTGTGAAACCGGACGGGAAAGGGCTCGTTATAGCGGAGTCCAGCATCGAATTCCCTGTCGTTCCGGTTCACGTTGGCAGGGCTCCAATCGTAGGAAAGGGTGGCGTCGATTCCTTTTGACTCCGCCCTATCGACTCGCCAGACGGCCTGGTTCGCCAGCTGTCGCGTTCCAATGCGAAGACCGGCGAGATCTCGTGCTGACACGGCAGTTCATGCCGTGCAAAAGCGGCCTGCGTACGGCGTCGATTATTGAATCAGGCCCAGAGCTTTGAGTTCTTTTTTCAGTTTCGCCGTATCGATGGGTTTCACCAAATAAGCATTGCATCTGCCCAGCAGAGCCGTGGCGATGTCCTCCGTATCGGTATGGAGGGTAGTCACGATGATTTTCGCGGCCTTCAAAACGCCTGACGCGGCCTCCTGTTTGCGGATCTCGCGGATTGCTTCCTGGCCGTCCAACTGCGGCATCCGGAGATCCATGCAGACCAGATCGTAGCCTTGATGATTGCGATGCGCGCGGTCGACCGTGTCCACAGCTTCCTTCCCGTCGACGGCGATGTCACATTCACCATAGCGGGACAGGAATGTTTGAAGCAGCTTTCGGTTTGTTGCGTCGTCTTCAACTACCAGACTCCTCATGGTGTTCTCCCTTGCCGTGCGAACATCCGCGGCTCTTCGCGCAACTGTGAGATCGTTCCATTCCGTGGTGGAAACGGATCCTTCGACTCTGCTCACAAGCCGCCTCTTGCGGTGTGCTCGAGCGTCTTCGCAGCAGCGGTGCCTAACTTACCTATCGGCACAACTCTCAACGTCCATGAATAAATACAGTTGCCTCCATTAAACGGATTCAAGAACTCCTTTGCGAAGATTTTTGTCCGCACTTCAACTTGATTCCCGTGGAGATATCAAAACGATTCTGTCTGAATGCGGCCCTGGAGTTGGCCATTTCAACCCGCCGGCGATGTTATGACCTGTCAATACTGGCCGATAAGTGGAATGGCCTCGCGGCCTAAAACGTAATGAAAGCCTTCAAAGCATTAACGCGCGTCTTCCCTGGATTTGGCGCCGCCTCTATCTTCATAACGATGGCGCTGGTGTCACTTGCATACAACGAAATGCACAGGATCAAAGCAACCGCGATGCGCATAACGGGGGACACCATGCCCTCCATTTACTTGAGCGGTCAACTGCAGAGCGTGACGCTGCTTCGGTATACCCTGCTGACCGACTACATCGATTCGAATGACATTGCGGAGAAAGCGGCTCTGGACCGGCAGATCGAGAGCGCCAACGCGCAGATCGACGATGTCATGGGCAAGTACGAAAGTCTGATCGATTCCCCTGAAGATCGGCGGCTTTTTGAGGCGCTCAAAACCGCAAGAGCTCCCTATGACGAGTGCTACATGAACGCTTTGCGTCTCAGCCGCGAGGGCGAGATTGTTGAAGCTCAGAAACTAATCGGGACGCAGCTGATTCCTCTGCGCAATGCCTTCCTGAAGGCCGCCGAGGCTGAAGTTGTGTGGAACAAAGCCGATGCGGACGATTCTGTCAACGAAATCACGAAAGCATTGAATTGGACCTCTACCGGTTTCCTGATCTGCCTGCTATTCAGTGTAGGAATTGGCTGCGTCGCCCTTGTCATTCGCGAGCTCCTGAAAATCGAAACGAAAATCCGGCAAAGCGATGCGCGATTCCATGAGGCCTTTGAGAACGCACCGGTTGGGATGTGTCTGGCCGGGCCCGACGAACGGCTGATCCGGGTGAATGCCGCGTTCTGCCAGATGCTTGGTTGCTCCGAGCAGGAGATGATCGGGAAGAACTGGGTGGAATTCTGCCACCCCGACGAACTGGCTGCGGCCCTCAAGAGAAAGGATCGGGTGTGGCAGGGTTCGACCGGAATTACGGAGGTTGAAAGACGCTATATTCACCGAAATGGAACAGTCGTTTGGGCCAACGTGAGAATCTCGCCGATAAGAAAAAGCGATGGGAGCCCGCTCTACTCTGTGGTTCATGTCGAAGACATCACCGAGCGCAGGAAGTCTGAGCAAAGGCTTCGTGAAACCGAAGAGCGTTTCCGCATCATGGCGGACAGTTGTCCGATTGGGATTTGGGTAACCGACGCTCTCGGCAAGACGGCGTTCATCAACCGGGTGTACCGGGAGTTCTTAGGCGCCACATCGGGCCACATCGAAGAAAGCGAGTGGTTGTCCCGAATTCACCAGGACCATGCGCAACAGTTCATGGAGCATTTCAAACGGTCAAACCAGGAGCGCACGAGCTTCAAGGCCGAGCTACTCTGCCGGCGTCGCGATGGCGAGTGGCGCTGGGTCGAGTCGTTCGCTTTGCCACGCTTCTCCTCGAGCGGCGAATTCCTCGGGCTGGTGGGCATTAACCAGGACATCACCGACCGCAAGCGGGCGGCGCAAGCCTTGCAGAGCAGCGAAGAGAAGTTTCGGCAGCTTGCGGAGAATATTCAGGAGGTTTTTTGGATCGTATCGCCGGCAACAGGCGAGGTTCTCTATGTCAGCCCTACGTATGAAGAGATTTGGGGCAGGAGCTGCGCTAGCCTCCATCAAAACCCGATCTCGTGGTATGAGGCAATTCATCCAGAGGACCGAGTTGCAAGGTCATTTGACGTGCGACAAGTGAAAGGAGAATCGAGCGATTCGGAATTCCGCATCCATACTCCCGACGGTAAGGAGAAATGGATTCGAAACAAATCTTTTCCGATTCGCGACGAAGGTGGACAGCTGATTCGAGTCGCCGGAATTGCAGAAGAGATTACCGAGCGGAAGCGGTATGAGATGGAGCTAATTCGCGCTCGAATGGAAGCGGACTCCGCCAACCAAGTCAAAAGCGAGTTTCTGGCCAACATGAGCCATGAGATTCGGACCCCGATGAATGGAGTCATCGGCATGACCGGGCTGTTGATGGAGACGAAATTAACTGCCGAGCAACGTCGCTATGCGGAACTCGCCCGCGCCAGTGGCGAATCGTTGCTGCAACTGATTAATGACATTCTAGATTTTTCCAAGATAGAAGCGAAGAAGCTCGAACTGGAGACCACCGATTTCGATCTTCGGATTCTGCTGGACAATCTTGCTTCCATTCTTTCGGCGACGGCGCGGGCCAAGGGAATCGAGTTGATGTGCATTGCCGATTCCGCGGTTCCGGCTCAGCTTCGCGGCGACTCAGGGCGGTTGCGCCAGATTCTCACCAATCTGGTGGGCAACGCAATCAAGTTCACGGAGAAGGGCGAAGTGGCGGTTCGCGCCACGCTGGAGGAAGAAGGAGAATCCAATTGCCTTCTGCGCTTCTCGGTTCGCGATACGGGCATCGGGATTCCGGAAGACAAGATTGGTGTACTGTTCAATGCGTTCGGCCAAGTGGAGGCCTCTACTACGCGCAAGTTTGGAGGTACGGGGCTGGGTCTGGCCATCTCCAAACAACTGGCGGAGCTGATGGGCGGAGGAGTTGGCGTGACGAGCCAGGAGGGCAAGGGATCGGAGTTCTGGTTCACGGTCCGGCTGGGGCGGAGCTTGGGGCTGGACGGCGAGGCAGAGGAGGCGTCGGCGGAATGCCAAACGACTGTTCCTCTCAATGCGAGGATTCTGATTGCCGAGGACAATTCCACGAACCGGGAGGTGGCCCTTGGTATGCTCCGGAAGCTTGGCTTGCATGCCGAGGCGGTGGCCGATGGCGCAGAAGCAATCAGCGCACTTGAGTCCATCCCATACGACTTGGTGCTGATGGATATGCGGATGCCGGTGATGGACGGTATCGAGGCTGCACGCCGGGTTCGCAATCCCGGCTCCGCGGTCCTCGATCACGGCATTCCGATCATTGCCTTGACCGCCAATGCAATGCAAATCGATCGGGACAGTTGCCTTGCGGCAGGCATGAACGACTTTGTGCCGAAACCAATAATGATCGCCGTGTTGCGGGCTGCGCTCAACAGATGGCTGCCGGCCGGGGATGCCGCGATTCCAACTGCGCCGCGGCAAGTCGTCCCATCGACAACTGCCGAAGACGCAGCGCTCATCTTCGACCGGGCAGGTGTACTGGTCCGCCTGGAGGGGGACAATGAACTGGCGCAGATCGTCTTTGCGGCATTTCTTGAGGACACTCCAGGCCAGACTCAGACTTTGAAAGATCTTGTGCAAAGCGGGGATACTGCTGGTTCCGCTCGTCAGGCTCACTCGATCAGAGGAGCTTCCGCAAACGTCGGCGGCGACCGACTTCGGAACGTGGCATCAGCGATAGAAAAGGCAGCGGACGCAGGGGAATTGCACGTTGTGGCGGCGCGTATGGCCGAGCTGGAACTTGAGTTCGGTCGACTCAGGGATGCGATTAAAGCAAACCAATGACTCTAAACAAGGAGATGAACTAGGGAAGGCTATGCGGTTGATTCGTCGCACCTTCTGGGCGCGACGACACATAATCGACGGTGTCTCCCGGCCATCCGTCGCACCTGTTACGCAGTACTTCAGTGCGTGCCGGCACTTAATCGCGTAACGACCATCCTGATTTGGTCCCGTTTCCCCATTTAGCAGAGGTCCGCAAAAGTGTTCAGAATTGAGCACTTTTCAATTGCTGCCACCTCGCGATGAGTTCCTACTTAACATGTCACCAGCCGGGCGGGCGTCATCCGCGCTACAGACGATTCACGCACTTCTCACCGCTTCGCGAATTCCAGCCTAAGAAACTCACGGGACTCCGACTCTGGAACGGGCAGCACAAAAGGAATAGACCCATGGCACTCGTCAGGAAGACTGCCCCACAGGCAACTTCTGCTTCTGAAGGAAAAACCTCGGCTGTGACCGCCCGCGAGGCGGAAGCGCAACGCAAGAAGGCGAGGACGCTCGCCAAACAACAGCAGGCCGCGGAGCGCATCGCCGCAGCCACTGGACAATTGGCCTCTGGCATTGCTCAAGCGTCGTCGGCTGCCGAGGAATTGAAGCGCGCCAGCGAACAGATTGCAACCGGTGCCGAAGAGGCGTCAAGCGCCGCGCAAGAGTCTCTGGCGGCCTTTCAGCAGGTCGGTGTCTCCATCACGCGTCAAATGCAGAATGCCGAGCTAAGCAGCGGCAAAGGCGAGGCCTGCCAAACGCTGATCGTCCGCACCAGCGCGGATGTGGCCGGCCTGATCACCAACATTGGCACAGCGGCGCAGCGACAGATCGCTTCAGTAAAGATGGTTACAGAGCTTGAAACACAGGCCGCCAATATCGGTGACATCGTCAAGGCGGTTGCGCGCATTGCCGATCAGACCAACCTGTTGGCTCTGAATGCAGCCATTGAAGCGGCGCGTGCCGGCAAGCATGGAAAGGGCTTCGCCGTTGTCGCCGACGAAGTGCGGACTTTGGCCGAGACTTCGGAGAAAAGCGCCAAGCAGATTCAGGAATTGGTTGGGCAGATCCAGCAAGAGGTCAAGACCATTGCCGGCGGCATCAACACATCCGCCAAGACGATGGAAGACGAAGTTGAGAAGGGCAAGCTCGTAACGCTACAACTGGAGCAGATCCGCCTGGATGCGATTGAAATCGTGAAGGGCATTGCTGAGATCTCCGCCAACGCTGCGCAGTCCAACGTCGCATCCCAGCAGGCGTTAAAGGGTTCGCAAAACATTGCTGCCGCCGCCGAGGAGCAGTCCGCCGCCGCTGAAGAGTCTGGCAAGACTGTAGCCGAGCAAACGCAGGCCCTGGCCGAGTGCGAGCAGGCCGCGCAAAGTTTGTCGGAGTTAGCGGAGGATCTGAAGAACTCGACCGATGTTGCCAAAAGCGCCGAGCAGGTGGCTTCGTCCTCCGAGGAACTCTCATCGGCTGTTCAGGAGATCAATCGTTCCAGCGCACAGATCATGACCGCGCTTAATCAGATCAAGAAGGGCGCCGAGGTTCAGTCCGCAGCCTCAGAAGAGTCCGCCGCGGCTACCAATCAAATCGAAAAAGGCTTGGAAATCGCGCAGAAGCGCGCCACTGCCAGTGCCGAAAAGGTGGTCTCGATCAAAAAGCTGCTTGGCGAGAACAAGGTGGCTGTCAATGGGCTGATCGAAGGCCTATCCACATCGGCGGACGCATCGCGCGGCAGCATCAAGCAGATGAACGATTTGGAACTGGTATCCAGGCGAATTGACAAGATCGTCGAAGCCATTAGCACCGTCTCGATCCAGACCAACATGCTGGCTGTGAATGGCGCCATTGAAGCTGCGCGCGCGGGAGAGTTTGGCAAGGGCTTCGTGGTGGTTGCTACGGACATCCGGAACCTGTCTCATGATTCGTCGGAGAATGCCGACCGGATCAAGGATTTAGTCAAGGCTGTCCAGGATCAGATTGGCATTGTGGGGCGCGATTTGACTGAGATTGTGGCATCGGCTGTCTCCGAAGTAGCGAAGGCCAAGATCACGACAACCGACCTGGTGTCCATAGAAACCGACATTCTTGCCGTCGAAAAGGGCACGCAGGAGATCCTCTCCGCATCGGAGGAAATCGCCGCAGCTCTGGGCCAGGTGAAGAAGGGCATCGAGCAGATTTCCGCGGCCGCAACTGAGGCAGACAAGGCGGCCACCGAAGCAGCCGGCGCAGCCCAACAGCAGGCCAAGGGCGCCGAAGATCTGGCCGCCGCCATCGAAGAGATTTCTTCTCTCGCAGACGAACTCCAGAGCGCAGCATAAGGGGCCGCCATGACGACAAGAACAGTGAAGCACCAAAAAAATGGGACCGCGCTTCTCGATGAGCCGATCATCCATGAACCGATCATCGAGGAACTCGTCCCGGAGACACAACCGAACGACGCGGCGCTCGTAGAAGTCGAGGTCGGCGAGCGCGCTTCCAACAATCAACAGGGCACACAACAGTTTGTCACCTTCATGGCCGGCAATGAGGTCTTCGCGGCAGACATGTCGCCGGTGAAGGAGATCATTCGCGTTCCAGAGGTTGTGCGCGTGCCTCTCGCGCCTTCCGCGCTGGAAGGACTGGCGAATCTGCGCGGCAAGGTTCTGCCTATTATTTCGCTGCGCCGGCTCTTCGGCTTTCCCGAGTTCGAACACGACGACTCGACCCGCGCCCTGGTTGTGGACGTCGGTCAGCCGGTGGGTTTTGTGGTCGACCGCGTATCGAGCGTAGTGGGCGTCGATGCCAGCCACATTGAAGACGTTGGGTCTATTCGCACTACGGTGAATTCCGAAGTGCTGTCGAGCCTCATCAAGGATGTGGGCGGACACGCGATGGTCATGGTGCTGGACTTTGCCAAGCTCGTCGAGCGCGAATTCTCACAGATTGCGGCAATCTCAAGGAAAACAGCCGTCGCTGGGGCCGTCGAATCGAGCGCACAGAGCGAAGAAGAAGAAGATAGCAGCGATGAACTGCAACTGGTCAGCTTCGATGTCGATGGCCAGGAATACGCCATTGCAATCGAAGAGGTGCAGGAGATCGTGCAGGTGCCGGAGGCGGTCATTCATGTTCCACACTCGGAGTCGCACGTCCTGGGGGTCATGACTCTGCGCAGCCGACTGCTGCCCCTGGTCAACTTGCGTAGCATGTTCGCGCTTCCGCATCGCGATCTGGACGAAAAGAGCCGCATCGTCGTGCTTACTCTAGGCGGGGTCTCGGTTGGCGTGGTGGTGGATGCGGTGAGCGAAGTACTCCGGGTTTCAAAGTCCGGCGTGGATGCGCTTCCCGCGCTGCTTGCTCGTGAGGGAAATCTCGCCGAGATAACTGCAATCTGCCGGCTGGACAATGGAAAACGCATGGTATCGATCGTGACCTCGCGCAATCTCTTTGGCCATTCCGCGATCAAGGAGGCACTGAGCGCCGTGAACGATACTGAGCTCGAAGAGGATCGGGAAACCAAAGAGGCGAACGAAAACCTGGACGATGACGAGCAAGTGGTTATCTTCCGCCTCGATAAGGAAGAGTTCGGCGCGCCAATTGCCAGCGTGCAAGAGATTGTGCGGGTGCCGGAACAACTCATCCGTGTGCCCAAGGCGCCATCGTTCGTTGAGGGCGTCGTCAATCTCCGCGGAAGCGTGCTGCCGGTGATCGATCTGCGTCTGCGCCTGGGTCTCAAGCAGGTAGAACGCACCGATCGTCAACGGATTATGGTGTTTCTCATCTCGGATGTCCGTACCGGCTTTATTGTCGATGAGGTAGCCGAGGTATTGATGATTCCCAAGGCTGCGATTGAAGCGGCGCCACAGCTTTCCAAGGACCAGAGCCGGCTGCTGAGCCGCATGGCTAACCTCGAAAAGCAGAAGCGGCTGATTCAACTGATCGATCCGCCTCACCTGATGGCGCACAAGGAACTGGTGGCGCTGGCAGCGGTGACTGGATAAGCAAATGATCAAGCTGTTGATTGTTGACGACTCGGCCCTGATGCGCCGCCAGCTCATGGCGATGTTTCAGGCCGAGGCGGACTTCGACATTCGCCAGGCCAGGAATGGCGAAGAAGCGGTGCGGGAAAATCGGGAGTTCCAGCCCCATGTTGTGACGCTGGACATCAATATGCCGGAGATGGATGGATTGACCGCGCTCTCTCTGATTATGGCTGAGCGGCCTGTCGCGGTGGTGATGGTTTCATCGCTCACCGCGCAGGGCGCTTTGGCCACCTTCGAAGCCCTGAATCTGGGAGCGGTGGATTACATTTGCAAGCCAGGCGGAACTATTTCCCTGTCTATCGACAAAGTGTCCGCGGAACTGGTGGCCAAGGTTCGAGGCGCCGCGCGAGCTCGACCGAAGGGCAAACGTGCAAAGAGTCCAGGCGCCGGAGCGGTAGTTCGCCGCATGCAGGATGAACGCACAATGGCTGCCGCTGCTTCCACAGCCCTGGTTGCGCGCAAGGGCGCAAGCGATGGCTTGGTAGTCATCGGCGCGTCGACAGGCGGGCCGCGCGCTCTGGAGATTGTGTTGTCGGGATTGCCGGCGGATTTTCCATGGCCTGTGCTGGTGGCGCAGCATATGCCCGCGGCGTTCACGAAGGCGTTCGCCGAGCGGCTGGATCAGTGTTGCGCACTGTCGGTTGTCGAGGCAGGGAGCGCCGTACCAGTTGTACCCGGCTGTGTCTACATTGGGCGAGGTGGAGCGGACACGCTGCTGGCCAAGCGAGCGGGCAAACTGGCCATTTTGCCCGCGCCCGAGAATTCGCAGTATCTATGGCACCCTTCGGTGGAACTGCTCGGACAATCGGTGCTGCAGCATTACGATCCGGCGAAAACGACCGCGGTGTTATTGACTGGGATGGGTCACGACGGATCGGATGCATTTACCGAGATCAAAAAACGCGGCGGTAGAACCATCGCGGAATCGGAAGACTCGGCGGTCGTATACGGTATGCCGGCAGAACTGGTCAGAAAGGGCGGAGCAAGCCTGGTCCTCAGTGCAGAGAGAGTTGCCGCGCAACTCGTTGCCTGGGCGGGTTCCTAAAGGAAAGTACACTGCGCAGGTTTCAAGCTTGCCGGGGATGCCGGGGAAATAATCATGGGCTTTGTAAAACAAAATACCATTCAACTCGCAGAGCGCAACAAGCCAAAGCATAAGCGGATTTGCGACGAACTTGCCGCGGCTTTGGAGGACGAAGATGCCGCCGGCCGACGCCAGGCGGCACGCGAAATCGTCCGCTGTCCGGATGCCGCGAAGACGCTGGTGAACCGTCTGAAGTGTGAGGCGGATCTTTCCGTTCGGGAGATGATCCTCAACACCCTGCTTCGCCTGAACGATCCATCGGCAGTCAGCGGACTGGTTGATTGCCTCCGCAGCGAAGATGCGGCTCTGCGCAATGAAGTTATCGAGGCATTCAAGCAAATGGGCAATGAGGTAGATCCCATTCTGCATTCCTTGCTTGCCGATCCGGATCCCGATGTACGCATCTTTGTCGTGAATATTCTCGATTCCCAGCGGCACGCTGAGGCTGAGAGCTGGTTGATCGAAGTCATCGAACAGGATTCCCACGTCAATGTCTGCGCCACTGCGGTCGATCTGCTCTGCGAGGTTGCCTCAGAGGCAGCCATCGATCCTCTGAGCCGGCTAAAGGCCCGCTTTCGGTCCGAACCCTATATCCAGTTTGCCGCAGACCTGGCGCTCAAACGCATTCGTGAGGTCTGACGCTGTGACCACGGCACACGCGCCATTGCCAGGATCCGGGCCGGCCATCAGCGACGAAGACTTCCTTAAGTTCAAGGAGTTCTTTTATCGCAGGACCGGCATCAACTTCGAGCCGACCAAGCGCTACTTCGTGGATAAGCGCCTGGTCGAACGAATCGAAGCTACAGGCACTGGCAACTTCCGCGGCTACTTTACACTCCTGCGCTTTCAGGCTTCGGGTGAGGAATTGCAGCAACTCACCAACCTGATGACGGTGAACGAAACATACTTTCTGCGCGAGGAATATCAGTTCAGGTGCCTGGTCGATTCAATTCTTCCAGAGATTGTCCGGCATAGAATCGGCTCCGATGCGATTCGCATCTGGTGTATCCCTTCGTCCTCTGGGGAGGAGCCTTATTCGATCGCCATGTACCTGCTGGAACACTGGAGCGGAATCGCCGAGTGGGATGTCGAGATCATCTCGTCCGATATAGACACCAGCATTCTGCGTCGCGCGCGGGCGGGCCGTTATTCCGTCCGTTCCCTGCAGCATATGCCGGCGCCCTGGCTGAAGAAATACTTCAAAGGCGTCGGCGAAGAGTACCAGCTGTGCGACGACATCCGGGATGCGGTAGAGTTCACCCGGGTCAATCTTTCCGAAGCGACGGAAACTCTCAGCTATCGCAATTTCGACGTGATTTTCTGCCGAAACCTGCTCATTTATTTCGATGACATATCCCGCCAGACGGCGGCGGAAACATTCTTTGAAGCAATGAATCCGGGCGCCTTTATCTGCCTGGGGCATTCCGAATCGATGAGCCGCATCTCCTCTTTGTTCAAGGTTCGCAAATTTCCTGAAGCAATCGTTTATCAGAAAGGGCTGGAGACCAAGTGAAACGCGTCCTGATAGTTGACGATGCAGCCACAGTGCGCATGTACCATCGTGGCATTCTTGAATCCGCGGGGTACGCGGTGGAGGAGGCATGGAACGGCATCGAAGCCCTGGAGAAGGCTCTCGAAGCGCCCTTCGATCTCTACGTAGTGGATATCAACATGCCCAAGCTCGACGGCTTCTGCTTTCTGCGCGAGCTGCGCCAACAGGACATTACCCAGTCACCCGCCATCATGATCTCCACCGAAGCCGCCGCCGGGGACGAGGTAACTGCCTACCGCTCGGGCGCCAATAGCTATCTGATCAAACCTGTCCGCCCGTTACAGCTTCTTTCCTATGCCCGCCTCATGGTCGGGGAGGCAAATCGATGACATCGACATCCTTGCCTATGAGCCCACTGTTGATGCAATTCCTCTCCGAAGCTCGCGACCTTCTGGAAAGCACTGGCAACAATCTGATGCGACTGGAAGACTCGCCCGACGATCAGGGCATTGTCAACGAACTGTTCCGATGCGTGCACACGTTAAAGGGCAACAGCGGCCTGTTTACTTTTCCTGAAATGACAACTTTGCTTCATGCCGGCGAAGACCTGCTGGGGATGGTCAGAAGCGGTGACGTTGTCTATTCCCGAGAGTTGGCGGACAGCTTGCTCGAAGCGATGGATTTTGTGGGCGTGTTGTGCGGCGATATTGAGTCCTCTGGACACATTGATGCTTCTCGGGCCAGGAACTCCCTTCACCTGGCTAAAGCGTTGCGAGCACGGATGCCAAGCTTGATCCTGAATCAAGACGCACCCAAACCGGCCAATTCAAAGAATGCCTCTTCCCCGGTCGAAAATCTTGACGCCTTACCAGCGGAAGTTCCAGCTTCCGGGCTGCCCCCAATTGACAGCATTCCCGATGCCGTGCGAGCGGCGGCCATTGAGCAGTGCCAGCAGGGAGAGCAACTGCATTGGATTGTCTATAAACCGCAGCGAGGATGCTTTTTCAATGGGGACGATCCGCTGAACAGCGCAAGACAGGCGCCAGGACTTGTGTGGGGCCGCATCTTTCTATCGGAAGCGTTGCCGCCACTCGCCGAGTTGGACACCTATAGCTGCCTGCTCGGATTCGAACTGCTTACTTCCGGTCCTCGCGAGGAGCTTGACCATTATTACCGCTATCTTCTGGATCAGGTGGAAATATCGGCCATTCCTCCGCAATGGCTTGTAAGTGGGCAGAGAGAGGTGTTATCGACTGCAAAGGGAGTTCAGCCAGCCTCAGCGGATGACCAGGCCGCGCTCAGCCAGATACTCGCGTCTCAGCGCCAGATTCTTCAACTTAACGATCGTCCCGCATGGCACGCTGGGCGGCTCAAGTCTGTTGGCACAGTGCTCGCGAATCTCTGCCAGGCAATAGGCGATAATTCTGCCCTGACCAACCTTCAGGCGGCGCTCGACGACGCTCTCGCGACCGGCCACAATGCGCTTTTGATGGCGTGGCTCGATACGCAGGAATTCAACTATCCTGAGTCCAGTCTTCCGCGCCTGCCTGGCAGTGACGACGGCATCGTCGCAACTGAAGTCGAGCATAAAAAGGACGACCGTCCCGTGACAGAAAGCGGATCCGGCAACGCTCCAGCGGATGAACCCATTAAGTTCGGCAGACGCGCTGAAGATGCGTTGAATGGCCCCAAGAGCCTTAAGGTGGATCAAGCGAAGGTCGACCGCCTGATGAACCTGATCGGAGAACTGGTTGTGTCGAAAAACGCCCTTCCGTATTTGGCAGAAAGGGCGGAATCGCAATTCGGCGTACGCGAACTTTCTCGCGAGATCAAGGGCCAATACTCAATCATCAACCGCATCGCCGATGAGATGCAGGACGCGATCATGCAGGTTCGCATGTTGGCTGTCTCCTTCATCTTCCAGCGCTTTCCGCGCCTGGTGCGCGACATCTCCCGGAAGCTCGGCAAGGAAGTTCAACTTGTGCTTGAAGGAGAGCAGACCGAGGCCGACAAGAACATTATCGAGTCGCTTGCCGACCCGCTCATGCATATCGTACGCAATAGCCTGGATCACGGCCTGGAAACTCCGGAGGGCCGACTTGCCGCGGGCAAACCGGAAACCGGCAAGCTGACCATCCGTGCCGCGCAACAGGCGGACCGCGTCGTAATCGAGATCGTCGACGATGGGAAAGGGATTGATCCTGCCGTAATTAAACGGAAGGCATACGAAAAAGGAATCATCGACGAAGCGACGCTGGAACGCATCGGCGACCAGGAGGCCATTAATCTGATATTCGCTGCCGGCCTGTCTACTGCCAAGGTTGTGTCCGATCTTTCGGGCCGCGGAGTGGGTATGGATGTGGTTCGCTCCGCTGTCGAGAAGATCAATGGCACTGTGGTGATAAGCAGCGTGCTTGGCAGAGGCACAACGATCCGCATCTCACTGCCCCTCTCAATGGCGGTGACGCAGGTAATGATCGTCCAGTCCGACCAGCAGTTGTTTGGTGTGCCGATGGATCATATTGTAGAGACGGTGCGCATTCCCAGGAGTGCAATCCACACGATCAAACAGAGCCAGACGGCCGTTCTGCGAGGGCGCATTGTGCCGTTGAAAGGTCTTAATTCATTGCTGGGAATTGCCGCTATCCCTCAACCGAATTCTGACGATGAACTAGCTGTACTCCTTGTTCAGGCAGGGAGCGTGGAGTTGGGCCTGCTGGTCGATGGATTCCGGGAAACAACCGGTGTCATTCAGAAACCATTGAATGGCTTTCTGTCCAGCCTATCTTCTTATTCCGGCTCGGCACTCATGGGGGACGGATCGGTGCTCATGATCCTCAACATTCGGGAGATCGTCTGATGCCAATCGAATTTAAGAAGAGCCGCGCAATTTTTTGTGACGAGGTAAGCGTGGAAGAAGCGGAAGGGTTGCTTGAATGGCTCCAGGCGAGACCCGCCGCTAAAGCGGACCTGTCTGCTTTGAGGCACCTTCACACTGCCAACCTCCAGGTCTTGATGGCGGCGAAGGCTACCATATCCAGTTGGCCGAAAAACTCTGAACTGCGGGCATGGCTGGAACCGGCGTTGAAACTTTACAAATGAGGGCCGTCGCATGGCGAAGACAATCCTGATCGTCGACGATTCCGCCACCATGCTGATGAGCCTCAAGACCACTCTGTCCTTGGGCGGCTTTGCGGTGGAGACGGCCAATAACGGTCAAGCGGCGATCGACAAGTTGAAAGCCGGACTTAAACCCAGTCTGATCGTCACCGACATCAATATGCCGGTCATGGGCGGTCTTGAAATGATCGGGAAAGTCCGCGCGCTGCCCGGCTGTCGTTTCTTTCCGATTCTGACGCTGACCACTGAGAGCGAGACAGCGAAGCGCGACGAAGGCAGGCGCCTAGGCGCTACCGGATGGCTGGTGAAACCGATATCTGGTGGCGACCTGCTCAAGGTTGTGAAGCAGCTCTTGCCGGGAGCGTGATGTCACTTTGTTGAAGCGAACTACTGAACCTTAAGAGATTCTTCACACGCCAGTTGGTCGCGTGCGGAATGAGGGGCCGGGCATGACGGAAAGCGAAAGGAGGGTTCACCGCGTTAAGAAGCGACTGCTCCTTCAAGTGGCGCTTGCGCTCGTTTGCAACGTGCTATTCCTGGGAGCCTTATTCGATATCCAGGGACGGGCTTTCATCGCCGATTGGATCAGCATCGTTATAGCGCAAGCGGCAATCAAATTCGTGCCGCTGTTGATCGTCGAATGGTGGAACTGGAGAACGGCCCGCGGCGACATGTCCGACATGTGGGCTTTCGGCAAGCTCAACTTCGAGGACATATCGCGTAAACTGGCGACCCACGAGGCGATCAACGTCGACATTAAAGACTGCAAGCCCTACATCGACGTGATGCGCGAGCAGATAGGTGGGTCTCTCGCCGAGTCAGAGCGCGAGATTATGGCCCTGATCGAGGAACTGAACCTGCTGAGTGCGCAATCCAGCCAACAGATGGAGCGCATCACCCAGTCTGTCCAAGGCGGAAAGGAACTTTCTGAAGCCACTCGCGGTCGAGTAGAACGGAACAATCAGCTCATCTCCAAGCTGGAAACCAAGTTGGGCGAGCAAGCCTGCGAGATGCACGGCAACTACGAACAGATTCGCTTGCTGGCCGACGACGTCGCGGCCTTGACGCCCATCATTCAAATCATTTCATCCATTGCGAAACAAACCAGCCTCCTGGCGCTAAACGCTGGAATTGAGGCGGCACGTGCCGGGAAAGCCGGGCGAGGATTCTCCGTGGTAGCCAATGAAGTCCGGGAGCTCTCCAAGCGCTCTACCAGCGCGGCCGCGGAGATTGCCCGAAAACTCAACGCTACTGCCAATAAGGTGGCGGGAAAGATGGTCGAGGCACAGAAGGCGCTCGAAGAAAAGCACGGCCTCGGCGAGTTGCAGCAGTTGGTTCACGACTTGACAGAGATGCAGCAGGATTTTAGCCGGAGCTCCCAATTGCAGCTTGATGTTATCTCCGACGTGGAAACGGGTCATCGGGAGGGCGTGAGCCACTTGTTGGCGGCCATGGGGCACATCCAATTCCAGGATGTGATGCGCCAAAGAATGGAGCATGTGCAAAAAGCACTGGTGGACATGCGCAACCACCTGTTGCGGCTGACCGAAACGCAGGACCGTCCTGGCTGGAATGGCCTCTTCGATACAACCTTCAAGACATTGCTGGAGTCCCATCTCAATAACTACAAAATGGCCAGCCAGACCGAGACCCACCTTGCAGTGGCCGGAGGCATTTCAAAGAGCGATAACGATGGACCCGCCATCGAGCTGTTCTGAATCGAAAATCGCCTCCAGGTACAACAAGGGGCCTACGTCCAGACGTCGGCACGCCTAAGAAACCCATCGCGGCTCTGGTGCAACATAACATCGCTTTATGGCCGGCAATCGGCTGCAGGGACTATTTGCACCAGAACCCACGTGAGCAGACTCATTTGATAGCTCCTGACTTATCAAACGCTCGCGAGAGATCGCTGTTCTTTCAGGCGTAGCGGTTCGGCAACCTTAGTGCGCGCATGTGTGCTCAGGTTTCCGAGCTTGCTGGATCGTATGCGAAGGGCCATCGTAGCGCGGTTCTCAGCGAAGAAGCTGCGCAGGGAGGCTGCGACTTCGTTTGGCCTGTCGAGAGGGATGAAGTGGCCTGCGTCCAGCTTGACCACTCTTGAGTGCGGGATGAGTGAAGCTGCCCGCTCCGCGAAGGCGGGAGGCAACACATCGCGCATTCCGTGGAAGAGCAGCGTTGGCATCGGTAAGATCGGGAGCATCGCCGGGATTTCGCCCAACATATCTTCAGGTCTACCCCAGCGCACCAGCCGCATAAGTTGCCGGGCTCCGGCCAAACCGGAGAACGGCTGGTAGAATTCGCGGAGCAACGGGCCGTTCGACTTATCCGCAATGGCCCTTCGCATTGCGATCTGCCAGAAGACGAAATTCAAAAGCGGAGCCAGCACTTCTCCGACCACCGGTTTGCGGAGCGCGTTCAGCAGATAAAATGGCTTGAGCTCAGGAAAGATCGCTGGGGAAAGGAGCGCAAGGCACGCAACATTTCGCGAGAATCGACCAGCGTAATGAACTGCGATCGCAGCGCCCGCGTCGTGTCCAACCACGTGCCACCTCTTCACACCGTGCTGGAGACGAATCGACTCAACCTGCTTAGCGAGTCGATCGAGATGGCCGGAGCTGTATGGGATGAATGGTGTCTCTCCCATGCCAGGAAGATCGACGGCAAAGCATCGATGATGCGTGGCAAGCTGGCGAATGACGCCATTCCACAGCTTGCTGTTGGTAGGCATGCCATGGATGAAAAGGATTGCGTCGCCCTTACCTTGGTGAGTGCAATGCACGGCGATGCCCCTCTCTATCAACAGCGGATTTGCGCGGTTTGTTTGATCCGGAATCAAAGAGGCGGCTGAGTCGGAACAGCGCCCATGCGACTGCCCGTACTGTTACAAGGGCAGAACAAAAGAGCACCGTTCCTATCAGACGCCTTGGGCGCACGCGAGAGTACAAGAGATTGGCGAGCCAAGCGGGAACGGTGTATGCCCGCGCCGTGCCGAACAAGCCCAATCG
>Ga0182030_10002725_pt1 | contig 37622 bp, 26 predicted proteins | sample 812S3MmetaG_FD_121299 | JGI IMG/M metagenome (GOLD analysis project Ga0182030, IMG submission 121299) | Permafrost microbial communities from Stordalen Mire, Sweden - 812S3M metaG (Illumina Assembly) | ecosystem: Environmental > Terrestrial > Soil > Wetlands > Permafrost | place: Sweden...
GCCCGGACGCCAAGATGTCAGCACCGCCCTGATTCTCCAGCTTCGGAGTTGTGTCGCCCGGCAGAGTCTCCTGGATGCCGCGATCGAGCAGCGCATTCCAGCGCACGGTGAGGTTGTCCAGCCCCACGCCTCGGTAGCGAAAGTCTCCGTTGGGCGCGAAGCCGCGCTTGCTCCAGTACTCGGCGCCAACGGTGAGATCCATGCTGCGATTAATGGCCCAGTACACCTGCTCTCCAAGGACAATGCCCTTCACTCCGGAATTCGCAAAGACCGGCAGCAGCAGGCCGGTTTCGCGCCCCGTCTCATCCACCGAGCGACGCAGAAAGGGCAGATAGAAGACAGGTACGTGCAGCAGCTCGAAGAGGCTGTTGCGGGTGGTGGCTTTGCCATCCGCCAATTCGATGGAGTGCGAAATCAACTGCCAGTCAGGCTTGGGCAGCCGGCACGAGGTCATGGTTCCGTCGACGATGCGAAAGCTGCGCTCGCCCGTCTGCAACAACACCCGGCCGGTGAAGACGAATGGGTCGGGCGTGCTGTAGATCATGGTCTTGCCCAGCCGCCGCACGCCAAAGCTTCCCGTCACGTTGTAGAACTGGCCGGTGTGCTGATCGAGGTGCATTTCGCCGTTGCTGGCGGTGATGTCGGCGTCGTTGGCGCCGCCTTCCACCTGCACGTGACCGTCTGCAACGACCGTGGATGTGGACTGGTGGTAGACAATTTTATCGGCCCGCACCACGTAGTCCTTGTAGTAGAGGACCGCTTCGCCGGTGAGGGTGTATACGTCTCCTGCAAAGCTCTGGTCCTTGGCCTCGATGCGTACCGGGAACCCGCTCCTGGCCAGCGGCTCAGGCTTGGCGACAGGGAGCACCTGCCGGCTGGGATCGTCGGGAACCTGGGCTGATTCGGGGACAGAGTTTTGAGATTCATCGGCGGAAAGCTGCGGTGGATGCAGCGATGCCTGTTGGAGATTCTCCGCAGGTAACGCTTTAGTCAATAGCTGACTCTGCATCTGCGGGTGACACAGCAGTAGCAGCGTGATAGACAGAAAGTAGCGAGAGAACATCACTGAGTCATTGCCCAGCATAGCAAAGCTGTGGGATCACTTCGGTAAGACGGTTCTCCTGCTGCTCTGGCTGCAAAGAAAAGCCGACTTCTGACTTCGCGCATGGCAGGCTCCCATGCGAAAGGTGTTATTTGGCGCATTCTTTACCCTCTACGACTTGTTCTCTTCGAATGCCAGGGATGTCCGGACGCCTCCACCACACGATAGGCCTCCGGCCAGCAACCGCAGCCTCGACGCTGCGCTAGAAGGGAATTAGATCTTGAGCAAATCGTCCAGCCTCCCCAAGCAGCCTTATGACGACTTCGATTCGAATCCAATAAACGAACAGCAGTCCGCAACTCCCGCGTGGAAACAGGAAGTCAACCAGCGTCTCGCGGCCCATCGAACGCGCCGCGGCGGTCCGCAGGAAGACGCCCAGCAGCAGAGCGAAGACAGCCCTCGCGCCGCCTCCAAGCGCGCCGCGGAAGCCGCTGCCCGGGTCGCGGCTCGCTATGCGAAGGCACCCAGCTACAGCGAAGTCCTTGCCGGGGAAGCACGCGCCGTGGTGCACGCCGCCGGCGTCGCCGCGCAGGCTGCGCGCAGTGCACAAAAAGCCGCGCAGGCGGTCTTGGCCGGGCTTGAATCCGCCCCAGTTGGCACCTTGTGGGACCAGCCCGCACCCTACGTCGCAGCAGCTCCCACATTGGCGGCTCAACAACCGGCGCCAGCGCGCTGGCAGGATGAACCACCTGTCCAAGCTGAAGCCGCGCCGCAGCAGAATCCCTGGACTAGCGCCCGGCCCGGCGCACAGCCGCGCTGGGAAGAGGCGCTACCGGTTCCCACGGCTCCCGCCGCGGGTCGCGATGTCTGGTCGGAAATGCGTCTCCACCCAGCCGGCGATTCCACAGCCACGCCGCAACGAAGCTATGCGCCGGAAACGCGCCAGAGCCGCGGCACTGGAGTTCGTTCCGGCGAGGACGCCGAGCTGTTCGCCTACCACACGCTCGATCACGACGAGTACGTCCTCGACGCCTCGGATCCGCTGGGCAGCGCCACGGTTGAGCCAGTGCAGCCCATCCCCGCCAATCTCATCGAGTTTCCCCGGGAACTGGTCGCGACCCGCAAGGCTCGTCCGCGTCTGGCGGAGGGGCCGTTCTACGATCCTGCGCAGGAAAGCCCGCAGCTCAGCATCTTCGAGGTCGACCCCGACCAACTGGCTCCGCCCATCTTCCTTAGCGACACCGGCCGGGACGCCGTCGCACCGCCTGAGTGGGCCTCGATCGAGCTCGACCATCACCAGCCCGTGCATCCGCCCTACGAGGCGTTGCCCGCAGCCTACAATCAGCACTCCTTCGTTGACGAATTGACGCTGCAGGCAGCCAATGCCGCGGAACAAGAGAGAGTCTTCGCTCCAGTTGCAGAGGCCCAGGCCATCGCGGCGTCCCGGCCCGCCTACACGAACTCCGTTCAGCCTAACCGATACGATCGCCTGGCCGAAGCTCATGCCGCTGACCGCGCGCCGGCTCCGGCAGCCGAACTGATCATTGCTCCCCTGAGCGACCGCATCCTGGCAGCCGTGGTCGACGGCGCCCTCGTCACGCTCGCCTTCCTCGCAGCCGCGGTCGTTGTCATCGCTTCCACCAGTCATCCCCCCACCGGACGGGTCGCGCTGGTCGCCGGCATCTGCGGCCTGCTGCTCTTTGGCCTGCTCTACCAGTTCCTGTTTTTCAGCTACGCCGAAGAAGGCACGCCCGGCATGCGCTATGCGCGCGTAGCCCTCTGCACCTTCACCGACGACAACCCCACACGCGAACAGATGCGCATGCGCATCCCAGCCCTGCTGGTGGCGGCAGTGCCCGCCGGCCTCGGACTGCTCTGGGCGCTCGTCGACGGCGACCGCCTGGCTTGGCACGACCGCCTGACTCGCACCTACCAGCGCAAGTACTAGAGCAATCTTAAAAATGGTGTAATGTAAAAGAGGCGATTCTCTTCGGCGAAGAAAATGATGGCGAGAGCCTATGAGGACGATCTGCGTCGCAAGATCTTTGAAGCGCATGCCAAGGGGCATGGCAGCTTCCGTAAGTTGGCAGCGGTATTCGGCGTGAGTCTGGGTTATGTAGAGAAGATCTTCCGCCAGCGGCAGGTTAGCGGTCAGGTTGAGCGTGTGCGTTATCGTCCTGGACCGAAGAGCCGTTTGACGCCCGAGGTGGCTGGTCGTATCGCCGCTTTGATTGCCGAACATCCGGATCTGACGGTGGCCGAGTTACGCGATCGGCTGGCGCTCGACAACGGGTTGAAGATGAGTTGGTCGATGGTGCGACTATGGGTGGGACAGTTGGGCCTTCGGCTGAAAAAAAGTCGCTCCACGCCATCGAGCGGGACACGGAAGCCAACCGTGAGCGCCGCCGGGAGTTCCTCCAACGCATCTGCCAAGTCCCGCCGGATAAGCTGATTTATCTGGACGAAAGCGGCGTGACCACTTCCATGACGCGACTCTATGGCCGCTGTGCCGGGGGGCGGCGCATTCATGAAGCCACGCCCGGCGGCCACTGGAAGATCCTGACCATTTTGAGCGCCATGAGCACCCGAGGCATGATCGCGACGATGACCATTGAGGAACCTACTGACGCCGACATCTTTCTGGCGTATATCGAACATGTGCTATGCCCAGAGTTATGCCCCGGCGACGTCGTGGTCATGGACAATCTGTCCTCCCACAAAGCTCCGGGAGTACGCGCCTGGATCGAATATAAAGGCGCCGAATTGATCTATCTGCCCTCGTACTCGCCCGATCTAAACCCCATTGAAAAAGCCTGGGCCAAACTCAAACAATTACTTCGCTCCACCAAAGCGCGCACCAAGGATGCCCTCGACTAAGCCATCACCGATCTGCTTCCGCAAATTACCGCCGAGGACGCCCAGGCATGGTTCAGACTTCGCATGGGCGTATTACACCAACTATGACAATGCTCTAGCTCGTTTGAGACAAAGGCGGCAGGGCATTGCCCTGCCACCTCAGTTTGCCGACGAAGTTGATTCAAGTCAAACAAACGAGGCACCGGGGCTTCTAAGCAGGCCGCGGAAAAACTCCAGCTTGCCTGGTTTCGAAGCCTTCACAAAGTTGGCATGGGCTAAAGCCCACTCATTTTATTGGCTTTATGTGGCACGACTGAAGTCGTGCCCTGTTACAAAGCGTTCGCAGCCGGGGCTTTTTCAGCACTCTGAGGCGGCAGGGCATAACCTTGCGGCCTGCTTGTTGGTTCCCTGTGAGGACGGCCCGACCGGGGAACTACCAGCTCTGGGCTCGCAGCGCGGCCACGCCGGCGCCCAGGATGCTGATGGCATCGTCTTCGGCAAGCACTTCGAGCGAATAGCTCTGCAGCGGACTCATCTTGACCATGGATTCGAGATGGCCTTTGAGCACCGGCAACTCCAGGAACCCCACGTTGAGACCGGTGAAGTAGAACCGTCCCGGGCCACCCAGATGGATCATCGAAGCCGTTCCAGCAGCCAGCGCGCGATGCCACAGATCGACAAAGTCGCGGCAGCGGTTATCGCCGGCCTTGGCGTTGGCGAAAATCTCCTCCGGCTCCAGGTCCAGGAAGCGCATGCGCATGGCGCGATTGCCCATGATGCCTTCCAGATGACCGACGCCGCCACAGCCGCAGAAGCGCTCTTTGGGATCCAGCGTGACAATGGTGTGTCCGCCCTCCCAGACGCCATCGGATTGCGGCCAGCGACCGTAGCCGATACCGTTGCCCAGCGTCCATACCCGAATCAGCCGGTCAAGATGTCCGCGCGTCGCGGCCAGGCCGGCGGCAACGGCATCCGCATCGTTCAGCACGTACACCGGCGCGCTGATGCCCTGCGCCAGCAGAACCTCGCCCAGCGCGTCCGCCAGGCGTACTCCCTTGATCTGGGCCAGGTTGGGCGAGTCCTCCACCACGCCGGAGCGCACGATGCCCGGCACGGCCACGCCGATGGCCTTCACCGGGCCATCCGCGGCGGCCACCAACGGCGCAATCTGGCTGGCCAGCAACTCATACAGCTCGCTGGTCGGCACCCCGATCAGGGCCTCGGTCTCCGCTTCGTCCGGGGGGAAGCGCAGCCGGTCGCCCTCGAGCCTCTGCTCGCCGAGCAAGCCGGTCAAACGTCCTGCCACAATGTGCTCGGTCATCACTACGCCGATTGAGGTGGTGGTCATTGATCTCTCCAATGTGATGCTTGCGATCCTGGCGCGTGCCGAGCCGGGCCAGCCTATTGATACCGGTGAAGCCGGCCGACTCCGTTGAAGGCAGCCACTTTGTAGCACTCTGCCAGCGTGGGATAGTTGAACACCGTCTCGATGAAGTAGTCCACGTTGCCACCCAGCGTCATCACTGCCTGCCCGATGTGCACCAGTTCGCTGGCGCCTTCTCCGATGATGTGCACGCCGAGAACCTTGCGGGTATCGCGGTGAAAGATGAGCTTCAACCGGCCGGTGGTATCGCCGCGAATCTGCCCGCGCGCCGTTTCGCGGTAGTAGGCCATGCCCACTTCGTAGGGAACATCTTCTTCGGTCAATTGCTCCTCGGTCTTGCCGATGAAGCTGATTTCCGGGATGGTGTAGATGCCGTACGGGTAGAAGCTTGGGTTGGAGATGGTGTTCATGTCGTTGAAAGCGCGAGCGACCGCAATGCGCCCCTGCTCCATCGACACCGAAGCCAGCGAGGGAAACCCGATGACATCGCCCACCGCGTAAATCGACGGGACGGCGGTCTGAAAATTCTCATCCACCGGGATACGCCCGCGCTCGTCGGCCTTCAGTCCGGCATTCTCCAGCTTCAGCTCATCCACGCTACCTTGGCGGCCCACGGCGTAGAGCAAAGCGTCGCCGGAGACGCGTTTGTGGCTGCGAAGATTGGCGATCACGGTGCCGTCGGGCAGCTCTTCCACGCTGTCCAGTTCCTCGCCCAGACGCATGGTGACGCGGCTGTCGCGCAGGTGGTAGCTGAGCGCTTCCACGATTTCCTGGTCGGCGAACTCCAGGAGGCGGTTACGCTTTTCGATCAGCGTGACCCGGACTCCCAAAATGGCGAACATGCAGGCGTATTCCACGCCGATCACGCCGCCGCCGACGACAATCAAAGTTCGGGGCAGCTTGGGCAGGTCCATGATCTGGTCGCTGTTGATGATGGTGCGGCCATTGATGGGCACGCGGTCAGAAGCGGCAGGCTTGGTGCCCACAGCGATGATGATCCGTTCCGCATCCAGCGTGGCATCCGTTTCCGGGCCCTCGACACGCAGGGTTTGAGCGTCGATAAAATGCGCCACCCCGTGAATTACATCGATGCCATTCCTGGACAATTGCGCTTCGGTCACATCGATCTCGGTTTTGACCACGCCCTGGACCCGGAAGGCCAGGTCCGACATGGTGATCTTTTCCTTGACGCGGTAGTTCATCCCATAGACGGTTCGGTAGTTGTAGCCGGACAAGTGCAACACTGCTTCGCGCATGGTTTTTGAAGGAATGGTGCCGGTGTTGATGCACACCCCTCCAACCACCGAGCGAGATTCAATGATCGCGACCCGCTTCTTCAGCTTGGAAGCGGCCACCGCGGCGCGCTGTCCCGATGGTCCCGAGCCGATGACAATCAGGTCATACTTGACGGCGCTCATGCGTTTTTCTCCGGGCAAAGTGAGAGCTGGTCATGCAGTGTCTCTCCACACCCGGAGGCTAACACAGCCCCCCTGCACCCATGACGCCGGACGGTGGAGGATTTTCACGGCATGGAGTGCGTTCCGGGCGGTACTGAGCTGAAAGGCGCGCGGGGCAAAAACGATAGCGGCTCAGGCTGCCTGGTAGCTGCGCGCGGTCCTCCGGCTTTCCGCGTTGGAATAGCTGGCTCCCACCTGCCGGTCTTCGTGCAGCTGGAACTGCCCGATGGCCTGATTCAGCTCATTGGCCAGCCGCGAGAGCTGCCGGCATCCATCCGCTGTCTCCTCCGCGGCCTGAGAGTTCTCCGTCGACAGCTGGGAAATATGCGAGGCCGACTCGGAAATCTCTCCGGAAGCCGACGTTTGCTCGGTAGCGGCGGTGGCAATCAAGTGAATCATGTGCTCCACCTGCTGCGCCGATTCAATGATCGCTTCCAGGCTCTGTCGCGCGCGGCCCGTTTCTCCAATGCCGGTGTCGACAGCGGTGTGGCTTTGATCCATCAGCGTCAGCGTCTGCCGCGTCTCCTCCTGGATGCTGCGAATGGTCCCCGCGATTTCTTCCGTTGCGCTGCGGGTTCTCTCCGCCAGGCGGCGCACCTCTCCGGCGACCACGGCGAATCCGCGTCCATGCTCCCCGGCACGCGCTGCTTCGATGGCGGCATTCAGCGCCAGCAGGTTGGTCTGTTCGCTGATGTCCTGAATCACCGTGACCACTTGCCCAATCTCCTCGGATCGCTGCGCAAGCGCCGTCATCTTGTCGGCCACGGAACTGGTTGCGCTGGAGATTCGCTCCATGGTCGACGCTGCTGCCTGCATGACCGCCCCGCCGCCATTGGCCAGCTCCGCCGACCGTCGGCTCGCTCCCGCGGCGGTTTCCGCATTGTGGCTGATTTCGCCGATAGTCGCGGTCATCTCCTGCGCCGCGGCGGCAATCTGGTTGGTCTTTCCCGATTGGGACTGCGCGTTGCCCATGGCTTCTGTCGATCGAGTGCTCATCTGCTCGGCGGAAGCCGACAGGTTCTCAGCCCCTTTGGCCACCATCAACAACACGGAGCGAATGGACGATGCAGTTGTGTTCAGCGCGGTGCAAAGGTTCCCGAATTCATCGGTGCTCTGTGCCTCAATTTCGACCATGAGGTTTTTGGCCGCCAACTGTTCCAGCGCCTGGCTGACAGCCAGCAGCGGAGGAACGATCATCCGTGTGAGCACGAAACCAATCAGCACGCACAGCGCAACCACGCTCACAGCGATGCCGGACGTGACCCACATCGCACTCTGGCTTTTGTGGGTCATCGCACTTGAGTTTTCGAGGGCAAACTTCGAATTCAACTGTTGATCGGCCTGGATGGCATCGATCAGCGATTGAAAAGCCACCACCGCCGGGTCCGCTCCGAGCAAGTCCAATGCGTCCGCGGTCTTGCCGCTGGCAACCAGCGTCGATCCCTGATTGCTCAATTCGATGTATTGGGTGAACGCCGCTTTGATTTTCTCGCTCAGCTCCGCTTCTCCCGCATAGCTCACAAGCGGCTGATACTCCGCGTAGGCTTTCTCATATTTCGCGAGAGCGATTTTCCGGTCAGCCGAGTGCTTCTCGATGCAGTCCGGCCTCAGGCAGAGCAGCAGATCAAGGTCTTGTCGCCGCCAGGCATTGGCTGCTGCACGCAGATCCGCAAGGACCACCACCGATGGAATCGCATTTGCCGACAAGTCGGCACTGCGGGCAGCCACATTCTGGAACGTCACGAAGGTGAAAATTCCAGAAGCCACGCAGAGCAAACAAATGACACCGAAGGCCATGAGGAACTTGCGCGCGACGGGTAAGTTTCGAAAAGTGGACATCAGGTCTCTCCTGTTTCTCAAGTTCTCCTTGGTGCGGATGGATGCCGCCAAGACGACAGTGTCTCGCCGCCGGCCAGAACCTGGACCCTCCCTTCATCGGCAGGTCTTCACGACGCTTGAGCCAGGTTTTCATCCTCATTCAGACCGCTCCCCATTTTGGCTGATAAGAATCTTCTGATTTCTCGTGACTTCGGTCATCCGCTTCCTGAATTTCTCTGCTTCGTTTCTTCACAAATTCTCAGCTTCGACCGATGAGTTCCATGAATGGGACTCACCGGCGGTCCTTTCCGCGGCTCTCGCCTTTTGCTATGCGAAAACCTGCCGCCATGCCGGAAAACCTTAGAAATTTTTGAGGAGAAATTCGTGAACCTTTTACAGCTCATTCCGGCCAGCGCGGCCATCGCACTCAGCCTTTCTGCCATCCCTGCATCGTCGGTGGAGAATCGATCTCCCGCGAACACCCTTATCGCTTCGAATGCAGCCGGAGCGATGATTCCCGCTGCATCTCCCGCGGGTCCAGTCCTCAATCCCGGCCCCGCCGATTCCATTGAACTGAACCGGCCTCCCCTGGTGGAGGATGCCTGCCGCAAGAGAGAGGTAGCAGCCAACGCTACTCGTCCGGCCTGGGACTACGCTGCTTCGACAACCCAGTGCGGTGTTCTGGAGGGCGATTTCGGCTTTCTCAGCCAGCCCATGGGCGGGGGCGTCTCCCAGCAAATGCTGGTCAGCAGCATGCGCTACGGGCTGACCCCGAAGCTCGACCTGCGCTGGGGCCTTACCAATCACATTTTCCAAGGCGGCGGCGACAGCCCTTCGGTTCAGGGCAGCGGCGACCAGTGGCTGGGCGCTCGCTATCGCTTTGTCGAGCAGGGCCGGGTCGTGCCCGCGATGGCGCTGCTTTACACAGGCAAGATTCCCTCGGCCAATCCCGCGAAGGGGCTTGGGTCCGGTTTCGTCGACCACCAGATGGTCTTTATCGCCAGCCGCGACCTGGGCAAGTCCCATTTCGACTTCAATACCCTCGGCACATTGGCCGGATCGGCCCAGGGCTTTGACGGAGCCGCCCAGTTTGGCCTGGCCGTTACCCGGCCAATCACCAGCAAGCTTTCCGGCATCCTGGAAAGCTACGGAGGCCCGCAGCCCGGCACCGCCGATCGTTTTGGCGCGGGATTCCTGGGAGCCACCTACGCCCTGCGACCTCAGCTTGTTTTTGACACGGCCTACACCCGCACCTATACCGCCGGGTCGCCGCGCCAGCAAGTGCTGTTCGGGTTCACCTATGCCCGACGCTCGGGATTCGCGCCACTGCCACGCAGCGCAGCTTTTGCCCGCTTCCTGGGCCGATGAACCTTGGACGGGCAGGCGAATCCGGCTAGACCTGATGAGATAAACCGTGCCCGCGCGAAGTCCCGATCGCAGCGGGGTGAGCGCGAAGCGCTCGATCAAGGGTGCGGAAGCACCGGAAGCAGATTGACGGAGGGAGGGGTGGGTCGTAGGCTCAAATTATGCGATTTAGCGTAGCCGACCTGGAACGTGAGCCAGTCAATTTCTCCGTCGCCCTGCCGCCCAAGGCGATCAATTTCGGCGAAGAAGCCACCCAATTCGGCGACCTAGCCTCAGCGGGACGCGCCGAAGTCCTCCATGAACACCGCGGACCCAAGGAGATCGTCCCCGACATTCGCTTGAAAGGAACTTTCAGCGGCAGCTTTGAAGTGCCATGCGCGCGCTGCGTCGAACCGGTGCGGCATGCCCTGACGGGTGAGTTCGACCTGCTCTTTCGTCCCGCCGGCGTCGACGCTCTCGGCAATGAGCACGCCATTTCCACGCCGGAGACGGAAATCGGGTATTATGAGAACGGTGGCCTTGCGCTTGAAGACGTGCTCCGGGAACAGGTGCTCCTGTCCCTGCCCGCCCGGACGCTTTGCCAGCCAGATTGCAAGGGACTTTGCCCGCGCTGCGGCGTGAACCGCAATGAGACAGCCTGCTCCTGTGACCAGGGGCCGAGCGACCCGCGATGGGAAGCTCTGGCTGGCTTGAGCAGCCGGTTGAAGAACTAACCAATTCAGGCGCCAACCAGGATACACGCCCGCAAGGGCTCTCCAGGCGGAGCGAAATTCCACCGCGCCAGCCGTATTTGCGCGTAAAATCATAGACTTCGCCGGGGTACAGAAGAGAGGAACAGTACCATGCCTAATCCGAAACGGCGTCATTCCAAGCGCCGCACCGCCCTTCGCCGCTCCCACGACTTCCTGACCGCGGGCTCCTTGTCCATCTGCCCCAACTGCCAGGAAAAGAAACTTCCCCATCGCGCCTGCCCGAAATGCGGCGAGTACAAGGGCCGCGCCGTGCTCGAGAACAAGGAAGCTGCCAGCTAATCTTCAAAACCTCTATGTTCCCGGCCCAGTCGTTCCACGAGTCCGTCCTCACCGACATCGCGCTCGACGCATTCGGCTCCGACAAGGCGCCGGAGCCCGAGATTCGCGGTGCCATTGAGGCCTGCAGAGCTCTCCCCGTCCGCGTTCACCTGATTGGCCGCGAACCGGAGCTTCGGGACCTGCTCGACGAACATCTCGAAGACGAAGATCTGCCCATCGTCATCCACCATGCTTCCGAACGAATCGGCATGGAAGAGAAGGCTGCGCACGCCGTCCGCACCAAGAAAGACAGCTCCATGCGCGTCGGCCTCAAGCTGGTTCGCGAAAAGAAGGTGGCCGGCTTTGTCACCGCAGGCAACACCGGCGCCGCCATGGCCACCGCCAAGATGGTGCTGGGCGCGCTGCCCGGCGTCGATCGCCCCGCTCTCACCGCCCGCATGCCCACAGTCACCGGATCGCCCTGCGTGCTGCTCGACGTCGGCGCCAACGTAGACTGCAAAGCGCATAACCTCGAACAATTTGCCGTCATGGGTGAGATGTTTGCCCGCAGCGTGCTCAAAGTGGCGCGGCCCCGCGTCGGTCTTCTCTCCATCGGAGAAGAAGACACCAAGGGGAATGATCTAACACGCGAGGCACTGCCCCTGCTGCGCGCCCTGCCCATTCATTTCATCGGCAACGTGGAAGGCCGCGACATTTTCAACGGCAGCTGCGACGTCATCGTCTGCGACGGCTTTGTCGGCAACGTGGCGCTGAAGACCGGTGAAGGCATCGGCCGCCTGTTCCGCGACCTGCTGCGCGAGTCCCTGACCCGCACTGTGACCGCCCAAGTCGGCGCCATGCTTTCCCGTAAGGCATTCAACGACTTCCGTCGCCGCCTCGACTACAACGAATACGGCGGGGCGCCGCTGCTCGGCGTGCGTGGCGGCTGCATCATCGGCCACGGCTCGTCGAACGAGGTTGCCATCTTCAACGGCATCCGAGTCGCGATGGAGTTTGCCAAGGCGGGGATTAACACCAGCATCGAGCATGAGCTGGCTAATCGCCCGGTCCGCCCCCCCGCCCCCAGCGGCAAGGACCTCGACGCTACCATCCAGTAAGCCAGCATGCCAGGAACATCACCGCCGCAGTCCTTTAACCCGTCCGTCCTGGAACTTCTCGCCTGCCCCGCCTGCTTTGGAGATTTGACCCTTGATACGTCGACGCAGACAGCCAGATGTATGGTCTGTTGCCGCGCTTACCTCATCGTCGACGAAATTCCGATTCTCATCGCCGAAACTGCAATACTCCACGTTTCCGCGTCGCTCACTCCTTAAACGGAGAGAGATTCGACTCGCAATCCAGGGAACGCTGCTCGATAAAGACGTTTGTCGAGAGTGAACAGAGTATGACCCCTGACCAACGCATGGGCTCCAATTAGAAAGTCCGTAGCCATTCGCCTAGGCAAACCTCCACCGCTCTGGCGCCTCCGGATCACATATCCCTGATAAGCCAATCCTGCCGCAATCCATTCTTCCTCTTCGAATCGCCAGTCTATCTCTATGTGCATCTTCTGGAGGAGTGCCATGAACTCGTCCGCCGTGCGGCCCGGAAATCCCAACAACTCAGAAACCACCGCCCCGCTGACGCAGAATCCGGTCGACGTCGGGATATGTGCGAGAGCCGCTCGTGTCGCTGCAAAAGTAGGCTCATTCTGGCTAAAAAGCCCCACAAGTACATTGATATCAAGAGCGGTCACCTGTCTGTACCGAGTATGAGGTCATCAATCGCGTCATGGCCACGTGCTTCCCGAAACCACCGGACAATGTCATCGATGCTGCCATTATCCAATTCCGGAATTCCAGTACCCATTCCCCGAAATTTATTGAAAGGGAATTCTTCCGTTTGACGAGCGACCGTCACACCGCTTTCCTTGACGCTGAAGGTGAGCTTGTCTCCTGCCTTGGCCCCAAGAAAGCGGCGAATCTCGACCGGGATTGTGACTTGGCCTTTGCTGGTCACGGTTGCACTCTGATCGGCAGGGGGACCTATCTTGGCTCGAGAGGCCATGGTTGTACTCCTTACCTTTCAGACTGTACTCCTTACCCTGCGTGGGTAGGAAATGCCAGTTTCCCCCTCTTGCAAGAGCGAGGAAATTCACCGCCGCAGGTAAAACGGCCAGACGATCATCGCGGCCACCGCCATGGCCCCCAACAGTGCCAAGGCGAGCAGGGCATAGAGCAGGATCAGGTTTGGGCCCCTGTTTTCCTCTTGCTCATCGACATGCTCCGGCCGATCCGCCAGCTTATTCATACTTGAGCGACTCCACCGGGTCCATCTGCGCCGCGCGGGTTGCCGGAACCGTCCCGAAGATAATGCCGACAATCAGCGAAACGCCCAGGGCGGCCACGATCGACCACGGCGAGATGGGAATGGCATAGCTGGTAAACAGGCGCACCGATAGCGGGAGGGCCAGCCCGATCAGCGTGCCCACCAGGCCGCCGGCCAGCGAAATCATCACCGCTTCCGTCAAAAACTGGAGCCGAATCTCTTTTGACGTCGCGCCCAGCGCCTTGCGAATCCCGATCTCGCGGATGCGCGCCCGCACGTTGGCCAGCATGATGTTCATGATGCCCACGCCGCCCACAGCCAGCGTCACCATGGCCACCGCCACCAGCACAGCCGTCAGCCCGTTGGCGATGAGAGCCGCGGTTGTCAGCAGCTCTTTCAGGTCCGACGTCCGGTACACCGAGTTCGGCTTGTGCCGCGACTTCACAATGCGCAAAATCGACGCCGACGCGTCCGGCACATCATCCATGCTGCGCAGGGAGAAGTAGATCTGCTTCACATTATCGGTACCGGTAAAGTATCGACCCACCGAATACGGAATCAGGATGGTGTTGTCGGTCAGCTCCGACTCCCCAAAATCCGACACGCTCTGCTTGAAAGTCCCGATAATCGTGAACGGAATACCGGTGATCTGAAAGTTCTGCCCTACCGCTGCATCGGCCGAACCAAACATCTGCACAGCGAATGGAATCGTCACCACTGCGCATTTGATGTGGGCGCTCTCGTCCTCTTCGTCCATGAAACGGCCGCTGGTCACGATGAGGTTGCGCACCTTCTGGTAGTCGGGTATGACGCCCAGCACCAGCGTGTCTTTGACCACCCCGCCGCCGAAGCTGATGCGGTCGTGCATCTCCAGAATGGGTGAGGAATACATGACGCTCGGCACCTGCGAATCAACCGCCTTCTCATCCTCGCGTGTCAGAAAGTCGTTGTAAATCGCGCTCTCCGTGCCCGTCGAACCGCCCCCCGCATACTCCAGCTCGACTTCATTGGTACCAATTTTTTCAATCAGTCCCAGCGCATACTGCCGTCCGGTCAATCCGATGGTCACCACCAGGATGACCGAAGCCGACCCGATCACCATGCCCAGCGCGGTCAAAGCGAATCGTCCCTTGCTGGCCTGAAAGCTGTCGATCGCCAACTTTATGGTTTCGCGGAAGGCAATGGTTCTATGGGCGCTGCGGATGGTCTGCCGAAACGATTCCTGCCGCGCTTCCTCGCGAGCCAGCTCGCCCGTCGGCCCGTCAGCCTGCTGTGCGGCTTGCTCGCTTTCCCGCTCGTCCTTACGTTCGGCCAGTTTCATCATTCGCCTTCTTTAGATGCAGCCTTTGCTGAGTCGCTTCCAAATCGTTTGGAAGCGCCACTCAACCAAACCTGCACCCTCCAGCTTAACTGGCCCGCTCACGCAAGCCTGAAACCCATCTTTCCGGAGATCCGTAGAAACAGCGGTGAATCGTTTCTCCTTCACTGGCCGTCATACTTGTCCAACCAGTCCAGTTCCTCGCGCAGCTTGATATAGCCATGCCACGGGTTGCGCCCCAGACCATGCCCCTCGCCCGGAAAAACCAGGAAGCTGTGCGGCACACCCAGCGCCTGCAGGGCTCGCTCCAGCGTCACGCCCTCCAGATAGCTCACCCGCACATCGCTCTGGCCTTGAACTAGATGGGTGGGCGTCTTCACCCGGTCCATGCGAAACAGCGCGGCCTCGCTCTGGTACATCGCCGGATTCTCCCACGGTCGCCCACTCAAATACCACGCGTCGTCCCAGGTCACGTCATCGTTTCCCCAGTTGGCCGCGTGCTCGACGGCTCCTGCGCCGGTAACAGCCGCCTTGAACCGCGTCGTCACCGTGATCAGCCAGTTGGTCATGTAGCCTCCGTAACTGTAGCCGCCGATGGCCAGCTTATTGGGGTCGGCGTAGCCATCCTTGACCAGCGCATCCACCCCGGCCAGGATGTCCGCTCCTGGCTGCGACACCAGGTGCGGCGCAATCTGCAGCATGAAGTCATCTCCATACCCCGACGACCCACGGTAGTTGGGCCGGAACACCAGCCACCCCCGGCTGGCCGCAATCGTCGCCCAGTCATACCAGTCGGCGCCAAACTTGTCCCCGTCCGCGTCTGCCGGGCCGCCATGAATGAACGTCAGCATGCGCAATCCCTTGGCATCCTCCTTCCCCGGCGGGAAGATGAGGACGCCCTCGACCGCCGTTCCATCCGTCGACTTCCAGCTGTAAGTCTTCCACTCCGGCTGCGCCCGCTCGGCGAAGATGGGATTCAACTTCGTCACCTCAACCGCCTTGTCGGGATGCAGTCCGTCCGAGGCCACCACCACCTGGGCCGGATGGTTGATCGACGAATGCCGCATCAGCAATCCACCGCCCGTCTTTGCCGCGGACAACCCGGTGTAGGTGCCGGCCAGTCCCGGCAGCCTTGCCGCCTTCGCATCCTCCACACGGAAAATCTGTTGCTCCGTTCCCTTCATTCCCAGCGCAACCAGATTCCCGTTTGAGAGAAAATCGAAGTCTTCAAAGGTCCCATCGAACTCCGCGCCCAGCCGCTCGATCTTCTCCGGCGCATCGGGATTCAACCGGTACAGCCGCCCCTGCACATCGCGATACTTGCCTTCCAGGTTACCGCCCGCCGCATGCACGATCAGGTGCAGCCACTTCCCATCATTGGACCACTTCAAGCCCGCTTCCAAGGCCTCATTATGCGTCAATTGCCGCACTGCGCCGCCAACTGCGGGAACCAGAAAAATCTCCGTATCCGCGGGATTCTCCATGCGATGGCTGATCGACTGGGTCAGAAATGCCACCTGCTTTCCATCCGGGGAGGGCGCAATCTCGCCGATTTCCAGCTTGCTGGCCGCAACCGTCCGCGCCGTCGCCGGCATGGGCAACTTGCTCTCGTCGGCCTTGTCCTTTTCGCTCTGACTCTGGCGGGATTTGCCCTCATGCGCCATAGGCTGGGCCGCTGCGCGAGCAAGCGAATCCGCCACCGGCAGCGCCAACAGTAAATCTCCGCGCTCCTGCTCCCGCCAGCGGATCACATCCTTCCACGCATCCTTGTGCTCCTCTTCCTGGATATGTGTCTGGGGCGCCTGCGCCGAGGCGTAAATCGTCTTGCCGTCCGGAGCCCACGCAAAGGCATGCACTTCCAGCTTTTCGGCGTACAGCGGCTCCGCTTCGCCGCCGGTCACCGAGATCAACCACAGCCGCGTCGTCTTGTCCGCCCCAGAATCGGCGCGCACAGACCGCCCCTTCGCGTCGCCCGCATCCGAATCCTTGCCGTCGCCATCGTCCTGCCCCGCGCCCAGCGCCCGGTCCGACAGAAACGCTATCCACTTTCCGTCCGGGCTCCATTCCGCCCCCTCATCCGATCCTGACTGCGTCAACGGACGTAGTCCGTCCTTGGCCGTCCAAAGCCAAAGCGTATGCCGAAAATTGTTTGCCTTCCAGTCCGGGCTTTCCGTCCCAATCACGGCTGCCGTGCCATCTGGAGAAATACGCGCTCCGGCAATGTCCGTCGTGTTCAGATACTCATCCAGTGTGATCGCCGGCAACGCGCCCTGCCCTCGTACCGGCGTACTGCACGAAGCTGAAAGAGCCGCCAAACCAACCAGTGCGACAGACATTCTTGAAACCAACCGATTCACTCGCAATCATTCACCCTGAAGAGAAATTGAGAAACGCTCCCCCACGATCAGCCCGAAACACCCTGCAAAGCAGGAGGAACAGTCTTACTCTACAGCCTCAAAAAGAAGAAACGCCGGGAGAGTCGAACCTCCCGGCGCTTCGTTCAAGTCTGACTGGAAAACTGCCCTTAGAAATCGAACCTAAGTCCGAACTGCATACGACGGAAGTTGCTCTGCGCCGGAAGTGTCGCTCCATACGCTCCCAGCGTTCCGCTCGTCAGCCCTGAACTGATACTGCTGGTATCGAACCGGTTGGTATTCGTGATGTTGTACACTTCGCCGTCGAATTTGAGCTTGCCAATCTCGCCCACGTTCCACACCTTGCTCAGCGTATTGTCGATGTCGAAATAACCATCGCCGCGGAACACGTTGCGCATACCCGCTTCTCCTGGATAGGGCAGTCGCACCGGACCAAGGTCGCTTTCGACATTGCTATTGATGAGGCTCGCGTTGTCGAAGACCTGTTCCTGACCATTCGTGTAGTGCTTGCGCGTCTTCACGGGTCCGGTCTGTACGCCGTAGCCCTCCAACTGCCAGTTGGTCGACCAGCCAGGCTCAAAGAGGGAGAAAGGCAGCCCACTTGTCCAGCGAGAAAGGCCGCCAAACGTCCAGCCTCCAAGAATGCCATCAATCAGGGGATTGGTGTTGCCCAGGAACCTCTTGCCTCTCCCGACCGGCAACACGTAAACCAGATCGCCGCTCAACAGGTGACGCGCATCGAAATCCGAAACTGCCTTGTTGTTCTTGGGCGCCCACGTATTCTGAATGGCCGATCCACCCAGGCTGTCGCTGGAAAATTCGTTCCCACGCTCGGTCCCAGAGTTCATATCCAGGGACTTCGACAGCGTGTAGTTCACATCCATGCTAAGGCCATGGCTGGTAGGGTGGCGCAGCGTGACCTGCAAGGCGTGGTACGAGCTGTTGCCGATCGAAGACCACGCATACAGCGACGAGAACTGGCTCTGCCAGAACTTGCTCGTTACGCCATCGGAACAGTAGCCCCCGTAGTAGCAATAACCGGCAAAGTCTATATCCGACAGCGAAGTCGTTTCGCCGTAACTGTAACGATAAGGCGCCCACTCGTTGTTGTACGTACCTTCCGTTGCCGACTCGCCTGCATAATCCAGGTTCGCCATCTGCGGAAAGACGTCTTCGAAGTATTGAATTTTCTGAACGGTGGGAGGCGTGCAGTTACTCGGCCCCGAATACAGCCCGCAACCCTTATTGATATCCACCTGCTTCGAAAGCGCGGAGGCTGCCGTGAAGTAATCACCGCCGCCCTGGGGATCATTGAAGTTGACCGGCTCCGCCAGATCCAGCTGCTGCAGCAGGTGACGGCCAAGCCGTCCGACGTACGCCTCTTCAAACAGGAACCCGCCCGGCAACTCACGCTGAAACGACAGGTTGAAGGCATCCGAATAGGGCGTCTTGATATGGCTGTTTACGCCAAAGTTGATGCCGAACAGAGCTGGCTGCGCGTACGGGAAGATCACCGTGCTCGGCGAGCTCGGCAGAGGAATGGCCGGAATGGTGTTCGGTCCGGTGAAGCGAGGCGACGCCGGATGCTTGACGCTGCCATCGCTGTTGTACACGGTGGTATAGCTGTAGTTGCCTGCGCCATTGCTCAGACTCGGCGCCAACCCGTAAGAAGCTTCCGAACTCAGTGCGCTGGCGATGGCTTCTCCAAAGTGGTCGAAGTAGATACCCCCACCGGCGCGAATCGAGGTCTTCGAATTCGGAGACCATACGACAGCGACGCGAGGCGCCAGGTTGACCTTGTTCTTGGGCCAATAACCTGGAGCGTTGTTGGCCTTGCCGGCGGGCCTGAAATACAACAATGGCTCGAAGATCTGGCCCTTGGTAGCCGCATACCCTCGCTCCTTGTACCAGTTGTCCGTATCCACCGTCGGTGTTGTCTCCTGCCCGTTGCTCTCGTAGGGCGTCTGCAGGAGGGTGTGACGCAAACCAAGGGTCAACGTGACATTAGGCTTCACACGCCAGCTATCCTGCACGTAGTACTCGAATTCATTTGCTTTGAAATGTCTCGGGATAAATGCGCCCTGATCCAGCAGCGATCCGCTGGTGGGTGAATCAACCTTGTAGTTGTACTGCGCCGTCACCGACGGCACCGTTCCGATGATCGACGCATAGGCTATGCCAAACGAATTGGCAAAGCTCCCGCTCACCGGCTGGATATTTCCACCCAGCGTGGAAGGATCGGGGAAATTGCCGCCCAGCCAGTAGGGATTCGTGCTGGCACCGCTGTACGAATTGGAATCGGTGTTGCTGATATTCTGCACCAGCCGCCAGTTGCCACCCACTGTGAAGGTGTGATTCCCTTTGGTGACTGTCAGTGTATCGATGATGTTGTGTACCGGAATCTCGCTCGCCGTCGAGCGCGATTCCGACTGCGGCTGCGTCAAAAATCGGAAAGAGACATACGGAGCGTGGGCAGCTACGCCGACATCGTTCCGGCTGGGTCGCACATAGCCATAGCGAATGTCGTTCACGATGTTGCTGGTCGGCGCCCAGGTATGACCAAATGCGATGCCCTTGGTATTGATCTCCGTGCTCGATGACGGTGGCTGCCCGGGCAGGTTCGCATCCCCGAACGAATCATCCTTTTGATAATTGCCGCGGGCGAAAATCTGCTGCTTGCTGGTCAGACTGTAATCCAGCTTGAAGATGCTGGTGTTCTGGGTCAGCGGCACCTTCACCGGGAAAAACAACGATCCAGAATTCAAGCCATCTCCAGACGCTGAGCCTGTCGCGGCGGGAACTCCGTTGTAATAACCACTCGGACCCACCACGTTAGGATTGACGCCCGGGCCCCACGGGCAAACCGTCGAGCCCTGGAAGGTGCTGGTGGTGCAGCTCTTGTCCAACGTCGCGATCTGCGACGAGTTCAGCAGCTGAGTGTTCCCATTTGAGTCAACATATTGCAGGTTGCCGGCCAGGAAGCTGGCGGTGGGCACAGTAGCCGTATTGATATCGTCGATGGCCTGCCGCAGGCCCTCGTAGTTGCCGAAAAAGAAGAGCTTGTCCTTCAACAGCGGTCCGCCGAAGCTGCCGCCAAAGATGTTGCGCAGGTACTTGGCGGGTATGTTGGCCTCGTCTCCGGATAGCTGTGAATTCTTCAGAAACCAGCTGTTGCTGACGGTATTGGTCGGCCGGTAATACTCATACGCCGCACCATGGAATTTGTTGGTTCCCTTCTTGGTGATCAGCGAAACCTGCGCACCCGAAGAACGGCCTGCGTCCGCCGTGCCGTTCGACGTGGTCACGCGAAATTCTTCCGTCGAATCCAGCGTGGATCGCAGAACCCCCGTGAAGGCATATCCGTTTACCTGGTCGTTGTCGTCCAGACCATCGAGCGTGATGTTGCCCTGGTCGGAACGGCTGCCGGAAACCGCTCCCTGGCGGCTGTCCATCCCCTCCTGGTTACCAGAGGCGCTGTTGCCGCCGCCTTCCCCCAGGAACAACACGCCCGGCTGCATCGCCAGCAGCGAAACCGGATCGCGTCCGTCCATGGGCAGCGACTGAATCATCTCGTTGCCCACCGAGTTACCCATCGAGGCATCCGTCGTATTCAGCGTCTGCGCGCTGGCAGACACATCCACGGTCACCTGGTTGGCTTCCATCGACAGTTTGAAGTCGATGGTGGCAGGCTGATTCACCAGCAGCTCCGCGGTCTTCGATTGGGTACCCAGGCCTTGCGCCGTCACGGTCAGCAGGTATTTCGCAGGGGCAATCTGCGGAAATTCATAGGCGCCAGACGCATTCGTTGTTGCGGTAAACGTCTTGTCGATGCTCTTATCCAACGCCGTCACGGCCGCGTTGGGCACCAGCGCACCGCTTGGATCTTTGACAACTCCGCGCAAGGAAGTCGTCGCAGTCTGCGCAAAAGCAAAACTACAGAAGATGAGGATGCACGAAAGCATCGCTCCCCAATGGGATCGTTTCACGTCTGTTCCTCCAAATTGTTGTGGTGCAAAAGAGATGCAAGTGTGGTGGTCGGTTGCTAGTGGTGAGAGTCTAGTTATTCCGAGTCTTGCTTGGGCGTGTCCGCAGCGTGAGGCTGTCTTGGGGACGGTTTACTCGATCGAGTGCCTTTATCTTGCAGGAAATTGTTTCAGGATTCAACAGGTTTTCTTCAAAACGCTACGTTGAGATGCGTACGCCGAACGAAACCTTGGGCGAACTACCTGATTTCAAAGCGCATGAAAGCTCGATTGTTGCTGCTGCATCTGCTGAAATTCCAGAGGAGAAAGAACGCGCTCAGGCGCCTGCTGCGCCCGTTCGACCAGGACCGACCAGTCATCCGGAATGGGAAGCTTGCGGTCCAGGGCCGGCGGTTCCGTGCTGCTCTCGACCTGAACGGCCACGTACAGCTCGCTCTCGGTCTTGCCGCGATACACGCCATGGGTAGGCGGAACATCGGCATAATCCCGGCCCACCGCCGTGCGAATATGGCGGTTCCAGGCGATCAAATCGTTGGTGGGATCGAACCCGACCCAGTTCAGAGAAGGCATCAGGGCTTCGACCCAGGCATGCGTCGCCGCCGGCGTTGAGCGCTCGTGGGCGGTAGCCTCTTCGTCCTTGCCGCGATATAAATAGCCGCTCACATAGCGCGCCGGAATCCCCACGTGCCGCAGCAGCGCGATCATGGTGTGCGCAAAATCCTGGCAGACCCCTTGCCGACTTTCGATCGCTTCGTCAATGGGTGAATCGACGCGTGTCGAGCTGGGAACGTATTCGAAATAGTCATATACCTTGCGATTCAGCTCGTGCACCAGCATCAGCGGATCGTCTCGCCGCTCCACGCCCAGCTTCTTGGCCAACTCCAGCAGCGCCGGCGACTCCACCGCAAAGGTGCTCGGCTGCAGCATCTCGACGTAGTCCGATTCGCAGATCATTGCATCCAGCGCGCCCCATGCGTCAGGCGCGAGAAATGCCGGCACGTCCATCTGCAACTGGTGCTCCACCAGCGACTCGGCCACGATCACCAGTTGCTGGTGATCCCCGGGAATATCGAAGTGCTGCACATCGTTGCCGTAATGATCGCGATAGCTGAACACGCGGCACCGCGGACTCACCGACAACGTAAACTGAAGACAATGCTGGCTCGCGTCCGAACGCGGATGCATCCGTGTTTCCATGACGCTCTCGCTTACCGCCTTGGCATACCGAAAGCGCGTAAGATGCCGAATCGAATAGAAGTTCAATAGACTCTTCCCCCATTTCAGAATTGGCATCTACAACAAGTCCCTAAGTCCTTAGCTTTTTACACCGCCAGCGCCGACTGGATCGAATAATGCACGTAGTAGCGGTACAACAGATCATGGATGTCCTGGCAATGCTCGCGAATGCTGTGCAGAAACGCGCCGGGATTTCCAGCGAGAATCTCGTCAATGGTTGTGTAGCGCAGCATGGCGTGCAGCTTGCCCGCCGAGGCCAGCAATTCGTCCGGAGGACGCCTGCCCCCGGTGCGCTGAATGGCATCCAGCGATTGCCGCACGCCGTCGATCGAGTAACGCAGCGCATGCGGAAAGTCGCGATTGAGCAGAAGAAATTCGAGTATCTTGTCAGGCGACAAATCAGCCGTATACACCTGGCAATAGGCCTCGAAGGAGGTGCAGCAGCGCAGCAGCCCCACCAGCTCAAGATACTGGTATCCCGAGTGCTCGCCCTCGGGCAAATCCAACAGCCGTTCCTGGTACACCTCCAGCAGGGTCGCCGTGGCATAGGCCCGCTCCAGATAGCGGCCAAGGCGGATGAACTGCCATCCCTCGCCGTGAATCATGGTGGTGTCGCTCACCCCTTTGAAGAGGTGAATCCCATCGACAACCGAGGCCAGGAAGTCATTCATGTTGGCGCCAAACTGCGCCTGCGCATGCGGCGAATGCATCTGGTGATAGAGCCGGTTGAGCCGCTGCCACTGCTCGGTGCTGATTTCCTCGCGCACCTGTCGAGCATTTTCGCGCGCCGCGTTAATGCACGTGGTCACCGACGCCGGCACCGTCCCATCGAACACCAGCATGCGCGCCATCTCTTCCGCGTCGCCGTTCCACGTCACGTTGGTCGGATTGCCCAGCGAGATGAGCAGCCGGTCCCAGCGCATCTCCGCCGTGGTCTCGGATGTATCCAGCAGCAGGCTCATCGTCACGTCCAACTGACGAATGGTGTTCTCCGCCCGCTCCAGGTAACGGCTCATCCAGTAAAGACTGTCTGCAACGCGTGAAAGCATGTTGGATGTTCCTCAGTTGAAACGTTCAAAGCGGTAAGTGAAAAACAGTGGTAAGTGGAAAGGGAAAACATTCCTTCTCCAGCAAATCATCCTTGCCTGCCCTACCACAACCATTTGCGACTGCTCTTCACTTACCGATGCATTTCGCTTACCACTGCTTCTCCACTTACCACTTACCACTGTTCTTCACTTACCACTGCCCTACTCCAGCACCCACGTATCCTTGCTGCCCCCGCCCTGCGAGGAGTTCACCACCAGCGAGCCCTTTTCAAGCGCCACCCGCGTCAATCCGCCGGGAACGATGTGCGCCTTGTCTCCAAAAAGAATGTACGGTCGCAAGTCCACATGGCGCGGCTCGATCTGACTTCCAAACAGGCAGGGAGCACGCGAAAAATCCAACGTCGGCTGCGCAATGTAATTTCGCGGATTGGCCTCGATGGCCCGTGCAAATTCCTCCTGCTGCGCCTTGGTGGAGTGCGGCCCGATCAGCATCCCGTAGCCGCCGCTTTCGCCCACTGCCTTCACCACCAGCTTGTCCAGATTCGCCAGCACATGCTGCCGCGACGCGGGATCGGTCAACAGGAAGGTCTTCACGTTGTTGATGATCGCGTCCTCGCCCAGATAGTACTTGATGATGTCGGGCACATACGCATACATCGCCTTGTCATCCGCCAGGCCTGTTCCGAATGCGTTGGTCACCGTCACATTGCCCGCCCGATAGGCGTTGAACAACCCCACGCATCCCAGCGAAGAGTCGCGCCGAAATACCAGCGGGTCGCTGAAATCGTCATCCACCCGCCGATAAATCACGTCCACCCGCTTCAATCCATCCGTGGTGCGCATGTAGACCACGTTGTCGTGCGTCACCAGGTCGCGGCCTTCTACCAGGTCAATGCCCATCTGTCGGGCAAGATAGGTGTGTTCAAAGTAGGCCGAGTTATAGACGCCCGGCGTCAGCAGTACGATGTTCGGCTCAGGCCGGCCTTCCGGCGCCAGCGAACGCAGCGTGTTGAGCAGGAGCTGCGGATAATGCTCGATCGGCTTGACTCCGTAGCTGTGAAAGAGCTGCGGAAACGTCCGCTTCATGACGCGCCGGTTGGTCAGCATGTAACTCACCCCCGACGGCACACGCAGGTTGTCCTCGAGCACGACGTATTCCCCGGTGCGCAGGCGTAGCAGGTCCGTGCCGGCCACCGCCACATACACGCCGCGCGGCACCTCCAACCCGCACATCTGCCGACGATAGTGCTTGCAGCTATAGACCAGTTCGCGCGGCACCACGCCGTCTTTGAGGATCTTGGCCTCGCCGTATACATCGCGCAAAAAATGGTTCAACGCCATGATGCGCTGCGTCAGCCCGCGCTCGATCAGGTCCCACTCGGTGGCGGTAATCAGCCGCGGCAACAAGTCGTAAGGAAAGATCCGCTCCGTCCCTTCATCGCGCCCGTACACCGTAAAGGTGATGCCCTGGGTTAGAAAGGAAAGGTCCGCTGATTGCTTGCGGCGCTGCAACTCATCGTGAGGGAGGCTGGTCAGCGTCTCGAGCAGGGCCTGGTAATGCGGACGAATGCTGCCGTCAGGCATCCGCATTTCATCATAGGCCCCATCCAGCAGGTAATTGCGGAACAGCCGCTCCATGTCCATGGTCCGGCCGTCGTTTTCGCCTGCCGTTTCCAGGTCAAATTCGACTTCGGTTGGACTCGCCTGTTCCGGCTCCGCGGTCTCGGATGACGCCGCAGCCGGTTCGCGACCCGCACCTGGGGACTCGTCTGGAAGTGGTTCAACAGGATGGCTGGGTACGCTTCCGCTCATCGGTATGAGGTCATTTCCTTTGCCTGAATAAGATTTGGACGAGATGGAACGCTCTGGTTCCACTAGAGTACACCGAACGCCATCCACGCCAAAAAAGCACGGCCCGCCGCAACCAGGCAGCAGGCCGATCACTTTTTCCTCACGCAATCTAAATTCGCGGACCCTCGATGGACCGCCAGTTGTACCGCAGCTACTGGGCTGTCTCGGTGAAAGTCACCGTGACACCGCCCACAGGCACAGGCGCTTGCGCGGTCACCAGCACTTTTCCGGCTGTCGACGGCAGCGTCAAGGTCACCGCCGCATGGCCGTTTCCATCCGTTCTCACCACGTTCGACGAGAGTTTGCCCGCCGATGTCGTGAACAGGATGCTTACGTTCCCTTCGCTGATGCCCGAAGTGCCCGGCTCGAAATTCGCCGTCAAGGTCAGCGTCTTGCCTCGCGTCGCAGCCTGGTTATCGCCCGTCTTGGTCAACGTCGCGGCCGGATTGCCCACCAGTACCCATCCCTGTTTGCTCTCCACCACATTCGCCGAATCCTTCCCGGTCAGCGTGAACGAATAGAGCCCCGGCGTCGATGGCGTCTTGATGGTGATCAAGCCAGGAGCGCCCACGGCCAGCTTGGGTTGGGTGAGCGCAAAGCTCAATCCCGCCGAGCCCGTCGCTCCCGTCACAATGAAAGTACCCTTGCCGGAAGTAATGCCGGGCGCAATTGTCACCGTAGACGAAGCGGGCGCCAGCAGCGTATCGGGATTCAAATCCCACTCGACCGCGGGCTCTGTCGGCATCGCTCCGGAAACAACGATCAGCGTCGCCGAGTAGGGCGCAAACGTCTGCGATGCGTTCCAGGCAGCCTGTGCCGTCGACGCGATCGTCGTCGGCCTGGCCGAGGACAGGGTATAGGTCTTCATCTCCGCCGGCTTGAATCCCGCCAGTTCAAAGCTCACCGCCGCCGCCTTCACCGGATCCTTGTTGACCACCACCAGCGTCATGGTCTCGCCGATCATGTCGGTGGCCGCGTACACGCTGAACAAGTTCGCGCTCGCGTTGCTGGTCGCTTCGACCGAAACCGTCTGGAAGCCGTCATGCAGGCTGTCCGCGTTGCGATAGAGCAGCAGCGCGCTGTAGGCCGGCGTCGTTTGATCGGCTGCGACCCATCGCGAAGCCGCCCACATCCGCTCCCGTCCCAGAATTCCATACGCATCCGCATCTACCAGCGCCGTCGAAAAGTCGCTCTCCCCTGCCAGCGCGCCGTTCCACTCGGTAAAACTCACCGGCATTCCGGGATACATACTGTTGGCCATTGCGCGCATGCGCGGAATCACAAATGCCACGGACTTGTCCGGCTGCGTCTGGGTCGCCCAATTCTGGTTCACCGCGCCCGATTCGCTCACATACGTCGAATCCCACCAGTCGCGCGTCTCCCGTAGCGCCGCCGCGCGAATCTGCGCCGTCGTCAAGCCGCTAGTTGACGGCCCGTTGAAATACGCATGCACGTCAAAGACATCCACCGAGCGCGTTCCCGCTGCCTCATCCTCAAAATGAATCTCGTTCAGCAGCCATGGCAGAAAATCCATCCCCGCGTGCTCGCTCTTGTCGTTGTTGTTGGCGCCGTTCCAGTAATACCACCAGCAGCAACTCACCGGTCCAAACCGGATAGCCTGCGGATCGTAGGCCTTGACCGCTCGGCCTTCCTTCACGATGTCCGCCGCCAGTTCGTCATAACCCGTGGGCACAGGATGCACATCGCGGTGTGTGCCGCTCCAGATGTCCGGTTCGTTGTCCAGGTCGTAAAAATGCGGCTGGCTGCCAAATTTTGGGGCAATCGACTCGATCCATTGGCTGCGGTAAACACTGTTGGCGGGGTCGCTCGTCCCCGGAGCATCGAGCAGAGACACATGCGCGTCTTCCGGGTCGTTCCCGGTCAGGTCTGTCGAGCAATCCGTCAGCAGACCGTTGCCATTGTCGGTACGATAGGGGTCGAATGCGCACTGCTTGCCATATTTCTCGATGGAAAAGCTGGCGCTGGTCGCGTCCTTCGCCACCCAGGGCAGCATGGGAATTGTCATCAAAGGCGAACCGCCCGCCCCCGCCACGCTCCCCAAAAAAGCAGCAGAATTTGTCGCCAGTCCCGAGGCGTTCCAGTTGTAGTTCTCGAAATACCAATCCGCGTCCAGGTTGGTCACATTCAACTTCCAGTTGTAGCGCGAACTGCTGTTCCCGCCCCACCGGCTCAACGTCACTCCGGTCGCCTTGATGTAAGCCTGGCTGGGAGGAAAATTCGCCCCGTAAACATAAGGGCTGATGGCATGCCGGTTGGCCAGAACATTCACGTTCACCGTGACCGGTGTCGTCGCAATCACCGATCTGGACACCGCTTCCGAGGTCTGCGCGAACGCAACCGCCGTGGCCAGCAGAAAAAGCCCGGTCGCCAGCAGCAGGACATAGGCAAACCTGCGAAGTGGTATAACCCTCCGGCTTGATTCGTACACATCCTGCTCGGGATATACCTGGAAGGTCATGGGGGAGATCCTCAGAAGTTCATGCTACTAGCGCGGTAACCTCCCTTTTGGGATAACGGTACTATCCCCCGCTCACGAAAGTTGTACCGCGCTCTCCCACCTTCCGAGTCCTCAGGACACTCCGTACTTCTTGAACTGCTCCACCACTTTCGCATCGAGGGTTAACGCGGCGTCCAGGTCAGCCTTCGCGCCGGCCGCATCGTGAATCCCTTTTCGCGCCAGGCTGCGCCCATAAAAATACGCCGCATTCTTCTCATTGCCCGCAATGGCCAGGTCGTAATCCTTAATCGCCAGGTCATACTTTTTCATCTTGAGGTAGGTGAAACCTCGACTGTCCAGCACATAAGGAACGCCCGGCTTCAACTGCAGAGACTTGTTGCAATCCTCCAGCGCGGCATCCAACTGGCCGTCGATCGCTCGGTAATAGCAGCGGTTATTCCAAGCGACCGCATTGCCCGGCTGCAGCTTGATCACCTTGCTGAAATTCTCAATCGCCTTGGGATAGTCGCCCTTCATCTGCAGCACCTCGCCGCGGTTAAACCACGCCATACTCAGTTCCGGCACCAGCTGAATAGCATGGTCATAATCGGCCAGGGCATGGTCCAGATCGCCCTTCCGCTGGTAGGCAAAGCCCCGATTGTTGAAGGCCATGGCGCAGGTCGGCGTGTCCTTGATCACCGCGCTGTCGTCCTCAATGGCGTGGTCGAAATCGCCGCTGCGCTCGTAGGACAGCCCCCGCTGGAAATGCGCATAGGTGCGATCTCCTTTCTGCGCTTCTTTCAAATTCAGGATTTCCGTGCAGCCGGCGATGCTCAACGCCGCATCCTGGCTGTTGCAGCGCGCCCTCTGTATGGCCAGCGGACCGTTGCCGAACGGATGCCGTAACGCATTCAGAACCTTGTACGCCGCATACCCCGTCGCACCCATCCCCACCACACAAAGGATGGACACCGTGACTATGCCGAAGACTTTCCAGTTCATTGCAAACCCCGCCGGCTGATTTGTGGAGAAGCTTACCAGCAAATTCGCTCACGCAAATCTCGACCACGAAAAAGCGGCACATCCGGAGGGATGTACCGCTTGGCCCTGATGAAGATTCCGGCTCAAGGAGCCTTCTGAAAGGAGTTGACTACCAAGGCTGCGAAAAATGGCCGAATTCTGTGAGAAAACGCAGGAAAGAATGCCTCAGGAGCTAAAGCCCTCCTCATTCTGAAGGTTATTGGCACGACTGAAGTCGTGCCCTTCCACAAAACGTTCGGGATCGAGTTTTTCCGCAGCCAGTCAAGCCCGTACGCCTGCATGGCAAATGCCTAGAAGTTGGACCAGAGAGCCTGGTTGTAGACCTCGTGGTGGTACTGCACTTCCGAGCCCTTCACGAATGTGCCTAACTGGCGTGGCGAACGATCCGCCGCGGCGCGCTTCAGGTCGGCAAACCGGCCCTGCACATCCGATCCCAGAATCTCGGCAATCCACTCCGAATTGGCGAAGTCGTCGATCGCCGCATAAATGTTGTCCGGCAGATATCGCTGCGCCTGGCGCAGGTTGTCGATATCCGCAACCGTGCCGTCGATGCCGGTTTTGAAGATCGAGTACAGTGCCAGGTACGGATTGGCATCCGGACCCACCGATCGCACTTCGACGCGCATCGACTTCGAGTTCCCGATCGGCACACGCACCATCGACCCGCGATCGGTGGCCGAAGCCTTGATCTGGTTGGGCGCCTCAAAATGCGGATCGAGCCGGCGATAGGCATTCACGCTCGAGTTGAGAATCAGGCAGATATCCAGCGCCCGCGACAGCACCCGATCGATGAAATCCCAACCCATCGCGGAGAGCTTTTCCTGCCCGTTCGCATCCCAGAACAGGTTGGCCTTGTCCCTGGTGATCGACATGTTGGTGTGCATGCCGCTGCCGTTTACTCCGACTACAGGCTTTGGCAGGAAGCTGGCGGTGAAGCCCATGTTGTTGGCCACCTGCCTGCTGAGCAGCTTGTACAGCTGAATCTGGTCGGCGGCAGCCACCACTTCTCCGTAGCCGTAGTTGATTTCGAACTGCGCCGGGGCTACTTCCGGATGGTCTTTCTCGTTTTGGAAGCCCATGGCGCGCTGCACTTCCGCCGCGGTATCGATGAACCGCCGCAGAGGGTCCAGCGGCAGCGAGTGGTAATACCCGCCGGTGTTCACAAAATCGAAGCGGCTGGTCTCGTGGAACTTCCGTTCCGCATCCGTCCCGGCAAACAGAAATCCCTCAATCTCGTTGGCCGCGTTCAGCGTGTAGCCGTTTTCCTTATACAGCTTCTCGGAATACTGCTTGAGCACGCCGCGCAGATCGCCCGAGTAGGGCCCACCGTCCTTGTCAATGACGGTGCCAAACACCAGCACCTTGCCGTTGCCAAAGACGTCGGCGGGAACCCAGTAGAAGGCGCTCCAGTCGATCCCCAAACGCAGATCGCTCTCTTTTTGCGCTGTAAATCCGCGAATGGAGGAACCGTCAAAGGTCAAATTGTCGTAGCTTGAAATCAGGAATTTCTTGTCGTAATCCAGCAGGTGCAGGCGACCTTCCAGATCAGAAAACAGCACCGTGACTGCCTTGATCCGTTTCTCGTCCGTGAGGTATTTCAGGCGCTCATCTCGAACCTTGTCGGCATCGACGCGATTCAGGCGATCTGTTTTGGCTTTCAGATTCAGTTCTTCCAACTCCTCATAGCTGAGGGCCAGAAAATTGCGGTAATTATCAGACACGGAAAATCTCCCTTCAAAAATCAAGAAAAGTACATCGGCGCAGCCCGTTGGTGAGGCGTCCAAAGATGTTGATTCCAAGGGTAACGCGCCCCGCCACGCCACGCATAAAGAAAACGTAATGCCCGGATTCCCATTCCGGGTAGACCGCTGTCTCAATTCGAAACGGTGAGCCAACGCGCGGTGAGGATTGCGTTATGCTGATCTGGAGGACAGCTTTTGAGCGTGATCGAAGACACCCGCAAACTCATCCAGGACTTCCTGGCGCCGGAACTGCGCGAAATCGCGACGAAACTGGACGCACTGGAACGGCGCATCAACCAGAAGTTCGAATCATCTGAACGTCTGGCGAATGACCGCTATGCCTCCATCATGCATACCTTCGGCCAGCTGTCCACGTAACCGACCTCAAGGTTAGGCTGGCGCGCATTGAAGCCCGCGAAGTATCCGCCAAGGCCTGAATCGACGATTCCCCCCCGCGTTGGGGTACCCTGAAATTCACACTGCGAATTCAGGAGATATCCAAACCGACATGCCCCCCTCCCCCCGGCTGCTTCCCCAATTTGCCGCTCTCGCCGTTCTGTCCTCTTCCCTGCTTTCTTTTCTGTCCGGCGCAGCGATTGGCCAGAAAACCCCCATCCAGATCACCGCCGACCTCTCCGATGCCCCGCGCAAGCTCTACCACGCCGAAGTCGACCTCCCCGTCACCGCCGGCCCCCTCACTCTGACCACCCCCAAATGGATCCCCGGCAACCACCGGCCTACAGGGCCCGTGGATGACATCACCGGCGTCGTCTTCACCGCCAATGGCGAAAAGCTCCCGTGGCGCCGCGACGATGTCGACCTGTACGAATTCCATGTCACCATCCCTAAGGGCGTCACCACCCTGCACGCTCACCTCGACTGCATCGTCACCTCCCGCATCTCGCAGAAACTCGCCGTCCTGGAATGGGAAAAGCTCCTCCTCTACCCCGCCAACACCCCGGGCAAAGACATACCCATCCAGCCCACGCTGATTGTCCCGGCCGGCTGGGGTATCGGCACCGCCCTCACCCCGGAAGGCTCCGGCTCCTATCCCGTGCCGGCCGCCGCCGCGCCGGACAGCAAAACGCCGCCCGATCTCTTTGAATCCAAATCCGTCCCCACAAAATTCGCCGTCACCAACCTCGAACAGTTGGAAGACTCCCCCGTCATCACTGGCCAGTACTTCCACGAATTCCCTCTCGCTCCCGACATCTCCCCAAAACACTACATCGACGTCGTCTCAGACCAGCCTGAAGACTCCAACCTGCGCCCTGCCGTACTTGCAGAGCTAAACAACCTTGTTCACGAAATCAGCGTCGACTACGCCTCGCATCACTACAACGTCTACCACTTCCTGCTGACCCTCTCTGACGTCGCCGGCGGCGAAGGGCTCGAACATCACCAGTCCTCAGACAACGGCGTCGGAGAAAAAGGTTTTGCCGACGACAACCACCAGCTCGCCGAAGCCGACCTGCTTTCTCACGAATTCACTCACTCCTGGAACGGCAAGTACCGCCGCCCGGCAACTCTCTACCAGCCCGACTTCGCCACCATGCAACAGGGCAAACTGCTCTGGGTCTACGAAGGAATGACGCAGTATCTGGGCAATGTCATGGCCGCACGATCCGGGCTCAAATCCCAGGCCCAGTATCGCGATATTCTCGCGCTTTCCGCTGCCGACCTCGACTACCGCCCAGGCCGGGAATGGCGCTCTACCGAAGACACCGCCATCGCCGCCAGTATTCTTCGCGGCGGCAATCCCGCCTGGTCCAACTGGAAGCGCGGTCAGGACTATTACCAGGAAGGCGAACTCCTCTGGCTCGATGCCGACACCCTCATCCGCAAAGGCACCCAGAACAAGAAATCGCTGGATGACTTTGAAAAAATCTTCCTGGGCAAGGGCGGCAATACCGGACCCATCGTCGTGCCCTACGACCGCGAAGAGCTGATCAAGGATCTCAACGAGGTTTACCCCTACGACTGGGCCAATTTCCTCCATGAACGAGTCGACCAGCCCAACCCGCACGCCGATCTCGCCGGCATCGAGCAGGGCGGCTACAAGCTCGTTTACCTCGATCACCCCTCCAAGTCCGAACGCACCATGAGCCAGTTGGGCGGTCGCAACCGTACCGGCCTTGACTGCTGGTACTCCCTCGGTCTGCGCATCAATGGGGAAGGCATCGTCAGCGATGTGCGGTTTAACTCCCCCAGCGATAAGGGCCGCCTCGCTCCCGGATACAAGATCCTCGCTGTCAACGGCAACATCTTCTCCAACGACGTCCTCAAAGCCGCCATCAAGTCCGCGAAAGGCGCTGCCGAACCCATCCACGTCATCGTCCAGGCCGACACCTTCGTCAACCATTTCGACATCGACTATCACGACGGCGAACGCTACCCCTCACTGCAGCGCATCGATGGGACGCAAGCCTACCTGGACGACATCACCGCCCCCCGCACCACCCCCGAAAAAGTTCCCAACGATAAAAGTAAGAATGACGAAGACTGATCCAGGAAGAACGACTTCGGTTCTTACCCGTGAGCCCCGGCAAAACCATTTGCCGGGGCTCATGGTTTTTCTCAATCGATGACCTGACCTTCCCCGCTCCGAGTTATACCGAAAAAATAATCTATCGAATTTTGCCCGTTTCCCACTAACCCGTACTACACTTCCTCCACGCAAGCCGTCGAGTCATTCCTTCCCCTGCAGGGAACTCGCGCTTGTACGGTTTAACTCTTCCTCAACTCCGATCAAAGCTCGTGGCTCCTGCTAAGTTGTTCCCTGCATGGGTGTCATGCGCCGATAAGCCGCCAACGGCATTGACACAAACTATGCATGGAGGGTGTATGAAGCCTTTGCAAACGTTTTTCGGCACACCGGATCGGGCTCTTACTCAGCCAGCAGCAAGCTCTGCGAGATCCTCCTTGACAGCGCGATCAGTTGGCACTTTGGTTCTGGCTTCGGTAGCTGCATGTAGCGTGCTTTCCCTGGACGGATGCAAAGGCCAGAACTTAAATATTGGGCCCAGCAGTGGCGAGATTGCCGGCATCATCATCGGCGCCGCTGTCGTCGTCGGGGGCACGACCGCGATCCTGATCCACGTAAACCACTCCCACCATCAGGTCAAAGGCTGCGTTTCCTCGGGTCCCAATGGCTTGCAACTCCAGACGGAAGACAAGAAGAACTGGCTGTTGACCGGGAACACGCTCGATATCAAGGCAGGGAGCCTCATCAAGCTTCACGGGACAAAGCTCAAGAGGCCGAAACACAGCACCGGAGACCCCACCTTCGAAGTAGAAAGGATCAGCAAGGATTTGGGCCCTTGCAAGGTGACCCCCGCAACGACTGCAAACCTCTCGCCGGCCGACTCCATGCCAAAGGCGGAGTAGCCTGGCCGCCATGAACGGCTCCTCTTCTTTCGAGTTCTTGACCCTCAGCGAATCGTCCTCCGAATGGTTCCACCTTCCGCCCCTACCTTGAACCGACCCACCAGCGCAGTCAACTCGTTCGCCATTCCGGAGAGCCGTTCGTAGGCCTCCATCGCCTCTTTTGAACTTGCCACGGTCCGTTCCATGATCGCTGCGATGGCATCCACGTTGGCCGCTACCGAAGCCGTGGTCGCCGACTGTTCTGAAGCCGCCAAAGCAATTTGAGAGACTTTCTTCTGCATTGATTCCGAACCACGAATAATGCTGGTCAGGGCATCCCCGGCGGCGTGTGCCGAGCCCACGCCGCATTGCACCTGACTAAGGCTCGATCGCATCGCTCCCACCGCGAGGGAAGTGCTTTCCTGAATCGCCTTCACCGTGACATCGATCTCCCTGGTCGCGGAGCTGGTCCGCTCCGCCAAGCGCCGCACCTCACCCGCCACCACCGCGAATCCGCGCCCATGCTCGCCGGCCCGCGCCGCCTCGATCGATGCGTTCAACGCCAGCAGACTGGTCTGCGCCGCAATCTCGTCGATCACCCCAACGATCTTTCCGATGGCGTGGCTGGAGCGGCCCAGTCCCTCGATGCGCGAAGAGTTTTCATCGTTTGTCCGCAGCATCTGTTGGATGCAAGTTACCGTGCTCAGAACCGTTTCCCCGCCGTCCTTCGCCGTTTGCTCGGCGACGCGTGCGTCTTCCGCAGCAAGCTGCGTTGACTGATGAATGGCAAGGATGCCGCCGGACATGGCCAGCATCGACTCGGTGATGTGTCCGGCCTGCTGCTGTTCCTCCCCTGCCTGCGAAACCGTTTCGTGCGCGGTAGCGGCCAGCCCTGCCACCGCCGTTCCCAGCACCTGTGCATGGTCTGCAACGTGTCGCATGATCCCCTCCATGCGGCTGATGAACACGTTGAACCAAATGCCGACTTCGTCAATCTCGTTGCTTCCTTCCACATCGATCCGGCACGTCAGGTCGCCCTCGCCCTCCGCGATGTCGTGCATACGCAGCGCCAGCATGCGCAACGGAACAACAACCCGCGCTTGAATCATCCACGCCGAGACCGCACAAATCAGCACGATGAAAAACAGCATCCCCATGCTGGTCAAGCGGCTCCGCACCGCATACGCATTCACCGCATCCAACTGTCTCTGAAAGTCGGCAGCGATTGCCTTGTCGAGCGCGCCAAGTTCTTCCGATAGTCCTTTGTTCTCTTTGCCCAGATCGCCCACCTGCATCATCAAGGCATCGGTCGGGCCGTCCTTGGAATTCAAGATGGCCGCATAGGTTTCTCTATCCCTCGCGCGAATCGATGCAAAGCGCCCCATCACGCTCTCTGCCTGCTTGATCAAGGCCGAAGACGACTCTAAGACCTCGTGGACCTCGCCGAGCGCCTTTGCCGTGATTTCCGCGTCCACTTCCGCACTGTCCAGGGACTTCGTTTCCTGAAGAACCACCGCATCGCCATAGTGCTTCTTCATTCGCTCAAAGGAAGTTTCGGCCTCCTGCATTTTCAGCGCCGCGGGGAACAGCGATGACGAGATCTCCGTCATGCGCGCATGCGTCGCCATTGCGGAAATCTGCACCATGACCAGCAGAACGAGGTTGGCGATCGCCAGCGCAGCCAGAACACTCAGAATCGTTGTCCGAATCTTGATTTGTCGAAGCATTCCTTCACCTCACCGCAAGCACTTTCACGCCCGCGTGTGGCGTAGCTTTGCCGATATACCCCACCGCTCCCGCCGTATGGGCCACATAGTCCACCAATGCCGTTTCTGAATCGAAAGTCTTGGGCATCGACGCCTGGCCGGCAAAGACCAGGCTCCGCCAGCCTGCCCGAAAGGCGCTGTCCGATTTCCCCACGTACGTCGAAACAAATTCATCATTCACGCTGCCCCCTTTCAACAGCACCGGCGTCCCATGCGAGCCATCCTTGAAAGAGGAGGATGCGCCGGTGAAAAGGTCGCGCAAATCGGCCTTGGACACGTCCGCTGCCTTGATGCTGGGATTGGCAATGAGGACGACCTGCGCCCTCGCCACGCCGCCCCAAGCGAATGCGGCTGCAATCAAAATCAAACCCAGGAAAAGCTGTTTCATCACGATTCGCTCCTTTGAACGAGCCGGCAGCATCTGGTCCGACGCTGCAGTGAGTTACATTGTTGGCCACCTCTAGAAAACGAAGCCGACCTTGGCCACCACGAGCTTGGTTTGCGGCTTGAGTCCGATGGGGTTGTCGATACCGTAAAAGCCCGCGGCCTCGCCGTCGATGAAGTGGCCTTCCAGCTTTCCATAAAAGTTCGAGGTGAAGTCATACCGTCCCGACGCCACCCAATCCTTCGAAAAGTTGGCCGGATTCGACGCATCTCCCGCGGAGGCCACCAGGTAATGGCTGTAATAGCTTCCTACCTGGAATTTTTCCGTCACGTGGTAGCCGCCCATGGCAAACCATGCCCGTTCATCGGCGACGCTGCTCGCACTCGGCGTGCCACTGAGCTGAATCACCGTGTACTGCACCAGCTTCATATACTGCGCGGATAGAAAGAACTTCTGCGCTTCGTACTGCGCATAGTATGTGGGCCAGTAGGTCAGCGGTTGTCGCAGCGTGCCATTGGCCAGTGTGCCCTTTTCGTCGTACAGCATCAGGGAGCCTGCCACCATCAAGCCCTTGAGCGGCGCCTTCCAGCGCAGATCAAATCCCGGAGTCTTCCCCCACGGGCGGTCCGTGAACGTGATCCCGGACTCACGATATCCTTCCATGTAGCCGTCGTTTGGCGACACGTAGTAATCGCCGTAATAGCCGCTGTAGACCAGCGATCCCGCGTTCTTGCCCAGCGGCACCTTTCCATAAAGCTCCGCTCCCATCTGCGACAAGTTGGTCGCGCGGTAATCGATACCGTAGATCGACTCCGGCAACAGCGACCACAGGTAGCCGGGATCGGCGTCCTGCGTGTCGTTGTACAGTCCCCAGCGAATCTTCACCTTGCCCGCGCGCAGCCCGGCGTAGCGATTGATCTTGAAGTCCCCCAGCGCCCAATCGATCGAAACATTATCCGCCCCGAACTGCCCCAGGTTCAGGTAATGAAATTGCATCCCAATGCGCAGCCGGTCATTCAGCTGGTCGGTGATATTCAACGCCGCCTCGGTCCACTGGAAGCTGCCATGACTCGTATCCATCGACAGATAGTTGTTATCGTTGCTGGCCACGAAACTCTGCGTGGCATAGCCATGGAACTGCAGGTTTGCCAGGTCGTCCATGCTTTGCGCTCGGCAGAGAACGGATCCCGCCAACAGGGCAGCGGAGAACAACAACTTTCGCTTCACGGTCATCTCCTTGGCAAGCCAGCGCCCGCAGGGCATGTCCCCGAGATTGATCCAGCTCGCCGGAGCCCTCCCGCGAGGTTCAGCCTCCGGCTTTCGAACCACAGGGGCTCTCAGGCTCACTTTTCCTATCGGACGAAGACGCTTAAACCGTTAACTTCCCGGCAGGCAAACCACCGCCGGGCCATCGGCGCCTTTTCCCCTTTCTGGACGTCTGCCCAGCAAAGCCTTAGCATGGCCTGCAAGCCCTATGCGCAGACCACACCCGTTCACTCTCGTTGCCGCCGCCCTCGTCTTCTCCCTGTTTCCCGGGGCCCTTCTCAGCCAGGCGGCCCCGGAACCCGCCGTGATCACCGTCGACGCCGCCCATCCAGGCGCCGCGATTTCTCCCACCATGTTCGGTATCTTCTTCGAAGACATCAATTTCGGCGCCGATGGCGGCCTCTATCCCGAGTTGGTCAAGAACCGGTCTTTCGAATTCCAGGAACCTCTCACCGGCTGGCACGAAATTCTCGGATTCAGCAGCGCCGGGCTCGACCCTCACAAAGGCGAACTCGCCATCCGCACC
>Ga0182030_10002726_pt1 | contig 37614 bp, 25 predicted proteins | sample 812S3MmetaG_FD_121299 | JGI IMG/M metagenome (GOLD analysis project Ga0182030, IMG submission 121299) | Permafrost microbial communities from Stordalen Mire, Sweden - 812S3M metaG (Illumina Assembly) | ecosystem: Environmental > Terrestrial > Soil > Wetlands > Permafrost | place: Sweden...
AAGAGACGTCCCTAGCGGCTCGCCAGTGATCCAATTCAGATTACCGATCGCCGCGCCCTTTCCCATGCGGAGAAGGTCGACTCCTGTCTTGCAGAAAGTCAAATGTCCAATGTAGGCACCCGGTTCCATCTCAAGGTGGACTGGACAAATCAAGGAGTATCCGAGCCGTGCTGTCTTATGAATGGAATATCCCAGCAGGTAAACGAGTACGAGACGACGCAAAGGCCAAGGCAAGAACAGCGCCACAATCGAGACTAGTAAACGCGATTTCATCTACCCTCACTGGAAGTACCGGTGAGCAGGCTCGCCCCGGGTCACCAGGGCGAATGCGGCGTTAAGCAGAATTGAGGAAGTCAGCTATCCAGCGGGCGTCCGAAGACAGACCCGCGACGGACCCGTTCCCAAGTATCCATGGGATTCAAAATGTGACGGAGAATGCGATAGCCAAAGGCGAGCAGCCTATCGCATCTCTGAGGTTGTCTGCCCATTACCCGAGTAAAAATTGCGTCGCGAGTCTGCTGTATCCGCATTGAATTGCTCTTGGATCCAGTCATGCTCTCTGCGTGAATGCGATAGGAACTCCAGAATTCATCCACGATGGCAAATTTGCCTCCGGCCCGCGCCAATTCAAGAAAAAGCTCTCCATCCCAGCATGCCCGGCTTTCCGCGTGAAACCCCCCTGCTCGATCAAATATCTTGCGACGGAAAAATGTGGATGGCTGCAAAAGGATGACTCCGCCGTAGATGCATCGCCGCAGAGACATCCGATCAGAATACAAGCGCCTTAAGAATCGATCGTCCGGAGCAATTAAATTGCTGTGACCACTTACGACGTCTACATCTTCATGTTGATCAAGGAAACTCACTGCCGCAGTCACCGCTCCCGGCAGGAGCATATCGTCGGAGTTCAGAAACCCAAGAATCTCTCCTGTCGCCTCGGCAAATCCGCCGTTCAATCCATCCGCGGCTCCGCGATCGGGGCGCAAAATGATTTGCGCAAAGCGCGAGCTATATCGCTCAATGATCTCGCGACTGCCATCTGTTGATCCTGGATCAACCACGATATATTCAATATCTGGATAATCCTGCCCCAGAACCGACAAAATTGTACGTTCTAAGAACTCCGCCTGATTGAACGAAATGGTGACGATGCTGACTCGTACCATGGATCTCGGCGCCTTTGCTCCGCTTTGTTGTCGTTGAACGCGATTCTCGTTTAGACGGTCGCCTGCGCTGGCCGTTGCTTCGCGCCGCCAATCATGACCATCGCGGCTTTGCTGGGCATCATATCTGAACAGGTCATTAACATAACGATGTAGAAAGGAAAGATAATTCGCACTTCTGCACCATAAGGTGAAAACACAACATCCCACAACAGCTCAAACCCAATATAAGACATTACCGGCAGTAACACCGTCGTTGGCGGATAGACTCGCATGAGCGTCTTCGCGTCCAGAACAAAGACCCATGCCCAAAAAATGGCACCAAGAACACCGGCATCAACCCATGCACCAAAGAGATATGAATGCGTCGGAATCAATCCTTCCTCAAAATCCTCGGGTGAAACTTCATCCGCGGTCGAGTATCCCATTAGTGCCAAGGCCTGGTGCTCGGCGATCAAATAAGTTGGATCCTTTGCCCAGGATCCATGTCCAAAAATCGGCGAATCGTAAATAGCGGGAAGGTACCCGAGCATCTCAACCCGCCCTCCAAGAAGTATTCCGTATCGCCCACTGGATTGATTCTCGTACTTCACTCTCGCATCCTCGCCGAGTACCCCTGCGCTTGCAGCAAATTGATAGGCCCACAACACACCAGCAAAGCCAATAATGATTAACGCAGCAAAGGCCAGCATCCATTTGGCTTTCAATTTCGGACTCTCTGCGGTTTTTCTGGCCATTGTGCGACTGACAAAAAGGTACAATGCTGTTACTAGGCAGACTCCACCCACACTGCGATCCCCCAAGCCTATGTTGATTACCCCGATAGTCAGACTAAGAGCAATCTGCAAGCTGCTCCGGCATGTCGAGCGGGAAACAAAAAGAAAAGTTGCCAATGTCACAGGGAACCCGATTCCAAACTTCCAGGGGTCGCTGGCGGCATAAATATCAGGACTGATCAAAAAACTGAGGAGGCCCCCAACAACTAATCCCCACCCGTAGAATATTAGCCTGCGCGGCCGTCCATACAATAACGTATAGAGCACAGCAAAATTGCCGAGAGTCATTCCGATATTGCTCCACCCACGAGCATAATCTCTAAATGCCGAATGTCGAAGGATATCGGTGACACATTGAGCTACAAGCCAGAGCGAGCAAAGAATCATGAAGGTCTTGCCTGATCGCGTGTTAATCCGAATCCTCATGCGGAAGGCAAGAAATATCAAAATGACCAATAGCAAAAGCTCTGGACCGAAGAGCACTCCGATCGCCTTTATCTGGAAGAATTCCAGGCACGGGACAAGGAAGACCAGTAAATCAATCAAATCAGAGCCGCCGGGACGTTTCTGAGTTGCGGTCGCTCCTTGACTCTCTGCTGGTATCACTTCTGAATTCACCTTAGCGGATTGTTTCCATAATGTTATGCCTTGTTTTCCGACGTCGCAGTTGATTGCTTGCCTAAGACGAGTTAAAGAGGCGTCGCCAAGTCCTCAGGCAGCATGCAATACCGTGCATACTTTGTAAGGTACTTCAGTCTGATGTATTGAAGCCTTCCAATGCCGGTCGCGGACGCTTCTACTATGAGGACGGACGGAGACCCAGCCGAGCAGAGAATATATATTCGGACATTGCATTCAAGACTTGCCGGAAGGCTGAACTAGTTGAGTATTTCGGGACACGCAGGTCCTACCACCATCGAGCACGGAAAGCACAGTTTCCTGATACCGTCTCAAAAATCCGCCGATACTGGCCCGGTCATTTACTCTCACGTTCCACAAGTCAGTCGTAGAGACCCTCCGGTCAAACCTGATTACCTTCCGGTTCAGAAATAGAAGATCCGCAGTTCGCGGATATACGGTTTCATCTCCGTGACTTCCCCCGAAATCCAGAAATATATGGCTCTTGAAGAGCATCCCGGCCTGATACGCGTTGATGTTGGTGTCTGGAAAAATATTGAGAAAAAGGTCATCCCCTTTGTGTGTTGCCAGCGTCCTTAATGCGATAAACCGGAGCAAGGCCCTGATTACAATCTGGTTTGCCCAATGACCTTTCTTCCGATGTAGCGCTCTTGTCCATTGCGCAACCAATTCCAACTCACAAAAGCTATCTGCAATGCCATTCGGCATGCAACTGCTCCCTACGCCGTAATCTGCAGAATATCTCTGCAACGTGGTTAGGCCAGAATGACCGCAAAATACATATTTTGTTCGCAGGTACTCGTGAACTTTTTTTTCATGAAACAGTTGGAAAAGCACCTTGAAGCTTATGAGGTTAGAACGACACCTGAGAGCAGTTTTTGCCAGCGGACGGGAAAAGGATACTTTGCCGATTCCGGCGGAAAAGATCGTCTCACGATTATAGATTTCAGGCTGTTGCACAAAGAGAGGCCGACAGCGAAATACTGAATCGATATCTGTAGCCGCCGGTTCCCCAACGATCCGCAGTTCAACCCTTCTGGCGAGTCGCGCCACCCGAGTCAGGATATCTTCTCTTTCCCGATAGGACTGATACCCGTCCCAGAGAATCACAATTACAAGAGCCTTGTCTTTCAAAAGATGAATGGTCTCGGGCAAAAGGCCACCATCGACAATGACTACGCGCGATTCTGCGCTGAATCTGGAAACAAAGTCGAGATGCTCAATTTCACTCGATAGATCCGCGGCGAGCGCGAGAAAGGTCCACCATTCAAACGCTCGGGGAACGAGGATCTCGGCTGTTTTCTCTTCGAGTGGCTTTAGAGTGTCCATTTACTTGACAGGTTTTCAAGGACTTGGAGGTATATGAGGGGCGACGATGAGGAATGCGAGGGTTCTGCGCCTTCTATCTCTGAGAGGCCTCCTTGGGAGGTCACGAGCTGCCCCGCCGGAAGAACGCAAAAACACGAGACGGGTTTCGCAGCATGCGGCAGACGCGATGGTACCAAGATGGAATGATGTGGCGTCTGTATATCGCCTTGAATCTGGCTATCCTCCGTGTATCGTTTTTCCCGCCGCCCGCTTTCACTCCTATGAAGTAGAGGTCCCAGGCGCTCCAGTTATAGGCAAATCCCCACGCTGCGAGTGGAGTCAGGTCCACACCCTTCACAATATCCTTCTTGGTAAGGTTCCGGTAGTAGTCCCAACCCTTTGCCACTGTCAAGGGAGAATCTCCTGGTTCAGAGCGAACAGTGCCATGCTCTGCGCGTCCAGTTGTAGCGCACGATATCACCATCAGCCCCCCCCCCCTGAGCACACGAATCATGTTCTCCAATGTTTCCACCCAATAGGGATTGTGTTCCATGACCTCGCAGGATAGCACGACATCGAATGACGCATCGGGGGCATCGTAATTCTGCCCTTCGCAAACGATATCGACGCCAGGACCGGCTGCGACGTCCAGACCCGTGTAATCGCAGCCGCTAAACAAGCGTCGCACCGAGCCATTGACATCAAGGCTCCCCACCTCAAGGACCTTTTGCCCGACGAACGCCTCGGGAAAAAGCGACTTGGCAATCTCAACGAATTCAATCTGACCACGATGAGCCATTCTGTTCTCCGGATTCGACCTGGCCTGAGTAGACCAGCTACTTGTGCACCTAGAGGGCTCGCGAAAACCTGCAGTCAAAGCTAACAACTCAACTCGCTCGACGCGTCACCAGGTCATTCCAAGAGCGCGCGAGATGCGCGCTCCCGCTCCAAGGCTCTCATCCGCCAGGCCTCTCGCAATTCGCTTCAGATCGTTTCGATCCTGGTCGGCGAGATACATCAAATATGCAAGCGGAAAATATGTAACGACAAACGAGAGACACTCCGCGATCAGCCCGCCAAAGTGGTGCGTGCGAATCGTAACGAACCTATGAACAGCCAGCCCCGCCGCGGAAGCCGCCAATAGCGGAACCACGGATCGCAGCGCACAACGGATTAGCGTGCTTGCTACATCGACGTCAAGGTAATGGGCAATCTTGTACAGCAAGATCACTACTTGGGGAAGTACAGATACGACCACAGCTAACCCAATGCCGCCCAAGCCCATCCTGCGGCTCAGATACAAACCCAGACCGAAGCAGGCAAGCCCCTGCAGGACGGAGGTTGTCGCAAGCAATCGCATCCAGCCTAATACGTAGGAATAGCGGAGGGCGATTCCCTGAATGCCATTGATTACGCAGTAAATGCTGAGGAAGACCGTCAGCAGGGCACCAGCGTACTGCCCGGGGCCAACCCATGCTGTGACAAGATCACGATTAAAGATCAGTACAGCAACGCCGAGCGGCAACCCAAACAAAAGCTGCACTCGAGTAATTCGTACAAACGCCTGTTGTACGCGGTCAACTTCGCCGCGACCAAACAACTCGTTCAATGCAGGTGTTGCACTTTCGTTTAGGCGGCCAAGCATGCTGTACGCCATCATTGTTGGCATTTGTGTAGTGTAGAAGCAACTGGCGGCCACAGCCCCCCCGGTCAGACCGGCCACAGAATTTCCCGAACTGAAACAGAGAAGATTGCCCACATTGAGGATAGCGGCGTGTACGCCGAAACCTAGCATTTCCCGAAGCAGTCCTCTATCCGGCATGCCCCACCCAGGCATGAGCCCAGGATTCATTTTACGAAAACGCATGCGGTAGAGCACAAGAGAGACAGCCTCCGCTGAGGTTCCGGCGAGCATCAGCCCGAAAAGGCCACCTCCTGCAAGCACATATCCAAGAGAAGCCAGCGTTCTTAGCGCGCTGCCGAGTGCCGAGATCATATTTGCGGCGGCAATATCCTGTGTGGCAATCATCGCTGTCCCATATGCCATGAGCGGAACGCGAACCATCGACCACACAGCGATAACGTAGAGTGCGTGCCTGGCCTCGGAAGCAAGCGCGGGCGACAAATGAAACATGGCTCCAATGAACACACTAAAGATCAACGTTGCAGTAGCAAAAAAGCCATTGATGATCCAATAGAGAGAACGAGCCGTCGTGAACAGAATCCTGAATCGCGCGCCTCCGTCATTCAGTCCGGTTGCTTGTGCCAGAAAACGTTCCAGCGACCAGTCTCCGGCGACATCGAACAAATACAACAACCCGAGCGTCTGCATGATCGCGGCGTATGCGCCGAGGGAATCCCGGCCCGCGACCCGTAGCACAATTGGCGCCAATAGCACCTGTACTAGCGCTTGGGTGCAGAACTGGACGATGGAGGCTGCAAATCCTTTGCCAGCTCTTTCGCTGCGGCTCACAAGTCTCCGGGGCTCAATTAAGAAAATGCAGGGTTAGGATTCGTGTGATGTTGTAGCGCCACGAGGCGAATGTGCTATATCGGCGCGCGATTCAGAGACGGGTTCTACCGCGAGTACACGGAATCGATATCTCGATATCATTCCGCTACAAAACCGTCCTTTATTTGCGCGGAGGTACAGAACCGTGGAATCAGAGCCCGGCAGACTTGCCAAATATGTGTGGTCGCAAAGGCGTTCAACGCTTTTTTGTCCTCTCAGTGTCTGCAACAATCGACTCACTAGCCCGGATCTCCTAGTCGAATGAATTGTGTCTCGAGCGTGCGAGAATCGTGAAAGAGTTTGCCATAACTCTCTAGCGGAGGTCGCCTTCTTTGGGGCAAATTGACCTCGGGTGTGGCCATCAAGCGGTTACAAACGGTTCCGATTTCATCTCGAACATTTCGTCGTACCTGGCGATGTTCTCTCTGTACCATGAAAGCAGTTCCGGAATCTTATCTTCAAGGCGTCGGCGTTGTTTCCAACCTAACGACTTCATCTTTTCGCAGTTGACTGCGTAGCGGAAGTCGTTGAACGGGCGGTCCGCGATGAAATCAATGTTGGTCGGCCCAGAGCATCCAAGGTTGGTGGCGACCAAATCAGCTATCTGCAAATTGGTATACTCGCATTCTGAACCGACATTGTATATCTCCCCTACCTTGCCGTGCTGCAGCAAGAGTACCAGCGCATCTGCGAAATCCTCCGCAGCAAGATAACGCCGCCTGTTCATCCCATTACCATGCACCGTAAACCTCTGACCTAGCAGGCCAAGCATGCAGAAACGCGGGATGATCTTCTCAGGATATTGACGAATCCCAAACATGTTGTTCGATCGGACCATAATTACCGGAAGATTAAACGAATAGATATAGCCGTTGACGATCATGTCCGCTCCAGCCTTGGATGCTGAATAGGGATTCGTCGGATTTAACCTGTCGGTCTCTAGATGCTCGCCATCGCGAGTCTCGCCGTACACCTCGTCGGTAGAAACGTGGATGATACGTTTAACCTTGTTCAGCCTGCAAGCCTCCAGCAACGTATGGGTTCCCAAAGTGTTAGATAGAGTAAAGTTGAGTGAATTACCAAAGGAGTTGTCCACGTGGCTTTCCGCCGCAACGTGGACAACGTAATCCACATTTCGGGTGAGGCGAACGCATAACGGAAAATCACATAGGTCGCCGACATGAAGATGGCGCTGGCCACGCTTAAGGCTCGGTGCCAAATTCGCTAGATCAGCGGCATAAGTCATCTTGTCGAGAACATCGATGCGATCATTCGGAAATTCTTCGACAAGGCGTTCGACTACATGTGAACCAATAAACCCGGCACCACCCGTCACCAATATCCTAGGCATTCTTCAGTCTCCTTCCAATTTCTACACAGCGGGCCCGCATATCCTCATTGTGAATGTCATCATAGCCGATGATTTCATTCAATTTTGTGGTGTCGAGCAGAAAGCTGTCACGCTCAGCGGTCGCGTTAACAACCAATTCACCGCCTCCAAATCCTTCTATTAACCACAGTGCAATTTGACCAATCGGGTAAGCCTTACCCGATCCCATATTGAAGGTATCCGGCGGTGACACCTCGACAGTTCTTCCAAGCATCTCTGCGAACCCTTCCACGGAAAGAAAGTCTCTTCGTGTAAAAGGGCTTACGTCTAGAACAATTCGTCTCTCCCGTATTAGGTTGGAAAGTGCGATGCCGAAGAATGTGTGGCGGCCCAACTCGAAACCAAATACATTCGCGATGCGCAGGACTGTACACTTAGGCCCCAGCAAGGTTCGCACTGCCTGTTCAGTAACAGCCTTATTGTTGCCATATTGATCAGTTGGTGCAACCGGCGCACCCTCGGACGTTGGAAAGGGCGCACCTGTGCCGTAGACCTTCCGCGAACTCATCATGAAAAAATGCGGGCCCTTGCCTGCAACTTTCCTTGCAACTTGGAGGTCAAAGTCCAGCTTCGCAGAGTACGGTTCTCGAAAATAGCCCGGATCGTACGCCATATTGAGAATGCATGAGAACTCCTCCAGGGCCTGAGAGCCGATTTCTTCATCATGAGAAATCGCTGTACATTCAAATCTGCCGCGATTGTGGGAAATGAACGCTTTCGCCATGAAGCTGTTCTTTCCAATAACGAGAACCTTCTTCATTTGAGCCCATCCTCAACTCGCTGGCAAAGCTCGACGCCACCTGGTCGTTCTTGCTCACCAGATATTTGCAACCGCTAGATCGCAGCATGTCAAAAGGAACGGTGCACCGTCTGCAATCATGTCACGCCCCCAGCACACTTCGATAGAGATTTGCAAGTTGATTGCCATAGTCGCGCTGTGTAAACTTTTCTCTAACGAGTTGCGCATTGTTCCGACCAATCACTGAAATAGCGTCGCGGCTTCGAAAAGCATTCTCCACTGCGCGCGCCAAAGAAGAACTATCCCCTGCCGAAACAACGCTGCCGTGCACCCCTTCTTCGACAATGGATCCACTGTTCGGGGTTGTAATAACAAAACAGCCGCATGCGAGCGCTTCGAATATCACTCTGGCTGATCCCTCGGCAAGCGAAGGGAAGATAAAGACGTCTGCCCTCGACATTGCCTTGGCAAGATCCGGCCGAGAAAGCAGGCCAAGGCAGGTAACGCGTGCATCCACAAAGAATTCGCGATGCCGGTCTACCACCCCGGTGTCCAGCGGGCCAGCAATTTCTAGCTGCCAGGGTATGTTATTGAGGCACCCGAGGGCACTAATGAGCGTCTCCGCTCCTTTGCGTTTCTCGAAAGATCCCGCAAATAGCATACGAAATGCATCTGTCGCACTCTCCCGCTGTGGCACCTGAGCAAAAAAGGCGTCATCGACGCCCAAATACATTACGTGAACCGGTGAGTGGTCGAAACCAATGTGCCTGAAGGTGTCTTCGACGAAATGCGAGTTCACCAGGATAGCATCGGCCTGTTCAATATCGTGCAGGATATACGTCCAGAATGGATCGACGTTGGCCATCTCTTCCTGAGTGGGCAATCTCCCCATATTGCTTACTAATGCCTCGACAGTCGCTGGATGCGCTATCGAATGGTCGCACAGGATAAACATACCAAGTCTCCGTGCGACTTCAACGGACTCGCCTCCAAATCCTGCCCGAAAGTGATAGATTCGAGCTCCCTTTGCGGCTGCCCTCTTAATATGATGAATTGCTGACCAGCCGTAGAGCCGCAAAGAATCTACCATGATCGCGCTGCTTTGACGCAACCTTCCGAATTCGTATAGCGATTCAGAAGTGAAGAGTGCATGAACCAGGCTGTCCGCGATTGGCTCGCGGCGTGCAGCTAAACGCCGAGCCTTTGGTCTTGACCGCAAATATGGAAGTGAAAGTATCTGTCTAACCAGCGGGGTTGGATAAGCTCCCGTGAGAAGGCATGTCAATAAGTGTCTTTGATCGGCCTCGACTGCGGCTACTGAAAGATAAAATTTTGAGAATCCGTTGGAAATAATTACCATAATCTGACCGAAGCTTCCATTTTCCCTTTCGATCTTCTGGACAAGCACCTCGCTTTGTTCTCACGCTCGATACTCTCATCCTGTGTATTTGAACCCCAAAGCGCAAATCTGGCTTCTGATGCCGTAGATGCGAGGCTAATCCGAGCCTCCTGGATTGCCTGCCCCCAACGAGGGGGCGCGTACCAAGGCGAAGGCGAACTCAGCTAGGTTGTCGTGCAGAAGCGCAAGTGAATGGCCGAGCACATAGCCAATCATGCATAGATCCACCATTAGTAGGCTGATTGCTGCGCCTTTTAATCCAAGCCACGGTATCAGAATGTAGGCAAGCGGCAGAGAGAGGGCCGTCGCCAAGAGATAGACCATCGCCTGCCGCTCATGACGATTGCAGGCCATGGACACAACAGAAGACGTAAACCAGAACGCGTTGGCAAGAACCTCCAACAACAATAAATGAAACAGGTTAATATCCATCAGTATTTGATGATGGGTCCAATAACCATAAATCCTGACACCAAACAGCGATAAGAACAGGATTGCAGTGAAGGATAGGCCAAGAGAGGCTTGGCATGCACATCGGTGTATATTACGTGCGAGCTGCCTGTTGCCCACTCCAAATGCAACCGCCAGCTCCGTCCAGACGCTATTGGTGATCATATCCACCATTTGGTACGCAAACCGCGTTAGAGTTCTAACGGTTGAAAACATCACCACCGCTATCGGACCAAGCGTCGCACCAACGACAATCGTCATCCCCTGCAAACTGAAAGCGTTGCCTGCAGGGAAAGCCATATAGGCCAGGGCTGGTCTGAAAAGCTTTCGAATTACCTTAAGACTAGAGTATCGATATCCGTAGCTTAACCAAGGGCTCTTACGCCTTAGCACTAACTGGCAGGTCCAGTTGCTGGCCAAGCGGACCACAACAAGGGTCACTGCAACAAGAAGAGGGGAAGCATGACAGGCGACCGCAACGATACTTGAAGCATTTGTGGCGAATCTTCCAATATTCCCGAGATGTGTTCCTAAGGAGTAGTTCCCGTCAGAGCGAAAGCCTGCCACAATCACTGTCCACTGCAAATCCAGCAGGACATAAACGCAAAGCACACACAGAATTGCGATCAACTGCTCTCGTGACAAGAGTGCGACATGGACCCACCTTTCAATTGGGAGCGCCCAAAGCCCAAGCGCAACGCATAGACCGATCGATAAAGATACACCGGTAGTCAGGAGCCAGGTACTTTGAAAAACTTCCAGTGCGGCCGTCCGCTCCCCCCCGCGCTACCTGCATCGTCATCTCGGTCGCAGCCACGCTCCCAAATCCGAAATCGGTTAGGCCTAAATAGATCGGGATGGCGCTTAGAACCAGCCATTCTCCATAGAGCTTCGGGCCCCAGAAATGCAGAAAGACCGGTACGCTGACAAGTTGAATGGCGGCTGTCAATACAGGTCCGACACTTGTTGCGCCGATTGCGTGAAGCAACCGATGTTTCAGATTGTTCTTCATAGCTGTAAGACTGAGTCAACTTGACTCCGGCTCCCCCCAGTGCGACTGCCAAACGGAGGGCACTTGACATTCAAACAAGCCGTCTGCCCAGGATCAAATTCATCCGTCTCTTTCAACGCCGGAGATAGAATCGATATTCACTGAACCCTCTACGAATTCCCCTCATTCCAGGCAAGGACCAGTACCAGTGACGACGATCCAAAACCGCACCGGCAATCTCCGCAATAAGCCTCTTGGGCTCCTCTTGAGGATCCATCCTCTCCCAAACAGTCTGTGCTACAACTGCGATGCAACCAGCGAGGAGCGAGAGCACTGCACCGATCATCACAATAAACCGACGAAGGGGTCCGGATTTTTCCTCAGGAACATCGGCCACATCCAAAACGCGCGCCGCAGGAGTCTGCGCTGCCTCCTCCACCTTAGCCGTTTCATATTGCTTGGTGAGAGCCTCCCAAACAGCTTCCTGGACCTTTACACTTCGCTCCAGGTCATAAAAGGTTAACCCCAAAGCGGGCAATTTGCTGACTGAGGGGTAAGCGCCCGCTTGCTCGTCGTGACCAGAGCCAGATTGCTGACCGAACCCTCCCATCTCATCCATTTGCCGCTGCAACTCCGCGTTTCGCGCTTCTGCTGCGCGGACCCTCGGGTTATCCTCCGAATAAGACTGGCGAAGACCCGCGAGTTGCCCCCGGCCGCTTACTAGCTCTGTCTGCAATCTGAGCTCCGCATCTACCATGGATTTCGCCTGCGAAGGCACATCGATTGCCCCACTCTTGGTGGAAAACTGGCTAAGGGCCTGCGACGACTCGTCAAGCTGCTGCTTGACCTCCTTCACGCGCCCCTCGAGAAAAATTCGTTCGCGCCGCGCGGCAGAAGAACTGTTCTCAGTCAAAACGCGGTTGAGTTCCTCAAGATATGCCCGGGCAATGTTCGCAGCAAGCTCGGGATTCTTAACCGTAACACTGACCGTAATCAACCCGCTTTTTCGGTCTTGCGCGACCTTAGTATCCTTTGCCAGCGATTTACGCGCGTCCGCCTTTTTTTTCGCATGATAATAATGGGCTAAATCGAAGCGCCTGACGAGGCTGTCCAAGACATTGCGGCTTTGCAGAATACTGACGAATAGCTCGCCCGGAGCACTAATACCCAGTATCTGACTTCCAAGGCTAGCCGCGGAGCTGTTTGAAGTCATCATGCTCATTAAGTTGGAAGTGGACGAAGTGCTATCCGGGGGCAAGAAAGTGGTAGTCGATGTATATCTGTTCGGCTCAAGGAAAGCAATCACCGACGAAATCAGAATGCCAACAACGAGAAAGCCAAAGAACACCTTCCGTCTGTGCCAACATAAGCGAAGAAAACGAGCAACTTTCAAACTCAAGGCTTCGCCCGGCTCGTCGGCGCTGGCGGAGTCAAAATCATTCCCATGGGCCAAGAGTTCCGAACCCGGTGTTGTATTTTCAGAATCGGTCATTTCTTAGTCACTCTCTGTTAAGCGAGGCAGTATTGATTTTGTCGACCGTCATCCAGTTCAACTTTTGCACATTCAATTCTACCCGGCGAGGTTATGTCGATTCTGTGCCTGGTTGTTACGTTCCTGGCAAACCTGCTCGCAGTTGAGTGGGCCATCGACCATTCCTGAAATACCCTTGCGTGGCTAGAAAACTCCAGTAAGGGCGAGGGGAATCATGAGCGCAGTCAGAGTCTCAGCAGTCGCTGATAGTTTCTGCCAGGCCTGCGAACCACCGACGACTTTTTCGGGCACGAAGATGGTGTCGCCTGGCCGCATTCGCAGATTCATGAAGTCACTCCCTATCCAGCCGCTTTCGCGTGGCACGACCGAACCATCGGCGCGGAGCACGTAAATATCTCTCTTGTTGCCGGAACGCGTTGCGCCCCCTGCTTTCCGGAGATACCATTCAAGCTTCTTTCCAGGCTCGTAGGTTATTGCAACCGGGTTGTACACCTGTCCACTGGCCATTACAAATTCCGGCCGCCTGGGAATAACTAGCGTGTCACCCGCTCGCATTTCGATATCTGCACTCGTGTTTGCCCACTTGTCTATGTCTGGGGAAATGCTGATGACCAGTCGGCCGTTGACGCGTCGGCTTCGAAGGTTCGTCAGAATCTGTTGGCGTTGCGCTTCAAGCGTCCTTCGTACATCTTCCGCGGATTCCCCTGTGGTCGCCGCGCCCGGACCAACTTCAACTGGCGTTTCTATTACGCGGTCTATCAACTCTCTGCGGGCCTGTTCGTTCAGCTCGCGGACCTGTACTCGTTCCATTACCGCGGCATACGGATAAGCATCGGCCCGGAAACCTCCCGCTCTCTTCAGCACTGCACTGAGACGTTCCCCCTCCTGGATCCCGTAGCTGCCTGCGTGCTCGACCTCGCCGCGAATTGTCACTGTCGCGCCAATATCCTGCCAGCCATCCAACCGTCTAACGCTAACGACGTCGCCTGGCTTCAACGCGACATCCGCATTCTTGTCGCCGTCGAGCGCTTTCTGGATAGCGACATCCGTATGGTTAATTTGCACTCTCTGGCCATCCTGAACACTATAGCTCGAGAGGTCCGCTTCATTTGTAAAGGCGCTGCGTCTGAATCCGCCGGCCATTCGCACCAGATCCGCCGCGGTCATCCCTTCGGACATTGGATACTTACCCGGACGAAGAACCTCTCCATTGATCACAACGTTGGGTGCATCTAACTCATATCTGCCGTATATGCGAACAAGGTCAAATGGACGAAGAGGAATCGAATCATTGCCAATCAATACGTCATGCAAGTTAAAGCTAATAGCCTCTGGCCGAAGATCTGGCGCCTCAAGACGGATCAGTTCAGCATGATCGGATGGTTCCGGCAATACGTCCTGATAAGAGTGCAACAGATCATTGAGGGTCATTCCGTCCCGATAGGGGTACTTTCCCGGATGAAATACATGCCCGGCAAGATAGACTGCCTGCTCGTTATAGGGCATAATCTGCGAGATAATAACGTCGTCACCGTCCTGCGGTTTGAATGCGGCAAGCTTCTGGTCCATTTCCTCCGGATTGTCGGGAAGTTGCAGACTGAACATGGTGCGGCTTTGCTGGGCTTCAATGCGTTCAACTCTAATTTGTTTCACATCTGCCGATGCCTCTAGTCCCCCGGCAAGATCAAGAACCTGATTCAGTCCTTTCTCACCATTCAGCTCGTAAATTGCAGGCCGGCGCACCATTCCTTCAACCGAAACCTGGGGCCCTGTCGGCGGCACAAGAACCGTATCCCCCGGTAGCAGCCGTTCGTCGTTCGAACGAACGCCTCGCAGCAAGAAGTCATAAAGGTCGAACTCTCGAACCAATTGCTTCCCGCGGTACTGGCGCAGGATTCGCAGAGAGCCGCGACTGGTTGGGCCGCCGGCTGCATATAGGGCGCTCAACGGCGTCGAAAGAGAACTGACGTCATAAGCTCCGGGGCGCTGGACATCTCCAACCACATACACCCGCACACTGCGAAGCCGGCCTAGCGATATCTCGACGTGTTCTCCCTGAAACTGAGTATCGAGAGCTTTCTGAATTGCAGTCTCCGCCTGGGCAATCGTCATCCCAGCAATCATCAGGGTGCCCGCTTCAGGCAAATCAATCTGGCCCTGGCGATCGATGACTCTACTGATTCGACTCGACCGTCCGCCCCACATATTCACTATCAGGCTATCTCCCGGTCCGACTACGTAATCAGGTCCGGCGGGAAGATCCATTGGCAATTGATCTGGATTCCATCTGCCGTTGGCATTTTCATTGCCCACACGAAAAGCTTCATTGCCGTTCTGATTAGCTTCATTGCCGTTCTGAATGGCTCCACTGCCGTTCTGAATATCTCCATTGCCATTCTGAATAGCTCCATTGCCGTTCTGAAAAGCTCCATTGCCGTTCTGAAAAGCTTTATTGGCGTTCTGACTGGACTCATTGCCTATATGAAAAGCGTCACTGCCGAATCTACGTAGTTTCGGTCTCGTGGCGGGAAATTGCGAATAAAGATCGGACAATGATGGCATGTTTCTATAGGGGCTCAGCCGCTGCTGAACCTGGGGATTGTCTGGATTCTGATAAGGCTCAGGCTGACGGGGAGAAAGATTCGGTATTTGCTGTGTCGCGATGTTTGGTGGGCGAGCATTCTCCGTCTTCGGAGAATTCTCGTTGATTGCTTCCAAATCTGGACCGAAGCCGCTCCAAATCAGGAGCCTCGTGATCACTTCGCGCAAGCTCGCATCCTGGCGAATCCGCTCGTAAACCATCTCGTCGGAAATTGTCGCCAGTTGTTCTCCGCTACGCTGCACTATCAGGAATTTGATTCTCTTAAGAATCAAAGGCTGTTGTTCGACAATGCTTATGAGTTGCTCGGCCGAAACGGTCGGCAGATTTTGCATCTGGCCCGGTTGCTGATTCTGCAACCAGCCTGGCTGCTGGTTTTGTATCTGGCCGGGCTGCGGATTTTGCAACCAGCCCGGCTGCTGATTCTGCATCTGGCCTGGCTGCTGATTCTGTATCTGGCCCGACTGATCATATTGCATCTGATCAGTCGGTTGATACCACTGCTGGCTTGTCTGCTGGTCCGGCCCCAATCCTGTATCTTGATCCGGTGTCAGCCCCAAATCCTGTTCCGACATTTGTTCCGTCTGCTGATCCAGGGATTGGTACGTCTGCTGACCGATTGATTGATCACCTGTGTCATCCATGGATTGTGCTCCACATCGCTGAGCAACAAAAGGACAGCCGAGGAATACAAGTAATCCGATAGATAGCAAAAGGGCGCGGACGCGGCGGCGGCGCAAGCCAGAATCACAATTCCAGAAAATATCGAACATGATCTTGTTCATCCTTTTACAACGTAGGGATGTGTCTTTGTCTGCACTTCTCTCTAGGTGAGATGACGCAAGGCAAAGAACAACGTTCAAATGCAGCCTTATTCCGTCCGGTACATTCTCATGAGTTGGTCGATCTATTCGCAAGCACTCTTGGAGGTCTTCCTCATTGATTTCCCTCCGACTTGATCATCGTGATCTTCGCCTCCAACTGCTCGACCTTTCTCTCCAGATTCTTCATTCCGGCGCGGAACTCTTCGAGATTGTTGCCCAGGGAGTCCTCTCGATTCACGCCCCTCAGAACCGTATGCACGGCGTCGCGGGTAAGATCCGACACGCTACGCGCACCGGTCAAAGAGCACAGATGTCTGAGCGCCGCGTACTCCTCTTCGGAGAGGCGGACACTGATCATGCGGGAACGTGGCTTCAGGACTGTCATGCCGGATTTATCTTCGGAACAGTAAGAGGAGATACATCCCAACCATTCATGGCAACTTGAGCGGAGACGGACAGGGATAAGGCGACAGCGGGTCGACCTTCAATGGCTTGAGATTGTGCTTCAAGTTCAGGGCAGGCTTCGCCCCTCTCGGTCCCAGCCTCGCGCTGGTCTCAATTCGGGACAGATTCCCCTGCTCGATCAATGGATTTTCACACCATCTGCGCCTGCGGTTCTAGTCCGCGGAGCGCCGTTCACAGAGGCTTAGCTTGTCTCAAAACTAGCACGTAAACATCCAAGATGCAACCGATGCGAAAGACAAATGCTTGACAGAATCACCTCCAGCATCCCTCTCATATTCTATTTATTGTCAATATCTTATAACGAACGCGTGATCGACTTCCATGCTGCACGTAATACAAAATTGACAATTTTGCAATGTTCTTTTTTTCTTTGATCCCCTCCTGCCCGTCGAAAGCATCCTCTGCCCGCTCCTGCCAGCGCGGCCGGCCACTTGATCTTCAACGAAGAAAGTGAGGAAGCCACCTGGCATCCACCGGGAATTCCTTATTGACCTGACGGGCAGGTGAAGAACTCCGGTGCACTTTTCGATAACTGCCGAGTTCAAGCAGAGGCCTCCTGACCGCAGAAATATTGCATCCACTTCAGTCTTCACGTTGCCTGGAATGCGATCTCCGGCGACGGAGAGAAGATCATCCGAGTTCCAGCAGCGGAATTTTCACCGAGCGCAAAAACTCTCGGACATTTGGATAGCGATGGCCGATCACCAGCAACTCGCATTCGACCAGCTCGTCAATGGACCCCACCAGCAAACGTGATAGATGAGGGATGACTTTGTCGATGTACTCCTTGTTTGAGCCAGTCAATTGCGCAAGTGAAACGTTTGGGTCAAATATCTTGAGGTCATACCCCTTACCGAGGAGCCGCTCGGCCAGCTCGACAAATGGACTTTCTCTCAAGTCGTCTGTGTTGGCCTTGAAACCGAGACCAATTAAACCGATGCGCCGAAATTTGCTGCTGCACACTCTTTGCACGGCCCGTTGAACTACTTTTTCATTGCTTGGCAGTAGCGAGTTGATCAGCGGTATTTCCAAATCGTATTGCTTCGCCGCATACGAGAGTGCACGCACGTCCTTCGGCAGGCAGGAACCTCCGAAAGCAAAACCAGGCATGAGATAGCGCGTGGAGATGTTGAGTTTCGTGTCCTTGCAGAACACTGACATGACTTTTTGTCCGTCAATTCCTGCCTGCTGGCATAGGGCGCCAATCTCATTGGCAAATGTTATCTTCAACGCATGATAAGCATTGCTTGCATATTTGACCAGTAACGATTCTTGGGGAGAGAGAACAAATACGGGCGCTGCAATGAACTTATAGAGCAACCGCAATGTTCCCTCAATTTGCTCATCTTCAACGCCCAGCAAAGTGAACGGTGGATGTTCAAAGTCCTCGATCGCCGTTCCTTCGCGCAGAAACTCCGGATTGACACAGAACTTGACTCGTCCCGGAGCCGTCGCATTGAAAATCTCATTGCACTGTTCAAAGACAGAGGGCAGAATACTGCTCCGCATAATCACGATCTGAGAGTGATCGCATTCCATCAGCACCTGGGCAATCTGCTTACAGGCGCGAAGCAGGTGCGTGGCGTCAATGTCACCATTGGAGCGGCTGGGTGTAGCGACAGCAACAAAGGACACTTCGCTATGGATCAGGGCCTCGCGAAGATCTGAAGTTGCGCGCAGGCGGCCCGATGCTCTTGCCTGCGCAATCTTTTCACCAAGGTTGTTTTCGACGATGGGCGTCCGGCCTTCATTGACGATGCGTACCTTTTCTGGATTGATGTCGACACCCCAGACCGTGTGCCCGGCAGCCGCAAAACATGCCGCTGAAACCGTTCCGACATAGCCCAATCCAACAATGGTGATTTCCATTCCGTTCACTCCTTGCAAGACCTGAAAGAGGTTTAACCAGGGTCTTGAGCGATCAAACTACCAGCTTGTCTAAGTGCTCTTCCAAAGAACGAAAATTGTGCTCCCAGGACCACCGGGATTGCACGTATGCCATGCCCTCCGCGGCCATAGCCTTTGCTTCGGTCTGGTTACTCAGCAATTCCAGCACATGGGCGGCAAACTCCTCGGAGGTGCGGCCAATTCTAACTGCCTTGTGCTCCGGAGCGTGAATCCCCTCGTTCGCCTCGGCACTGATAACCATAGGCAGTCCCGCAGCGAGACCTTCAAGCAGTTTATTCTGCAAACCTGCGGCCATGCGGATCGGATTTACGCCCACGGATGCTTTCCAAAGGTACGGCCGCACATCTTCCACGAATCCGGTAACGGAGATTCGTGGGTCCTCCGCCAGCTTTAGCACGGACTGCGGCGGTCTCTTGCCGACTATGGTGAATCGTACCTCTGGCCGTTTAGCCCAAATCAGCGGCAGAATACTGCGGCAGAAATGCAGGACCGCATCGAAATTCGTGTCCATATACATGGCGCCGCAGAATACAAGGCTGTTTTTGTCCCTGACCGCATCGGGAGGTGGAGCAAACGAATCCACATCGGTGCCGTGAGGGTTGTAGAAAAAATTGTGCAGCCGATGGTCGGGATCGATTGCATTTCTATCCTTCTCCGAGATCAGCAGGCACGAAGTGAACTTCTGTGCAAGATCAGCTTCGTATCCGATCAGCCGGCGGTATTCCATCCCATAGATGGCGCGCATTACTAAATTGTGAGTTAGTTCATATCTGCGCCCAAAATGCAAGATCTGTGCCGGCTGGATTGCAATCACTCGCGGAATGGAATTCAGGTCCGCAAGAAACTGACCGGAACGCAAGTGGTATCCGTACGCTATTTCGATCCGCTCTTCGGCAATAACCTGCTTCACCTTCTCGGCAAGCACCTTTGACCGGAAATACCACATCTGGAGCGGCTCGGAAGAGAACAATCCTCGTGCCGCGCTGAGCGCCCCTCGCCATTTGGGCCACGCAACAACCTCAATGCGACGGCAATACCGGGTAAGTTGATCCCTGGCTTCCTTCGGTATTGGGGCTGGTGCAAGGCCAACGAGCGAGACTTCGTGATCGCGGGAAAAATATTTAACAAGATTGAAGACCGTATTACTTGTGGCATCGCCCGAATAAGCGGGAAAACGATAAGTAACGAATAACAGACGCATCTGAAGTCTTTCCCTTCCCAGAATACAAAGTAGCTTTTCTATCTAAGAGACGGCCTTTGGAAAGCGGCACAAACTCTGCACGGATGTGGCCTTCCGCTCATCGAACTTCTCGAACACGTCACCCTGCGGCGAAAACACCGAGACGTCGACATGAATCGGCCTCCCAAGATCATTGACCTCTATATTCCAGGAACTAATCTCTCGATCTGCCGGAGCAAACAAATATCCTAACCTGGCCGGCAACGGCGTATCCGACGAAAAGCTCAAAACAGAATTTGGCATCCGCTTGCCAAATTCCGGGGCATACCAACCCTGAATTGGATTCTCTTGTCCGCGGATGCAACTCATCGCGCTTGCAGGATTCGACCGATGTCGATAAGGGTAGACACGCATTTTGACAGACTCGAGGAAAACATCAGTATATGCCTCTCCAATCCGGCAGTCGGCGTTCGGAGCAAGATGAACAAGACTTTCGATTGCGTGGCGTCCCTCTCCGATCACGTCGTCCAACACCAACCAGAGTCCTCCTGCGAGCGCCGCAATGAAACGACGGTGTAACGTCGCCTTTCTCTGCCCTACAAAGCCGCTGTGAACCCCGACGAAGAGCGAGGATGAATTCTGTTGCAGCCGCGCGCATTCCAACAAGCGGGTACGCCGCCCTACGCGAAAAGCAGCCCAAATTTCGGACTGCTCTGCCCCATCCACCAGCACAGTATTGTGCGCGCGCGTACTCCGCCAAAAGTCCCGCCACGGGCCAGGTTCGTACTCTTCAACTCCCGAGTCGACGATGAGCCGTTTACCGGCGATAGAAAGCTCATAGCTGAACAGGCTGCAGTGTCCATGTGCCGGGAGATGGTCTGGCCCCATCGGCTTTGCGTCCACGATCAACTTATCGCCCGGCCCTGCTCCAGAAAGCGCAACGTAGCCTGCGTCGGGCCAGGCGTTTCGGCTTGGAGGCAAAGACGGCGCCGTCGTTTCACCCCTGAGGATCTGCGGCGCAAACAATGCACAGTACGCCCCGGGGTCAGCGCCAGCCCATCTTCCGGGCACACTGAGAATCCGCTCAGCCGCCGCAAGGATATCTCCTGTTTTGTGCACGACTCCAAATGCCGAATCGGCAAAGAGCGGTATTTCACCATCGGGATGCGTAATGCCAGATAGAAAGTCCGCCATGCAGATCAAGCGGTCGCGCACCCAGGCCGGCACTTCCCAATGATTCAGTTGTTCGACGAGGATAACTTCAAGATAGTCCTGCAACATGCCCGCGTGATACATGGGACTGCGCTCATGATGGCCGCCGTCCTCGAGGATTTGATCCTGCAACCCGCGCCAAAGTAGCCGTTGCCCGGTCTCGAACCAGCGGGTGCCGGCTTTCCCTCCGAAATAGATTCCAGCAAATACCAGAGCTTTGGCGTTGGCAAGCAGGTGATTGCCCAGCAGGTCGAACTCGAGGTGATCTTCAAGAAATCGCGTTTGCTGATACAGGCTGGCCAACCACGCCGTTTCAGACTCACTGTCCTGAAAAACGGCCTTGGGCGAGGCCAAGCTGACGCTCTGCACCCAGTTGACGATCCTGCGCGAGATGGGATACGCGTGCCATCCGACGCCTTCACCAACGGGATTGGCGTCGATCCACTCGTGAAATAAGTTCCCCAGCAATTCTGCGGCTCGATCGTCCTTCTCCCATTTCGCCAGCACGGCCAGATCGAGAGCGTAATCGAAATAGTGCAGGTTATAGCGCCATAGACGCGTTGTGCCGGCAGGATCCCAAATAACTGGAGATCCCAGGGAAAACTCTTTGTTCAGCAGTCTGAAGGTCCCCTGGCCAAGGCGCTCGGCATTCTCGCGCAATGGCGTCAGATCGCGGCCGAAATCCAATTCACCTGCACTGAAGAACGTCGCGCTCTCGTCTCTTGAAATGCCCGCGGGAACGGCATATCTCAGCCGCGTCAGCCATGGAGCACTCCGTGTGAGAAGCCTGTCCATGCCCATGCGAAGCCGGCCGGCAATTTGCGATGGTTTGTAGTATCGGGCCGTGCGTAGATAGAGGCCGAGCACGCTGCGCAATTCTCCGGAGTTCGAGCTACGAATCTTCAGTGAGAGGAAATGGGACGAATCAACTTGCTCGCGCCGTTATGGTTTCTGTCGCATTTGCCAGCCAACGAACATCTGATGGCACACGCGGCGAGAGGCTCGCACAATCTACTTGACAATCAATTCCTGATCGTTGAGTTCTACTGGATGTCCAAGTCTAAGCGCATTCAGCACCAGCAACGTGGCCAGGCTCGAATCGATCACAGACTGTTCGTCTACAGGCGGGACGCCGCTGACGACACCATCCACGAATGCCTTGATCTGGGCGTTGTGCCCCTTATCCTGCGACATGGAAATCTTCTTGAGCACTTTCTTGCCGTTTGCCACGATCGCGATTTCGCGGAAATTCTCAATTCGGCAAACCGCCGCACTCTTGTAGCACTCGATCAGTTCCTTGCTGAAGCTGGTATCGCCGAGAGTCGTGTAAACGATGCTGGCAAGGCTGCCGTCGGCGAAATGCAATGTCGCGCTCACATCTTCACACAGCCCGCGAACGGCGTCCGCCGCCTCTGCTGAAACCGATACGAGCGGACTGTCCGCGAGATACATCGCCAGGTCTACAAAGTGACAGAGCTCTCCAAGGATGCGGCCCTGGCCCTCTTCGGCGTCGCGCTGCCAGCTTTCCGGCGGCAGTTGTCCCGCGTTGATCCGAATAAAGATCATGCTTCGCCCGGTGCGCAACTTCAAAAACTTACGCGCTTCTTGAACGTAAGGGGCAAAGCGCCGGTTAAAGCCAACCATGAAGAAGGCGGAGGAACGATTCCGCGCCTCGATCACCTTTTGCAACTCTTCCAGGTTTAGCGCCAGCGGCTTCTCTACAAAGACGTGCTTGCCCGCGGCCAGCGCGCTGGCCACCATTGCAGCGTGGGTCGAATGTGGCGTGGTCACCACCACCGCGGATATCTCGGAGTTCTCCAGAATGTCCTTGCTGTCGGTGGAAGCCTGGGAGAATCCAAGCTTCGCGCCTGTTCCGGAAGATGAAACGCCCCGAGCCGTGACCAGGGTGTGCAATTGCACGCGCGGGTCGGCCTTGAGCACAGGCAGAATCATTGTCTTGCCGAAGTTCCCTGCCCCAATGGCGCCTAACACGCATCGCGCATTCGCCGCCGGCTTCGTGTTGCTCAGCGTCATGCGAGGGCGGTCATCCGCAACTTCTCCGGCGCCGCCATATTCCAGCACAACACCAAGGTGCGGCTCGGTCCCATTCATCACCAACTCGTAGGCTTCCTCGGCCCGGTCAAATGGAAAACGGTGGGAGATAAGAGACGTGACGTCGAGGTGCGCGGATTGCGATGGAGACATCAGCCGTGCCGAGTCGCGTAAATTATCGGTCTCAGTCCATCGCACATAGCCGGCTGGATACTTCATGTGCCTATTTTCGAAATCGCGGTCGTACCGGCCCGGCCCATAGGAGCGAGAAACGATGATGTTGAGTTCCTTCTGCATGAACAGGCGATACGGAAACTCCGTTCCTGTGATGCCAACCTGGCAAACAGTCGCCCGGTCGCGCGCAATTTCAGCCGCTGTCAGAAAGGGCTCGCTCGATTGCGTAGCCGCCGCAATCATCACGCTGTCGCATCCCTTCCCATGCGTTACATCGAGCACCGCTTCGGCAGGATTGCCGCTTCCCAAAAGCACAACCGTTTCCGCGCCGTTGGTTTTCGCTAATTCCAGCCTCTTCGCGTTGTAGTCAAGCACAATCACGCGCGCGCCGGCGAGCCTGGCAAACTGCGACACGAGTTGGCCGACGAGGCCTGCCCCCAATACGGCGACAAAATCGCCCAACTGCGGACCAACAAGCCGCACCGAGTGCATTGCAATTGAACAGAGCGTGCAGAAGCTCGCTTGTTCCGCCGATACGTCGGCCGGCACCGGAACAACAAGGTTCTCCGGCACAACATTGAACTCCGCATGGTTGGCGATGCTTGTACCCGCCATGGCGACTAACTGCCCAACCTTGAACCTTCCCTCCAGACCGGCCCCGACCTCCATCACCGTTCCAGCCGCGGAATAGCCGAGCGGCAATGGCTCATCCAGCCTCGCCATCACGGATTTAAGCGTCGCCATCGCTCCGTCGCGGCTCACTTTGTCCAATACTTTACGAACCAGATCCGGGCGCGTGCGCGCCTTGGAGAGAAGGGTCGACTGCGCGAAACCCACCATCTGGCGCTCCGTTCCGGCTGAGATCAACGAGGCCATGGTTCGAACCAGAACCGTGTTCCGCTGAACCTCAGGCGCAGGAACGGATTTGAGCCTGAGCTTGCCGCCACGGGCATTTTGAATGACTTGTTTCATCGGCAATCTCTATCCATATTAATCATTGTGCGCGGGAAAAGATCGTAAACGGCGCCTATGTTTTCCATCGTTACCCAAATTTCAGCGAATCGGTAAGAGTTGTCCGCCACTCTGAGTTTCCGAACCCAGTTCATTGCTTGACCGCAACGATCAGACCCAGGGCTCCGATAAATTGCGAGGCTGAAAAAAAGCGCAGAGGGGCAATTCGATCGAGAAAAGAATCGAAATAGACTGCATTGCGAATCGGTTTAAAGCCACCTTGCTCCAGAAGTTGGCTGAACTCTTGCCATGACCATGTATGCACCTGAGCCCCCAGATGGAGATTCCTGCGCTGAAATAGTGCACGCGAGAGACTGCGCGAATTGGCAAAGCTGATGACAAGCACGCCGGAGGGCCGTAGCGCTGCGGAGAATCGGCGCAAAAGCTCGACGGGTTGCTGCTCGTACTCGATGACACTGGAACACACTACGGCATCGAATACTTCGCTTTGAGCTTCGAGCGGGCGCGCTTCGCAAAGTTGGAACTCCACTTCAAGGGCGTCGAGACGCTGCTGCCTGGCAGATAAGATCATCGCCGGCGAAGGGTCAAGCCCTAGCACGCGAAAGCCTCGACCGCCGAGCAATGCGGCGATCCGCCCTGGGCCGCAACCATAGTCGAGAATATAGCCATGGGAAGGAACGGACGAAATTGCGGCGGCCAGGAACAGATCGCCGCGCCGATAGCGGCCTGCATCGATCTGCTTGTCCACCTTGGCCGTAAAATCAGCGGCCGTTTGATCGAACAGGGTGGGGCCTCCGCTCACGGCATCGTTTTCCAAGTCTGTCTACCTCCCTATTAAGAAAGCGCATCTGATCCACGGCGCCTGGGCCTACTTCGTGCCGGACTCCTGCGCGCCAATTCTCCAAGTTATTCTTCTCGCCTGAACACTACGTGCTGCATGGCGTCGGCCACTCCCACCAGAGAGAACTTCATGCCAGTCTCGTTCATGAATTCGTTAAAGGCTCGAAATTCATGATCCATATGATTGAATTCATCGAAGTAGATGTAAGTCCCAGGGACGATTTGATCGTTCAACGATTTCAGGACGTAGATTGTTGATGAATACAGGTCGGCATCCAGATTCAGGACAAGCACTTCATGGTTCGGGCATTCATACTTTGGCAGGGTCTCGTCGAACCATCCTTTGAAAAACTTCACTCGTTTGTCGTCGATTTGTGGAATTATGCCCTCGGTAGAAAAATACCCTTTGGGAAAATCCGGATTCCAATCCTCGGGCAGTCCTTCAAAACTGTCGAAGCCATGCAAGTTGCTCTTTGGGTTGAGAAGAATCCTGGACCAGTGCCGCGTTGCATCGCCTTTGAATACGCCAAACTCCAGATATAAGACTGCGCGATTGGCGATTGCATTCCCAACCAGATCGAACAGTTGTTCCCGCTTCGGAAATCGTCGACCTGACCGATATCCTTTCTTTTGCATCCATCTGCCTAATTCCAGATATTTCAGCGTCTGGGCAAAAGCAGTAATCGCGCGAGCCGGGGCGCATCGGCCGACCCAAATCAGAAAGTATTTGACCCAGGATTGAACTCGCTTCGGCATCGCCATTCTTTCAGCCCTTCTCTTGGTTCCATTCAGGAAAATAAAGTCTACGTCTCACAAAGGAAAGTACAGCGCAAGCCATCGCCGCAAAGACAGCAATTCAAGAAAAGACGGTATACATCATTTGGACATCAATATGGATTAGAAAGTTTCCCCTGAAGGAAGCGTCGCAAATGCCCCGAAGAGAAAAAGTGCTGAATGCTAGTTTGAGTGCTCCCCTTCCGTCAGGGCAATGGGCGCTGAGTGCGCCGGCATGCGTGGAACAATCAGATTCAACCAGAATCTGCTGTATGCGCGGTGCGCTTCCTGGCTGCTCGAATAGACGGGTTTCTTGCCATCGATCAGTTTATAAATCCCCGGATGTGTCAACACCGTCATGATCAGCGCAGAAGTAAGTATTGTGGGATCCAAATCACGAATCCTGCCGATTTTGATGTTCATTTCCAAATATCCATTGATGGCCGAGAACACCGGCGAAAGGTTTTCCAGACAGAATTCGCCCGCTTTTGCGTGCAGCTCAATGAATGCGACCCCGATCAGACGCAGCAACTCCGGCCGAAAGTTAACTGTGTCGGCGAGCATCTCAACAATCCTCGGCAACACCACTTCCGGAGGATGGCCTGCCGTTAATCCCTCCAGCACGTCGCGGCGAAACTTGAACCCTGCCGAGTATGAGTCGAGAGACGCCCAAAAGAGATCTTCCTTGTTTTCAAAATGCCGGAAAAGAGTGTTTTCGCTGACCTCGGCAAGCCGGGCTATCTCACGCGTGGTCGTGGCGTAATATCCCTGGCGCGCAAACAACTGGCCTGCCGCTTGCAGAATCTTGTCCGCTCTCGCAGAGCTTTTGGGTGCCTTTGTCATTTATACGCACTCCACCCGAATACTGCAGGGCATCGTCCACCTGCACGAAACATTGCAACTTGCCGTAAGATCGCTGCGACTCGACCCCAAGCCACACCGGAGGGTCACTAACTTACATCGTGATTGGAGTTGAATCCAGAAGGGTACATCGCGAAGCGACGGAGAACTCGAAGGCCGGGGAAAAGCGATGTTCGAATTAACTCGTAGGAGAGCCCCTGTCAGCGGCGGCTGATCCCCAGGAACGCAAACTTGGGGCTTTACAAGAAGCAGCCAGCCCGTCAAAGCCTTGTTCCAAAGCTACCCTGTAATTAAGCGATTATCGATTCCAAATCTTCAGCGTCAACCTGGACTGCGGCGTGCTGGTTAATCAACTCGAGTGTCAGCACAAACCGCAAACTGTTGCTCTTTCTCACAAGAGTTCCCTGGATGCCCTGCATCACACCGCTTCTAATACGAACCTTTTCGCCGATCACAAAGTCGCGAAACGGTTCTATCCGATCACTGCAAGAGCCGGAACGTAGGAACTCCACCTCAGAATCCGGAAGGGGGACAGCTTCTCTCCGGTTGCCGACAATCTGAAGCACACCGGGAGACTGGAGAACCTTCGCTCGCTCTCTGAAGTTAATGTGCACAAACAGGTAGGCCGGAAAAAGGGGCAGGGCGAGCTTGATTCTCTGCCGGTTCTTCCAGTTCCTGACAGTTTCATAGGTGGGAAGAAATGACTCGATCTCCCGCAGATCGAGATGCTTCAGAGCCGACTTTTCGTGTTGCGGAGCCGTGTAAACTGCGTACCAATTGCGTTGGTCCGCGCCGCCCATGATTACAGGGGGAAGCCACGTTTGAACGTTGATCGTTTGAACTGCGGCCTGCAGACTCACCTCGAACCTCTCGCTTCACTCATGCGTCGCGGCAACAATAGAGAGCGGCGTCCGGGGCGCTCACTTAGGTTGAAGCACAAAATGCTTGCCCCCTTTGCGGTGTTTCAAGGCGCGCATGGCTCCGCCATCGTGACTTAGCAAGTGAATTCCTGCTCAGCCCTTCATTCAATTATTATCGGCCGGCCACACTCGTCCGGCACAGACTCAACGGATCTCAACGCTAAACCTGGCAGCGCTTTGATAATCCTGGGGTTAAGTTTTGAAGCACACATCTGTTAAGGGGCGACCTGTTCTGGATTTGCAAGTCTCGATTTGCTATTGGCATGATCGTAAGTCAATACCGCCGTTTGTGCAACCTTCGATCTGTGGATTCAGCGCCCGTAGTTGCCAATGGGCCACTGTCTACAACCCGAGAGCGACTCACGTTCCCAATGATGAAAACGGCGCAAGCTATTGACAATAAATAACCTATGTCATGCATTTAAATGGAGTCCCAATCCGGGAACGGGAAGCCAAAAAGGCAAACAAGGGGGTTGCATCCTTGGCCAAACGCAAAATAAGCCACCCACCTGCGATTACGTGAGCACTTGCTGTCAATTCAATCTTCTGCACAGTTAATAGACGAGTGCGGCGACCAAAGAACCCAGGCAAAGCGCTTTCTCAGGCCGGCTTCCCTAGCCCGCCCAGCGGCAGTGAGACAAGTTCAATCTCATTCTTCGTGTCAATGAAAACCAGTTGAGCACAGGCGAGATATCGAACACTCCGAAGTAATACTAAAGAGTAATCTTGCGGGCAACAAAAGACGCATATATGCTTACTTATTTTTGAGATTACATTAGTAACGGGAGTTGATTGTACGGTTTGGTGACAATTTCTACGTCAAAGATTATGAATGCGTAATTCGCAAGACGGAACCGACCCTTTGAGCCCACACATTAGCCAGCACCTAACTATGGAGAACAACCTGTACCAGTTTGCTCTTGTGAGTCTTGCGCAAGAGGCCCTTTAGATCCCTCGAAAGGCACCCTAAATACAAGCGAATGTGGAGATTGATTGTGAAAGGGAAGAAAGCCCGCCTGTTGTCTATATTCGCGGCCTTGGTTACTGTCTCTTGCTTTGGTGGGACGCTCGGTTGGGCTGCGCCTAGCGCGACAACGACCAGCCTGGCTGTATCGTCCAGCGGGAGTGCTGTGACGACGATTAAGTCCGGCAGCGTGACCGTGCTGACGGCGACAGTGGCTGCCGGGACCTCCGCAGTGACAACTGGACAGGTGAAGTTCTGCGATGCTTCCGCGGCTCACTGCACGGACATTCACCTTCTTGGCATTGGGCAGCTGACGAGCGCCGGCATTGCCACGCTGCAGTTCATTCCCGGTATCGGAAGCCACAGCTATAAGGCTATCTTTGCCGGAACCGCAGCCAACGCTACGAGCGTTTCCAACACTGCCACTCTCACTGTCACTGCCACGGCGCTAATTCCGACGACGACGTCGATAGCGCAGATCCAGAGCACAGGAAACTACACGCTGACAGCCACAGTGGCGGGCAACGGTGCGTCGGCTTCGCCCACTGGAACGGTTTCTTTCCTTGACACCAGCAATGGGAATGCTGTCTTGGGAACGGCGGCATTGGGCGCATCCGCAACCTCACTGAACTTCCTGAACCCTTCGAACCCGCCGACAGGCGCCAATCCTCTATCCATTGCAACGGGCGACTTCAATAATGACGGAATCCCAGACTTGGCCATAGCAAACTCCGGCAGCGGCACGGTCACGATACTTTTAGGCACGGGGAATGGAACGTTCACGCAAGCGGCTAACAGCCCGATCGTAGTGGGCGACTTTCCATGGTCCTTGGCAGTCAGTGACTTCAACGGAGACGGTAACGCAGACCTGGCCGTTGTCAATTATGGGGACAACTCCGTGACGATCCTCCTGGGCAACGGGGATGGAACGTTTACGCCGATGAGTCCGGTGGCATTGGGCAGTTCTCCCACTTTTCTGGCGGTGGGCGACTTCAACATGGACGGCGTGCCAGACATGGCGGTGGTAAATTCGGGCGGCGGCACGGTAACGATCCTTCTTGGCAACGGGAATGGAACGTTTACCCAAGCGGCTAATAGTCCCGTGCCGGTGTCCTATTCCTATTCCCTCGCGGTAGGAGACCTCAATGGAGATGGCATTCCGGACTTGGCCGTTGTGAGTGCCGTGGGCTACGTGGCGATCCTGCTGGGCAATGGCGATGGAACATTTTCCGCCCCGAGCAAAGTGTGGGTGGGAAACTCTCCCACTTACGCAGCGGTCGCAGACTTCAATGGAGACGGCATTGCGGACCTGGCCGAAGTCAATTACGCGGATGATACTTTGGAGGTCCTGCTTGGCAACGGCGATGGGACATTTGCAGCCCCTGTGAGCACGCTGGCAGTGGGTGTTAGCCCAATTTTCGTTGTTGTAGGGGACTTCAACGGGGACTCCATCCCGGATTTGGCGGTCGCAAACTCCGGCAGCAACACGGTCACCATCCTTCTGGGAAAAGGAGATGGAACGTTTACGCAAACCGCGAATAGCACGGTCGCGACTGGCGACGAACCGATTTTCTTAGCGGCAGGGGATTTAAACGGGGACGGCATCTCCGATCTCGCCACGGCGAACCTGGCTGACAGCACAGTAACGGCACTCTTGTCGCAACTGACTCGGACTGCGCAGGCTACGACAGGCATTTCGCCCCTTGGCATTGCCAACCACCTTGTCACGGCAAACTATCCAGGGGATACCAATTATGCCCCCAGCAATTCCGGCACTCTCGCACTGGCCGCACAGCCGGTTGCGCCAACCGTGCTTGTCACGCCATCATCCTCAAACATCACAACGGCACAGGGACTGACGGTGACGGTGGTGGTGAGCGGCGGAAGCGGCGCGCCGATACCAACCGGCACAGTGACCGTAACGGATGGCGGCTACAGTTCCACGGCAGCCACGCTCAGCGCGGGAACGGCGACTATCAGTATCCCCGCTGGGTCGTTGGCGCCCGGCGCCGACACACTTACGGCCAGCTACCTACCCAACTCTTCAAGTTCCGCAACCTACGACAGCAGTATCGGATCGGCCTCTATTACTGTCACAACTCCGGCGCCGACAACGCCTATCGTTTCGGTGACTCCGTCCTCGTCGAGTATCTCGATAACCCAGGGATTGACGGTGACGGTGGCGGTGGGCGGCGGAAGCGGCAGCGCCACGCCGACTGGATTTGTGACACTGATGAGCAGCAATCCTAATCCAGGGAGTGCTCCTCGGATTTACGACACGTTTCAATACGCCAATGGCACCCTTATCGATGGAAAGACTGCACAGTCGGGGAACTCCGTGTGGACAATTGGAAGTGATGGCATCGGTGAAATAGAAGACACACACCTTATCAATAACGCGCCTTCCGGTGAAGCCGGAGTCATGTATGCCTCGCTTGCGAATACATCCGTAGTTGGAGGGACGCCATCGCCAATCACCACCCTCGGCGGCACAATTCGTATGTGTCCGTCAGCATCCGGAACCTATGACCCCACCTATACCTCTGTTGGACTTATTGCCTCGCAACTCACCAATTTTGCAAACTTACTGGAGATAGGGTTTGGGCCTACAAGTTGGTGGGTCGATAAGGTGGTCAGCGGAAAAGGTACCTTCCTCCTGTCCGGCACTGAGAATCTCCCGGTAGATTGCACAACTAACTACACCGTCGAGATGATCATCAATCAGGCCGCAGGGACGCTTCAGGTAATCCCGCCGAATGGCGTACCTTCCGCTGTCATCACCGACCCTGACATCACGACAATTAATGCGCAGTATGGAACCTGGGAGCCGGAGAACAACACCCCTTACAAATATATAGGGGAGTGGGGATCGGTTTGGATGGGCGGAGGTTACATTTCGCCGGTAGCCACGCTCAGCGCGGGAACGGCGACCATCAGTATCCCCGCCGGATCGCTGGCGCTCGGCTCCGGTACCCTGACTGCTACCTACACCCCGGACGCCTCTAGTGCAGCGACTTACAACGGTTCGGCAGGCACCTCTTCCAACGTGACCGTGGCCTTGGTGACGCCTTCAGTAACGGTGACCCCGTCCTCATACGGCATTTCTATTACCCAGGGGCTGACGGTAACCGTGGTGGTCAGCGGCGGAAGCGGCACACCCACACCAACGGGCGCCGCGAAGATCACGGGGGGTGGGTATACTTCAGCGGTGACCTTGCTGAGCGCGGGCACGGCGACGATCAGCATTCCAGCCGACTCGCTGGCGCCCGGCTCGGACACCCTGACAGCAAGTTACACTCCGGACGCTTCCAGTGCACCCACTTACAACGGATCCACGGGCATCTCTGCCGTCACTGTGGGCAACGCGACGCCCACAGTGACAGTGACTCCATCTTCATCCAGCATCACTTCCGTTCAGGGATTGACGGTAACGATCGCGGTCAGCGGTGGAAGCGGCGCACCAAATCCAACTGGCACGGCGACAGTCACAGGCGGCGGCTACACCTCTGCAGTGGTCACACTGAGTACGGGCTCGGCAACCATCAGCGTCCCAGCCGGCTCATTGGCGCTCGGCTCCGATATTCTGACGGCAAGTTACACTCCGGACGCGTCCAGTGCGCCTATCTACCACGGCAACACGGGCACATCTTCCGCCATCACCGTGGCCAAGGCTACGCCCACAGTGACGGTGACTCCGTCCTTCTCCAGCATCACAACCACTCAAGGGCTGACCGTAACAGTCGGGGTGAGCGGTCCAAGCGGCGCACCCACGCCAACCGGGACCCTGACGGTCGCCGGGGGCGGTTATACATCGGCAGCGTTCACGCTGAGCGCGGGCACGGCGACAATCAGCATCCCACCTGGGTCGCTGGCTGCCGGCTCTGACACTTTGACGGCAAGTTACACTCCGGGGCCTTCCAGCTCCCTGACTTACAACCGCTCCGCTGGCGCCTCCGCCGTCACCGTGGCCAAGGCAACACCCACAGTTACGGTAACTCCATCCTCCTCGATGATCACCACCACTGATGGGCTGATCGTGACAGTCCGGGTCAGCGGTGGAAGCGGCACGCCTGCAGCAACCGGCACGGTAACGATCGCGGGCGGCGGCTACACTTCAGCGGCGGCCGTGCTGAGCGATGGCGCAGCGACGATCGGAGTCCCTGCCGGGTCCCTGGCAATCGGCTCGGAGTCCTTGACAGCCAACTACATACCAGACTCTCTAAGTCTCCCGACCTACTACAGCGCTATCGGCGACTCTGTCAGCCTGACCGTGGCCAAGGCTACGCCTTCAGTGACGGTGACCCCGTCTTCATCCAGCATCACTCCCGCTCAGGGGCTGACGGTGACCGCGGTGGTCAGCGGCGGAAGCGGCACGCCTCCGCCAACAGGCTTCGTAACGATCGCAGGCGGCGGCTATACTTCAGCGGCGACCTTGCTGAGCGCGGGCTCGGCGACCATCGGCATCCCGGCCGGATCTCTGACGAACGGGGCCGACACCCTGACGGCCGCCTATGCGGGAGATCCAACGTACGGCAGTTCGGTTGGAAGCACAATCGTTACCGTTGCGCAGGTAGCGATCACACTAGGGAAGGTTTCACAAGTTGCTCCCGGATCAAGCGTTACCGTGACCGCCTCGATTCAGGCAGACAACGCATATTCGGGAACCGTGGATCTGAACTGTGCCTTGACGGCTTTCCCGGCCAACGCACAGAGTTTGCCAACCTGCAGCTTGAGCCCATCAAGTGTCACCATCGCATCTGGTCAAAGCGGAAGCACTGTCGTGACAGTGCTTACCACCGCTGCGGCAATCACAGCCGGCTCTCAGGCAACGCCGCGGAACCTGGGGGCGCTCAGCGGGGGAGGAGTGTTTCTTGCCGGAGTGCTGCTGTTCGGCATTTCGCCACGTCGCCGTCGTTGGATGTCGATGCTAATTCTACTTTGGGTGGTTGCCGCTGGTGGGACAATAGGTTGCGGTAACGGCGGGGGCACCGGCCTCAAGCAAGTTGGGACTAATACACCTGCAACGACCCAAGGCAGCTATACCTTCATGGTAACTGGGACTGACTCAATCAACCCGGCGATCGCTACTTCGACAAACTTCACCGTAACTGTGCAGTGAACGGGTTTCTTTTGCCTTCAGTACAGTATGTGAGCATAGGGGCAGGCCTTGTATTTGTCTGCGCCGGTCGACTTTGCCGGTGCCTTACAATCTAGGAAAATCGGAGCCGAATTGGTGAATTCGGATGAGACGATTGAGGCTACAGTGACTCTCGAAAACCCTAAATATTCTTACGGCATCGGAGCGGCAACTGGACGCGGTGCAGCCTTCTGCATGGCATTGAGGAAGAAAGGTCTGATACGGTGGCCTGACCGATTGCTTGGTCCCCGGCCTGGCTTGAAAGAAGTCACCTTGGTCTGCTGGTGTCTGTTTGTCTCCTGCCTTGTTGTCCCTATATCGGTTGCGCTCTGGTTCCATTGGAGGACTGGTTCGCTGGGTGATTTTGTCTATTTCTATGGCATCGGCCATCTTGCCAACGAGCATTCACCTGCAAAACTGTATGACTACGGTTTGCAACTGAAGATATTCAACCAGATTGAGCCCTTGCAGGAAGGGACTTGGGGCCCAAGCCCATATCCGCCGTTTGTGGCCCTTTTCTTTAGTCCGTTCGCGCGAGTTCCCTTCAGATTGGCTTACATTCTGTGGCTTGGAATCTCGTTGGCTCTTTACTTGGTGGGAGTCATGGCCACCATCAAAGGGACTTTTCCAAAGGAACGCCTTAAAGGCTCTTTGGCGCTCTGTTTTGCTCTTGCTTATCCACCGTTTCTGATGAACACCCTGATGAATGGGCAGCTCGCATCGGTGGCAGTTTGCTGCACTGGTCTTGCAATCGCGCTGGAGAGAAGATCGAAGCCGATCGTGAGTGGGCTTGCACTCTCGGTTCTTACCTACAAGCCGACCCTCCTTATCCTCCTTCTGCCCATGCTGCTTCTCACTCGGAGACTCAAGACGCTCGTGGGATTCGTGACTGGAACAGCGATTCTGGTTCTGGTTTCCACGGCATCGATGGGGATCCAGGTCTGGCCGGTATACGCGCACTTTCTTCGTCTTTTTGGACAGGTCTCTCGAACCGAAGGTCGAACAGCCCTTCTGCGCTGGCAATTTGTGGATTTGAACTCGCTCTCATACGCTGTTCCGGGCGGGCGATCGGGACTCGGATTGACCATCCTGATCGGCGTGGCGATTATGGCGCTGTTATGGCTTGCAATACTTCTATGGAAGTCCTCCGCGGGCAGCAAGCCAGTGCAAAGCCTGGCCTGGGCGACTGTAATAACCTGGACGCTGGTTCTGAATGTCTATGTTCCGATTTACGACTCAATTCTGTTGACGGTCGCTCTGCTTCTAACGCTTGGCGCGCTTCGCGATCTTGAGTGGAACCATGCCGGCGGGTGGTTTATCTCTCTTGCGGTTTTGATCATTGCAGTTTCCTGGATTACTGAACCGATTGCAAAGAGCCATGGTATTCAGCTTCTGACGATCTTGCTTTTCGCGCTTGGATTGTGGCAGGCCGCTCAACTGCAACGGGCAATGCAGTTCCGCACCCCATTCAATGGCGTTGTGCAGTCCGCCGTCGAACGAAACAATCACCTGGAAAACCTCCCCGGCTAGCCGACGCGTTTCCTCCCTCGGCAGGTGGCGATCAGACATCGCTTGGTAGGCCGAGGACATGCGAGGGATCGCGCCTCTTGCCTGCTGGCAGCGCGCCGATAACACCCCAACACGCACATAATCTTCCTTGCGCACCTTCGGTTCGGCCCATTCGATGAGGGCGTGGTTGCGCGCAAACGCCTCCGCTCATGCCTGATACTCGTTGGTTCGCCGCGACAGCACTTCCCTGCCGATCACCGGCTCGCCCACTACGTTCTGAAAGAGATACGACACCTGCCCCCGACGGGACAGGCCGCCCAGATATCCGTTGATCACCACCCGGTCGAAACTGTCGGATACAAAGAGCAGCAGGCTGCCAAACAGCCTTGTGAATGTCTCCACCGGTCGCCCTCCCGCGGTCACGTCTTGACAACAAGATCATCGGACAGACGACCGGTAGAGGCAAATTTCAAACATGTTTGGCTAGTGTTATGCTTTGCCTGAGACTTGCTGCCCGCACTCAGGGGTCCTCTAAGGACATTTCGCTTGAGGCCGATTGGAAGAGAAACCGGCATCTCGCAAAGGCTCAACAAGGCGCATGACGATCTGACCACCCATGATGAAACGAGGATAGTAGACATGTATGAGGAAATGACTTCGCTTGAGCGGTGCATCGCGACGATCCGGCTTCAGCCCCACGATCGTGTTCCGGTGGACCTCCACAATTTCATGATGACGTTGATCGGCAGCAATCTGCCTCCTATGAAGCTCTACACCGATGGGCAGCTTCTCGGAGAGGCGCAGGTGGCAGCGTGGAAGAGATTCGGACATGACATGCTCGTGGTTGAAAACGGTACCGGAGCACTGGCGGAGGCCTGCGGCTGCAAAGTGAGCTACCTTCCGGGCAGCGCTCCGGTAATCGAAGGCCACCTTCTTGGAGATCTCGCCGAGGTATCGAAACTGAAGATGCCTGACCCTTGGAAATCTCCGTTATGCCGCGCGGCGCTTGAAGCCACGCGGCTTGTGCTGGATCAACTCGGCGATCAAGTCTTTGTCATGGGACGCGCCGATCAGGGGCCTTTCAGCCTGGCTTGTATGATCGCCGGTCCAGAGACCTTGATGATAGAAATGGCGGCCGGGGAAGAAGATACGCATATCTTCGAACTGCTCGAGTATACGAGCGATGCTTACATACTCTACGCCAGGTTATTCAAGGAAATGGGATGCCCAGGGACTTCGGCTGGAGAGGCACAGGGCTCTCCGGATGTAATATCACCTGCCATGTACGAGAAGTACTGTCTTCCCTTTGCCAAGAAGATTGTGCGGGCCCTCCAGAGCGACGACTTTTCCCTGGCCTACCATATCTGCGGTAACACCACCCGCATCATCGATCGGATGACTCAGACAGGCGCCAGCATCCTTGAATTCGATTACAAATGCGACAAGGCCAAAGCCAAGAAAGCGACTGCGGGCAAGACCACGCTCCTGGGACCCATCGATCCGAGCGGCGTGTTGCATGAAGGTTCGATTCAGGATGTAGAGAGGGCCTGTCGGGAAGCCCTGGAAGTGCTCGCGCCGGGCGGCGGCTTCATCCTCGGCCCGGGTTGCGCTCTGCCGCGAACCACGCCGCCGGAGAACATTGACAAACTCATCGAGTGCGCAAGAGTCTACGGCCAATACTAGATTGAGAGGCTCCGCCTGCGCCCTGGACCTTTGTTCGCATGGAAACAAACGTGACTGCTGGAAGTGCGCAGAAGGCGTTCGACCAGGATCCGCTCTATCGCGAGTTTGTGCTTCGCGTTTCCCTCGCCGAAGAATCTACGGCACACGCTGTCGGCTCCGTCACCAATCTATGCCCGACAGGCTCCTAGTGTACTGAGTCATTAATTCGATAAACAAATAACAGCGGGAGACGTCTAACATGACAGGAGCGAGGTCATGAGACGAGGACGGCGATTGCCGGAGTTGAAACTGAGCGAGAAGGTGCGCTCGACGTTGCAGGGCTGGACGCGGAGAAGGAAGACCGCTCAGGCTCTGTCGATGCGTGTGCGGATCGTATTACGCGCTTCCGATGGACTGACCGCTACCGCCATTGCCGCAGAAGTGCATGCGTGTATTCAGACGGTCAGTAAATGGTGGCGCAGGTTTGATGAACAGGGTTTGGATGGACTGCTCGATGAGCCGCGCCCCGGGCAGCCACGCAAGTTGAGCGATGCGCAGATCGAAGAAGTAATCGTGCGCACGCTGGAGAGCAAGCCGCCCGCCGCTACCCATTGGTCGACCCGTACGATGGCAGCGGCCACGAGCATCAACCAGACCGCGATCAGCCGCATCTGGCGCGCATTTTCGCTCGCCCCGCATCGC
>Ga0182030_10002728_pt1 | contig 37596 bp, 36 predicted proteins | sample 812S3MmetaG_FD_121299 | JGI IMG/M metagenome (GOLD analysis project Ga0182030, IMG submission 121299) | Permafrost microbial communities from Stordalen Mire, Sweden - 812S3M metaG (Illumina Assembly) | ecosystem: Environmental > Terrestrial > Soil > Wetlands > Permafrost | place: Sweden...
TGGTAGCGGGGGTAGGATTTGAACCTACGACCTTCGGGTTATGAGCCCGACGAGCTGCCAGACTGCTCCACCCCGCACCAGGAAGGCCGGCCAATATACCAGATTTATTCGGATGTGTTGATCCGATCAGCCTAATCGATCAGTCCGTTACAAAGTGCAAACAGCGCATTGGGCAGCAACCCTAACGCCAGAACCGCCAATGCATTGAGCGTCAAGGCGAATCGGGCACCGAATTGCGTATCGACGCTCGAGCCTGGGGCAGCCGGTTCAAAATACATGTACCAAATTACCCTCAGGTAATAGAACGCACCGACCACGGAAAGCAGCACTGCGGTACTGGCGAGGCCCACCATGCCACTATTGAGCAGCGATTGAATGATCCACAGCTTGGCCCAGAAGCCGGCAAACGGCGGTATACCGGCCGTCGAAAGCATCAGAAACAGCATCATCAGCGCCAGCAGCGGATCACGCGTCGCCAGTCCCTTGTAGTCGCTTATTTCGTCAGCTTCCGAACCCACTCGCGCAGCTAACATGACTACACCAAAAGAGCCCAGGACGGTCAGTACGTAGACGAGTGTATAGATCAGTGCCGCACGGTAACCAGCCGCCTGACCGGTGGAAAACCCGAGCAGAATAAAGCCGACGTTGCCGATGGCCGAATAGGCCAGCATGCGCTTGATGCTGGTCTGCGCGATTGCGACGACATTGCCAAGCACCAGCGACAGGACCGAAATCCCGGTCAGCATCTGGGTCCACACCAGCGTGTCATGCCCCAAGCCGTGCGAGAGTAGCCGGAATGCAAAGGCAAAAGCCGCGAGCTTTGGTGCCGTCGCTACAAACAGGGTCACGCTGGTCGGTGCACCCTGGTAAACATCCGGGACCCACATATGGAACGGCACGGCACCGAACTTGAACGCCACGCCGACAATCACGAAGGCAATCCCGATGATGTAGCCAGCCCCAGCGGTCGTGGCGGTGGCCGCCAGGCGATCCAGATCGAGCGTTCCGGACATTCCATACAGCATCGACATACCGTACAGGAGCGCTCCGGAGGCGATCGCTCCGAGCACGAAGTACTTGATCGCCGATTCGGCGGCGATGCCCGAATCCCGATCAAAGGCCACCATCGCATACAGCGACAGCGACAGCAGCTCCACGCCCAGGTAGATCGTGAGCAGGCTATTGGCCGAAATCAGCACGCAGATGCCCAGCAGCGTGGTCAGCGCGAGCACGTAATACTCGCCACCGACGATTGAGCGTCGCTGCAGGTAGGCCTGAGAGTAGAACAGGCTCACGCCCACGCTCAGCATCGAGGCCAGCTTCAGAAACACACCGAGTCGATCGGCAACGTAAAGCCCGTTGAACAGCACCGTGCGCTGCTCGACCTCGCCATACCTGAAGGTCAGCCAGGCAGTCACTGCCAGCGCCACCAGCGTCGCGGTGGCGGTGAGTCCGCGCTTCCCTGCCCCGCCATAGACATCGAGCAGCAGGATCAGACAGATCGCCACCGCCAGCGCCATTTCAGGGATTGCCGGCAGGATCGAGGCAAAGCTCATTGTTGCAACAGGCATTTCAGACCACCGGGATCTTGCTGATAGCCACCTGCTCGAGCAGGTGCCGTACCGAGGCTTCCATCATCTGCACCAGCGGTGCCGGCCACAACCCGATGATCAGCACCGCCACGGCCAGTGCCGCCAGGATCAGGAACTCACGGCCATTCAGGTCCTTCATGTGCGCGACATGATCATTGGCCACTTCGCCAAAGAGCACGCGCTTGACGAGCCACAGCGTGTAGGCAGCGCCCAGAACCAGCGTGGTGCCGGCCAGCGCCGCATACCAGAAATTCGCGCGGAAACTGGCGAGGATCACGAGGAACTCGCCGACGAAACCTGAGGTGCCCGGCAGGCCCGAATTGGCCAGAGCAAACAGCACCATCAGCGCGCCAAATTTCGGCATCACGTTGATGACTCCGCCGTAGGCGCTGATCTCGCGGCTGTGGACGCGGTCGTACATGACGCCAATGCACAGAAATAGCGCCCCGGAGATCAGTCCATGGGAAACCATCTGCACGATGGCCCCATCCATGCCATTGATGGCGCCACGGTAGCTGCCGCTGACATCGTGGATCTGGAACACGATGAACGCGCCGAGCGTGACAAAGCCCATGTGCGCGATCGATGAGTATGCCACCAGCTTCTTCATGTCCTGCTGCACCAGGGCTACGAGGCCGATATAGACGATCGCGATCAGCGACATGCCGATCACCAGCCAGTCAAGTTCGCGACAGGCATCGGGTGTAATGGGCAGACTAAAGCGCAGCAAACCGTAGCCACCCATCTTCAGCATGATCGCGGCCAGGATGACCGAGCCGCCGGTAGGCGCCTCCACGTGCGCATCCGGCAGCCAGGTATGCACCGGCCACATCGGCACTTTGACGGCAAAAGCCAGCAGGAAGGCGAGGAAGATCCAGCGCTGCTCGATGAGCGTGAGCGGCAGCTGCTGGAACGCGGCCAGGCTGTAATCGCCGGCCTTCAGATACAGGTACACCAGCGCGACCAGCATCAGCACCGAACCCAGGAAGGTGTAGAGGAAGAACTTGAGGGTCGCGTACACACGCCGCGGTCCACCCCAGATGCCGATGATGATGAACATCGGGATCAGCATCGCTTCCCAGAAGAAATAGAACAGCAGCGAATCAAGCGCCGCAAACACCCCGATCATCAGTCCCTCGAGGATCAGGAAGGCGGCAAAGTACTGGGCAATGCGCTTTTCGATCACGGTCCAGCCGGCAATGATCACCGGCACCGTCATGAACGCCGTCAGCAGAATCAGCGGCAGCGAAATGCCATCGATCCCGAGCGCGTAGTCAGAATGCAGCTGGGGGATCCAGGGCACGCGCTCGAGGAACTGGAAACTGGCCGTGCTGTTATTAAAGCCCAGGTAGAGAGGCACCGTGAGTCCGAGCGTTGCGATGGAGGTCAGCAGCGCCAGCCAGCGGGCCAGGCGCGCACGCGAATCTCCCAGCGCGAGCGTCAGCAGGCCACCTGCGATAGGCAGCCATATCAGCAGCGAGAGTAGTCCAGAACCTTGCATGATCAGCCGTCCCGCCCCTGAAGTCAGATTCGAACCAGAAACCAGCCCAGCATGAATACCAGGCCGAGCACCATCCAGAACGCATAGGAATACAGATAGCCGCTCTGCAACTGGCGCATGATCCCCGACATCCAGCCCACGGTGTTGGCCGAGCCGTTCACTGCGATCCCATCGATTACGCCCTGATCGGCTCCATGCCAGAGCACCTTACCTAGACCGCGCGTGAATGCTGCCAGCACGTTCTCATTGAACCAGTCGAAGTAGTACTTGTTCACCAAAATCTTGTAGAGCCAGGAGAGCCGTTCACGCAGTGCCACGGCCAGATCCGGCCGCTTGAGCACGAAGAACCAGGCGCTGCCAACACCAAGAGCGGCCAGCCAGAACGGCGCGCTCACCAAGGCGTGCAGCGCGAACCGGCCGGCTCCGGCAAAATCATGCCCCAGTTCCCCGACCACATCGTTGCGCTCGAGCACTTTGATCGCGCCACCGAAATAATCACCAAAGAGCACCGGCTGAATGGTGAAGAACCCGATCAGCGCCGAGGGGATCGCCAGCGCCACCAGCGGTCCTTTCATATCCCAGCCGACATCGTGGAAATGTTCCTGGGCATGGTGATCGAGCCGCTCCTCGCCATGGAAGGTCATGAACACCATGCGGAAGGTATAGAGCGCGGTGAAATACACACCCGCCATGACGCAGAAGTAAGCGTAGCCTGCTCCGGCCCGGTGCGAAGCCCCGACCACTTCGATCAGCGCATCCTTGGAATAAAAGCCGGAGAACAGCGGCGTGCCGATCAGCGCCAGCGCACCGATCAGCGTGGTCCAGTAGGTCACGGGCATGCGCTTGCGAAGTCCGCCCATCTTGCGCATGTCCTGTTCATGATGCATCGCGATGATCACCGCACCGGCAGCAAGGAACAGCAGCGCCTTGAAGAAGGCGTGGGTCATCAGGTGGAAGATCGCCACGCTGTAGGCCGAAACCCCGAGGGCCACGGTCATGTAGCCCAGCTGCGAGAGGGTTGAATAGGCGATCACGCGCTTGATGTCATTATTGATGACGCCCAGGAACCCCATGAAGAGCGCCGTCGTGGCACCAATCACCAGCACGAATGACAGGGCTGTGTCTGAGTACTCGAACAGCGGTGACATGCGGGCCACCATGAAGATACCGGCAGTGACCATCGTCGCGGCATGGATCAGGGCCGAGATCGGCGTGGGGCCCTCCATCGAATCCGGCAGCCACACGTGCAGCGGCACCTGCGCCGACTTGCCCATCGCGCCCACGAACAGGCAGATGCAGATCAGCGTCAGCAGCGGCACAGCATGAGTGCTCGAAAGCTGCAGCGTCTTGCCCACCAGCATTGGCGCGGCGTCAAAGGCATGCTGATAATCGAGCGAGCCGGTGCAGTAGAGAATGCCGGCGATGCCCAGCAGAAAGCCGAAATCCCCCACGCGGTTGACCAGGAAGGCCTTCATGTTGGCAAAGATCGCGCTCGGGCGCTTGTACCAGAAGCCGATCAGCAAGTACGAGACGACACCGACCGCTTCCCAGCCGAAGAACAGCTGCATGAAGTTGTTGGCCATCACCAGCATCAGCATCGAGAAGGTAAAGAGCGCGATGTAGGCAAAGAAGCGCTGGTAGCCATCATCATCGTGCATGTAGCCCACGGTATAGATATGCACGCACAGGGACACAAAGGTCACGACCACCATCATCAAGGCCGTCAGCCGATCGATCAGGAAACCGACCTCCATGTGTACGCCATCGCTGATCAGCCAGGTATAGACCTCGTGGTTGTAGGCTGGCACCCCATCGAGCAGCTGCTTGAGCACGATACAGGAGAGCACGCAGGAGCCAGCCACACCGGCAATGGCGATCAGCGCCGAGGCGGTGCGTCCGATCAAGCGGCCGGTCAGGCCTGCGATCAGGGCGGCAGCCAGAGGCAGTAGCGGGATAGCCAGCAGAAGATTCGGATTCATTGCATCAGCCACTGAGCTTATTGAGTTCTTCGACGTTGATACTGCGCCGCTCGCGAAACAGCACCACGAGGATCGCGAGCCCAATGGCCGACTCGGCCGCCGCGACGGTGAGGATGAAGAATACGAACACCTGCCCGTCGAGCTGCCCGAGGTAGCGCGAAAACACCACAAAATTGAAGTTGGCCGAGAGCAGCAGCAGTTCGATGCACATCAGCAGCAGCAGCACGTTCTTGCGGTTCACGAATATGCCCGCCACCGACAGCGCGAAGAGAATCGAGGAGAGCGTGAGCATCTGGCCAAGGCTGATCATGGGCGCTGCTCCGGGTCCATCTTGATGATCCGCAGCCGATCCTTGGCCTGCACCGCCACCTGCGCTGAAATATCCTGCACTTTGTGCCCTTTGCGGCGCCGCATGGTCAGCGAAATCGCCGCGATTATCGCCACCAGCAGCAGCATCGCCGCAATCTGAATCGGATAGGCGTAGGTGGTGAACAGCGCCGTGCCCAGCTCCTGCGTATTGCTGTAGCCAGACGGGAGCGGTGCTGCCCCTTGCGTGACATCGATCCCGAGGCGCTTGGTGTAGATGACGCCGGCAATCTCCAGGAACACGAGTCCTGCCGTCAGGCCGCCAAGCCATGCGAAGCGGGTCCATCCCCGGCGCAGTTCCTCAAGATTGATATCCAGCATCATGACCACGAACAGGAACAGCACCATCACCGCCCCGACATAGACCAGCACCAGCACGATCGCCAGGAACTCGGCCTCGATCAGCAGCCACAGCACCGCGCTGGTGAAGAAGCACAGCACCAGCGAGAGCGCCGAATGCACCGGATTGCGCGAGAGAATCACGCCCAGGCCCGAGAGCACCAGGATGGTGGCAAAGATATAGAACAGCGGCTGAATCAGCTGCATGGCATCCCCTCGCCGGCGCGGCACGCGCGGCTCTCAGCGATAGCGCGCATCGGCAGCCTTGTCGGCATTGATCATCGCCTCGTAACGATCCCCCACCGCGAGCAGCTTGTCCTTGCTCATGATGTTCTCGCCCCGGTGCTCCATGTGATATTCGTGGATGCGCGTTTCGACGATCGCATCGACCGGGCAGGCCTCCTCGCAGAAGCCGCAATAAATGCACTTGAACAGGTCGATGTCATAGCGCGTCGTGCGGCGCGTGCCATCGAGTGCCACGTCCGAATCAATCGTAATCGCCAGCGCCGGGCACACCGCCTCGCACAGCTTGCAGGCAATGCAGCGCTCCTCTCCGTTCGGGTAGCGGCGCAGGGCATGCAGGCCACGAAAGCGCGCCGACTGTGGGGTCTTCTCTTCCGGGTAGTTGATCGTCACCTTGCGTTTGAACAGCGAAATCCCGGTAACTTTAAGACCTGCCAGCAGCTCGCCGAGCAGCAACGTCTTGAACGGATTGACCATTGCCATGTGCCTCTAGCTTCCGACCGCGTGTGCCCACGGGCCGACGTGGAAATAAACCATGACCCCTTCGACGGCTATCCACACCAGCGTCACCGGGATCAGTACTTTCCAGCCCAGACGCATGATCTGATCGTAGCGATAGCGCGGAAACGTGGCCCGCAGCCACAGAAACACGCACAGCGCGATGAACATCTTGAACACCAGCCAGTGCGTGCCATCACCGAGGAGCAAGCCCAGCACCGGCACGTGGCGCAGCGCGCTGCCGGCGCTCAAGTAACCATCCAGCGGGCTCAGCCAGCCGCCAAAGAAGAACACGGCCGTCAGTGCGGCGACCAGGATCATGTTGGCGTACTCGGCCAGGAAGAACAGCGCAAAGGCCACGCCGGAGTACTCGACATGGAAGCCGGCAACAATCTCTGATTCGCCCTCGGCAACATCGAACGGTGCGCGATTGGTTTCGGCAACACCGGAGATGAAATAGACCATCATCAGCGGAAACAGCCAGAACCAGTTCCACGCGGCCAGCCCACCGTGCTGCTGCGCCACGATCTTGCCCAGATTCAGGCTCCCCGAGGCCATCAGCACACCGACCAGCGCAAAGCCCATCGCGATCTCGTAGGCCACCATCTGGGCTGCCGAGCGCATCGCGCCGAGGAAGGCGTACTTGGAATTGCTGGCCCAGCCGGCCAGGATCACACCGTACACACCAACGCTGGTCAGTGACAGCACATACAGCAACCCGGCATCGACATTCGCAATCGCGTATTTGGGCGCGATCGGGACTACGGCCCAGGTCGCGAAGGCCGGGATCAGCACGATGGCGGGCGCGAGCCGGAACAGTATCTTGTTGGCCCGGGCCGGGATCACTACTTCCTTGAGCAGCAGTTTGATCACATCGGCGAAGGGTTGGCCCATGCCAGGGAACAAGCCGAAGAGGCGCACGCGATTGGGCCCGCGACGTACCTGGATCCAGCCGATGAACTTGCGCTCCCACAGCGTCATGTAGGCGACCGACAGGATCAGGATCACCGTGAGTGCGAGCGTAATCAGGCTCGAGTGCGCAATCGGCGGCAACGCCTGCCAGCGCTCCACAATCCAATGCCACAGCTCCATGCCCGTCATGCCTCCGGGTAAATCACGGCGGGTGCCTGCCCGGCACGGGTTCGCTGCAGCGAGCCCGCACGGCGCAGCACCGGATCGAGCTGATACATCGGCACATCCGTCAGCGCTTCGGCCGGCGCATTGGGCACTGCCCGGTAGTTACTCTCAATGCCAATCTTCGGGGTCCGCTCGACCAGCCCTTTGAGCTCATCGCGCACCTGCTCCGAGCTATCGTAGTCAAAGCCTGTCAGATCAAGCAGATTGCCGAGCACGCGCAGGATCTTCCATGCCGGCCGCGACTGGCCAAGCGGCGTTGCGGCACCGCTGAAACTCTGCCAGCGGCCCTCGAGATTGACATAGGTGCCTGAGGTTTCGGCGAAGGTGCCTGCTGGCAGCAGCACATGGGCGACTTCCCGCAACTGCGGTGAATCGAAGGCACCGACGGCCACCACAAAGCCCGAGGCTTTGAGCGTGGCACGCGCCTGCGGCTGCAGACCATCGGCCCAGGGCTCAAGGTTCAGCAGCACCGCGCCGCTGCGGGGTTGCTCAAGCATCTGCCGGGCATTGAGTCCGCTGCTCTCGCGCGGCTTCAGGCCGGCCGCTCGATGGGGTATCGCTCCGGCCAGATAGGCCCCGGCGGCGTTCGCGCCCTCGCTCAGCTCACCCAGCGTTGCGCCGCTGACTCGCGCCAGTTCCCGCGCCAGCGCGCGCAGGTCAGCGTAGGCCGCATGGCGCATCGCCAAGGCCCCGAGCCAGATCGCGCGGCGTGCGCCCTGCTTGAGGCTTTGCGCGACAGCGACGTGCGGCGCGGATGGTTTTACGCCTTCGAGGAGCGCTGCGACCGTCGCATCGGCACTGCCGCCTTCGAGCGCCGCGCTCAACACGGCGGCCAGCTCTGCGCTCATGGCGCTTGGTGGCGCGATCAGCTGCTGGTCGAGCGCAAAGCGGTATTCAAAGCGCTCCGGATTCAAGAAGCTGATGCGCGCGCCGCGCTTGCTGGCCTTGCGCACGCGATGCGCCAGGATCGGCAGCTCCTCGCGCAGGTTCGAACCGATGACCAGCAGCGCATCGAGCTCATCCACCTGGGCCAGCGGCAGACCCAGGCCAGGGAGCGGCGCATCGCCTTGCTGGTCGCGAAAATCCCGCTGCCGCAGCCGATGATCAATGTTGGCCGAACCCAGGCCGTCGGCTAGGCGCGCCAGCAGGTAGAGCTCCTCAAGGGTGCTCGAGGCGTGCGCCAAAAAGCCCAGGGACGCCGGGCCCGAAGCAGCCGCCGCCTGCGCCAGACCGCTACTGGCTGCGGCCAAGGCGCTTTCCCAGTCGCTCTCGCGCCAGGCGCCGGTGGCATCGCGCACCTGCGGCGCCGTCAGGCGCTCGGCGCTGTACACGCCTTCGTAGCCGAAGCGGTCGCGATCGGAAATCCACACCTCGTTGATGCTCTCGCACGCGCGCGGCACCACGCGCATCAGGCGGCCACGCAGCACGTGGCCATAAAGCTGAGAGCCGATGCCATCGTGTGGGCTGATCAGCGGATGCTGGGTCATCTCCCAGGCGCGCGCCCGGAAGCGGAACGGCTTGCTGTTGAGGGCGCCGACCGGGCACAAGTCAATGATGTTGCCGGACAGCTCATGATCGACACTGCGCTCGATGAAAGTGCCAATCTCCATGTGCTCGCCACGCCCGGTCGTGCCCAGTTCCTGGATACCGGCAATATCCTGACCAAAGCGTACGCAGCGTGTGCACTGGATGCAGCGGGTCATGTCGGTGGACACCAGCGGCCCGATGTTCTTGTCCTTCACGACGCGCTTCTGATCATGGTAGCGCGAGATGTCGCGCCCATATCCCATCGCCAGATCCTGAAGCTCGCACTCCCCGCCCTGATCACAGATCGGGCAATCGAGGGGATGATTGATCAGCAGGAACTCCATCGTTGCCCGCTGCGCCCCGATCGCCTTGGGCGACTTGGTGAAGATCTTCATTCCCTCGGTCACGGGCGTGGCGCAGGCCGGCAGCGGCTTGGGGGCCTTTTCCACTTCGACCAGGCACATGCGGCAGTTGGCCGCGATCGGGAGCTTCTCGTGATAGCAGAAACGCGGGATATACACGCCCTGATCGTCCGTGGCGCGGATAATCATTTCGCCTTTGCGCGCCTTCACCGGCACGCCGTTGATCTCAATATTGACCAGATCCTCGCTCATGCGGCCTGCCGCTGCGCACTGACCAGGCTCTGCCCGCCGTGATCGACCATGTATTCGAACTCGGCCCGGAAATGCTTGAGGATCCCCTGTACCGGCCAGGCGGCGGCATCGCCCAGGGCGCAAATGGTGTGGCCCTCGATGTGCCCGGCCACCTCGAGCAGCAGATCCAGATCCTCGCGCCGCGCGCTCCCGTGCAGTATCCGCAGCAGCGTGCGATTGAGCCAGCCGGTGCCTTCGCGGCACGGGGTGCACTGCCCGCACGATTCGGACATGTAGAAGCGCGAGAGCCGCTCGAGTACCCGCACCATGCAGGTGGTCTCGTCCATGACAATGACGGCCGCTGAGCCAACGCCGGAGCCGAGCGCCTTGAGCGCATCGTAATCCATCGTGGTCTTGAGCATGGCCTCGCCCGGCACCACCGGAACCGAGGAACCACCAGGGATTACGGCCTTGAGCTTGCGGCCGCCGAGCACACCGCCGGCCAGCTCCAGCAGATCGGCGAACGGGATGCCCATGGGCACCTCGTAATTGCCGGGCCGATTCACGTGGCCGGAGACTGAGAAAATATTCGTCCCACCGGAGTTCTTGACGCCAAGATCCGCAAACCACTGCGGGCCCCTGCGCAGAATGGTCGGCACCGAGGCAAAGCTCTGGCAGTTATTGATCGTGGTCGGCTGGCCATAGAGGCCGAAGGCGGCGGGAAATGGCGGCTTGAAGCGCGGCTTGCCCTGCTTGCCTTCGAGCGAATCGAGCAGCGCGGTCTCCTCACCACAGATGTAGGCGCCAGCACCGACGTAGGTGTAGAGATCAAAATCAATGCCGGAGCCGAGAATATTCTTACCCAGCAGTCCCGCCGCGTAGGCTTCCTTGAGTGCCGCCTCGAAGCGCGGCACCGGCTCACCGAGGAATTCGCCGCGGATATAGTTGTAGCCGACGGTCGCGTTCATGCAATAACCGCCGATCGCCATACCCTCGATCAGCGAGTGCGGGTTGAAGCGCAGGATATCGCGATCGTGGCAGGTGCCGGGCTCACTCTCATCGGAATTACACACCGCGTACTTTTGCATCGGCGCGTTGCGCGGCATGAAACTCCACTTCACCCCGGTCGGGAAGCCGGCGCCACCGCGACCGCGCAGGCCCGAGGTCTTGACCTGCTCGATGAGCGTTTCGCGTGGCGTCTTCTCGGCAAGGATCTTCTTCCATACCTCATAGCCGCCGATACTGCTGTAGGTCTCGAGTGTCCACGGCCGCTCGAGCTTCAACGGCTCGAAGCAGACCAGGTTCATCTTGTCGTCCCATGCACCCATGTGTAGCTCGCAGGCCCTGTGGTTAACGGTTACTTGAGATCATCGAGGATCTGATCGACCTTCTCGGGGGTCAGATGCTCGTGGTAGATATGATCGACCATCATCATCGGCGCCCCGGTGCAGGCGGCCAGGCACTCCTCTTCGCGCTTGAAGAAGATGCGGCCATCGGCCGTGCTTTGCCCGAGCTTGATCCCCAAGCGGCGCTCAACATGCGCTACCAGTTCCTCACCACCGCGCAGCATGCAGGAGATATTGGTGCAGATGCTCACATGGTGGCGCCCGCACGGATGGGTCTCAAACATCGAATAAAAACTGGCTACCTCGTAGACCTGGATGGGCGGCAGCTTCAAATACTCGGCCACCGCATCCATCAGATCCGGAGTGAGATAACCGTGATTCTGCTCCTGCGCCGCGCGCAGCGCCGAGAGCACGGCTGAGCGCTGGCGCCCGACCGGAAACTTGGCAATCCAGTGGTCAATTTCCTGGCGCGTCGCCTCCGAAAGCAGCGCGCTCTTGCCCAGCTCGGTACTCATCAGCGGTCAATCTCCCCGAACACGATATCCTGCGTGCCGATCACCGCCACCACATCGGCGAGCATATGGCCTTCGACCATCTCGCCTAAGGCCGCCAGATGCGCGAAGCCCGGCGCCCGGCACTTGAGCCGGTAGGGCTTGTTAGCGCCGTCGGAGAGCAGGTAGACACCAAACTCGCCTTTCGGGGCCTCGACCGCCGCGTAGCTTTCCCCTTCCGGAACGCAGTAGCTCTCGGTCATGAACTTGAAGTGATGGATCAGCGATTCCATGTCGCCCTTCATCTCGGTGCGGCGCGGCGGGCGGATCTTGCGATCGTCAATCATTACCGGGCCCGGATTGACGCGCAGCCAGTGAATGCACTGGCGGATGATGCGGTTGGACTGGCGCATTTCCTCGACGCGCACCAGGTATCGGTCGTAGCAGTCCCCGTGAGTGCCCACGGGGATATCAAAGTCCATCAGCCCATACACCTCATAGGGCTGCTTCTTGCGCAGGTCCCAGGCAATACCGCAGCCACGCAGCATCGGTCCGGTGAAGCCCAGCTGCATAGCGCGCTCCGGGGTCACCACGCCGATGTTCACGGTGCGCTGCTTCCAGATCCGATTGTCGGTCAGCAACGTCTCATACTCATCGACGCAGGCGGGGAAGCGGTTGGTGAAATCCTCGATGAAGTCGAGCAACGTGCCCGACCGCGCCTCATTACGCCGGTTGGCATCGGACTGCGAGCGCCAGCGCGAGGCCTGGTATTTGGGCATCGTGTCCGGCAGGTCCCGATACACACCTCCGGGCCGGTAGTAGGTGGCGTGCATGCGCGTACCGGAGACCGCCTCGTAGCAGTCCATCAGATCCTCGCGCTCGCGAAAGCAGAACAGGAACATGGTCATGGCACCGATGTCGAGCCCGTGCGCTCCAAGCCACATCAGGTGATTGAGGATGCGTGTGATCTCATCAAACATCACGCGGATGTACTGTGCGCGCAGCGGCGGCTTGACCCCGAGCAGATTCTCGATCGCCAGTACGTAGGCGTGCTCGTTGCACATCATCGACACGTAGTCGAGCCGGTCCATGTATCCGATCGACTGGCTGAAGGGCTTGGACTCGGCCAGCTTCTCGGTGCCCCGGTGCAGCAGCCCGATATGCGGATCGGCCTTCTGGATGACCTCGCCGTCCATTTCAAGCACCAGACGCAGCACCCCATGTGCTGCCGGGTGCTGCGGCCCGAAGTTGAGTGTGACGTTGCGGATCTCAGCCATTGCGCTTCTCGCCCGCCAACAGCGCCGGATCGTAACGATTGTCGTGGCGAATCACGCGCGGCACCAGGATCCGCGGTTGGATACTGACCGGCTCGTACACTACCCGTTGCTGCTCCGGGTCATAGCGGACCTCGACATTGCCGATCAGCGGGAAGTCCTTGCGAAACGGATGGCCGATGAAGCCATAGTCGGTCAGCAGCCGGCGCAGATCCGGATGGTTGGTGAACAGGATGCCGAACAGATCAAAGGCTTCGCGTTCAAACCAGTTGGCCGAGGCCCAGATACCATTGAGCGAATCAACCGTCGGCTCCTCGGCCCCATCGCACCAGACCCGCAAGCGCAGGCGCTGATTCTTGCTGACCGACAGCAGCTGGTAGAGCACCGCATAGCGGCGCTCGCCGCGCAGCGTATGACCGACATCCGGATTCACACCGCGGCTGAAGCCCGTGCTGGTGGCCGTGCTGGTGTTCCAGTCCGCGCGCCCGTAATCGAGAAAATCAACGCCGGCCACATCTATCAGCGACTCGAAGGCGAGCCCCGGGCCATCGCGCAGTATCAATGCGACTTCCAGCAGCTGCGGGGCGGCCAGCTCATAGGCAAGCTCCCCCGGCGGGGCCGCGTAGCGGCGCACGCGCTCGCCAAGCTGCGCCTCCACCAGCGCGGCCAGCTCTTCGATGTGGGTCGACACTTGAGCGCTTCTCCTAACCGGTTCAGGCAGCGGCAATCGAGCGGCGCGCAATCTTGCGCTGCAGCTGGATGATGCCGTAGAGCAGTGCCTCAGCCGTCGGTGGACAGCCCGGTACATACACATCCACCGGCACGATCCGATCGCACCCGCGTACTACGGCATACGAATAATGGTAGTAGCCGCCGCCATTGGCGCACGAACCCATCGAGATGACCCAGCGAGGCTCCGGCATCTGATCGTAAACACGGCGCAGTGGTGCGGCCATCTTGTTGGTCAGCGTCCCGGCCACGATCATCACATCGGACTGGCGGGGACTTGGGCGAAACACGATGCCGAAGCGGTCCATGTCATAGCGCGAGGCACCAGCCTGCATCATCTCAACCGCGCAGCAGGCCAATCCGAAGGTCATCGGCCAGAGCGAGCCGGTGCGCGCCCAGCCTACGAGGCTGTCCACCTGCGTGGTCAGGAAACCGCGCTGGGTGAACTCCTGGGCGGGGGCGCCATCTTCTAATCCCACTCGAGTGCTCCCTTACGCCACTCGTAAATGAAGCCGACCACGAGAATCGTCAGAAATACGGCCATCGCGATCAGCCCGAAGGCGCCAGTGCGTCCGAGCGAGACCGCCCACGGAAACAGGAAGGCAATCTCCAGATCAAAGACGATGAACAGGATCGCCACCAGGTAGTAGCGCACATCGAAACGGGCGCGGGTGTCTTCAAAGGCGTCGAACCCGCACTCGTAGGGTCCGACCTTTTGCGGATCATCCGGATGCCGGGCACTGAGGCGACCCAGCAGCGTGCCGAGGCCGAGCAGCACCGCAGCCAGCACGGCCGCAAGGATCAGGAAGATCAGGACAGGCAGGTAATTTGTCAGCATCACCTAACACCAGTTGTCAAAAAGGGCGGCCGGCTCGCCGCACCAGCTTCGCCGCTCCGCCCCACTACGAGCGTCCTATTGTACGAAAGATCTGGTGCCGACGGGGAGATTCGAACTCCCACACCTTGCGGCGCTAGCCCCTCAAGCTAGTGTGTCTACCAGTTCCACCACGTCGGCAAACTCAAACCAAAAACGCGGAAAACTACTTGGCCGGCGCAGGTTCCGTCGGCTTGCCATCGCCGGTGCTACCGGCGGCCGGCGCGGTGGCCGGCGCTGTCTGCGGCGCGCTGCTGGTGGCGGCCGGGAGCGTATCAAGGACCGATGCCGGCTCGGCACTCTTCTTGGTGCCCACATAGGCTAGCGTCAGGCTGGTCAGCATGAACAGGGCTGCCAGCACCGCGGTGGCCCGCGACAGTGCCGTGCCCGCGCCACGCGCACCGAAGACGGTGCCGCTCGCTCCGGCGCCAAAGCCAGCGCCCGCCTCGGCGCCCTTGCCACGCTGGATCAGCACCAGAAAGATAATGGACCCGGCACAAAGGTAGTGCACGAGCATAATAAATGTATGCAGCATGTTCGGTTCCGTTTCAGGCAGCGGCGGCGATTATCGCCAGAAATTCATCAGCCTTGAGTGACGCGCCGCCGATCAGGCCGCCGTCCACATCAGGCATCGCAAAGAGATCGCGCGCATTGCCGGTCTTGACGCTGCCGCCATACAGGATGCGCAAATCGGCCGCGATTTTAGCATCCCGTGCCGCAAGCTGCTGGCGAATGAACTGGTGCGTCTCCTGGGCTTGTTCCGGCGTCGCGGTGCGGCCGGTGCCGATGGCCCAAACCGGCTCATAGGCCACCACCGCCCCTGCGAATGAGGGCGCGCCACACAGACCAATGACCGCCTCGAGCTGCGCACCCAGCACTTCGTTGGTCCGGCCCGCTTCACGCTCGGCCAGCTGCTCGCCCACGCACAGCACCGGCGTCAGACCGCGTCCGAGCGCCGCGGCGAACTTGCGGGCGACCAGGGAATTGTCTTCCCCATACAGGGCGCGACGCTCCGAGTGCCCCACCAGCACATATTCGCAGCCGACATCCTTGAGCATCGCGGCCGATATTTCCCCGGTAAAGGCCCCCTGGGCTTCGGCACACAGGTTCTGGGCGCCAAGGGCCACGGCTCCGCTGCGCAGCATGCGCCAGGCATCGTGCAGGTAGACGAAGGGTGGGCACAGCACGCACTGGACCGTATCACTGGCAACGCCACCCACGATTGCGTCAATCAGCGTGGCGCTCTCAGCGCGCGAACCGTGCATTTTCCAGTTGCCGGCTACAATCTTGCGCCGCATGAAGCCGCCCTTCGTAATCAATGACCCGCCGCTTTTCGGCGCGCGATCATAGCGGCGCCCACCCGGGGGCGCAATCGGGGCTAGCGGCGCCTCAGGCCTGACCTGCGGCCTGGACGCTGGCAGCCAGCGCCTCGGCGATCTCCTGGGCTTCGCCCTGACGTCGGGCCTCGACCATGACACGGATCAGGGGCTCGGTGCCCGAGGCGCGCAGGACCACACGCCCCGCACTCCCCAACTGGGCCGCGAGCCGCTCATAGCAGGCGCGCACGGTAGCGCGCGCCATCGGATCAAAGCGCTGCGCGACGCGCACATTGATCAGAACCTGCGGATAGCGCTCCATGCTGGCCGCAAGCTCGGCCAGGCTTTGGCCACTTTCCTGCATGATGCCGAGCACCTGCAGGGCACTGACCAGCCCGTCGCCGGTGGTCGTGCGATCCAGACACAGGATATGTCCACTGGTCTCGCCGCCGAGCACCCCGCCAGTCTCTTTAAGACGCGAGAGTACGTAGCGATCCCCGACCGCGACCCGCTCGAAACCAATGCCAAGCCGGCCCAATGCCAGTTCCAGGCCCAGATTGCTCATTTGCGTGCCAATGACCGGACCGCGCAGCTTACCCTGTGCGTGGCGGGCGGCTGCTATCACGTACAGCAACTGGTCGCCATCGACGATGCGGCCCAGATGATCGACCATCAGCACGCGATCGCCATCGCCATCGAGGGTCAGCCCGACCTGGGCGTGCACCCCAGGCACCGTCAGTTGCAGCAGCTCCGGCGCGGTGGAGCCACAGCCATCATTGATGTTGCGTCCATTGGGCGAGCAGCCTATCGGCACAATGTCCGCGCCGAGATCGGCGAGCGTGCGCGGCGCGACCTTGTAAGCCGCGCCATTGGCGCAATCGACAACAATCTTCAGGCCCTTGAGATTCACGCCCTGAGGCAGGGTGGTGCGGCAGAAATCCTGATACTGCGTGCGCAGAAAGTCCACGCGCTGCGCTTTGCCCAGCTGCTCGGAGGTCCGGGTCAGCGGCGGTGCATCCAGGTGCGCCTCGATCTGCTCCTCGAGCTCATCGGAGAGCTTGCCGCCGCTGCCGTCAAAGAACTTGATGCCATTATCTTCATAGAGATTGTGCGAGGCGCTGATCACGACGCCGAACTCGCACGCGCAGCGCCGCGTCATGTAAGCGATCCCGGGTGTGGGGAGCGGTCCGGTGAGCAGCACGTTGACGCCGGATGCCACGAAGCCCGCCTCCAGTGCCGATTCGAACAGGTAGCCGGACAGGCGTGTGTCCTTGCCAATCAGCACCGTGCCACCGCCAGGGGCCAGCACCTTGGCGGCGGCGCTTGCGAGCCGCAGCGCGAAATCGACCGTCATCGGGTGCTCGCCGACCCGCCCCCGGATGCCATCGGTTCCAAAGAAACGCCTCGCCACGATCGCTATCTCCCTAAACGCGGCCCCTTCACGGCGCCTGAGCCAACACTGCCGCGGCCACGCGCACCGCATCCACGGTCGGCGCCACATCATGCGCGCGAATGATGCGGGCCCCCTGCAGTACCGCGGTCGTGGCCAGCGCCAGGCTTCCGGCCAGACGCTCGCCTACGGCGCGCCCGGTCAGCTTCTGCAGCATTGACTTGCGCGACAAGCCCACCAGCAGCGGCCGACCCAGCTCCAACAGCTGCCCCAGGCCGCGCAGCAAGGCCAGATTGTGACTGATCAGCTTGCCGAAGCCGAATCCGGGGTCCAGGCAGATGCGCTCGGCAGAAATTCCCGCCGCCTCGCAGGCCGCAAGCCGCCCTGCCAGCATCGAGCGCACTTCACCCACGACATCCTGGTAATGAGGATTGCTCTGCATGGTGGCCGGTTCGCCCTGCATGTGCATCAGACACACTGCCGCACCACTGGCCGCCGCGGCCTGCAGCGCGCCCGGCCGTTGCAGCGCGCGCACATCATTGATCATCGCGGCACCGGCGGCTACCGCGGCATGAATCACTTCGGGGCGGCTGGTATCGACGGAAATCAACACGGGGCTGCGCGCGCGCAGCGCCTCGATCAGGGGCAGCACCCGCTCCAGCTCCTCATCCAGTGAGACCGCTTGTGCGCCCGGGCGCGTGGACTCGCCGCCGATATCAATCAGCGCCGCGCCCTCAGCGACCATTGTCAGTGCATGATCGATGGCCTGGGGCAGCTCGAGGAAGCGGCCACCGTCGGAAAATGAATCGCGCGTGCGGTTGAGCACACCCATGACCGCCGGGGTCTCGAGCGCCAGGCGCCCGTGGGCGTGCTTAAGAAACAGTGGAATGCTCACGCTCTGCTACGCCCTGGTAAGCGCCAGTGCTGCACTGGCCGCGCCGCAGGAGGCCCGCGGCGCACCAGGTCAAGCTCAGTGCTGGCCGGCCGGCGTCGTGCCGATCGGGCCGGGCCGGCCCGGCAGCTCTTCGGTGACCGGCTTGCCGCCAGTTCCCGAATCATCCCAGCCGGCGGGCGGCTGCGGCGCGCGGCCTTCCATGATGTCCTTGATCTGGACATCATCAATCGTCTCGTACTTGATCAGTGACTCGGCCATCATGTGCAGCTGATCCATGTGCTCTTCGAGTATCTTGCGGGCACGCTTGTAATTGGTCTCCACAACGCGCCGGACTTCCTCATCAATGGCATGCGCAGTGACATCCGAGACCTGCTTGTGCTGCGTGACCGAGCGGCCGAGGAACACTTCGCCCTGATCCTCGCTGTAGGTCTGCGGTCCGAGCCGATCCGAGAGGCCCCACTTGGTCACCATGTTGCGCGCCAGCTCGGTTGCCCGCTCGATGTCATTGGAGGCACCGGTTGTAACCCCATCCACGCCGAACACGATCTCTTCGGCGACCCGGCCGCCAAACAGCGAGGCGATGCTGCTATCGAGCTGGCGCTTGCTGGTCGAATACCGATCGCCCTCGGGCAGATACCAGGTCAGGCCGAGCGCGCGACCGCGCGGAATGATCGTGACCTTGTACACGGGGTCATGCTCGGGCACGAGGTAGCCGACGATCGCGTGCCCCGATTCGTGGTACGCGGTCATCTTCTTTTCCTTGTCCGACATCACCAGCGAGCGCCGCTCGGCGCCCATGTAGATCTTGTCCTTGGCGCGCTCGAACATGTCCATCGTGACCACCTTCTGGTTGGCGCGCGCCGCGAACAGCGCGGCCTCGTTCACCAGATTGGCCAGATCCGCGCCCGAGAATCCGGGTGTGCCGCGTGCAATCAGTGCCGGCCGCACATCTTCCCCGAGCGGCACACGGCGCATGTGCACGCGCAGGATCTGCTCGCGGCCGCGCACATCGGGCAGCGGCACGACCACCTGGCGATCAAAGCGACCCGGACGCAGCAGCGCCGGATCAAGCACATCAGGGCGGTTGGTGGCAGCGATGACAATGATGCCTTCGTTGCCTTCAAATCCATCCATCTCGACCAGCAGCTGGTTGAGGGTCTGCTCGCGTTCATCGTGCCCGCCACCAAGGCCTGCGCCACGGTGGCGGCCAACCGCATCGATTTCATCGATGAAGATGATGCACGGGGCATGCTTTTTCGCCTGCTCGAACATATCGCGCACGCGTGAGGCGCCTACGCCGACAAACATCTCGACGAAATCCGAACCCGAGATCGTGAAGAAAGGCACCTTGGCCTCGCCCGCAATCGCGCGCGCCAGCAGCGTCTTGCCGGTACCAGGAGAGCCGACCATCAGCACGCCTTTGGGAATCTTGCCGCCGAGCTTCTGGAACTTGCCCGGATCCTTGAGGAAGTCGACGATCTCGCCCACTTCCTGCTTGGCTTCATCGATGCCTGCGACGTCGGCAAAGGTCACGTTGACCTGATCCTCACCGAGCAGGCGCGCACGGCTCTTGCCAAAGCTCATCGCGCCGCGCCCGCCGCCAGCGCCCTGCATCTGGCGCATGATGTATACGAACACCACGATCAGCAGCAGTGCCGGGGCGATCTGCAGCAGCAGCTGGACCAAGAAGCCCGGCTGCTTGGGCGCACGGCCTTCGATCGTCACGCCGGCACGATCCAGATCGCCGATCAGCGCCGTGTAACTGGTCTCGGGGTTGTAGGTCTCGAACTTGCTTTTATCCTTGAGCTGACCGCTGATGGTCTCGCCCTGCAGGACAACGCTGTCGACCTTGCCACCCTTCACGTCGTTTAAAAACGTCGAATACGGAATCTCGGTGGGTTGTCCGGCAACCGGTACGTAGTGGTTAAAGACCACCAGGATGACCAGGGCCAAGCCGACCCAGATCAGAATATTCTTTGTCAGATCGTTCAAATTAACTCCGCCTCAGCCGGTAATGCTGCACTGTAATAACGGCATGTTCCGCCCTCGAGCGCCGCTCGCCGGCTTAACAAAACTCACGCTACACCATCCGCCGTCCGCTCGCCAGCAAGTAGCTTTCAGGACTGCGCGCTCGGGAAGCTTCGGGCTTATAAAGGCGGACTTTGGTAAATGGGCGTCGCGCCGCCGCTACAAACTCCTGAAAACCGACACCCTGAAACACCTTGATCAGGGCGTGACCGCCGGGTTTCAAGAGCTGCAGCGCCAATTCCATCGCCAATTCAGCCAGATACATCGACTTAGCCTGATCGACGATATCCACCCCGCTCATATTGGGTGCCATATCAGAGAGCACAATATCGACTCCGGCCCCGCCTGCCAGTTCCGCCAGCTGGGCCGCGGCTTCGGGTTCGCGGAAATCGGCCTGCAGGAACTCGACGCCGGCCAGGGCATCCATCGCCAGGATATCGCTGGCAATGATCCGTCCCTTTGAGCCGATGCGCTTACGGGCGTACTGGCTCCAGGCGCCGGGGGCAGCCCCCAGATCCAGCACGGTTAGCCCAGGGCGGAGGAGCCGTTCGCGCCGATCCACTTCCTCGAGCTTAAATACCGCCCGCGAACGCCAGCCCTCGGCGTGCGCCCGCTTGACGAACGGATCTGAGAAGTGCTCGGCTAGCCACTGCTGACTGCTTTTTGTACGGCGTGCCATCGGCCTCAATTTGCTCCCCGCGAGTGGCTCGCGGGCTTCATAATAAGAGTCATGGCGCTCTCAGAAAAACAGCTCAAGTTCCTGCGCGGCAAGGCCCACCCGCTCAAGCCGGTGATCCTGATCGGCAAGACCGGCCTGAGCGCCGCGGTGGCGGCGGAGACCGAACGGGCACTGCATGATCATGAACTGATCAAGGTGCGGGTACGGACCGCTGACCGCGAGGCCCGCGACGCGCTGCTTGCGCAGCTCACCCAGCAGACCCAGAGTGAGCTGGTGACGCGTATCGGTCATGTTGCGGTGCTCTACCGGGCGCACCCCAAATTGCCCCGCCTGGTCATCCCCGGCCTTTAAAGCCGGGCCCGGCAGTCCCGGCGCCGCGCCTTAGACGTAGCGCACCACCCGAATCTCATAACTGAGCGTCTTGCCCGGCGCCGTGACCTCCACGACATCGCCGGCGGACTTGCCGATGAGCGCGCGGGCAATCGGCGAGCCGATCGAAATGCGGCCGCTGCGGATCTCGGCCTCGTCCTCGCCAACGATCTGGTAGGTGACGCTGACGCCACTGCCCTGATCCTCGAGCTCGACGGTCGCGCCAAAGATCACCCGGCCTCCGGCAGCCACTACCGAGACATCGATGATCTCGGCCGCGCCCAGGCGCCCCTCGATCTCGCCAATCCGGCCCTCGATAAAGCCCTGCTGTTCACGCGCGGCATGGTACTCGGCGTTCTCGGACAGGTCTCCGTGGCTGCGTGCCTCGGCAATCGCCTTGATCACGCGCGGCCGTTCCTCGGATTTCAGGCGCTTGAGTTCCACGCGCAACAATTCCGCCCCGCGCAACGTCATCGGTGAGCGCTTCACGTGCCCACCTCGCGATGCAAATCCTGCAATCGGTTCACCGCCACCTCATCCAAATAGCCCATCGCCTCGCAGGTCGCCAGTGCCGCGGCCAGCGTCGTGTAGTAGGTGACCCGCCGGTGCACAGCCTCGCGGCGAATCGAATTGGACTCAAGCGTCGCCTGCTTGCCTTCGGTCGTATTGACGATCAGCTGGATCTCGTCGTTCTTGATCATATCAACAATGTGCGGCCGCCCTTCGCGCACCTTATTGGCGCGCCGGCACTCGATTCCTGCGGCCTGCAAGACAGCGGCCGTTCCGGTCGTCGCGACGATCTGAAAGCCATAGGCAACCAAACGCTGCGCCAGAGCCACGACCCCGCCCTTATCGCGCTCACGCACGCTGATCAGGCACACCCCGCCGCGCGGCAGAATGACCCCGGAGGCTGACTGGCTCTTGGCATAGGCTTCCCCGAAGGTGCGTCCGGTACCCATAACCTCGCCGGTGGACTTCATCTCCGGTCCCAGGATCGGATCGGCCTCGGGGAACTTGTTGAATGGAAATACCGCTTCCTTGACCGAAAAGTAGCCCGGGACCTTTTCGGTGAGTGCGCCCATTTCCTTGAGTGTCTTGCCGGCCATCACGCGTGCAGCGAGCTTTGCGATCGGCACGCCGGTCGCCTTGCCCACGAACGGTACCGTGCGCGAGGCCCGCGGATTGACTTCGAGCACATAGATCTTGCCGGCCTGGATCGCGAACTGGATGTTCATGAGGCCGATGACGTTAAGCGCCCGCGCCAGCTTGCGGGTCTGTTCGCGCAGCTCATCCTGCAGCTCGCGGCTCAAGCTGTTGGGCGGCAGCGAGCAGCTGGAATCACCCGAGTGCACGCCGGCCTGTTCCACGTGCTCCATGATGCCGCCGATCAGCACGTCGGTCCCGTCACAGATCGCATCCACATCCACTTCGATCGCCACATCGAGGAAGCGATCTAGCAGCACCGGGCTGTCATTGGACACCTGCACCGCGGTGTTCATGTAAGTGCGCAGGTCCTCTTCCTGGAACACGATCTCCATCGCCCGGCCGCCCAGCACGTACGAGGGGCGCACCACCAATGGATAACCGACCTCGCGGGCCAAGGTCACGGCCTGCTCCTCGGTGCGGGCAGTCGCATTGGCCGGTTGCAGGAGGCCCAAGCGCTTGACCAGCTGCTGGAAGCGCTCGCGATCCTCCGCGATATCAATCGAATCGGCCGAGGTGCCGATGATCGGCACGCCCGCGGCTTCGAGCGAGCGCGCCAGCTTCAGTGGCGTCTGGCCGCCAAACTGCACGATCACCCCTTCGGGCTTTTCCTTGGCGATGACCTCGAGCACATCCTCGAGTGTGAGCGGCTCGAAATAGAGCCGATCCGAGGTGTCGTAATCGGTGGAGACCGTCTCGGGATTGCAGTTGACCATGATGGTCTCGAAGCCATCCTCGCGCAGGGCCAGTGCCGCGTGCACGCAGCAGTAGTCGAATTCGATTCCCTGGCCAATGCGGTTCGGGCCACCGCCCAGGATCATGATCTTGCGGTTGCGCGTCGGCTCCGCCTCGCACTCCTCCTCATAGGTGGAATACAGGTAGGCGGTGGTGGTTGCGAACTCCGCCGCGCAGGTGTCCACGCGCTTGAAAACCGGCACCACGCCAAACTCGCGCCGCCGCGCGCGGATGACATTCTCGGTGCTGCGGGTGAGGGTCGCCAGGCGCCGATCCGAGAAGCCTTTGCGCTTGAGCTCGCGCAGCCGATCCTTGCCAAGCGCCGGCTCGCCCTCGCGACGCACCCGGCTCTCCTCCTCGATCAGATCCTTCAGCTGCGCCAGGAACCACGGATCGATGCCCGAGAGTTCATGGACTTTCTTGATGTCCCACTCGGCGCGCAGTGCATCGGCTACAAACAACAGCCGGTCGGGACCGGCCGAGCGCAGCTCATAAGCCAGTTGCCGCGCACTCTCCTCCGAAAGCGGCAGGGTGAGCTTGGGATCAAGCCCGTCGAGCCCGGTCTCCAGGCCGCGGAGCGCCTTCTGGAGTGATTCCTGGAAGGTGCGGCCGATTGCCATCACCTCGCCCACCGACTTCATCTGGGTGGTCAGCCGGGTATTGGCGCTCGGGAACTTCTCGAACGTGAAGCGCGGGATCTTGGTGACCACATAATCGATGGTCGGCTCGAACGAGGCCGGCGTGGCGCCACTGGTGATCTCATTCTTCAGTTCATCGAGCGTGTAGCCGACCGCCAGCTTGGCCGCGACCTTGGCAATCGGGAAGCCGGTGGCTTTGGAGGCGAGCGCCGAGGAGCGCGAGACGCGCGGGTTCATCTCGATCACCAGCAACCGCCCGTCGGCCGGGTTGACCGCAAACTGCACGTTCGAGCCACCGGTCTCGACCCCAATCTTGCGCAACACCGCGATCGAGGCGTCGCGCATGCGCTGGTATTCCTTGTCGGTCAGGGTCTGCGCCGGCGCCACCGTGATCGAATCGCCGGTGTGTACGCCCATCGGATCCAGGTTCTCGATCGAGCAGATGATGATGCAGTTATCCTTGCGATCCCGCACCACCTCCATCTCGTATTCCTTCCAGCCGATGACCGACTCTTCGATCAGCAGCTCATGCGTCGGGGAGGCATCCAGGCCGCGGGCCACGATGTCCTCGAACTCCTCGCGGTTATAGGCAATGCCGCCACCGCTTCCGCCCATCGTGAAGGAGGGCCGGATAACGATCGGGAAGCCCATCGTGCTTTGCACGGCGAAGGCCTCTTCCAGGCTCCGTGCCATCTGCGAGTGCGGCGTCTCAAGGCCGATCTCGCGCATCGCGTTGCGAAACAGTTCGCGATCCTCGGCCATGTCGATCGCCTCGCGCGAGGCGGCGATCAGCTCGACCCCAAACTTAGCCAGTACGCCCTCGCGCACCAGATCGAGCGCGGTATTGAGTGCCGTCTGTCCGCCCATCGTCGGCAGCAACGCATCGGGTCGCTCCTTCTCGATGATGCGGGCACAGGTGCGCCAGTTGACCGCCTCGATGTAGATCGCATCGGCCATCTCCGGATCGGTCATGATCGTGGCCGGATTGGAATTGACCAGAATGACCCGGTAGCCCTCCTCGCGCAGCGCCTTGCAGGCCTGGGCACCCGAATAATCGAACTCGCACGCCTGGCCGATGACAATGGGCCCGGCGCCGATGATCAGGATGCTCTTGATGTCTGTGCGCTTGGGCATGTGTGGATCTTGAACTCGCCAGTGTCTAACAGTGAACTTGGGCCGGGCTGTGATGCCGACGGCGGCTAGCCCTCAGCGCTCTGCTTGCGTGACTGGGCGCGCAACAACCGCAGCTGCTGCTGCAACCGGCGGATGATCGCCTGGATGAAGGCTTCGAACAGCGGCGTCATATCGTGCGGGCCGGGGCTGGCCTCCGGATGGCCCTGAAAACTGAATGCAGCCCGATCGGTGCGCGCCACGCCCTGCAGGCTCCCATCAAAGAGCGAGCGGTGGGTCGCTACCAGGGTCTCGGGCAGGCTGGTCTCATCGACCGCAAAGCCATGGTTCTGGCTGGTGATCATCACGCGCCCACTGGCGATTTCGAGTACCGGATGATTGGCGCCATGATGGCCGAATTTCATCTTCACGGTGCGCGCGCCGCTCGCCAGTGCCAGCAGCTGATGGCCAAGGCAGATGCCAAAGATCGGCACGTCGGTTTCCAGCAGGTCGCTGATGGCCTTGATCGCGTAATCGCACGGCTCCGGATCGCCCGGGCCGTTGGAGAGGAACACCCCGTCGGGGCTAAGCGCCAGCACTTCGGCCGCGCTGGTCTTGGCCGGCACCACCGTTACGCGGCATCCCTGGTCGGCAAGGATGCGCAGGATGCTGCGCTTTATGCCGTAATCGAAGGCCACCACGTGCAGGCGCTGCGGAGCGCGGATATTGGGCCGCTCCTGATCAAGCCACACGCTGCCTTCATTCCACTGAAAGGCCTCGCGCGTAGTGACCACCTGGGCAAGATCCATCCCTTTGAGACCCGGGAAGCGCTTGGCCAGGCGCACCGCCGCGGCCTCATCGAGTTTCTCCCCGGTCATGATGCAGCCGGCCTGCGCACCGCACTCGCGTAAGTGCCGCGTAAGCCGGCGCGTGTCGAGGCCGGCGATCGCCACGATTTTGCCGCGCTGGAGAAATTCAGCAAGCGTGCCTTCCGAACGCCAGTTGCTTGCGACCAGCGACAGGTCGCGGATCACCAAGCCGGCGGCATAGATCTGCGGCGACTCAAGATCCTCGGGGGTCGCACCGGTGTTGCCAATGTGCGGATAAGTGAGCGTGACGATCTGGCGGGAATAGGACGGGTCGGTCAGGATTTCCTGGTAACCGGTGATCGCAGTATTGAATACGACTTCACCGGTGGTGTTTCCGCCGGCGCCGATTGACTGGCCGCGGAAGATGGTGCCGTCCGCAAGCGCCAGCACCGCAGGTGCACTCACCACTCTCTATCCCCTGTCGTTAGCTTTCCGGGCCCTTCCATTTTTTTGCCCCTCAACATGCACCGCCGGGCGGCGAATATCAGGAGGCATATGCACAAAGCGGGAGGAGTTCTTTTGGAACGCCCTCCCGCCTTGTGCGGACTAACCCGCTAAACGGATTACGGGAGAAATTCTACGGTTCAGACCCCAAAGTGTCCACGTAAAAAAGCGCCCAATTTGTGTCCAAATTGACCAGTCTGCGCCCGCCCCGCGGCGGTGAAAACGCGCGGCACTTTCTCCTAACGTATTGTTTTAACTCATGAAAGCCTGACCCATCCGATAGCGACCCGGGGGCTGGCGGGCGAGCCAAAGTCCGGCGCTGAGGGCGCCGCGGGCGAACACCGCTCGGTCCGTAACGCTATGAGCCAGACGCAGCCGTTCTCCCTCGCCGAGGAACAACAGCTCGTGCTCCCCGATGACATCGCCCCCACGCACCACCGCGAATCCGATCTGCCCGGCGCTGCGTGGTCCGGTCAGGCCCAGGCGCGCCTGTGCGACCACGGTTTCAGCTGCCAGTCCCCGACCCTCCGCTGCAGCAACGCCCAGTGCCAGAGCGCTGCCCGAAGGGGCATCGATTTTATCGCGATGGTGAGACTCGAGTACCTCAATGTCATAGGCCTCGGGCAGTGCTGCCGCTGCGCGCCGCGCCAGTTCCAGCAGCACGTTCAGGCCCCGACTGGTATTGGCGGCGATCAGTAGCGGGATGCGCTCGGCGGCAGCTGCAGCTTGCGCCTGCACGCTCTCCGCAACACCGGTGGTGCCGATCAGGAGCGGGACGCCGGCGGCAACACAGGCGGCAAGGTTCGAGGCGGTGACCGCGGGGTGAGAAAAATCAATGACCAGCTGCGCGCCCGCCAGCGCGCTCTTGAGATCGGAGCTGATAAACACATCGAGCGGCGTCCGTCCGGCCAGCTCGCCCGCATCGCGACCGAGGGCCACGCTGCCGGCGCCGACAATGGCGGCGCTCAACTTAAGGGATTCGAATTCCGGGAGCAGGCGGATGAGGCTGCGGCCCATGCGGCCGCTGGCACCGACAATGACGGTGCGGATCACTCCTCGGCACCGCTGAAGAAACTCTTGACCCCCTCGAGGAAGGACTTCTGGCGCGGCGCGTGGCGCTGTCCGTCCTTGTGCAGCAGTTCATCAAAGCGCTGCAGCAGCTCGCGCTGCTCACTCGAGAGCTTCACCGGCGTTTCTACTACGATGCGGCAAAACAGATCGCCCTGCTCGCCGCCGCGCGCCTGGCGCACGCCCTTGTCCTTGAGACGGAAGACACGCCCGGACTGCGTCTCGGCCGGGATCTTCAGCATCACCTGGCCCTTCAGCGTCGGCACCTCGATGCTGCCGCCAAGCGCGGCAGTCACGAAACTGACCGGCACCTCGCAACTGAGGTGCGCGCCGTCGCGTTCGAAGATCGCATGCTCGCGCACGTGCACTTCGACATACAGATCCCCGGGCGGTCCGCCGTTGCGGCCGGCCTCACCTTCGCCACTGAGCCGCACCCGATCGCCGGTATCAACGCCGGCTGGAATCTTCACCGAGAGCTTCTTGTGGCGCCGTACGCGGCCCTGGCCCAGGCAGGCATCGCAGGGATTGCGCACGATGCGACCGGTGCCACGGCACTGCGGGCAGGTCTGCTGCAGCGTGAAAAAGCCCTGCGCGACGCGTACCTGTCCGGCGCCTCCGCAGGTCTCGCATTGAATCGGGTTGCTGCCCTTGGCCGCCCCTGAGCCGTGGCACACTTCGCACTCATTGAGCTTGGTGAGCTCAATTTCAGCGGTATGGCCAAAGACCGCCTCGGCCAGATCCAGTTCAAGCTGGTAGCGCAGATCAGCACCGCGGTAGACCTGCGAGCGGCCGCCGCGGCGGGCACCGCCGAAAATGTCACCGAAGACTTCACCAAAGATATCGCCAAAGGCTTCGGCGCCGCCGAAGCCCGCGCCGCTGCCGCCCTGGCGGCTGGCCTCGACACCGGCATGCCCATGCTGATCGTAGATTGCGCGCTTTTGGGTATCGGAGAGGATCTCGTAGGCCTCCTTGGCCTCCTTGAACTTCTCCTCGGCATCTTTATCGCCAGGGTTGCGGTCCGGATGGTGACGCATGGCAAGGCGCCGGTACGCCTTGCGAATGTCGGCCTCGCCAGCATTGCGAGGCAGATCCAGCACTTTGTAGTAATCCTGCTTCGACATCAGCGCCCGTCAGGCCGACCTCTGGTCCCTGTAAAGAACGGAGCGGGCAAGATGCCCGCTCCTCATCACCATTAGGATGCCTTACGGTCCTTGTCTTTGTCGCTGACTTCTTCGAACTCAGCATCCATGACATTGTCCGCTCCAGCCGCACCGCTCGCACCTGCAGCCTGGCCGCCGCCGGCTGCGCCACCGGCTGAAGCCTGTCCCTCAGCGCCGCCGTAAGCCTTCTGCGCAATGCTGGCGGAAGCCTGGGCCAACGCCTCGGTCTTCTTGGCAATCACATCATGATCATCGCCCTTCATCGCGCTCTTGAGATCCGCCAGCGCGGACTCGGCCTTCGCCCGCTCCTCGCCGCTGACTTTATCGCCCAGATCCTTCAGTGCCTTCTCGACCTGGTGCGCCAGACCATCGGCGCGATTGCGCACCTCGATCAGCTCATGGAACTTCTTATCTTCCTCGACGTGGGCCTCGGCATCCTGGACCATGCGCTTGATCTCATCCTCGCTCAGGCCGCTGGAGGCCTTGATGACGATCTTCTGCTCCTTGCCGGTGGCCTTGTCCTTGGCCGAAACATGCAAAATGCCATTGGCATCGATGTCAAAGGTCACTTCAACCTGCGGCATGCCGCGCGGGGCCGGCGGAATATCGGCCAAGTCGAACTTGCCGAGGCTCTTGTTGTCTCCGGCGCGCTCGCGCTCGCCCTGCAGCACATGGATCGTCACGGCCGTCTGATTATCATCAGCGGTCGAGAACGTGTTGGCAGCTTTGGTCGGAATAGTCGTGTTCTTGCCGATCAGCTTGGTCATGATCCCGCCCAGGGTCTCGATGCCGAGCGAGAGCGGCGTGACATCGAGCAGCAGCACATCCTTGACCTCGCCCGCGAGCACACCGGCCTGCACTGCGGCTCCGATGGCCACGGCCTCATCCGGATTCACATCGCGGCGCGGCTCCTTGCCGAAGAAGTCCTTGACGTACTTCTGAACCAGCGGCATGCGGGTCTGGCCGCCCACCAGGATCACCTCGGCGATATCGCTCGCACTGAGCCCGGCATCCTTCATGGCCGTGCGGCACGGGCCAATGGTGCGCTGGACCAGATCATCGACCAGCGACTCGAGCTTGGCACGCGTGAGCTTGACGCTCAGGTGCTTGGGGCCCGAGGCATCGGCGGTGATGTAGGGCAGATTCACATCGGTCTGCTGACTCGAGGAGAGCTCGATCTTGGCCTTCTCGGCCGATTCCTTGAGGCGCTGCATTGCGAGCGGGTCGCGACGCACATCGACGCCCGACTCCTTCTGGAACTCATCGGCCAGAAAGTGAATGATCTTCATATCGAAGTCTTCACCACCGAGGAAGGTATCGCCATTGGTGGAGAGCACTTCGAACTGGCGCTCGCCATCGACTGCCGCGATCTCGATGATCGAGACATCGAAGGTGCCGCCACCCAGATCGTACACGGCGATCTTGCGATCACCCCCGGCCTTGTCGAGGCCATAGGCGAGCGCCGCCGCGGTCGGCTCGTTGATGATGCGCTTGACGTTGAGCCCCGCGATCCGGCCGGCGTCCTTGGTCGCCTGGCGCTGCGAGTCGTTGAAATAAGCCGGGACCGTGATGACAGCCTCCGTGACTTCCTCGCCCAGGTAATCCTCGGCGGTCTTCTTCATCTTCATCAGCACACGGGCTGAAACTTCCGGGGGTGCCATCTTCTTGCCCTGGGCTTCGACCCAGGCATCGCCGTTCTCGGCCTTGACGATCTTGTAGGAGACCATGTCGATGTCGCGCTGAACCACTTCGTCCTGGAACTTGCGACCAATCAGGCGCTTGACGGCAAACAGGGTGTTCGCAGCGTTGGTGACGGCCTGACGCTTGGCCGACTGGCCGACCAATACCTCATCATCCTTCGTAAAGGCGACGATCGAGGGCGTGGTCCGATCCCCTTCGCTGTTCTCGATGACGCGCGGCTTGCCGCCTTCCATCACGGCGACGCACGAGTTGGTGGTGCCAAGGTCGATGCCGATTACCTTACTCATAAGATGAACTCCGGGAAAATCAGAACAATGTTAGCTAGTTAAATTGTGGTCAGGAGCAGTCAAATTCAAGTGCCGGCGCCGGACTCCGGCGCCCGGGAGACGATCACGCGGGCCGGACGCAGCAAGCGGCCATTGAGCTGGTAGCCCGACTGCAGTACCTGCAGCACGGTGCCCTCGGGCACCTCAGCCGAGGGTTGCGCGAGCACCGCTTCATGCAGCGCCGGATCAAAGCTCGCTCCGGCCGGGTCAATGCGCAAAATCGCCCCTTTCTCGAAAGCCTTGCCAAGCAGCTTCAAGGTCGCATCGACCCCCGCCAGCAACCCGGGCGCATCGGCGCTGCCCGACTGCAGCGCGAGCTCAAGGCTGTCGCGCACCGGCAGCAGTTCGCCGGCGAAGCGCTCGAGCGCAAAGCGGTGCGCGTTCTCAATATCCCGCTGCGCGCGCTTGCGCACATTCTCAAGCTCGGCTAGCGCCCGCAGTTGGCCATCGCGGTTGGTCTGCGCCTCGCTCTGCGCTGCGGCCAGCGCGCTCTCGAGCGCCGCAAGCGCCGGCTCCGCATTCGGAACAGCGGTCGCCGCTTCAGCAGAATTGGCTTCAGTATTCAACGCTAGTCCTTTGAATTATAACGACTTAAAGACCACGGTCTCGCGCTCTACCGGCGCCAGTCATGGCCCTATCTGCGGCATATGTGGGGTTCAGCGACGGGAATTCAAGGCCGCACCGAGCAATTTGGCCGTGACATCCACGATCGGGATGACACGCTCGTAGGCCATGCGGGTCGGTCCGATGACGCCCAGCACTCCGGCGACCCCCTCGCCGGTGCTGTAGGGGGCGGTGACGATGCTGCAATCATCAAGGATCTGGAAGCCCGATTCGTGACCGATGAAGATCTGCACCCCATCGGCCCTGAGGCTGTGGTCCAGCAGGTTGAGGATGTCGCGTTTCTCGTTGAAAGCTTCAAACAGCCGCTTGAGCTTATCGACACCCCCCAGCTCCGCCAGGCCCATCAGATTGGTTTCACCGGCTATCACGTACTGAATTCCGGCATCGGCCCCCTGTTCTTCCTGGCCGGTGAAAACGCGCTGGGCCACAGCGATGGCATCGAGCATCGCCTGGTTCATGTCCTGATGCGTTTCCTTGAGCTGGCGCAGCACTTCCTCGTGCAGCTGCGCAAGGGTGCGCCCGATACAGAATTCATTGAGCAGTCCGGCAGCCCGGCGCAGCTCATCAGGGCTGTAGCGGCGCTCGAGCTGGATGATGCTGTTTTGCACCTCGCGGTTATCGAACACCATCACTACCAGCACGCGATTCTCGGACAGGCCGAGGAACTCGATCTGCGTCAGTTGCGCAGCCTTGGCGAGCGGCAGCGTCACGACCCCGGCCAGGTGCGTCACATTCGAGAGTAGCTGCGAGGCGGTGGCGATCAGCGTCTTTGGGGCTTCGCTGCTGGACTCCAACTGGCGACGCAGCTCCTCGACCTGAGGATCCGCACTGGCATCGCCCGCGGGCAGCCGGGCGCGCATCAGCGAATCGACGAAAAAGCGGTAGCCGCGATCGGTCGGGACCCGCCCCGCCGAGGTGTGCGGGGAAGTGACAAAGCCCATCTGCTCTAGATCCGACATGACGTTGCGGATTGTCGCGGCGCTGAGCTGCAGCCCGGCATCGCGCGAGAGCGTGCGCGAGCCGACCGGCTGGCCCTCACGGATATAGCTCTGCACCAGCACGCGCAGCAGGTGCTGGGCTCGATCGGTGAGGCTCTCCTCGTTGGGTTCATAGCTCATGTTCACACCCTGTCAGGCTAACCAGCCAATTTCCAGCCCGTCAAGCGCCATCCTCCACCCGGGCCCCCCTGCGCTGGGTAGGCCAAAACCGGGCCATTTTTGCCTCAAAAACATCGACCCCGTGCTTTGGCCGGGACGAGGCGGCGTGCTAAAAAGGTTAAATGAAGCCCCAGTACACCACCTGCGCCCTGGTCGGGCATTTTGCCGATCCGCGGGTCTCCGAGTGTGCCCAGGCGTTGGTAGCCTACCTGCAAGCGCGTCATCTGACGGTACTGGTCAGCGACGAGGAGCGCAGTAGCCTGCCACCCCCGGGGGCCGAGCCCGTGCCGCCACTGGCACTGGCCACGCGCGCCCAGTTCATGATCTGCATCGGCGGCGACGGCACGCTGCTGCAGGCGGCCAGCCTGCTGGCGGGCACCGATGTGCCGCTGCTCGGGATCAACCGCGGTCGATTGGGTTTTCTCACCGATGTCTTGATCCAGGACATGGCCAGCAGCCTCGATGCGGTACTGGAGGGCCACTGCAGCACCGACCGTCGCCCGCTGCTCGAAGCCCGCCTGAGCCTGGCCAACGGCACGGTGCGCCAGCACTATGCGCTCAACGACGTCGTGCTGCTGCGCCGTGAGACCGGGCGGCTGCTTGACTTTAAGACCGAGGTCGGCGGCCGCTACGTCAATTCCCACAGTGGCGACGGGCTGGTGATCGCAACCGCGACCGGTTCGACCGCTTACGCCCTCTCCTGCGGTGGGCCGATTGTGGACCCGCAGCTGAACGTGCTGGTGATGGTGCCGGTGTGCCCGCACACGCTATCGGATCGCCCGATCGTCATTCCTGGGGACTCGCACATCGAAATCCGCTTGGGCGATCGCGGCGAGGGGCATGCCGAAGTGACCTGCGATGCCACGCTGCTGGGCGCCATGGAGCCCGAGGACCGGCTTCTGGTGCGTTCTGCGGGCCGCTCCATCACGCTGCTGCACCCACCCGGCTATGATTACTACCGTCTGCTGCGTTCCAAGCTCCACTGGGGCCGCGGCGACGAAGCCCACGAGCGCTGAGGCCTTATGTTGCGTCAACTGCAGATCCGAGACTTTGCGATCATCGAGTCGGTTGAACTCGACTTCGCCCCCGGCATGACGGTGTTGACCGGGGAGACCGGCGCCGGCAAGTCGATGCTGGTGGACGCGCTGGAAATCCTGGCCGGCGGCCGCGCCGGTGCTGACATTATCCGGGCCGGTGCGGAACGGGCCGACATCAGTGCCATCGTGCAGATTGGCGAACAGGGTGGCGCCCTGCGCAGGCTGCTCGAGGAGCACTCGATCAGCGAGGACGTAGAACTGACGATCCGCCGCGTCATCGGCACCGATGGTCGCAGCCGCGCCTGGCTCAACGGCCAGACGGTGCCGCTGCAGGTGCTGCGCGATGCCTGTGAGTTGCTGATCGACATTCACGGCCAGCACGAATTCCAATCGCTGGTGCGGCCCACGACCCAGCGCCAGCTGGTCGATAGTTTTGGACGCCTCGAATCCCTCGCCAGCCAGGTGCGCAGTGCCCACGCCGGCTGGCTGACACTGATGAGCCAGACCCTCAAGGTCGAAGCGGCCGCCAGTGACCGGCATGCGCGCCTTGATCTGCTGCGCCATCAGGTGCAGGAGCTCGATGCTCTGGCACTGATTGCCGGGGAATTCACGGCACTGAACGAGGAGCGCACCCGGGTGCTCAACCGTGCGGTGCTGACCGGGGCGGTACAGAGCGCGGTCGCGGCGCTGTATGAATCCGAGGAAGGCAGCGCCCACAGCCTGCTGGCGCGCGCGATCAGCGCGCTGCGACCGATCGGCGACAGTGGCGATGCGGAATTGCAGGCCGTGCCGCCGCTGCTCGAGGAAGCGGCGATTCGCATCAAGGAAGGTGCCCAGAGTCTCGCGCGCTACCTGGATTCGATCGATGCGGACCCGCAACGCCAGGAAGCGATCGAACGGCGCCTGGCTGCGATCGAGGAGCTGGCGCGCAAGCACCGCATCAAGCCCGAAGAACTACCGGCGCTCCATGAAAAACTGCGCAATGACCTGGCCAGCCTCGACAATGCGGCCACCGACCTGGTCACGCTGCGCAGCCAGGTCTCCGCCGCACTGGCCGGTTACCAGGAACTGGCGCGCCAGCTCTCGGCGCATCGCGCCACGGCCTCCAGGGCGCTCAGCAAAGAAGTCACCGCCCGCATGCAGGAACTGGGCATGCCCGGTGGGCGTTTCGTAATCGAACTGACGCCGCTCGAGAGCGTCGAGCCCTCACCGCACGGCACCGATGCGGTTGAGTTTCGGGTCAGCACCAATCCGGGCACGCCCCCGCGCGCGGTGGCCAAGATCGCCTCGGGCGGTGAACTGGCGCGCCTTTCACTCGCGGTCCAGGTCACCTGCAGCAAGAACGCCGCGCCCTGCATGGTGTTCGATGAAGTGGACTCCGGGATCGGCGGCGCAGTCGCGGAGATCGTGGGGCGGCAACTGCGCACGCTAGGCGCCGCCGGCGAGGTGCTGTGCGTCACCCACCTGCCGCAGGTCGCGGCCCAGGCGCATCAGCACCTGCGGGTCACCAAGATCACCGAAGGTCAGGCCACACGGATCGCAGTGACGCCGCTGCGCGGCGCTGATCGGATCGAGGAGCTGGCGCGGATGCTGGGGGGTGTCGAAATTACGGCGCGCGCGCGCGCCCATGCGCTCGAGATGCTCAATCGCGCCGCGGCCGTGCCCGATCCGGTGCCAACGCGCGCACGACGCGCACCGGCCCGTCGCCAGCCGGCCGGCTAGTTCTCGCCGGCCGCCGCACGCGCTTTACGGGTCGGACAGTCGGTACGCTCGCAGCGCCCATAGAGCACCAGCGAGTGCTCTTCAATCCGAAATCCTAAGCGCTTGGCGACCGCTTCCTGGCGGGCCTCGATCGCCGCTTCGGCGAACTCTTCGACCGCGCCGCAGTCCATACACACAATATGATCGTGATGCGTTCCCTGATTGAGCTCGAACACGGCCATGCCGTCCTCGAAATGATGCCGGGCCACGAGCCCCGCGCCCTCGAATTGCGTCAGCACGCGATAGACGGTCGCGAGCCCGATGTCTTCGTTGGATTCGATCAGGCGCTTGAAGATTTCCTCGGCCGAGAGGTGGCGGGTACCGCTGCGTTCGAGGATCTCCAGGATCTTAAGACGCGGCAGCGTCACCTTGAGCCCGGCCTTCCTGAGATCCTTGCCTTCCATGCTGCACCCTGATCAATCCGAACCGGCTGACTTCCAAGGATAGTACGGTATCATGCCCCTATGAATAGCCTGATGAGCTCCCGCGGCGCCACAATTGAATCCGGTCCCCGACGCCTGCAGGGCAGCCCGTGGCTGGGCCTCGTGCTCGCAGGCAGTCTACTCGGCGGGTGCGTGTATCGCATGCCCATCCAGCAGGGTAATCACCTGGATCAGGCCACTATTAACCAGGTGGTGCCCGGAATGACCCGCGTGCAGGTGCGTTACCTGCTCGGTACGCCCATGGTCCCGGGCGGCTTCGTCAATGATCGCTGGGACTACGATTATTATCTGAAGATGCGCCGGCTCACTGAGCCGCTGACGGCGCATGCAACCGTCTACTTCAACAAGAGCAATCTCGTGGACCATGTCGTCAGCAATGTCATCGGCGATGCCGCGGTACCGCTGAGTAAGCGCAACGTCAACGCGCCCGGGGCCTAAGACCACTGGCCCGTCGGCGGGCGCGCTGCACCTGCAGGCGCCGTCGCTCGCGCGGCTCGCTGGTCAAGGCGCGATAAAACTCAATTCGGTCCCCATCGGCCGGCACCTCACTGAGCGCACAGCGCCGGCCCCACAGACCCACGATCGGCGCATCCCACTCGATTCCTGATTCACCCAGCATTGCGCGCGCCGCCGTCAGTGCCTCGGCTACGCTCGCAGCGGCCGGCAGCTCCAGCTCGCACAGGCGCACGCCCTCCTCGGTGTCAGCCGCCAGCAGGCAATGCTTCCATGGGGGCGCATTCATGGTAATTGCTGTGCGCGCGCGACAAAGGCCTGGACCATCGAGCTGGCAATATCCTGAATCAGCGGCTCAATCAGCGCCGCCTTGAACGGGTTCGAGAATTGAAAGCTGAGCTTGAGCTCGATACGGCAGCCACTCTCGCCCACCGGCGTCAGGCTCCAGCGACCACTGAGCTGCTTGAGCGGCCCCTCGACCAGATCCATGTAAACAGCGCTGACCGGCTCGAGCCGGTTGCGCGTAGTCAGGTGGGTGTGCAGTAGTCCGCGGCGCACGGCCATCCGGACGACGATCTCGGTCGCCGACTCAGAGATCACCTCGACGGCAGTGCAGCCCGGGACAAACTGCGGGTAGGCGCGCACGTCGTTGACCAGCTGATACAGCACTGCGGGCGGCTTGTTGACGAGGGCGGTTCGGAGGAGCTCGTGCATAAGGTACGCAGTTTGGATGATGGGGCGAGCTCACTCAACCGGAGCGGCTACAATGCCAATATGGTCAAACCCGACTCCACTCCGCGCCTGATCGCCGAAAACCGCAAAGCGCGCCACGAGTATTTCATCGAGGAGCGGCTGGAAGCGGGCATCGCCCTGGCCGGCTGGGAAGTAAAGTCCATGCGCGCCGGTCGCGCACAGCTGGCCGAGGCCTACGTGTATATACGCGAGGGTGAGGCGTTCCTGTTTGGCGCGCATATTGCCCCGCTACTGACTGCCTCTACTCACGTTCAGCCCGATCCGGTCCGCACGCGCAAGCTGCTGATGCACCGGAGCGAACTGGATCATCTGGTCGGGGCTGTCGAACGACGCGGCTACACAATTGTGCCGCTTGATCTGCACTGGAAGGACGGCCGCGCCAAGTTGCTGATCGGCCTAGCCAAGGGTAAGCAGAAGCAGGATAAGCGCGCCACCGAGAAGGATAGGGACTGGGAGCGTTCACGCGCCCGGCTCCTGCGGCGCGGCTAGTACCCAAGCAGGGCCTCTAGCCGCGCAAAATCCTGCGCCCGGCTGCGCCACGGCCGCAGGCGGGGGCACCCCGCTTGAGGTATACTAGGAGCTGTCCTTCAACCGGGGGCGACCGGTTTCGACGTGGGTTACGAACCTTCAAGGGCGTGCCGAGGTGCAGTGGACCTCGTAAAACTCTTCTGCAAACTTTAGTTGCCAACGACGACAACTACGCTCTAGCGGCCTAATCCCCGCTTAACCTCCGACCAGCTCGTGCCTATGCGACTGTATCGGGGGACGCGCTCATAGGATCGCGGGACATCGTGCTACAGGGTGTTCCCGTTAAGAGTTACTGTCGCTGGTTCGGCGTCTTCCCTGCCATTCGGGTAGCGTCGGGCGAGAAACAAAGAAACGGCTACGCACGTAGAGCTTGAAGTCTAGGGCTTGCGGACGCGGGTTCAATTCCCGCCGCCTCCACCA
>Ga0182030_10002729_pt1 | contig 37596 bp, 30 predicted proteins | sample 812S3MmetaG_FD_121299 | JGI IMG/M metagenome (GOLD analysis project Ga0182030, IMG submission 121299) | Permafrost microbial communities from Stordalen Mire, Sweden - 812S3M metaG (Illumina Assembly) | ecosystem: Environmental > Terrestrial > Soil > Wetlands > Permafrost | place: Sweden...
CGGTCTTCGAAACCGAGGGTTGGGAGTTCAAGCCTCTCCGGGCGCGCCAAAACTCCGCCTGTGCGGCCGCTTTTGCGCGCCGCGCCGCGACCTTGACTTCGCGGGCGCTTGTCGCCAGTTTCGCGCGCCTCGATCAAGGGGCGCCTGTGCAAGGTCTTATGCGCACCTACTTGAGCTTCGAAACACCGGTCGCCGACATCGACGCGCGCCTCGACGAGCTGCGCGCCCTGACCGCCAAGGGCGACTCTCCGGCGATCGACGAGGAGATCGCCCGACTCGAAGCGAAAGCGACCAAGACTCTTGCCGAGCTCTACGCCGCGCTGACCCCGTGGCAGAAGACGCAGGTCGCGCGCGTTCAGGGCCGGCCCCATTTCAACGATTACGTCAAGGGATTGATCGACGATTTCACGCCGCTCGCCGGCGACCGCAAGTTCGCCGAGGATGCGGCGATCGTCGGCGGCCTCGGACGTTTCCGCGGCCAGCCGATCTGCCTGATCGGCCACGAAAAAGGCGACGACACGGCGAGCCGCCTCAAGCACAATTTCGGCATGGCGCGGCCCGAAGGCTACCGCAAGGCGGCGCGGCTGATGGAGCTCGCCGACCGATTCGACTTGCCGGTCGTGTCGCTGGTCGACACCGCCGGCGCGTGGCCAGGCGTCGACGCCGAGGAGCGCGGCCAGGCCGAAGCGATTGCGCGCGCGACCGACGTCAGCCTCTCTCTGGGGACGCCGAACGTCGCGGTGGTGGTCGGTGAAGGCGGCTCGGGCGGCGCGCTGGCGATCGCCGCCTGCAACAAGGTGCTCATGCTCGAGCACGCGATCTACACCGTCGCCTCGCCCGAAGCGGCCGCCTCGATCCTGTGGCGCGATTCCTCGCGCGCCCAGGACGCGGCGACCAGCATGAAGATCACCGCCCAGGACCTGCTGAAGTTCGGCATCATCGACGCGATCGTGCCGGAGCCCATCGGCGGCGCCCATCGCGATCCGCAGGCGGCGGTCGAGGCGACGGGGCGCGCCGTCGCCGCCGCCCTCGATCAGCTCAGCAACATGTCGCGCGAAGCCTTGCGCGACGCGCGGGCGCAGAAGTTTCTCGCCATGGGCCGCAAGCTCTAAACGCCCGCTCCGCGCGCCGGCGCCGCCGCGCCGCGACGGTTAAGGGCTTGGCAAGGTTACGCGGGCCTAATCGCGCCGATGGACTTTCGGCCTCTGGTCGGCTAAGCCGTAACAGCCTGAGAGGAATGATCAATTGTACGATTGGCGGACGCGGTTGTTCGCGATCGGCCTCGCCGTGGCGGCAGGCGCGCTCGCAGCGGGATGCGAGGACGCGCTCGAAGCGGATTCCGGGCGGTCGCAACGTCCGATTCCCAACGAGACCGTGGCGCTGATGGACAAGATCGGCACGACCCCGTCGGCGCCGATGCTGATCCGCACCTACAAGCAGGAAGCCGAGTTCGAAATCTGGAAGGCGAACAGCGACGGCCAATACGCGCTGCTCAAGACCTATCCGATGTGCCGCTGGTCGGGCCAGCTCGGGCCGAAAGTGCGCGAGGGCGATCACCAGGTCCCGGAGGGCTTCTACACCATCGCCCCCGGCCAGATGAATCCGAACTCGCACTATTACCTGTCGTTCAACGTCGGCTATCCCAACGCCTATGACCGCGCCTACGGGCGCACCGGCGGCGACATCATGGTGCATGGCGTCTGCTCGTCGGCCGGATGTTATTCGATGACCGACGCGCAGATCGCCGAGATCTACGCAATCGCCCGCGAAGCCTTCAACGGCGGTCAAAGCGCGATCCAGATGCAGTCGTTCCCGTTCCGGATGACCGCCGAGAACCTCGCCAAGCACCGGCTCGACCCCAACATCGCGTTCTGGAAGGAGATCAAGAGCGGCGCCGATCATTTCGAGGTGACCAAGACCGAGCCGGACGTGCTCGTGTGCGGCAAGCACTACGTCTTCGGCGCGCATGCCGACCACGACGTCGACGCCAGCGCCCCCTGCCCGGCCAACCTGCAGCGCGACGATCAGGTCGAAGCGGCGGTCGCCGACAAGGAAGCGGGCGACGACGCGGCGGTGGCGTCGCTGGTCGCCCAGGGGGTCAAGCCGGTCAGGATCGTCTACCAGGACGGCGGCCAGAACGCCGCCTTCGCCGGCCGGCAGGACCTCGACCCGAGCGCGCCCGAGGCGCTCGCCGCCGCTCCAACGGTGATCACGCTCGACAATTCCGGCAAGCCGCTGCCTCCGGTGGTGAAAGTTGCGACCGCCGCCGAGGCGCCCGCGCCCGCCGCGACGCCAGTTGCGGCCAGCGCGCCGCCCGCCGCCGCTCCCGCCCAGACCGCCGCCAACGCGACCGGCGCGTCGCCGTTCGGCTTCCTCAGCGGCGGCGGGGTCAAATCGTTCTTCGGCCTCGGCGGAAGCGACGCGCAGCCGCCGCAGGTCAAGGTGTTCGAGCCGGCGCAGCCGATCCCGACCGACGCGCCGCTGCCGCCCAAACGCAACGCCGCGCTCGACGCGCGCGGGCCGCAGGCCTCCGCCGCCCTCCTGAGGACAAACGCGGACTGAGAAGCCAGTGGCGCGGGCCTCGGCGCCCGCGGCCGCGGAAGGCCGCGCCACTATTCATCGAGCCGCTTCTCCATCACCAGGAACGTCGGCTCTGGGTAGCCGGGATGGGCGCCCTGCCCGGCTGGCGCGAAGCCGAAGCCGGCGAACAGGCGCTGGTTTTCGCCGAGCGCAAGCCGCACGCGCAACGTCATCCGCTTAAGGCCGCGCCGGCGCGCTTCCGCTTCGCCCGCCGCCAGCAGAGCGCGCGCGATTCCCCGCCCGCGCCAGGTCGGCAACGTCGAGACGCGGCCGATATGGAGCGCGCCGTCCTTCTCCGCCCACAGCGCGACGCCGACCAAAGCGCCGTCGATCTCCGCGCCGGCGCCGCCGCCCTCGGCCAGCTTGGCGGCGACGCTCGCGGTCGTCTCGCCGAGCGCCCCGGAGGGCGGATCGGTCGCGTGGCTCTGCGCGGCGAAAGCTTCGCGGATGAGGCTCGCCGCCGCCGCGGCGTCGCCGATCGTCAGCGATCGAATCCGAACCGCCGCCACGAGTCCCCTGCCTCCCAGAGCAAGTTGTCTTTAGCTCGATGCGGTTCCGACCGTCATCGCGTGCGACAGCGAAGCGATCCAGGCTAAGCCGCAGCCGCGGTCCCCAAGTCTGGATCGCTTCGCTTTGCTCGCGATGACGATTGGGATGATTCGACTTGAACGCATCATGCGCTAGCCCGCGGCGCCGACGTTCGACCAATTGAGCACGATCTTGCCGCACTCGCCGCGCCGCATCGTCTCGAAGCCGGACAGGAAGTCTGCGGCGGGCAGGCGATGGGTGATGACCTTGCGCACGTCGAGGCCGCTTTGCAGCATCGCGATCATCTTGTGCCAGGTCTCGAACATCTCGCGTCCATAGATCCCCTTGATGGCAAGCTGCTTGAAGATGACCTTGTTCCAGTCGACCAGGGTCGGTTTGGACGGCAGGCCGAGCAGCGCGATGCGGCCGCCGGTGACGACCGAATCGAACAGCTGATCGAAGGCGGCCGGCGCGCCGCTCATTTCGAGGCCGACGTCGAAGCCCTCCGCCATCTTGAGCGCGCCCATGACCGCGCGCAGGTCCTGGCGCGACACGTCGACAGGCCTCACGTCGGCGACTTCGGCGGCGAGCGCGAGGCGGCGCGGATTGATGTCGGTGATGACGACATGGCGGGCGCCGACGTGGCGCGCCACCGCCGCCGCCATGATGCCGATCGGCCCGGCGCCGGTGACCAGCACGTCCTCGCCGACGAGATCGAACGACAGCGCGGTGTGGACAGCGTTGCCGAGCGGATCGAGGATCGCGCCGAGCTCGTCGTCGACGTCGTCGGGCAGCGGCACGATGTTGAACGCCGGCACCCGCACGTATTCGGCGAAGGCGCCGGGAATGTCGACGCCGATGCCGCGCGTTTCCGGATCGAGATGGTAGCGCCCGCCGCGCGCGGCGCGGCTGCCCATGCCGATCACGTGGCCCTCGCCCGACACGCGCTGGCCGATCTGCAGGCGGCGCACGTTGGCGCCGAGCGCGACGATCTCGCCGGCATATTCGTGGCCGATCGTCATCGGCGTCGGGATCGTCTTCTGCGCCCACTCGTCCCAATTGAAGATATGGATGTCGGTGCCGCAGATGCCGGTCTTGTGGACCTTGACCAGCACGTCGTCGGGGCCGATCTCGGGCTTCGGAACCTCGCGCATCCACAGGCCCGGCGCCGCCTTCTCCTTCACCAACGCCTTCATCGGCTCGCCTCCGGGTTCTAGAGAATTCCAACCGCCTTGCCGGCGTCGGCGAAGGCGGCGAGAGCGAAGTCGACGTCCGCCTCGCTTAAGCCCGCCGACATCTGGGTGCGGATGCGCGCCGCGCCCTTCGGCACGACGGGAAAGAAGAAGCCGGCGACATAGACGCCGCGCGCGTCGAGCGCCCGCGCCAGATCCTGCGCGAGCCGCGCTTCGCCGAGCATCACCGGAATGATCGGCGTCTCGCCCGGCAGCAGCGTGAAGCCCGCCTGGTCGAGCCCGGCGCGAAAGCGGCGGGCGTGCGATCGCAGGCGCGCGCGGCGATCGTCGGCGTTTATGGCGATCTCGAGCGCCTTCAGCGCGCCGGCGGCGACCGGCGGCGCGAGGCTGTTGGAGAAGAGATAGGGCCGCGCGCGCTGGCGTAAGAGATCGACGATCGGCTGCGCCGCGGCGACGAAGCCGCCCATGCCGCCGCCGAGCGTCTTGCCGAAGGTGCCGGTGACGATGTCGACGCGGTCGCCCGCGCCGGTCAGCGCCGGCGTGCCGCGGCCCTTGTCGCCGAGATGGCCGGTCGCGTGGCAATCGTCGACCAGAACCAGCGCGCCATAGCGTTCGGCGAGCGCGCAGATTTCAGGCAGCTTGGCGACGGCGCCGTCCATCGAGAACACGCCGTCGGTGGCGATCAGCTTGAACCGCGCGCCGTCGGAATCGGCCTGCTTCAGGCAATCCTCGAGCGCGTTCATATCGGACGCAGCGTAGCGATAGCGGCGCGCCTTGCTGAGCCGCACGCCGTCGATGATCGAGGCGTGGTTCAGCGAATCGGAGACGATCGCGTCGGCCTCGCCGAGCAGCGGCTCGAATACGCCGCCGTTGGCGTCGAAACAGGCGGCGAACAGGATCGCGTCGTCCTTGCCGAGATGGCGCGCGATCGCCAGCTCGAGCTCGCGGTGCAGCGTCTGCGCGCCGCAGATGAAGCGCACCGAGGCCATGCCGAAGCCGAATGCGTCGAGCGCGGCCTTGGCGGCGGCGATCACGTCGGGATGATTAGCGAGGCCAAGATAGTTGTTGGCGCAGAGGTTGAGCGTCTCGCGCGTCGCGCCGTCGCTAGCGACCTTGATCCGCGCCCCCTGCGGCCCGGCGATCAGCCGCTCGCGCTTGGTCAGCCCGGCGGCGTCGATCTCGGCCAGCGTCGCGCGCAGATGGGTCAGGAAGGCGTCGGACACGATTGGCTCCCGTCTCCAGCGAATCCCAGAGGATTCCACGACGCCGCGCCGGGCGGCCCCAGCGCGCGTGGACGGGTGCATAGCATAACTTGTCGGGGCAGGCCGACCGCCCTCAGGCGACCGTCGCCGTTTCGCCGACCACCTCGAGCGGCAGAACCTCCACTTCGCCGCCCGACACGCGGCGGGTGAGTTCGGCATAGGCCTTGAAGAATTCAGCCCGCCCCAAGGCTTTGGCCGCCTCGTCGTCGACGGCCGTCGCGAGGTGGTAATAGTCGGCGCCGTCGCGGTTCTTCATCGCGCGATAGGTTATCTTCCCCGCCAGCGCGGGGTCGGCGTCGAGAGCGGCGATGAAGCGCGCGATGTCCTGACGCCACGTCTCTTCCTGTCCGTTGCTCAGTCGATATTTGATCAGAAAGCGTTTCATGTTCGGCTCCCGTCGGCGACGCCGCCAGCTCCACGCTCGCGACGAGGCTGAACATGAGACCGAGGAACGATGTCGGCAAGTTCGGACAAGACGGCCGCGAAGACATTCAGCTCTGGGCGAGGATCTCGCGCAGGAACGCGACGTGGCGGGCGAAGGCGGCGCGCCCGGCCCGGCTCGCCTTGACCGTCGTGCGCGGCCGCCTGCCGACGAAAGCCTTGGCGACCTCGACATAGCCCGCGCGCGCGAGATGATCGATGTGGGCGCCGAGATTGCCGTCGGTCGCGCCGGTCAGCGATTTCAACCGCGCGAAGTCGAGCCCTTCGGCGGAAGGCGGCAGCGCGGTCAGCGCCGCCATGAGCCGCAGGCGCATCGGCTGGTGGATCGTTTCGTCGAGCCCGTTCATCGCCTCAGGCCCGCCGCATCCACAGGCCGCAGAGGATGAAGCCGCCGCCGTTGACGGCGGCGAGCCACAGATTGAACCACTCGCCCGACCACAGATAGCCGGCGAGCACCAGCGCGCTCAAGCCTAGGCCGAGGGCGGCGAAGGCGGCCCCGAACCACAGGCCGGCGAGCGCATAACCGAACAGGAACAGGGTCGGCCAGAACGCGTCGAGCTCGCGCGGACCGAAGCGGCCGAAGCCGACGCTCCACAGCAGGCCGAAGGCGACAAACACCGCGAAAGCGGCGAGGAAGCGCCAGGGAATGCGGCAGGACGCGTCCGTCGCGGCGCGCAGCATGACGAAACTCGCCAGCGCGCCGAGCGCATTGGCGGCGACCCAAGTCCACACCGACCCGTGCGGCCAGAGGAAGCCGATCATATCGGCGGCGACGACGATTGCGCCCCACAGGACGAGCAGCGCGCCGGTGAGGCGATAGAGGCGCGATTGCTTTACGCGCGCGACGACGCCGTCGATCTCGGCGAGCGTCGCGCTGGCTTCCTTCGAGCTGATGGTCATTGCGCCGCTCCCGCCTTCCTCGTCACGACGTTGCTCCGTCGGCGCTCGCCGCGGGGCGGAGGAACGCGAGCCGCGCCGCATCCGCCCAGCCGGCGCCGACGTCCGCCGCCTCGAGCGCGCGGCGGAACTGGGTCAGCGTGCGGCCCCAGAACAGCCCGGCGAAGACGCCGCCGACCACGGCCGACGCGCTGGCGATCTGGGCGTGAGCAGGCGAGCCGGCGTTCAGCGCCAGGGCGACCGCGGCGACGTATTTAACCGCAAAGCTGACGATGATCAGCGCGAATGGGATCGGCGAGCCCGGCAGGATCATCGTCCCGGCGGCGAGCGAGAGGCGCGGCGGCGGCGTCAGAACGGCGAGCGCGCGCCCCCCGAAAATGCCCGCCGCCAGGCCGACGACGAACAGCGCGAGATCGAAGCCGAGGCCGCGCGACTCGATGAGGCCCGCAAGGCCCCAGACGAGAAAAACGATCGGCACGATCAGCGCGCGGCCCGGCTGCATCTCCCGTTCTCGGAGAGCGACGACACCGCGCGAGACGAGATAGGCGAATAGGACCCACACCCAGACCGGTGTATGCGAAAGGATGTCGAAAACCAGCATCGTGAACGCTCCTGCGTCTCAGTCCCGGGACGGGCGGCTGCAAGCCTACTTCACTGCCACTGCGATCGCAGCCAGCGCAGCGGGTTGATAGACGACGCCGATATGGTCGACGCCCGGCAGCAGCGTCACCCGCACGCCGAGCGGCGCGACGGCGCTCTGGTAGGCCTCGGCGTCCATCAATTCATCGTCGAGGCCGGCGATCAGCTCGATCTTGTTTCCAGCCGACTTCAGCGCGCCTTCCCAGTCGTGGGGCGGGCCGTAGTTGATCAGCAGGCGGTAGGAATAGCGCGAAGTCGTCGCCATCGCCGCCTCGGGGCGGTTGGCGAAGGCGATCGCCGGCAACGACTGCGCCCAATCGATTCCGAGCGCGCCCAGCACTGTCAGCGCGGCGATGCGCGGAAGGTCGGGCGCGGCCCAGCGCCCCGACCCCTCCGATGGGCGGTTGGTCGGCGCGCGATAGCCGAGATAGGGCGCGAGCAGCACAAAGCGGTCGAAGGACGCGCCGACCGGCGCGGCGGCGACGCGCAAGACGAACCCGCCGCCCGAGGAATGGCCGACGAGCGTCAGATGCGCGGTCGTGTAGTCGGCGCGCAGATGGGCGACGAGATCGGCGAGATCGCCCTCGAGCTGGCCGACATAGCTGATGTCGCCGCGCGAGCCCGAGGCGCCGTGGCCGCGCGTATCGACTGCGACCGCGACGAAGCCGGCTTTCGCCAGCGTGAGCGCGGTCGCATTCATCTCGTCTGAGGAGCCCGACGAGCCGTGATAGACGATCGCCAAGTGATCACGGCCGCCGTCAGCGGCGGGATAAAGCCGGTAGGCGAGCCACGTGCCGTCGCGCGCCTGGAATCGGCTGAGCTCCGGCTTGCCGTCCTGCGGGATCGCCATCGCGCCGCCATGGATCGATTCGAGCGGCGGCGGGGATTCGACCGGCTGTGCGAGCATCGCCCCGAGCGCCAGCGCCGCGACGCCGACCGCCGCCAGCGGCCAAGTGAGAATCTGCCATAACGCCATCGCTTGCCTCAATTCCAGAGTACTCTGTATTGCAGAGTTTATGGCGACTGTCAAACGCGCGTCGGGAATTCGGCCTGCGACAAGATGCTCCATTCACGCTGTGCGTCGACCCGCATAGCGTCTGCGCCGCAGTAGCGAGGGATCCACAGCTCCATCGCGAAAGCAGAGGAAGAGCCGATTGCCGTAGGGTCCCGTCCCCTCGGCTTTCCGGCTCTTCTTCGTATTTGCGCCGCTCAATGGCGGAAGTGGCGCATCCCCGTGAACACCATCGCGATCCCGGCCGCGTCGGCGGCGGCGATGACGTCGGCGTCGCGCATCGAGCCGCCGGGCTGGATGACGGCGGTCGCGCCCGCCTCGATCGCCGCCACGAGCCCGTCGGCGAAGGGGAAGAAGGCGTCGGAAGCGACGACCGCGCCGTGGGTGCGCGGCGCCGGCCAGCCGGCGGCGCGTGCCGCGTCCTCGGCCTTGCGCGCGGCGATCATGGCGGAATCGACCCGCGACATCTGCCCGGCGCCGACGCCGACCGTGACGCCGTCGCGCGCGTAGACGATCGCGTTCGATTTGACGTGCTTGCACACCCGCCAGGCGAAAGCGAGATCGGCAAGTTCGGCCGCGGTGGGGGCGCGCTTGGTGACGACCCTGAGCGTCGCGGGATCGAGCCCGCCCGCGTCGCGGTCCTGCACCAGCAGGCCGCCGGCGACCGAGCGAACGGTCGCCGTCGGCGCGAGCGGATCGGGCAAGCCGCCGGCGACGAGCAGGCGCAGGTTCTTCTTGGTCGCGACGATCGCCAAAGCCTCGTCGTCGACCGCCGGCGCGATGATGACCTCGGTGAAGATCTCGACGATCTTGCGCGCCGCCGCCGCGTCGAGCGTGCGGTTGAGCGCGACCACGCCGCCGTAGGCCGAGACCGGATCGCACGACAGCGCCTTCTCGTAGGCGTCGCGCAGGGTCGCGCCGACCGCGACGCCGCAGGGATTGGCGTGCTTGATGATCGCCGCGGCGGCCGATTCCTCGGGCGGGAATTCGGCGACGAGCTCAAAGGCCGCGTCGGTGTCGTTGAGGTTGTTGTAGGAGAGCGCCTTGCCCTGGAGCTGGCGGGCGGTGGCGACGCCGGGCCGCGACTCGGGACCGACGTAGAAGGCGGCGCTCTGGTGCGGGTTCTCGCCGTAGCGCAATGCGCTAACAAGCTTGCCGCCGAAGGTGCGCCAGGCCGGCGCCGTCTCGCCGATCTCGCGCGCGAACCAGTTGGAGATCGCGGAGTCATAAGCAGCGGCGCGCGCGAACGCCTTCTGCGCCAGCGCGCGGCGGAAGGCGAGGCGCGTCGCGCCGCCGCTGAGCGCCATTTCCTCGAGCAGACGCGCGTAGTCGGCGACGTCGACGATGACGGCGACGTCGGCGTGGTTCTTGGCGGCGGCGCGGATCATCGCCGGCCCGCCGATGTCGATATTCTCGATCATCTCGTCGAAGGGCGCGACGCGACGCAACGCGTCCTCGAACGGATAGAGGTTGACGATCAGCAGATCGATCGGGGCGATGCCGTTGGCGATCATCGCCGCCTGGTGGGCGGGCTCGCCGCGGATCGCCAGCAGGCCGCCGTGGACGCGCGGATGCAGCGTCTTCAGCCGACCGTCCATCATCTCGGGAAATCCGGTCAGATTGGCGACGTCGACGACCTTGAGGCCGGCTTTCGCCAGCGCCGCGGCGGTGCCGCCGGTCGAGACGAGCTCGATCCCGCGCGCTGCGAGCGCCTCGCCCAGTTCGGCAAGGCCGGTCTTGTCGGAAACCGAGATGAGGGCGCGAACGATCGGCGCGAGGTCGAGGGCCATGGACGGGCTCGCTGGCTGGAGAGACGAATTTCGGCCGCGCCTTATCACGCTTTCGCCCGCGCCGGAACTCGCGTCGGCGGCTTAAGGGCGGCGTTGCAGGCGCGCGGCGAAGAAGCCGTCGAGGCCGGAAAGGCGCGGCTCGGACGCCTGCAAATGGCAGGGCAAGGCGCGCAGTTCGCCGACCGGGTTGAGGCATTCGCTCAGTCCGCCGATTTCCGACGCCGCGATGGGCACGCGCCGCACGTCGGGATTGCGCCTGAGCAGCGCGGCGATCTGCGCCTCGCCCTCCTCCGGCTCGAGCGAGCAGGTGCAATAGACGATGATTCCGCCCGGCGCGGTCAGCGCGACCGCCTTGTCGATCAGCTTGCTCTGCAGATCGCCGAGCGTCGCCAGGTCGCCCTGGCGCTTGGTCCAGGCGACGTCGGGATGGCGGCGGATGGTTCCGGTCGCCGTGCAAGGCGCGTCGATCAGCGTCGCGTCGAACGGCGCCGCCTCGAAAGCGAGCGCGTTGGCGACGGCGATGTCGGCCTCGAGCCGCAGCCGGCTGAAATTGGCGGCCAGACGCTTCAACCGCTCGGCCGAGCGATCGACCGCGGTGACCTTGGCGCCGGCGGCGGCGAGCTGCGCGCTCTTGCCGCCCGGCGCGGCGCAGAGATCGACGACCCGCGCGCCCGCCGCGACGCCAGTGAGACGCGCTGGGATCGCCGCGGCGGCGTCCTGCACCCACCATTCGCCGTCGGCGTAGCCGGGCAACTCGACGATCGGCGTGTGGGCCGAAAGGCGCACCGAGCCGGTCGGCAGGACGATTCCGTCGAGCCGAAGCGCCCAATCGTCGGGGTCGCGCTTGACGGAGAGGTCGAGCGTCGGCTCGTCGCGATGGGCGCGCGCAATTTTCCGCGCCGTCTCCTCGCCATAGTTCGCCTTCCAACGCTGCGCCAGCCATTGTGGCGTGTCGTCGTCGAACGGGTCGCTCGTCGCGACGGTCTCGTCCTTGGCGCGCGCGACGTTGCGCAGCACCGCATTGACCAACCCGGCGAAGGGCGCGGCGCCGGGGTCGAGCTTCGTCGCTCTGACGGCGAGATCGACCGCGGAATGGTCGGGCAGGTCGAGGAACAGGATCTGCGCCGCCGCGGCGACGAGGATCCACTCGAGCGCTCCGGCCCGCCGCGGCAGTCCTTTGATCAAGTGCAGCGCCAGCGCCTTGCGGATGGTGCCGAGACGGCGCACGGCGACCACGGCGATCGACCGCGCCAACGCGCGGTCGCGCGCGTCGAGCCCGGTGAAGCGCGGATCCGTCTCCGCGGCGGCGAAGCGCTCATCCAGCGGCCGCTGAAATGTCAACGCGTCGGCGATCGCCTGGGCGGCGGCGAGGCGCGCCGTCAGACCGGGAGGGGTCTCAAGCGGCGGCGGCGCCGGCCCGCGCAACGCGCGCGCGTCGAATCCGCCGGGGCGTTTCGCGTTCAAACTCAGTCCTGCCGAATCACGAGATCGCGAGGATACGGACGAGTATAGACTGAAACGCCGGCCGGCCACGCCCCCTGCCGGGCCCCTTTCTCCCGCCGCTGTGACGCAGTAGCCTGGCGGCGATGAGCAAGGATCACCTCGGAAACGACGAAGACGCCTCGCCGGCGACCGTCAGCGACGCTCCGTCAGCGGGCGAAGCCGGGCGACCGATGCCTGAGGCGGCGAAGCGCGCGCTTGCGGAAGTCGAGCAGCGCCGCCGCCGCGCCGCCGCCGCGCCGGGCGCGCCCGAAGTCAACGGCCGCGGCGGGCTCAACCCAACGCGTTACGGCGACTGGGAGGTGAAGGGAATCGCTGCGGATTTCTGACCCGACGCCGGCAGCGGCGCGGGCCTCCGCGCCCGCGGCCAGGGACGGCCGCGCCACTGCGGACGGCCGCGCCACCGCGGAACCCGTCGCAGCCCCTCAGCGGACCATCACCACCGGCGCGCCGACGCTGACGCGATCGTAGAGATCGATCACGTCCTCGTTGTACATGCGGATGCAGCCGTAGGAGGCGGCCGTGCCGACCGAGGGACGCATCGCCGCGGTCGTGCCGTGGATCGCCACCTCGTCGCGGTCGAGCGTGATCGCCCGGGCGCCCATCGGGTTGTGCGGCGAACCGCCGGGGATGAGGTCGGGCAATTCGGGATGATCGCGCTTGACCACCGTCGGCGGCGCCCAGGCGGGCTCGACATATTTGCCGTCGACGCGGGCGAAGCCGCTCCATTCCTTGCCGGGCTTGGCGACCGCGACCGGATAGGCGATGGCGCTGCGCGAATCGAGCACGAGATAGAGTTTGCGCGCGGACTGCGAGATGACGATCGTGCCAGCGGAATAGTCCGACGGAAAACCGACGACCGGCCGCGCCTCGGCGCCGGCCGCGCTGAGGCCGATCGCGATCGCCGCCGCGACCGCGGCAATCGTTCCGTTTCGCCGCCAAGCCGACATGGCCGCGTCCCGCGTTCGAGCCTCGAGCAGAAGCCGAGGATATCGCGCGGCGGCGAAAAGGTCATCGCCGGCGCTGAAACGCGGTGAATCGAATCTGACCGCTCAGCCGCGGACCTTGGCGCGGCGGCGCAGCCAGCCCCTCGGCCGGTTGAGCGCGTCGAGGTGGGCATGGAAGGCGGCGATGCGCGGCGCGATCTGGGCGCGAAAGCGCGAACCGTTGAACACGCCATAGTGGCCGACGTCGGATTGCAGATGATGCAGCTTCTTCTCCACGGGAATGTTGACGCACAGGTCCTGCGCCGCCTGCGTCTGGCCGACGCCGGAGATGTCGTCGTTCTCGCCTTCGACCGTCATCAGCGCCGAGCGGCGGATCGCCTTGAGATCGACGGGCGCGCCGCGGTGGGTCATCTCGCCTTTCGGCAGCAGATGGCGCACGAACACCGTCTCGATCGTCTGCATGTAGTACTCGGCGGTCAGGTCCATCACCGCGAGATATTCGTCGTAAAATTCGCGGCGCCTATCGGCCGAGTCGCCGTCGCCGGAAACAAGCTGGTTGAACATCTCGAGATGGGCGTTGACATGGCGGTCGAAGTTCATCGCCATGAAGCCGGAGAGCTGCAGATAGCCGGGATAGACTTGGCGGCCGAAGCCTGGATAGGGGAACGGCACGCTCTGCAGGCAATTGGCGCGGAACCATTCGACGCCGCGCTGTTGGGCGAGCTTGTTGACCGCGGTCGGGCTGCAGCGCGTGTCGATCGGCCCGCCCATCAACGTCATCGACGCCGGGACGTCCGGGTGGTCGGCCGCCTCCATCAGCGCGACGGCGGCGATCAGCGGCACCGCCGGCTGGCAGACGCCGAGCGTATGCGCGCCGGGACCGAGATGCGCGAGCATCGCGCGCAGGTAGTCGACATAATCGTCGAGATCGAAGCCGCCGAGCGCCAGCGGCGCCATGCGCGCGTCGGTCCAGTCGGTGACGTAGACGCGGTGGGTGGGCAAGAATGCCTCGACCGTGCCGCGCAGCAAAGTCGCGTAATGGCCCGACATCGGCGCGACGATCAACAGCTTCGGCTGATCAAGATGACCGGGCAGGTCGGGACGGACGAAATGCAGCAGATTGCAGAACGGCCGGCTCCAGACGATCTCCTCCAACACCTCGCGCTCGACGCCGTCGACGACGATGCTGTCGAGGCCAAAAACCGGCTTGCCGTAGCGGCGCGTCATCCGTTCGAACAGCTCGGCGCTCGCGGCGATGTTCCGGCCGAACGCGGTCGCCGACAGCGGATTCAGCGGATTGCGGAACATGAAATGCGCCGCGTCGGAGACGGCGCGGGCCGGGACGAGCGCCGCATGGGCCATTTCATAGAGCTGGTAGGAATAGCCGCGCAGCATGTCCGTCTCCCGCAGGCCGGTCTTGCGCCAGCGCTGAAAGGCCAGCAAGGAAGCCAAGTTAGGGTTCGTATGAGAACGAATCAATGTCGCCAATAGGCTAACCGGCCTTGCTGTGGCGCAAAACCCGCTTCATTCGCCCATCGACAGCAGCGCGCCGGCCTTGCGGGCGCTGCCGAGCAGGGCGAGGAACGCCGCGGCGCCGAGCGCCATCAGTCCGACATTGATCGCCAGCGCTTCCAGCATCAGGTCGGCGCGCAACTGGCGCCCGACCACCGCCGCCCGCAGGCCCTCGAAGACATAAGTCGGCGGCAGACACCAGGCGATCGTCTGCAGCCAAGCCGGCAAGGCGGCGACCGGATAATAGACGCAGGCGAAGGGCATGACGAAGAAGAGCACCGACCAGGCCAGCCCTTCGGCGCCCAGGCCGTTGCGCAGCACCAGACCGGAGACCGCCAGTCCGATCGCCCAGCTCGTCAGCACGAGATTGAGGAAGAAGCCGACCAGCGCCAGGCCGAGGCCCCACAGATTGAAGCCGAAGAACCAAAAGGCCATCATCGTCACCGGGACGAGCCCGATCGCCATGCGGATGAGGCTCATCGCCATCAGCGCGGCGGCGAACTCGATCGGCCGCAGCGGGCTGATGAGGAGATTGGCGATGTTGCGCGACCACATCTCCTCCATGAACGACACCGAGAAGCCGAGCTGGCAGCGAAACAGCGTGTCCCACAGCAGCAGCGAGCCAATCAGCGTGCCGCCGGCGACCGCCATCGCGCCGCCGACGCCTGACGCGCCGGCCTGGGCGCGGATGTAGGTCTGGAGGAAGCCCCAGGTCAGCATCTGCACCGCCGGCCAATAGACGAGCTCGGCCAGGCGCGGCCAGGACGAACGCATGAGATAGAGGTAGCGCATCACCAGCGCGCCGACGCGGGTGGGCGAAAACGCTATTTCCGCGGTCAGGACGGTCACTTACGCCTCCTCCCCGGCCGGCGCGCGCGCAACGTCGAGGAAAACTTCCTCCAGGCTGCTGCGGCCGTAGCGGGCGATCAGCGCGTCGGGTGAGCCGTCGTCGACGATTCGCCCCTGTTTCAGCATCAGCACCCGGCCGCACAGCCGCTCGACCTCGGCCATGTTGTGCGAGGCGAGCAGGATCGTCGCGCCGCGGGCGCGGCGGAACGCTTCCAGCCGGCCGCGCACCCAGTCGGCGGTGTCGGGGTCGAGCGAGGCGGTCGGCTCGTCGAGCAGCAGCAGCTCGGGATCGTTGATCAGCGCCTTGGCCAAAGCGACGCGGGTCTTCTGGCCAGCCGAAAGGCTGCCGGCCGGCCGGTCGAGGAACGGCTCGAGCGCCAGATCGGCCGCCAGCGCCTCGATGCGCTTCTCGAGGCCGGCGACGCCGTAGAGGCGTCCGAACACGCGCAGGTTCTGCCGAACCGTGAGCCGGTGCGGCATGTCGACATAGGGGCTCTCGAAATTCATCCGGCCGAGCGCGCGGTAGCGATCGCGCGCCATGTCGACGCCGAGCGCGCGGACCTCGCCGGCGCTCGGCAGGGTCAGCCCCATGATCATGCCGATCGTCGTCGTCTTGCCGGCGCCGTTGCCGCCCAGCAGACCGACGACCGTTCCCGCTTCGACCGCGAAGGAGATCGCGTCGACCGCCGTCGTCGCGCCGAAGCGTTTGACGAGCCGGCGCGCTTCAATGGCGGGCGTTGGCGACAAGCGGAGTCTCGGGGCCGAAGGTCGAGCCGTTCTAGACGGCGCCGGCGGCCTTGTCATCGCGGGCGGCGGCGGGATGTTGCGCATCGGCCACACCCTTTCACGGAATTAACCTGCGGCGCTGCGGCGGATCATGTGTGAATGCAAGCGTCACATAAGTTTCACGCGGGGCGCCTAGGTTCTCCGCGGGCATTGAGAGATTGTCTGAAAAATGGCGCAGGGCCGGCGACGCGAGGTCGGACGGTTGCGTGCGGTAACCAGATAGTCTATGGAATCTGTGTACTAAAATTCCCAACGAATGGAATCGCGCCCGCCGCGCGCGCAACACGACAAAAAAGGCAAGACAAATCAAGACGCTGACCGCAGAACGGACGGCGACAACAGTGGGGCTGATTATGCGATTGTTGAAACCCTTGCTCCTGGCTTCGGCCGCCGGGCTGCTCGCCGTAGGCGCGGCTTCCGCCGCCGACCTGCCGACCAAGAAGACGCCTCCCGCCGCCGAGAAGCCGAACTGCTACGCGAGCTTCTGGACCTGGCTGGATTCGACCGCCGCCGATTGCCCGCTGTCGGCCTACGGCATTACGGTCTACGGCACGATCGACATGGGCGGCGGCTACGAGTCGCACGCCTCGAAATTCAACAACGACTACAACAACGGCGTTGCGGAACTGATCGCCAAGACCAGCGGCAATGCGAAATGGCAATTGGTCCCCAACGGCCTCAGCCAGTCCAACGTCGGCGTCAAGATCAAGGAGCAGGTCGCGCCGAACTGGTACGTGATCGGCGACATCAACACCGGCTTCGATCCCTATTCGATGCGCCTCGCCGACGGTCCGCAGTCGCTGGTCGACAACAACGGCATCGCCGGGAGCCCGGCGCAGAGCGCCAACGGCGATTCGAGCCGCGCCGGTCAGTGGGACAACACCCGCGCCTACGCCGGCCTCAGCAACTCGACCTTCGGCACGCTGACCGCCGGCCGTCAGTACGCGTTCAGCAACGATCTGGCGAACAACTACGATCCGACCGGCGGCTCTTACGGCTTCTCTCTGATCGGCTCGTCGGGCACGCCGGTCGGCGGTCTCGGCGACACCGAACTTGCGCGCTACAACACCTCGGTGAAGTACGTGCTGCAGTACAACATCGTCCGCGCCGGGGCGTTGGTGCAGCTTGGCAACTACAGCGAAGGCAACGCCGCCGAAAACGCCTACCAATTCGACATCGGCGGCGACTACGCCGGGTTCTCGGTCGACGGCATCTACAGCCACGCCGAAGATGCGGTGTTCCTGTCGGCGCTGAGCCACGCCACGCTCGTGGCGCATCCCTGGGCCGCGGACGACCTCGGGGCGACGATCGCCAACGTCGACAGCTGGGCGCTCGCCGGCAAGTACAAGAACGGCCCGTTCCAGGCGTTCGCCGGATATGCCTACGATCGACTCACCGACCCGACCGACTCTTACGCCGCCGAGCAAGCGGCGGATGGCTTCAACAGCATCGCCGGCATCGACGTGCCCGGCAACACCATGATCGGCAGCAACATCAGCACCACGGGTTACAAATTCGGCGCCAAGATCCTGCAAACGGCGTGGGTCGGCGCGAAGTACGCGGTTCTCAGCAATCTCGATATCTCCGGCGGCTACTACTACGAGTGGCAGAACAACTATTCCGGGACTTCGTGCCCGGTCGACACCGGAAAGAACTGCGCGGGCCACGAGCCCGTTTACGCGGGGCTGATCGATTGGCGCCCGGTCAAGCGCGTCGACCTCTACGCCGGCGTGATGTATTCGGCGGTCTACGGCGGCTTGGCCAACGGCTACACGCACCCCGACGGCAAAGCCTGGACGGACCCAAACAACACCGCCTTCACCAGCGGCGTGCGGGTCAACTTCTGATCGGCGCTTTCAGAGCGATCGAGACAATCGACCCCGGGCCCTGCGCCCGGGGTTTTTCTTTGACGGTGGCGCGCTGTAGCCGCGTGCGACGAGCGCGGCGGCGATTGCCTTTCGCCGAGGCGCACCCTAAGAGGAACGAGCCATCGGCGTCGGCGCGGGTGTAGCTCAATGGCAGAGCAGCAGCCTTCCAAGCTGAATACGAGGGTTCGATTCCCTTCACCCGCTCCAATCTTCTCAATCACTTAGAAATTCGCGATTCCGAACGCGGCTGAGAAATTCGGAATGAAAGTCAGGTTTTGTTCCTTCGGCGCCGTCCCTCGAGGCGCGCGGCGTCGGTCTGGCGAACCTTCTCAAGGTCGACCGGGTTGTAGGTCTTGAACAAGAAGTTCGAGCGGTCGATCGAGTTGCCGAACTTCTCAGACACGTCCCGCGCATCGCCGCCGCCGGCGAAGGCTTCCATCACGCCCGAGCGGCGCATGTCGCGGAGCTGGCGCAAATCGCCGGGGAAGGCCGTAAGGCGCACCGCTGCGAAGTCGCCGCCGAGGCGCGACTCGCCATAGGGGACGCCGGTTCGCATGCGGAACAGGATCGACTCCGGCGCGTGGTCGGCGCCGAAGTCGCCGAGGTAGCGCCGCACCAGCCAGTCGCCGAACTTCGACACCGTGCCGATGACCGCGACGCCAGTCTTCTCGCGCCCTTCGCCCGATTTGTCGAAGACGATGCGTTTGGTCTGCGGGTCGAGCCGCAAGTGGCGTCGGCGTAGCGTGCGCGCGTCCTTGGGTGAAAAGCCTGCATCCCAGGCGATGAGGATGATGCAAGCCAGGCCGCGATAGCCGAGCCGCCACGCCGCCTTGGCCCGCTGCATCTCCTCGCCGTGCGTATAGCGCTGATCGCGGGCGGCCGGCTGGCGGTTGCGCACCTTGGCCGAGGGGTCGCTGAGCTGCGTGTATCGAAGTGCCTGCATCACCCGCCAGAACGCTCGCCAGACCTTGAGCGCCTTGTGCGCGGCGTCGAGGCCGGAGACTTCCTCGATCCGCGCCCGCCAGTCCGAAAGCATGTCCATCGTCACGGTGTCCGGCGCGCAATCGCCGAACGTCGGCTCGATCCGCTTCAACCAAGCCGGCCACCAAATCTTGGTGCGGGTCGAATCCGCCAGCGCCCGCCATTCGCCCGTCGTGATCCATTCCTGCCACGCCTCGCCGATCGACCCGCGCGGATAGGCCTTGGCGATTGTCGCCGCTTCCTTGGACGGCAGCTTCACCGCCGGCGGCGGGCGGCCGTCACGAATGGCGATCCATTCCTCGAGCAGCGCCCAGGCTGCGCGTCGCGCGCGTTCGTCGTCGGGGCCGAGCGGCTTCGGCGCGAAGCCGTGCTCGAGCATGCGCCCGCGCGGCTCGAAATAGCGCTTGCCCTTACGCACCGAAGTGTAGGGGATCTTCAACGGACTAGCCCGCCTTTCCACCCCGCATCGCCTCCAACCGCGCCTTGACGACTGTTGAAGCATCCCGCGCGACGAGATTCGAAGTCAAGCCGGAGCGTCGATCCATCCAATCGTCGATCGCCTTGAGGTCGAAAAGCCCGGTGTCGGGGTCCGGCCGGGGAAAGCCGCGCACGAACAGCCGATCCTTGACGTCCTCGAAAGCCGCCAGGGTCAGGCCGAGACGTCGCGCCGCCTTGTCGGCCGGCACGTCGCGGGGATCAACCCGAAGACGGATTGAGGAAGTCGAGCGCGCCAGCATCAGCGTCCGCCGATCTCCTCACGAAGGGTTGGCGCGGTCGATAGTCCAGCCGTCGCCGAGCAACTCACAGCTGGGCCACTTGATCGCCAGGCCCTTGACGGGCAAGCCGCAGATGCACTGCCGATGCGAGTCTCCGGCAAGAGTCGCGATGTTCGAGATTTCGCCTTGCGCGGCAGTGACGTGGACACTGGACGCCTCCTTCACGGAAGCGATCGATGACTCAAATCGGGCGAGAAGAAATCAGTTCTAATTGGGGAGGTCGATTTGCCAGTCATTCAGACTGGACAGAGCCCCGCGGATTCGGCACTCCGACTAGTAGTCAAACTGACCGCTTGGCTCACGCGCCGACGGACCGAAGCCGACCCTGTGGGGCCTTTCGCCAACCGGACCGAATCTATTCTGGAAATAGACCGCCTCCAGACGCTATGCAGTGACCACAAAATATCGAAATTCGGGCTCTGGCAGGGACTGCAAATCGTCTGCGATCACGTTCGATGTCATCGGCACGAAGAAGACGAAGTCGAAGATCTCAATGTGGGCGACCTCCCCACCACCGCAGTCGAGGATGTCACTGCTCATCGGCTTCGTGTCGACAGCGGTGTTAAAGCCCGCGGCAGGATCTCCATGGTAGAGGAACCACCAATGGTTGCCTTTGCGCGGAGCGCGCGCGAACTCTCGCGCCGCATCGTATCTCTCGGTGAGCGCGTCGGTCACGTTGGCGTAGGCGATCGTCTCGATACCTATTTTGAGCAGCATTCTGCAAAGCAATGCAGGATATCGTGTTTCCGCGATCACCCGGAACTGGGTGATCCGACGATCCAAAATGGCGCGCTCGATCTCGTAGGTGGCCGGCTCGAGTCCGATGACTCCAGGCATGGGTCCTGCTTCGAGCAGTCCTCTGTAATGAGGCAGCGTTGCCCATTTTCCCTTCTTCGTGATGACTCCATTCATTAGACGAATTACATTGAGGGGATAATCAGCGGTCGCGACCCCTTCGACCTTTGAGCCAAAATATTGATTGCATGAGTCGCATACAATGCCGGGTGGGAGGACACACCAATCTCCGCCGCCCAACGACTCGGGAATGATGTGCTCGACCCTGCGTCCGCCTTTGGCTTCCCGACCGCAGAATATGCACCGCACGGAGGCCGCACTCCCTCACGACGCCGACTTCGAAATAGTTGACCTTAGCAGGCTCAGAGCAAGGACAGTTGCTTCGGCTGATCGAGACGAAGGACCCCGACGAGGAGCCATTGGTCCGGTCGACGAGAGTGCGTGCCCATCGCGAACGCCATCCCCTTGTCGGGATAATCTTCGCCGAAAGTCTTTTCTAGGCTCGTCAACGCGTCGCTGACGCTCATCGTCTGTTGACGCCGGTAAAATGTTGCCGCCGTCTCCCAGTCGTCGCAGGTCGCTTTGTGCGTCTTACCGTCCGCATCGGTCCAGTCGAAGTGGAACGCATAAGGACACGGCTCGAGGGCGATTAGGTCCAAGTCGGGATCGAGAAGCGACTTTTGCCGGGCGGCGTCTTCGTAAGCTTGGCGTTCCTCGGCGATCTGCTCCAGCGTCTTTGCCTTCCATCGAAAGCGCACGCCGGCCGGGCGTATGACGGTAAGGCTCATGCCCTTTGCCGCGGCCTCCGCCGTCGAACCGGTGAGGATCGGCTCAAGGAACGACGCACGTTTCGCCGGCGCCATCATATCGCCGACTTGAATCGTATCCTCCTGGACCCGCCGGCTTTCCTTACGACAATCATCCGGACCCGGTGCGATCCAATCGTACTCGATCCATTGCCAGCGCTTGAATTGGTCCTTCAAACGCCGGAAGTGGATGGGGTATTGGCGTCGCCATTCGCCATCGGCCGTCACGCCGGCGCAGCAGACCGTCTCGCCATGCCGCTGGCCAACATGCGGGAGGGCCTTGACGAGGATGAGAACGCGATCACGCCCGCGTTTCTGCAACGAGGTCGGCATGATCGTCGGTTTTGTGTTGTCGACCGAGCCCATGTTTCACGCCTAAGTGGCGAACGACGACTCCCAATTTACCGGATATATTCTTAGCGACGATACCCCGATGGCATGTCGTGTGGTCGCGTTCATAGCACATGAGGCAAGCCCCGCCCTCGGCGACGTAACGCACGGCGCTCTGCAGATCGGCTTGCGCGAATTTGGATTGCATATGCCTGCTGAACACGCGCGAAAATTGAACGAGGTTTCCCGCCCGAGCCGCCTCCCGCCCCTCCTTTGGATCACCCAGCCCCCGCAGGTGCACATACTCGATCCCTGCATGAGTGAGTGCCTCCGACAGCGCTTTCTTGGCGAAGCCCTTTCGCCGTGAAATCGGCAGTTCGCGGACGTCGATGAGGCGACTGACGCCAGCCTGCTTGAGCGTCGCGATGAAATCGGCGAGGTCGGCCGCCTCGTACCCGATCGTTGCTAAGGTGGTGCGTTTGGTCGTCATCCAACGTGGTTTGAGACCTCGGCGACTCGCTGTCAACGGCAGAACGACGATGCGCGACGGTTTCGCGGGATCGTCGCTGTTGGCGACGCCGCCGGCTTAGTGAAAGGCAGCTTGCGGGAAGCTTGGACGACTCTGGTATGGCAGGGAGCCAGACTCGAGGCGGCGCCGATCAGCCGTCCTCGAGGTGGAACGCGACACCACTTCGACGGCCTGCTAGTCCTTCGGCCCCTTTGTCGAAAGCGAGTCGCGCCGCATGAAGTCCATCGCCCAACGCGTCGCCGAGGAATTGAGCGTCGCCGAACGTCAAGTCGCAGCGGCGGTGGAGCTGCTCGACGGCGGGGCGACCGTGCCGTTCGTCGCCCGCTACCGCAAGGAAGCGACGGGCGCGCTCGACGATACGCAGTTGCGCACGCTCGAAGAGCGGCTGCGCTACCTGCGCGAGCTGGAGGAGCGCCGCAAGGCGATCCTCGATTCCATCCGCGACCAGGACAAGCTCGACGCGGCGCTCGAAACGCAGATCAACGCCGCCGACACCAAGGCGCGGCTCGAGGACATCTATTTGCCCTACAAGCCCAAGCGGCGCACCAAGGCGCAGATCGCCCGTGAGAACGGCCTCGAACCTCTGGCCGACGCGCTGCTCGCTCATCCCGAACGCGACCCGCAGGAGCAGGCGGCGGCTTTCGTCAAACCCGACGCGGCGGCGACCGTTGAGGCGGCGCTCGACGGCGCGCGGGCGATCCTGGTCGAACGCTTCGCCGAGGACGCCGAGCTGATTGGTCGCCTGCGCGAGGATTTCTGGACGCGCGGCAAGATGGCGGCGAGCGTGCGTGAGGGCAAGCAACAGGAAGGCGCGAAGTTCGCCGACTATTTCGATTTCTCCGAGCCGCTGACCAAGCTTCCGTCGCACCGCATTCTGGCGCTGATGCGCGGCGAGCGCGAAGAGGTTCTCGATCTCAAGTTGGTCGCCGACCCCGCCGCCGACCCGACGGTGCGGGCACCCGGCGCTTACGAACTCGCCATTGCCCATCGCTTCTCGATCGCCGACTGCGGCCGGCCCGGCGATCGCTGGCTGGTAGAGACCGTCCGCTGGGCGTGGCGCACCCGAATTGAATCGCAGCTCAGCGTCGACTTGCGGCTGCGCCTATGGAACCAGGCCGAGGATGAAGCGGTGCGCGTGTTCGGCGCGAACCTGCGCGATCTGCTGCTCGCCGCGCCGGCCGGCGCGCGGGCGACGATGGGGCTCGATCCCGGTTTTCGCACCGGCGTGAAGGTCGCCTTGGTCGACGCGACGGGCAAGGTGATCGCGACGACGGCGATCTTTCCGCACGAGCCGCAACGGCGCTGGGACGAGAGCCTGGCTGCGCTGGCGGCGCTGTGCGAGCGTCACCAGGTCAAGCTGATCGCCATCGGCAACGGCACCGCCTCGCGCGAGACCGACAAGCTCGCCGGCGACCTGCTCAAGCGGCACCCGCAGATCAAGGCGACGAAGGTGGTCGTGTCGGAGGCGGGCGCCTCCGTCTATTCGGCCTCCGCCTACGCCGCGCAGGAGATGCCTGAGCTTGACGTGACGTTGCGCGGCGCGGTGTCGATCGCGCGCCGCCTGCAAGATCCGCTGGCCGAGCTGGTGAAGGTCGAGCCGAAGGCGATCGGCGTCGGCCAGTACCAGCACGACGTCTCTGAGTTCAAACTGGGTCGTTCGCTCGACGCTGTGGTGGAAGACTGCGTCAATGCCGTCGGCGTCGACGTCAACACCGCTTCGGCGAAGCTGCTGGCGCGGGTCTCCGGCGTCGGCGATGGGCTAGCCCAATTGATCGTCGCCCACCGTGACGAGGCCGGCGCCTTCCGCACCCGCGCGGCGCTGAAAAAAGTGCCGCGGCTCGGACCGCGGGCCTTCGAGCTTTCGGCGGGCTTTCTGCGCATCAATGACGGCGAAGATCCGCTCGACCGCTCTGGCGTGCATCCCGAGGCCTATCCGGTCGTGCGGCGCATCGCCAAGAAAGCGGGCGTGGACGTGCGGGCGCTGATCGGCAACGGCAAGCTCTTGTCGTCGCTGAAGCCCGCCGAGTTCGTCGACGACGCCTTCGGCCTGCCGACGGTCGTCGACATCTTCAAGGAGCTGGAGAAGCCGGGGCGCGATCCGCGGCCCGCGTTCCGCGCCGCCGAGTTCAAAGACGGCGTCGAGACGATCGGCGACCTCAGGCCGGGCATGATCCTCGAGGGCGTCGTCACCAACGTCGCCGCCTTCGGTGCCTTCGTCGACGTCGGCGTGCATCAGGACGGATTGGTGCACGTTTCGGCGATGGCGAAAACGTTCGTCAAAGATCCGCGCGCCGTGGCCAAGCCGGGCGACATCGTCAAAGTGAAGGTGCTCGAGGTCGACATTCCGCGCAAACGCATCGCCTTGACGATGCGGCTCGACGACGCGGCCGAACCCCGGCCGAAGGCCGGGGAACTCATCACGCGCGGCCAGGAACGGTTCCTCCGCCAGCCCGAGGCCAAGAGCGAAGGCGCGCTCGCCGACGCGCTGCGGCGCGCGGCGGAGCGGCGGGAATAGGGCGACCCGACCGGCAAACTGTGAACAGGCGTTAGCGACTGCCGTGTCAAAGCGCCGCCAATCAAGAGGCTATGACGCCGATCGGCGTTGGGACCCCGCGCAGAATTAGACCCTTTGCCTCGATGTCTGCTTCAGAGGCACGGCGATGTTCCCCTGAACGGTTAAGTTGGGCGCAAAACAGCTGATCCCGCGCCCGCAAGGTGATGCGCGCCTTCCACCCGTGGCCAATCAGCAAGCCGACAAGAGTTTTCGCGCCATAAATTACTGGGGCGAAACAGGAGATTGAACTAGCTTCGCGACCGAATTTTTGCGGACGACGCCGAACTTATCCGCCTGCTTCTGAAGCCAGCTGTTGTATCCAGACTGCTTCAGTTCGATTTTCATGGCCACATTCTGGCGCGGGAACGCTCTGTCGACGCCAATCTCTGCGAGGAAAATCGTCCGACCATCTGATCCAACTCGAAATGTCAAAACGCTGACTGCGCGACCGTATTTATAGGACATGGCCGCGGCCCCGGCGCCGCGGTACTTCATCTGAGCGCCTGCACGCTCGGTGATGGTGAGGACCTGTTCATCGAGTCGGTTGATAAACAACTCTTTGAGTGCATGGATTTTGTACGCGCTCGTGACCGTATGCGCCACGCGCATGCCATTCACCGCCGACAGGGCGTCGTCAATCTCCGCGTCGCTGACTTTGTTGAGGTTCAATGACTTCATGTTGTAACTCCGTTCGTGCCAGCATCAGCACCTCAAGCGGCCGAGGCGCAGGCGAAGCGACGTCCGCGACACGGATCGTGACGTCTGAGATTTCGCCTTGCGGGATAACAGTGTCGACACCCGGCGCTCCTTCACGAAGGCGGAGTGTGGACGAAAATGAGTTTGGCTAAATCACCTCTAATTGGGGAGGCTGAGCCGACCGTCGTACCAAGCCGGCGGATCAAGCTCGGACACCAGGGCCATGCGCGTGGCCTAAGCGATAGCCCGCCTCCCGGCGAGGTTCATGGCATGCGAAGTCGCACAGGGCGTTGAGTTCCGGCCGTCGACGAGGACGCCAAACGGGAGCTGATCGCGACGAGGTTGCTTCCGCCGACCGGCGCCGAATGGCTGGCGCCCAGCGACGCCCGTCAGCGGCGGCGATGCTGCAGGCAAGCCCGCTTCGCGCCGTTGCCCCGCGCCTGTCAGACCGGTCACCCAACCCAAACCCGCGCGAAAACGCGACGACTGCTCGCCGCGTGGCGCCACGCCGATGTGAATTTCGCCGAAACGCCGACGCGGTCAGCTGCGTACGAATGTCTACCGTTCAAGTCGGGTCTAAGGACACTTATATTGAGTTACTTTCCAGCATTGCTGCTCAACGAAGGCCAGTTTGTTAAGATATTTGAGTACATCAAAAAGCTCCTGCCACCGATCAGTCCAGTCATCTCGTTCTTCGACCTCTTTCATGCCTAAACGTTGAATAAACATATCGCACACCGCATGGGGAGGAACCTGTCGCTTTTGGTTAGTCTCAAGGCAGTGGACGTAAAACCACCAATATCCAATAATTCTCACCCAAGGCGGATCCAAGCAGAACGGTGTTATGTTGACTCCGGTAAATCGCGCCAAGCGGAAGCGTTCATCTACATTCATACTTTTAGCGTAATTATCAGAGACATCACGAAGAGCGATCTCGGCCAAATGGTCTGGTGTATACGGTCCATTATGGTATTGAGGAACACGAAACAATTGGCGACACGTACTGTCGTGACGCTCGATAATCGTCATTGCTCGTTGCGCCAAGAGCGTTAACTCTGCAATCTCCTTTAACTGTTCATCAATTTCCGTAGTCGTAAATCTAGCTAACCGTTCTTCAGTTTTAGCTCTATATAGAGACGCATTTGTCTTTGAGCCGATTATTGCTCTAACTGCGGCCGCCCGCGAGTTCTCTATTTCGCGCGTATCGATTGGATGAACCTTCAGAAGCTTTGTGTTAACGTCGGCTAAACTTTCTCTTTTGCAGCCTCTCATCGTGAACAGGAATTCTTTCGCCACCCACGTCATATATACCGACAATATCAGGTAGTTTCGCAGCTCATGCCATTGCCACGGTTGTGGCTGGTTGCCTTGACCGCGCGTCGCCGCGCCTTTCCGGGGACGGGCGTATTCCAAGACCGCCGCGGTAATTTGATGGTAACGAAGGTCTGGCCGCGACGTCGGCAGCGGCTCGTTCACGATCACGGCCATCTGTTTCTTGATCTTCCCCTTCGCCCGATCCAGCCCAGCGAAGCCCTCGAGGTCGACCTTCCGTCCCTCTTTCTTGACGATTAGCGCGCGAACCTTTTCGTGTCCCTCAGCGAACAATTGTGCAGCGCGCTGGCGACCGTCAAGCAGAACAAGCCCGTCATCAGTGTCCCACAATAAGATCGGTTTTTGGACCACCCACTTGGGCAAGGAAGTTGCGTTCGTCCGAACCTCATAACCCCTGAAGAACTTGCTCGCCTCTTCGATCGCCGCCCGATCAAGCCAGGCCTCCGTGGTGGGAATACGCCCGAGGTTCACGCCGATGGCGCACAAAGCGATTCTTATGACGGTGCCGTCGGACGTGATCCGAATCTCTTGGTCGTCAATCGGCAGGAGCTCACGCAGGAACTTTAGTGTCGCTTGGTCCATCTCGGTCTCACCGCGTTTGGTCGCTTCGGCGCCGCGGGCGCGGAGCCTAACGCCATCATCAATCCGCTAAACACGCTCGCCGTCGGAGTCGACGAAAAAAAACGCCCGGCGCTACAATAGGAGCCGGGCGCTAGAATCTTGGTTTCATGGTTAATTCTGCTCGACTATCGGACGGGCAGAACCTTCACGATTTGCGGTTCGACCTTGGTCCACCACGCCGCCAACATCGAACGACAGACGTTGACGACCATCGGCGAACGACCGGTCATTTCGGCGAGTTCGTTGACGGGCCGGCCCAGGGCGTCAAGGAACGACAGACCTGCGGCGTGGAACACTTGCCATGCGTTCCCTTCAATCCGTGGGATTAACAGACGCCCGGCCCACTTTTGCGCCTCCGGCGCCAACGCTTCGTAGGCCTTCGCCTCAGGGCTCCCGCTGACAAAGTTGTCGAACGGCCCATCCTTGGCAACTAGGGCCAGGATCCGACGGAATCCCGGTGCGACCTTTGCTGTCAAGTCGCAGGCCTCAGCGGCGTAGACCATCGATGACGCGCGGGAGGTGGTTACGATCACGCTGTAGGTGGTGAATCCCTTGTCCGACAGAAGACCTTCGAGTCTGCTGGCGTTGAGGAACTCCGAGTGCAGGTTCGATTGTCCGCCCGCCCAGTCCATGATCAGCGGTTCCCGGCGCGACGCGCAGGACTCTGCAGCGTCCCACAAAGGATCCAGGGCGCCGAACGCACCGCCGTCGATGTCGGCGGCCTCCAAGATGCGCTCGGTGGGGATCAAGACCTCGCCGGTCTTGCTGGCGCCAGCGATCGAACCGCTTTCGACGCGAACCACGGTGGGATCGCGGCCTTTTGCGCGGAAGCAGTCGCGGATCCCCGTGCTGATCGTCGACTTCCCTTCCCCCGTTGCGTAGGCGTTAACGTCGACGGCGGGTATCTCTTCCTTGATCATCGTCTTCTTCTCCGTGAGTTCAGTTCATTCAAAACAACCCCAACCTTCAGCACTTCTCTCATCTCTGAAATCAGCGAGATCCGAGCTCGATGACAAACTGGGGGTGGGATCGCGCAACGGGGTGAGCCGGGCTCCGTCGCCGAGCAGATCGTCGAGCCCGGCACTTGCGGGCGAAGCTTCTCGCCCCTCTCCGTTCCGTCGAACTTGAAATTTGCGCGCTCAGTCGCTGGCCGCTGATGAGAAGCGACGGCGTCGGCGCGATTTTGAGACTTTGAGCGCGCCCGATTCAGTGCGCGCGAAACGGCGCCTTCCGTCGGCGGCCCGCCATCACGACCGGCGACGCCGGCCTCGTGCAGTAGGCGAGCCAAGTCCCGATGGCTTGCGCCGCTGCTCAACGCCGCGGTAAAAGCGTCGAGGTGGTCGTCGACAGCGCGCTGCATCGTAAGACCGAACGGTCCCGCGGCGCGCTCGGCGATATCGCACAGCGCGCGCTGCAAACTGGGCGCATACTGCGCCCACTTGGGGCCGACAATGGATGGATGGTCGGACACGGACGACAACTCCCTCTCTCGAGAGAATTGCCGAAAACCGAGAGCATTGCGTCCCGCCTAATTGGGGAGCCGAAACTCTAGGCTTCGGTTCAGAATCCCTCACGGTTCGATCGGCGTCCCGCGGTCGGCTCATAGCGGCGCCCACGCCGAACATCGCCGGGTTCCGCCGGAAAGCGCCGCACACCCAAAGGTTCGCCGGATAGAGCCGGAAATTGCTGCGGACTGCCGCGAATTGCCGTAACCCGCCGCGATCTGCCGCAACTTGCCGCGAACGGTCGAGTCGATGTCGAGAGCAGGCGATCTCATCAGTTGCCGCACGCCGCACATGTGCAGGACAGCGATCGCCTGATTGTGCGTCTTTCGGAACTACCGGCTGATAGTGGGGTCGCATGCCCGCCGACTGCGACCAAGGCGCCAGGAGATTGTTCTCCAGGCTTCCTTAGCTTGGCCTCGACATGGCCGAGGAAGACATGACCGCATCGCCCAAACGAGCGCACTTAGGCGGCCTATCGGGACGCTCTGACGGGCTTTCCACACAAGCTCACCGCCGGCTCGGACGGCTCGCTTACCCAAGCCCGCCGACGGCCGCGGGACGACTCGCCGCCGACGGCACAATGCGCGGCGGCAGCAGCATCGTCTTGATCGCGGTGATCGTGGTCGTCGGCGTCGTCGCGCCACAACTAAACGGCCAGCGGCGGCGCGCCGGCACCGCTCCGCGTTGCAGCACAAATTCCGCCCCTCCAAACGACGGTTCCGCCGCCCGGGCCACCCGCCTTGCCACCTGACCGGTGCGGCTCGGGCGCCAACAAGCAACAGGTCAACGCCGCTGTTGCCGCCAACGACCTGGATCCAGTCCGCCGACGCCGTTCGCCAGGAGCGTCCGGCGTCCTCGATCAAAGTTCGATTGCCCTCGAAGACGTCACCTCTTTCGAGGAGTTTGGCGCGGTCCAGAGCCTGCTCAACCGCAAGTTCTGGACGCAATGGTCGCGCCGATCATCACGCCGGTGACGTTGGGTAAGCCCCTCAGTCCGGGCCGCCGAAAGTTGAAGGCTCAATACCGCAATCCCGACGCACGTCCCGTGCGTCAGGATTGCTTTGAGCTGAAGGCCATCGAGCCAACCAACGGTCGACCCCGTAAGTGAGTGATCGCCATTCAGCCTAACGGCGACAATGCATCAAGAACGACCGTAAATTAGTCTCGCAACAACATTCGTCTCTGCCCATGGCCGCCGCGTCCGTTCTCGATGTCCGGCAATACGCACCGGACGTTGATTCGGCGGTCCCCAATTAGGCGTGTTTTTTCGCTCGCCGCGCTACGACATGCTGCGGACCGTTCACTCGGATCCGACATGTTTGACGATCAGGCCAGTCGAAACTTCCTGGAACGAGAGGCGCGGCTCGGCGATGAGATTGCGCGCCGAGCGGCTCGTATTCCTCGGCCACGTAAGGCCCACACATCGCTCCAGCCGTCGACCGGCCCGACCTTCGCCGAAGACGTGACTCGCGCCCTCGCCCGCCCAGGCCCGCGCTCCGAAACCCATCGCCCAGTCAGCGCGTCGGGCGGCGCCACATCGTTCCATTTAAAGGTGACCTCGGTCGTCGGCGACGGCGGCGCCGCTCAAGAGCCCAACAAGCCGAGCCAGTCGCGGCGCCGAGCCGCGCAACATCAGCTTTACATTGAGCGTGATGGCGCCGTGGAGCGCTTGCCGCTCACGGTCCAGTTGCCCGCTAACTTGCCGCAACAGCAGGCCTACATCGAGCGCCTGCAAGCGGTCGAGCAGGACGGCGGTGAGCTTGCGTCGTTCGGCAACATCGGCAGAACGGCGGAGGAACGGGCCGCCTTCTGGGCGGCGGTTGAGGAATGCGCGCACCCGGCCCGCAATTATGCTGTCGCCACATGCTACCGTAGCCGTTCTCCGGCATTCTGGCACATCGTATCCGAGGATCCGACCGCGCCGGCATGTTTGAAAGCGGTCGAAGGCCCAGGCCCCCACAAACTGAAGTTCAAGACCGAGGCCGAAGCCGCGCCTGTCATGGCGTTCGCCGACACCCACGGCGAAATTGGTCCAGATGCGAAGTTCGAACTGGCAATCGTGTTCAGCCCGGGCCGAGCATCTCGAATTCAAACAAGACTCATCATTGAACTGCCGTGCGAGCTCACGCCGAAACAGCGCCTGAGGCTCGCCAAGCGAATTTGCCGAGCGCTGTTTGGACCGCAAATCCGGTATTGGGCGGCGATCCACGCACCGGACGCCCACAACGACTCGCGCAATTTCCACCTCCACGTCGTTTTTTCGGATCTACCGACGCGCAAAATCAGAGACAAATCAGGTCAACGCGTTTGGGATTTCACTATCCTCGAGCTGCGTGAGGACAAAGAGAATCGAAACAAACGGTGGCATCGGCCCTACCGCCAGCTCCGCGATCGGACGTTCTCCGCAAGAAATTGGATCAAGCAGACGCGGGAGCGTGTTGCCGAGTTGGTCAACGACGCGCTCGCCGAAGCGGGCGTCGAGCGCCGCGTCGATCCGCGCAGCTATTCGAAGATGGGCATAGATCGCGAGCCGGAGCCGCGCGCGCCAGGGTGGGCGTACTCGCTGGAAAAGCGCGGCGTCGAGACGGCGGCGGCCAGGCCCGCAATCGAGGCTCAATGGCAGCGAGCAAGACAGCGCCTGTCTCAACAATATGACGACTTCCAGCCCGACGCCCGGATCGCGGCCCGCTTCGGCGCCGCTTTCCGACGTGTGTCCGACCGGATCGACACAACGCTGCGCCTCGAGGCGCTGACCGCCGGCGAGCAATGGCGATCGGCGGTCATGCGGCAAAACGCGGCGGAAGCGGACGCTGCGGCGCTGCGATTCAACATGGCGAAGATTCGTTCCCGCTTTGCCCCGCCGATCGAAACTGGGGACGGGCGCAACAGGGACGCTGACCTCGCCCAGCTCGCGACGATCGAGGCCGAACTCCTCGCCGAGATTCGCCAACAGGCCGCCGCCGCGGCGGCGTCAGAAGCGCGCGCGCTCGAGACGCTGGCCAAATTCGAGAAGGAACTCGGCGTCGGCGGCGAGCAGGTTCGTCTGGGCGATGGGACTGAGGGTCAGTCGCCGCAAACGGTTAGCGCGCATGCAATTGCTATCAATGGCCTTGTTGATAGCGCTATGCGCCCCTCGTCCGCTCACAGCATTGCCGACGATGAGCTCTGGACGCTCCACGATCAATGCGCCGCCTTAAGGGCGCGCACATTGGCGCTCGCCAGTTCGAGCGCCCTGGCGTGCGCCAATCTCAACGACACGATCGCCGCCGACCAACGCCGCGCCGCGCAGACCCCGGCGTCGCTATCCCAATTCGATGATCTGGGACTCGCGGACCCTGGCGTGCCACTCCCCGTGGCGGGAACGCCCCCCCAGTCCAGGTCGGCTCGAGAGGCTGCTCACCACCGAGAACTCGACCAGCGCCTAACTCAGGAAGCCGTGACATCCGGCAACATGAGCGTCGCGCAGGCCACGCCCGCTCCGGCGTTGTCCGCAAGCGCCGCGACCAACAGCGAACTCGCGTTGGCGGCCGCCACCCTAGCCGGACAACGGCAGGAGGCCGTCGTCGAACCGGAACTGTCGCTGGTCGAACCCACGCACGTCGCCGTCGACGCAGCCGAGCGGCCGCATGCTGGCGACGCCATCGCCACGTCTGGGCGCGCCGATACGTCCGCTCAGGATGAATCTCGTCATCGTGAGATCCAGCGCCAATCAGATATCGCCGCTGCCGACGAATTTTTCGAGATCGCCGCCCGCGCGCTTGCGCTGCGCGCTTCCGGCGCAGCGCTCGCCGCCGAACTCACGGAATACGACGCCTCTCAGAACCGTCGACAACGCGCCATCGCCGCGGAGGCGACGGCCGCCGGCGGCGCGCTGCTCCAGACCGACCCCAGGTCGTCAACGCTTGCGCCGATCCCGCCCATGGTCGCCGACGAGAACGACGAACGGCGCCATCGTCAACGGCGCCGAGATCGCCAGCGCGAGTTGGATTTAGCCGCTGGCGATGAGAGCCTCGCCATCAGGGCGAACACTCTGGCGTTGAGCTCTTCCGCCAGCCTGGTGGAGTTCGCAATCACCGCTGACGAGACCAGCCTGAACCTCGCTCGGCGGGTCGCGTTCGCCAATGAGCAACCCATCGCGTCGGGTCAGCAGGAGCCGCGTCATCGTGAAATCCAGCGGCAATCAGATATTGCGGTTGCCGACCAATTTCTCGAGATCGCCACCCGCACACTGGCGCTGCGCGCTTCCGGCGCAGCGCTCGCCGCCGAACTCACGGAATACGACGCCTCTCAGAACCGCCGACAACACGCCATCGCCGCGGAGGCGACGGCCGCCGGCGGCGTGCTGCTCCAGACCGACCCCATCTCGACGGCGCTTGCGCTAATCCCGCCCATGGTCGCCGACGAGAACGAGGAACGGCGCCGTCGTCAACGGCGACGAGAACGCCAACGCGAGCAGGATTACGCCGCTGGCGATGAGAGCCTTGCCATCAGGGCGCATGCATTGGCGTTGAGCTCTTCCGCCAGCCTGGTGGAGTTCGAAATCATCGCTCACGAAACCAGCCTGAACCTCGCCCGCCGCGCCGCGTTCGCCGCTGAACGAGCCATCGCGGAGGAACGGGCACAATTCGACCAAAGGACCGCCCTTGCCGCCGACGCGGCAAACGCCGCTGACCCCGCGTCAGCATTTGAAGAGGAGCAGGCAGATGACCAACGACCCATCGAACATGATGTGGGATCCGATCGATCGGCGAATAGAAGAGACGATCGCCCCCTTTCGGGTGCAAGTCACGGCGATGCGCAATTCGCTGAAGGACCTGCTGGAGCTGGTCGACAATCAGCAGGCGGCCTTGAACAGGCTGAGCGAGCGACAACCACCCGACGAGACATGGGCGCAGCGCCAAATCCTGCTGGCGGAGATCGATCGCGAGATCTTGGCGAATCCCGATCCGGCGCCGGGCGAAGCGACGCGGAAGAATATTGGGAAATGCGCCCTGTGTCGCCATCTGGCGGCGGCGTATGGGGAATTAGCGCCTCGTCCGACCGACAAACCGACGACCAGCCGGCTGACGCTGGCGTGTCGGGCGGAGCTCAGGTTCCAGCCGGCGCTCGTCGTCACGACGTGCAATCTGTTCCTGCAAATGCCGGACGCGCCGACCAATCTATCGGAGGCGTCGATCGGCCCGGCGCCACCCGTGATAAACTGATGGCGGAGCATCGGGTGCGGCTGCAACAAGAGCGCGACCGGCTTCGAGCCTCTGCATCAGTCAGATCGATTGCGCTGGCCGCCGCCAGACCCGAAAGTGGCGCCTCACGTCCGGTCGCGGCGAGCTCCGAGCACGCCGCTTCCAAGCCTATGTCACGAACCGACGTTCACGCGGGCAGCGCTTCGTCCGACATTCTCGACGCCAAACAATTGGCGTACATCGCGTCACTCTATGCCGGAGTTGACGAGGCCGAACGAATAGTCCGCGAGGTGGAGACAATCCGCGCCGGAGGCACGTCGCCGCCGTCTCGCCAGATCGAAGCCGACCCCAAGTCCGCAGCTTCCGATGCTATCTCACGACCTGGGGTTCACTTCGACAGTGCTTCGTCAGGGGCCGCCGCCGATCGCAGTCAATTGACAAGCGTCGAGCCAACCGGCGCGGAGGAGGGGGAGAACATTCCCGCCGAGTTTGAACCCCATCACGCCGAAGCGGTCACGCTCGCCGCGCCGCAAGTCTCAGCAAGTGCAGAACCGCGCCCCTCCGCCAAACCCGACATCGAAAAGGCCGCCCCGCCGACGAAAGAAGGGCCGATCATTGCGATAGGCGGCCGCGCTTTGAACAACAAGGTCCTCCAACGGAAACCACCGGTTTGGGGGCGGTAGCCGGGCCTTGCAGACACGCCCCGGCGGGCGCCGAACAAACAGGCCCCGTTCCGATTGACGCCGTCGGTCAAGCGCCCACCTTGAGCCAGCGCCAGGCCGCACGACAACGGCCAACAGACGCACTTCACAGATCGACACCGATCCTAATCTCGCTTCGCCGATTCTGACGCAACGCCTCAGCGAGGTTGGCGCCGTTGGCGCACGAACACTCCAAATTTTGAAAGAACTCTCTTTGAGCTTTTCGGAGAGGAACCCCGAAACGCCACAGAACGTAAGTGAAGAGAGATAGACGATGAATCCTGACCAACTGCGCGAGCGCGTCCAGACGTTGACCCGGGCGATGCGCACCATGGCGAACACGTTCGAGATGTTGTGCGAGGAGCTCCCCGCACTTTCGACTCCTCCCGTCGATTTGACGGCGCTGTCGGCCAAAGCAGGTCGGCCATGCCCCCAGGCGGATTGGCCCCGCATCGGCGGAATGGAAGAGCTGCCGTCGACCGCCGACAACCTCGCCAGCTACGCGTTCCGCCAGGCGTTCACGTCACGCTCCGCCAGGGAGATATACCTAGGAGCGAGCACCGGGTTGGCCGGGTTGGCCGCGCTTCTTCGGCTGCCGTTGTACAAGATATCGACCGTGGCCCCGGGCCGGCTCAATGAGCGGATCTATGAACTGAGAAGCGATCGGTACGGTGCTGAGCACCATGACGACGGCCGCTATGTGCTCGACGCGGGCGGATATGACGATTGGTTCGCGTCGCACATCTATGTGACCCGTGACGCCGCCCCGGGCAGCCCGGTCGAAATCCATCCCCGCGCGCTGACGGTCCATCTTCCCGTTGGGATGACCGACGCGATGTTCGACACCGCCTTTGACTACGAAATTCGAAAAGGCGCCGTCGATCGTTTTGTCTCGACCCCCGAGGGGATCGCGCATTGCCAGGCTCTCGGCGTCAATCCTGCGATAGCGATGCGCGGCACGCCGTATCCCATGGGCGCCTCAGCGCGACACAGCCCATGCGCCGAAATCGCGGTCTTTCGCATCCGTGAGGACAGCGATCGCCTCGTGACGATCGCCGAGCGCGTCGTGCTCAAACACCTCGGGCTCATCCCGTAGGGATCGGCGCAGACATACCGTTGACTCGGCCGTTGTCCGCCGGAACGCGGCCGCGAAGCTCTCCAAAGCAGCGAGCAGGTAGGCCCATAGTTTCTTGGCTGGCAGCGCCGAGGCGCGTGTTGCAGGCCGCGGCGCATTGGAACCCGTTAGTTCGAACAATAGCGCCCAGTGCCTTCCCAGCACATGTCCTTGGCCTCACGGCGCGATCTCAGCCCCAGCCGACCAGAGATCTCCGACCGCAGGCACGCCGCTGGCGTGACCGCCGTGCGCGAGATTTGCTCCCGAGCCGGCGGCCCTTGCGGGCCAAGGTGGTTCCCAAGCTCGCGTGAACGCCCCCTGTAGCCGTGAAACGTTGCAACCCGAAGCTATCGGTCTGCACGGCCGCGGTGTCCCCATTGTGAGGACCAATGCCCAATTTTCCCGTGTACGACCCCGCCGATGTCGAAGCGCAGTTGCGGCGTCTGAAAGGCGACGACAGTTTCGACGACGCCCTGCTTGGCGACAACGCGGTTCTCGAGCGCGCGCGATATTATCGCAAGATGAGCGAGAACCCGCGTGGCGCCAGCCGGCTCGCGCCGATCGGAACTCCGGAGATAGTCGGCGCCGTCGAAGCCTTGAGCGCCGCCGCGCCCAATTTTAGCGAAGTCAGCGGCGTCGTCTTGCGCGCGATCGCGCTCTCGATGCAGACCGGCACGCCACTAAGCATCCCGCCGCTGCTCTTTCTGGGGCCGCCGGGCATCGGCAAGACGTTTTTCTCGCGCTCGCTGGCCCAAGCGCTCGCGGTGCCCTACGCCGAACTCTCGATGGCCCTGTCCGATGACCCCGGCGAGATCGTCGGCCACTCGTTGTCGTGGCGCGGAGCACGGCCTGGCCTTGTGGCGCGGACCCTGATCGAAGGATGGTCCGCCGCGCCAATCATTCTGGTCGACGAGGTCGAAAAGACCCAGTGGAGCAACTACGGCAATCCGCTCGATCCGTTTCATACTCTTCTCGAGCCCGAGTCCGCGCGCGCGTTTCGCGACGCCTATCTCGACATCCCACTCAGAGCCGACAAGATCCTCTGGTTCTTCACCGCCAACGAGATCGATACTCTGCGGTCTTCACTTATCGACCGCATGACCGTCGTCGCCGTCGCCCCGCCGAGTGAAGCGCAGCGCGCCGCAATCATTCGGTCGCTCTACAGCCGATTTATCGCTCCATTTCAAGGACGGCTCGATCCCGATATCGCCGACGAGGTCATCGAGGCGATTGCCGATGCGACGCCGAGAACCGCCCGTCGCCTGATTGAAATCGGCTTCGGGTTCGCGGCGCAAGATGACCGGCATCGTCTCACGCCTGCCGATATCGCCAAGGCCCGCCGCCATGTTGGCCAGGAGCCGAAACTTGCGCGTTTCGGATTTCATCCGGCCAAATAGTCGTCTTCGACTTCATGAGCTCTTCGGCGCGGGCCTGGCGCCAGTCGCCTGGTCGTTCGGCTCGCTCTCGCTTGACCCGTGCGCCTGCCGCAGGAATCCCGCGGAGCGTTGTTTTCAAGGGTGAGGGGTCGCTGCGCTCAGGTTGGAGTCAAGCCCCGAAACTCGACAGTCCTGCGGAGCAAGATCGCACAAGATGCGAACGAGCGCCTCATCGGCGCGATCGGCGCGGTCAGTGGACCGCCGCCGCGCGCCGTCAGCGCGTCCGTCTCAACCAATCGAGAACCGAAACCTACACCACGAAAGGACCCGTTTGATGACCGACAAAGAAGTCCCGCCGCCCTGGGAGGAGCGCCCATTCGACCACATCAGCTTGAGCGACGACCAAGCTCATCGCGTCAGTTGTGCGTTCTCCCGTCACCTCGATTTGCGCAGCCTCGCCAGCGACGCGCTCTTCTATTCGCTGATCCTGGAG
>Ga0182030_10002730_pt1 | contig 37583 bp, 19 predicted proteins | sample 812S3MmetaG_FD_121299 | JGI IMG/M metagenome (GOLD analysis project Ga0182030, IMG submission 121299) | Permafrost microbial communities from Stordalen Mire, Sweden - 812S3M metaG (Illumina Assembly) | ecosystem: Environmental > Terrestrial > Soil > Wetlands > Permafrost | place: Sweden...
ATGCGCCAGAGGCAACGCCAAGACTGAAAATCTGCCGCGCCGCCCAAAGGTGCATTGCCCCCCCGCAACTCACGCTAAGTTGACACCCATTGACATTCCTGTCCGCCGTATCGCGGGCTTTCCAGCCCGCTGGCGGCGGAATTCCTCCCGCGCAGGTTCCGGCCCGGCGCGCCCGGAGGTACCTGAGCCTGCCGAATGGAAAGTCGGCGAAACGGCAGGCTGGAAAACCTGCGCTACACCGAACGGCCGCCGCCGCCGTGGGTAGCGCAGATTTCCAAGTCCGCTGTGTCGCAGGTTTCCCAACCTGCCTGGCGTGCGAGGTTTCGACGCGCCCAGCACTTCCGCGGGCTGCCCCACCCTCGCCCATCGGATGGGAGAGGGCCGGCCTGTCCGCCATAGCTCTGGCGACGGCGGAGGTGAGGGCTCCCTCCTTTCCTCCTCCGCGCCGCTCGCCAGCGCCGCCCGGACACGTTATAGTGGGCAGCGGATGACACCCTCGCGAGCCACGAACCTGGTGCTCGCCGTCCTGATCCTCATCGGTCGGGCGGCCGGGATCGCTGTCGCCGCCGACCTCGATCCCGCCCTGCTTCCCCCGCCCGCGGCCACCAACATCGATTTCGCCCGCGACATCCAGCCGGTGCTGGAAACCTCCTGCCAAAACTGCCACGGACGCGAGAAGGCCAAGAACGGCCTGCGCTTGGATTCCCGGGAACGCGCGCTCGCGGGCGGTGACGACGGCCTCGACCTCGTCCCCGGAGACAGCGCGCGCAGCCGGCTGATCCACTATGTGGCGCGTCTGGTGCCGGACCTCGAAATGCCCCCGGCGGGCAAGGGCGATCCCCTGACCGCGCACCAGGTCGGCCTGCTCCGCGCTTGGATCGACCAAGGCGCGAAGTGGGCGGCGGAAACCAACGCTGGCGCAGCCCCGGGCCTCGCCGACCGGTCCGATTGGTGGTCGTTGAAGCCGCTCGTCCAGCCCGCCGTCCCCCCGGCCCGCGAGCCGGCCCCGCGCATCCGCAACCCGATTGACTCCTTCATCGCCGCCAAGCTGGCCGCCGAACACCTGACCCAATCGCCCGAAGCCGACCGCCGCACGCTGATCCGCCGGGTCTCTTTCGATCTCACGGGACTGCCGCCCGCCCCGGCTGACATCGAGCAGTTCCTGGCCGACGCCGATCCGCTCGCCTACGAACACCTCGTGGACCGCCTGCTCGATTCCCCCCGTTACGGCGAATGCTGGGCCCGGCACTGGCTCGACGTCGTCCATTACGGGGAGACGCACGGCTACGACAAGGACCAGCCGCGTCCGAACGCCTGGCCATACCGCGATTACGTCATCCGGAGCCTCAACAGTGACAAGCCCTACGGCCGATTTGTCCAGGAACAGGTCGCGGGAGACGTTTTGTTTCCGGACACCCGGGACGGCATCGAAGCCCTCGGTTTTATCGCCGCCGGACCTTGGGACCTGATCGGCCATGCCGAGGTGCCCGAGTCGAAAATCGACGGGCAGGTGGCCCGCCACCTGGATCGGGATGACATGGTGGTGAACACCATGCAGACCTTCAACAGCCTCACCGTCCAGTGCGCCCAATGCCACAACCACAAGTTCGACCCCATCCCGCAGGAGGATTACTACCGCCTCCAGGCCGTGTTCGCCGCCGTCGACCGCGCAGACCAGAAATACGATGCGGATCCCGCCGTGGCGCGGCAGCGGAGGGATCTCGAGGGCCACCGGGCGGCGCTGACGAAGCGGCAACAAGAGATCAACGCCGCGATCCTCGTCCGGGCCGGGCCGTCCCTGCCGGACCTCGACCGCCAGATCGCGGCCCTCGAGTCGGCGGAAAAACCAGGCGAAGCCTTCGGCTATCACAGCGCCATCGCCGCGACCGCCGGGGCGGTGAAATGGGTGCAGGTGGACCTCGGCCGCTCGGTGCCGCTCGATGCCATCGTGCTCCATCCCTGCAAGGACGATTTCAACGGCATCGGGGAGGGGTTCGGCTTCCCGGTCCGCTACAAGATCGAGGTTTCCGATGACACCGGATTCCTGAGCGGCGTGATCCTGATCAGCGATCACACCGGCGCGGACCTCCCCAACCCGAAGCTCGAGCCGCAGGTGGCCGCCGCGGGCGGCCGCGCGGGCCGCTACGTCCGCGTCACCGCCACCAAGCTCGCCCCGCGCCAAAACGACTACATCCTCGCGCTCGCCGAAATCGAGGCGTTTGATCGCGCGGGCACCAACGTGGCGCGCGGCGTCGCGGTCTCGGCGCTCGATTCCATCGAGGCGCCGGCGCGCTGGCGGAAGAGCAACCTGACCGACGGCTGGTATCCGGGCGGCGTCGCGGCCGGGGGCGCCAAGCTGGCCGATCTGCGCCACCAACGTGCCGACCTGCTCGCCCAAGCCACCTCCGTGGACGAGCGGAAGGCACTCGCCCTGCTGGGGCGTGACCTCGCGGAGGTGGACACGGCGCTGGCCAAGCTCCCGCCGCGGAGCACCGCCTACGTTGCCGCGGTCCACCACGGCTCGGGCAGTTTTGCGGGCACCGGCGCCAGCGGGGGCAAGCCGCGCCCCATCCGCATTCTCACCCGCGGGAACGTGCAAAAGCCCGGCCGCGAGGTCGGGCCGGGTGCCCTCAGTTGCCTCCCCGGGCTGCCCGCGCGGTTTGATCTGGCCCCCGGCCACGGCGAGGGTGAGGGCCGCGCCGCCCTGGCCGGATGGCTCAGCGACCGCAGCAATCCCCTCACTTGGCGCTCCATCGTCAACCGCGTCTGGCTCCATCACTTCGGCCGCGGCCTGGTCGACACCCCGAATGACTTCGGGCACATGGGCGGGCTGCCGAGCCACCCGGAGCTGCTGGACTGGCTGGCGGCGGAGTTTCGCGACCACGGGCAGTCCCTGAAGGCCTTGCACCGCCTGATGGTGACCAGCGCCACCTACCGCCAGACCAGCACCGTCGTGCCGGCCTTCGCCCGGACCGATTCGGACAACCGCTATCTCTGGCGGATGAACCGGCGCAAACTCGAGGCGGAAGCCCTCCGCGACACCATGCTGCTGGTCGCAGGCAAGCTCGATCTCAAGATGGGCGGACCCGGCTTCCAGGATTTCGTGATCCAGAAGCCGGAGAATTCGCCCCACTATGAGTATGAGCTGCACGACCCCAACGATCCGGCCGCGAACCGGCGGTCCATCTACCGCTTCATCGTCCGCTCGCAGCAGCAGCCGTTTATGACCGCGCTCGACTGCGCCGACCCCTCCATGCAGGTCGCCAAACGAAACGAAACCGTCTCGCCTCTCCAAGCGCTCGCCCTGCTGAACGACTCGTTTGTGCTCGCGCGGTCGAAGGACTTCGCCACCAGGCTGGAGCCGCAGCCCGGCGGGTTTGCGGCCGCGCTGGACCGCGGCTTCCTCGAGGCCATCGGGCGGTCCCCCACCCCGGCCGAGCACGAAGCCCTCGCCGCCTACGCCCGCGACTTCGGCCCCGCCAACTGCTGCCGCGTGATCTTCAACCTCAACGAGTTCGCCTTCGTGGATTGACCATGGCACTTTGGTTGCGAAGGCACCGGCTGCTGTCCCTCACCCCCTCCCGGGGCGATGGCACCAGCCTAATTCCCCCCGCAGTGCCCCTCGACGCGCGCCCTCTCATTAGCTCCCAGCTTGAGCCGAGGGTATCCGTACGCCGGTTGCCGCCCCAACTGTTTCAACAGTTTCTCCCCCGTGCCGCTCCGGCCGCGAGGGGCGTTGACGCACCTCTCGCGGGCGTCTTGGTCTTGGTTTTTTCCATCGCGTAGCGATGATTGCCGGTAGCCGTGGACCTCGGTCCACGGATCGCGCACCCGAAAGGGTCCGTGCGTCGCGTAGCGCCGCCCGATGCGCCGGGGCCGCCAGTATCACGGGTCGCTACGGAGGTGTGAAAACACTGGCAAAACCCAACAAACCGGACAGGCGAACCATTGGGAATCAACAACCTACGCAGGGGCATTTCCGCGGTTTTCATTTTTTTGCACCACCACAGTCCAAGCAATTCATGGGCGGCGCGGCAGCGCCGCCCTACCGGATCTCGGTAGGGCAGAGCTGCCGCTCTGCCCAAATATCTCCCCTGACCATGTACCTCTCCGCGACGCCCGCCCCCATCGACTTGCACACCTGCCCCAACCCGCCTAACCGAACCGTGTCGACGCACCGCAGCCCAAGCAATTCATGGGCGGCGCGGCAGCGCCGCCCTACCGGATCTCGGTAGGGCAGAGCTGCCGCTCTGCCCAAATATCTCCCCCGACCATGTACCTCTCCACGACGCACGCCCGATGACCTCGCACCCCCACCGCAACCGGGCTGACCGCCGCGTGCTGGGAGCGACTGGCCCCGCCCAACCCCGGGTCGTGACGCCGGTTGCGGTGCGCCCCGCTCCCTGCTAAACCTTCTCGCGGATGCTGCGCGGGTTGTTCATCGTTTGGATGGTTTGGGGTTGGCTGGCCGGCCACGCCGTCGCCAAGGGGACCCGTCATGCCGGGGCGGCGGAGATTCAAGCCGTTCTCCAGGGCGCCGATGCGTTTTCCTCCCCGGCCAGTCTTCTGAGGGCGGATCGGCGCCCCTCCCCGCTGCTTGGTCCCTCTCACCTGGCCAACGACGGCGTCCGGTCGCGCAGGCGCTACTCGAATCGACCCACCTCCGCGCGATTGTCGCATGGACAGTGCAGCCCTGCGTCCTCGGCTGTTGGGGCGGCGGCACCTCCGTTACGTACGGAGCTCTGGTCCCACGCTTTCAGAGTATCATTGCTGCCTTGAGCTCCGGGCAGCCGGGGCAGAATCTTGAGCTTTTCAGCGAAGCGATCTCATGACCTTGCCTGCGGCTGGTGCCTCTTCGCCCGATCCGCTACTCCTCCCCGTGCGTCCCGTCGGCGACTGCGGCCCGTCGCTTCGGGTTGATCCCCTCCGCGCTCGCTCCCATGCCCCACAGCGCCAAGTGGTCCAGGTGGCGTCCGCATCACCCACAATTGCCTTAAGCTCCATGTGTATCCGCCCCTGGCCGGGGACACACCGGCCCGGTATATGACGCAAACGCGAGAGGAGACCCTGGAGGCACTACCTGAGATGAGCCGACGCCATCCGAACTGGCGGTTTGGGCAGATGGTCAGCAACATCTCGCTCTGGGCGGGGAATGCGGATCAACAGGGCATCTGGGATGTGGAGGACGAGCAGTTCCTCGCCGCACTCAGGAAGCACCTAGCAGGGGCGCCGCCGGGGCGCCAGGGGTGAACGTTCCACTTCGAGGCGCAATACCGAGATCGGAATCGAGCGGTTTCGGCAAATCCGCGAGGGGAACTAGTGGCGGATTTGGTTGCGCCATGGCCGGCGGACCGCCGCGCTGAAATCCCCCCGCAAAAAAGTGGCGAACAGGCCAGCCGGGGCGTAAAATGAAGGGCAAACCGGTGCAAAACCACTCTCCCTTCCATCGCCAGCCCGGCGCGCGCGGGCCGGTCAGCCGCCGCGAATTCCTGTGGCAGTCCGGCGGGGGGTTGGGCGGCATCGCCCTGGCTAGCCTGCTTGGCGGCCAGGGCCTGCTCGGCGCCGCCGACACCGCCGCCGCGCCCGGGCCGCGGCACCCGGCGCTGTGCTACCCGCCCCGCGCCAAGCGGGTCATCCAGCTCTTCATGGCCGGCGCCGCCAGCCATATTGACCTGTTCGACTTCAAACCCGACCTCGTCAAGTACGACGGCAAACCGAGCGACTTCGGCGAGCATGTCGAGGCCTTCCAGGACGGACTCGGGCCGTGGAAGAAACCGGTGTGGCCCTTCCAGCCCTATGGCCAGTCCGGCAAGATGCTCTCGGAGGTCGTCGCCGATCTCGGCCCGGTGGTGGACGATCTGGCGTTCGTCCACAACCTCGTCGGCAAGACCGGCGTGCACAGCCAGGCGACCTACTTGCAGGCCACCGGGTTCCAGTTGCCCGGCTTCCCCGGCATGGGAAGCTGGATCAGTTACGGGCTGGGCAGCATGAACGAGAACCTGCCCACGTTCGTCGTGCTCCCGGACCATCGCGGTTTCGCCTCCAACGGCCCCAAGAACTGGGACTCGGCCTTCCTCCCCGGCCAGCACGCCGGCACCATCATGTATCCGGGCCGCGAAAACCCCATCTCGGACCTGTTCCCGGGCAAGTCCGGCAGTTTCGTCACCCCGCGGAGCGAGGCGGCCGCCCATGCGCTGCTCGCGCAGTTGAACCAGGAACACGCCGCCTCCCGCGAGGGCGACGCCCGCCTGGATGCCCGCATCCGCAGCTACGAGCTGGCGGCCCGCATGCAACTCTCCGCCCCGGAGGCCCTGGACCTTTCCAAAGAGTCCGACGCCATGCTCAAGCTGTACGGGGTCAGCCGCTCGCCCGGGACCTGGCCCGCGGAGATCAACGCTGCGGAGGAGATGGACTACTTCGGCCGCAAGTGCCTCGTCGCGCGCCGGCTCCTCGAGCGGGGCGTCCGCTTCGTCCAGATTTGGAGCGGCAATGACAACAGCTTCCCCCGCCGGAACTGGGATTCCCACGAGGATGTCCGCCGCGATCACGGCCCCCTCGCAAGGGGGTTCGCGCGCGGCGCCTCAGCGCTGATCCAGGATCTCAAGCAGCGCGGACTGCTCGACGACACCGTCATCCTCTGGACGACCGAGTTCGGCCGCATGCCCTCGACCCAGGGCGGCCAGGGCCGTGACCACAATCCGTACGTGTTCACCAACTGGCTGTGCGGCGGCGGGATCAAACCCGGCGTGATCTGCGGCGAAAGCGACCAGTGGGGCTACAAGCCGCTCGAACGGGACAATCCCACCACCGTGTACGACATCCACGCCACCGTGCTGCGGCTGCTCGGGATCGAGCACACCAAGCTGACCTTCCGGCACAACGGGGTGGACCGCCGCCTCACCGACGTGCACGGGAACCTAATCCGCGGGCTGCTCGCGTGAAATCCCGCGCCGGACCGCCCCGGCGCGGGACGGCGCGGGGGGGGGAAACTGTTGAAACAGTTGGGGCGGCAACGGGCGGCCGGATACCCCCAGCGAAGGCATCGCGAAGGAATAACTTGAGCATTCTGGCTTGTCCTTTTGCCCGCTGGCTTCGTTGCTCACTCGTTACGCATCCATGCGGATATGCGCCTCGTTCGCGCTTCGCCAGCAAGCAAAGGTCCTTCGCCATAATTGCTCAACTTATTCCCTCGCGAAGCCCAAGGCCGGCGGCAAATGAGAGGGGGCCCGCGTCAAGGCGTCGCTCCGGGCATTCGACCTGTGCCACCACCCCCGGAGGGGGTGAAAGAGGGTAGCCGGGGGTTGAGCGTAGCGATACCCCCGGATCACGTCCGAAAAGCGCGGTGCACCCCGGAGGGGTGCCAGAGCCGCCTATGCGCGCTAGCCCAGGGGCGCGCCTAATCCCCCGGCATGAGCACCGGCACCGACTCGGCCAGCGGCCGGGTGTCTCCCGCCCCCAGCGTACCGAGCTTCGCCAGCCATTCGGCGATCAGGCCCCGGACCGCCACGGCGTCAAGGCCCTCATGGGCGGGTGGATAGAGGGCGAGGTTGGCGTCGGCCAGGCGAAAGAGCGCGGCCGCGGGACCGGGGCGTTGCTTCTGCAAGTGGACGAACGCCCCCGCCAACTGGATGAGCCCCTGGTAAAACCGCGCGGCAGGCGTCCCGCGGCACCCAAGCCAGAGCGACTCCAGGACCTCATGGGCCTCGTAAAAGTCCCGGTCATTGAAACACTGGAAGAAGCCGTAGTAGCGCGGGTCGCGCGACCGGCCGGCAAACGGGGCGGCGGCCGCGGAGATGCGTCGATCGCGCTCTTGGAGCGCCGGGCTGAGGCTGGTCTTGGGGTTCATGGATTGGCTTGCCGGCCGGCTTGTCGGATGGCGGCGAGCGTCTCGCGCAACTCGCGGACCTTTTCGGGGTGGGCCCCGGCCACGTTGTTGGTCTCCCCGGCGTCGGCCGCGAGATCGAAGAGGAGCCCCGGCTCGGCGGCGGTGACCTGGGTCCACGGCCCCAACTTGTCCGTCACCTTGCCGGGCGGGATGAACTTCCATGACCCCTGCCGCAGGGCCAGCCGGCGCCCCTGCTCCACCACCGAAGCCCGCCCGGTGGGCGAATCGCCCAGCAGCGCCGGGAGCACATTCACACTATCCGGCATCGCCGACGGGTCCGTGCGGCCGCCCGCCAGCGCGGCGAACGAGGCGGCGAAATCAACCTGGCTGATCAGGGCGTCGGACACGCCCGGCTTCACGCGGCCGGGCCAGCGCACCACGAAGGCCACCCGCGTCCCCCCCTCAAAGAGGCTGTATTTTCCCGCCCGGAACGGCCCGGCGGGACGGTGGTCGCCGAGCCGCTCGTTCGCCTGATCCTGGTAGCCGTCATCCAGCACCGGGCCATTGTCGCTTGAGAGAATGACGAGCGTGTTCGTCGTGAGGCCCAGGCGGTCGAGCGTGGCGAGGATCGTCCCCGCGCAATCATCGAACTCGGCGATCGCGTCGCCCCGGGCGCCCATCGTGGACCGGCCCGCGTGGCGTGGGTGCGGCACGCGCGGGACATGGATGTCGTGCGTGGCGAAATAGAGGAAGAACGGACGGTTCCGGGACCGCTCGATGAACGAGACCGCATGGCGCGTGAACTCATCCGCCATGTCCTCGTCCTTCCAGAGCGCGGCCTTGGCGCCTTTCATGTAGCCGATCCGGCCGATGCCGTTGACCACGGCCTGGTTGTGGCCCTCGCTCCAATCGATCCGCAGCGAGGCCCGATCCCGTTTCCCGTCCGGTTCGCCGGGGAACGCCTCACGATAGTTGATGAAGATCGGGTCGTTGGGCAGCAACCCGACGATGCGGCGATTTTCCACATAGACACACGGAACGCGATCCCCGGTCGCCGCCATGATGAAGGCGTAGTCGAAGCCGACCTCGAGGGGCCCGGGCTTGATCTCGCCATTCCAGTCGGCGCCCCCGGCGGGCCCGAGGCCGAGGTGCCACTTGCCCACCACCCCGGTGGTGTAACCAGCGCGCTGGAGCATCGCCCCCAGCGTGACGCGGCCCGGCTCGATGATCAGCGCCGCATCGCCCGGGAGGATCCCCGTGCCGCGCTTGCGGAAGGCGTATTCGCCGGTGAGGAGCGAATAGCGCGAAGGGGTGCAGGTGGAGGCGGTGGCGTAGGCGCTGGTGAACCGCAGCCCCTCGCGGGCCAGCCGGTCCACGTTAGGCGTCCGCACGCCCCGGGCGCCGTTGAAACCGAAATCGCCATAGCCGATGTCGTCTCCCAAAAGGACGACGATGTTGGGGGGCGTGGCGGCCGCCGCCCCCACCCGCGCGGGGCAGGCCAGGCAGAGCAGGAGGAGCAGCACCCACGCAGGGGATCGCCGGGCCGGTTGATTCGTTTCAGTGTGGCGCATGCACGTTGCAGCACCCGGCATCCCAACGGGGTGCCGGGCACCTGGGATTGTCCGCCGAACCGGCCCCGGATGGCAAGCGCGCGAAACGGTGGAACAGCAGGTCTCATTTTGCGGTGGGGCGGGCATCCTGCCGCAATGCAGCTTTCCAAGCGAATTCCAAGGGCGCGGCGCCGGACTTTGTTCGGGTGCCGCTGGTACAACGGCCGCCTGCCGACTTGGAAGTCGGCGACACAGCAGATTTGGAAATCTGCGCTACGAGCGCAGGGACGCGCCCGGCACCTCCGCGCCCCCCGCCCACTTCTGTCCGGTCCAAAATGAGCATCGCTCATGGCGGGGCCGCTTTGGCCTTGGAATCCGGGATCCCCGCCGGGTAAAATGGAGCCAATGTCGAAGATGTTGAAATCCACGGCGGCCATGGGGGCGGCCACACTGACCAGCCGGGTGCTGGGCATGGCGCGCGAGGTGGTGTACGCCAATTTCATGGGGACGACCTGGGTGGCCAGCGCGTTCATCCTGGCGTTCCAGGTGCCGAACCTGTTCCGCCGGCTGCTCGGCGAGGGGGCGCTGACCGCCGCCTTCATCCCGATCTTCAAGGCGAAGGAGGAGGAGTGCCCCAAGGCGATGTGGCAGGCGGCCAATGCCGTCGTCTCCGGCCTGGCCGCGGCGGCGGGAATTCTCACGCTCCTCGTGGTGCTGGGGCTCACCGTCGCCCTGGCCGTCGGCCACGGCACGTTTTCGGCCCCCACCGAGCTGATGCTGCGGCTGTTGCGCGTGATGTTCCCCTACACACTGCTGGTCTGCCTGGCGGCGGTGTTCATCGGGATGGCCAACGCCCGCGGCTATTTCTTCGTCCCCGCTCTCGGTGCGGTGGCGCTGAACGTGATCATGATCGCCAGCGTGTTCTTCCTGGCGCCTCACATGGGCGTCCGCCTCGACCAGCGGGTCTTCGCCCTCGCCATCGGCGTCCTCGCCGCCGGCGTCGCCCAGGCCTTGTTCCAATGGCCCCTGCTGCGCCGCGAGGGCTGGCAGTTCGCCTGGGTCAACCCCTGGCACGACCCCACCGTGCATGAGGTCGTCCGCAAGATGATCCCCGGATCCATCGGCGTCGCGGCCTTCCAGATCAACGTGCTCCTGACCCAGAGTTTCTCCTACTGGTTCGACGAACGGGTGGTCTCGACCTTCAGCTACGCGGTGCGGCTGATGGAACTCCCCCAGGGGATGTTCGGCATTTCCCTCGCCACCTACCTGCTCCCCACCCTCTCCGGCATCGCCGCCCGGAAGGACTACCCCGAGTTCCGCCGGACCCTCGGCGCGGGGCTGGCACAGCTCGCCTTCGCGAATCTCGCCGCGGCGGCTGTCTGCCTCGCCCTGGCCGAGCCGATCGTCCGCCTGCTCTTTGAACGCGGCAAATTCGACGCCACCTCGACGACCCGCGTCGCCCACGCCCTGCTCTGCCTCGCCCCGGGCCTGCTGATGTTCTCGATGAACAACATCCTCGCCCGGGCGTTCTACGCCTTGAAGGACATCCGCACGCCCATGTGGATCAGCGTCTTTTGCCTGGGCTTGAACCTGGTGGTGGCCTTCTGGCTGGTCCGGCACTTCGAGGAAGCGCGCGTCGGGGGCGAGGTGGGGCTGGGCATCGCGAACACCTTCAGCGGCGCCTGCAACACGGTGCTCCTGCTCTATTCGCTCCGGCGCAAACTCCACCACCTCGATCTCCTCCCGCTGCGCAACGATCTGCTCGCCCTCCTCGCCGCCGCCGTGCTCGCCGGCGGGGCGGCCTACTACGCCGCCGCCGCCTGGACCGCCCGCTTCGGCCACGCCACCCTGCACGCAAAGCTGGGCGAGGTCTTCCTGCCGCTCACCATCGCGGCCTTGGTCTATGGGGCGGTGGCCTTCGGTTTGAAGGTGCCCGCCGCCCGCGAGGTGGTCGATCTGGTGATGAAAAAGCTCCGGCGCAGCCGGGCCTGAGCCTCCGACTCCTCACCGGCCCGTGCCGGGTTTCGCCCGGGCCGTGAGAACCTCCACCACCTCCCCAGCCGGCAACGCCTCGTCCGCCAGCGCGAACAGCGACGCCGCCCAAGGATCCAGCGTGAAATCCAGGTGATCCTGCCGCCCAAGGTGGCGTCCGGTGCGGAGATCATAGACGTGCGCCGGATGGGCGAGGATCGCATGGATCTCGACCGGTTTTTCCAGCGCCTCGTTGCCTCCCGCCTGTTTCAAGTCCTCGCTCATGTGGTAGGGAATGTTCCGCTCGAAGGCCGCCAACCGCACATCGCCGAGCCGGTACCGGTGGACCCGCACCCGCGCGCCGGCGGGTACCGTGATCTCCGGCTTTAACGCGCCGAGCTGTTCCGCCACCCACCGCGGCCAGGCCGGGTTCGGGGTGGCGCGCAACCGCTCCGCCGCGTATTGACCGACCTCGCCCGCGGCCGCCGGGGCACCACCCGCCCGCCGGGTCACCGCCGCCGCCGCCGCGGGAAAGAGCGCCTCAAGCGCGCCGGTCCGGCGCAGCCGTCCATGACCGTCGAACAGGCCGGGCGTGCCGTCCGCCAGCACCACCCCGCCATCCGCGTGGTACTTCCGGATCGCCGCCGCCTCGCCATCCGAGAGCGCCAGTGAGGTGGGCAGCACCAGCGCCCCGCGGGGCAGGCGCGCCAGCCGGCCGCCCTCGATCTCCTCGCTCGAGACGAACCGCGGGCTCCAGCCGGCGTCCTCGACCAGCCGCAGCCACGCCTCCCGCACCGCCGCCATCCGGTTGTGCTCCGCCTCGAAACTCGAAAAGCGCCGCAGCCAGGTGGAACCATCCACCGTGGACTCCAGCAGCCAGTCCGCCTGGATACTGGTCTGCGAGTAATGGAGATAGACCGGGTCGGTCTCGCGCTGCGCGGTGATAAAGAGCCGCGCGAGCGGCGAGGTCATCTCGCGCAGGGCGGGGGCCAGTGCGCGGGCCTTCGGCGTGAGCGCGTAGTCCGGACTCTTCCAATCGAGGCAATCCTCGGTCCACCAGACGATGCACCCGCGGTCCCCCTCCAGCAGCAAATGCCAGAGCCGTCGCCGCGCGTGCGCGGTGTCCGACTCAAACACCGTGGTCACCATCGGCTTGCCCGGCATGAAGGAACCGAAAATCTCCCGCGCCGACCCGATGTCGTACGGCTCGACCCAGTCCAGCACTTGGGAAAGCCGCCAGAGGTCGTAGCCGCCGAAGGTGTTCGGCATCTGGGTCCCCTCGATGCCGACGGGCGTCGCTGCATCCACCTCGCGCGCCGCGTCGCGCAGGCCGCCGAGCGCGCGGGCCAGCGAGAGGTCTGAATAGCTCCGGAAGTCCGCCCACGGGGCGAAGTTCCAGCGGGTCGGCGTCTGCCGTGCCTGCGCGGGATCGAAATGGAGCCCTTGCAGCGCCTGCCAGTCCACCCCACCGCGCGGGGCGGCGTCGCCACTCGCCATGCGGTTCTTGATCCGGTCGGTGGTGAACGGCCGCACCTCGTCCCACGTGGCGAACCGGGTCTCCCACTCCTCGTTGAGCGCGGCGAGGTCGCGGTATTGGGTCCGCAGCCACTGCCGGAACCCGGCCAGCGCCGCCGGACTGAAATCGTAGTCGAAGGGGTTCGCCGAGTAGGTCATCGAAAGCTCGTCCCGCAGATTGTAGGCGAGCGGCTGGTGGGGACCGTTGCGACGCGCGATCCGTTGCGTTTCCTTCCGCGCCCAGTCCCGCCATCCGGGGTCATCCAGGCAGTAGTCGCGCACGAGCGCCGACTCGGGCCGCCCGCCATGCGCCCAATCAGTCACGAACTTGTCCCAATCCGTGACCTTCGAACTGAACTTGAGGCAAAGCCCGCGGTTGACCAGGTTCTCGACATAGTAGGGAAAATGGGCGTCGAGAAACGGTTGCGGGTCGTTGTCGCCGAACACCATCGCCGTGTTCACCCCCATCTCGCGGAGCCGGTCGAAGAACTGCGGGAGCTTCGCGGGCTGCTTCCAGACGCTGTCGCCGATCCAGAGGATGGTGTGGTAGTCGGTCCAGGGGCGGGGCGCCGCGTTGGTCTGGGCGCCGGCAGTGGCGGCCGCGGCCAGGCAGAAGCCGGCCAGCGCGAGCCGGACGCCACGCGAAACAGGGTGGAAGATCATGGGCTTCTGAATAGCGCCCCCGCCCCGTGCGGTCAATGCGGCAAGCGGCCCCCATGGGGCGGCGGGAGGAGGAAAAAGCGGGCCGGGAACAGTCCTGGCCACGGCGGGTGTGGTGTCTGGTGGCAGGACCCACCACTCCCATGTAAACGCAGGGGGAAGTTCCGACGGAGTACGGACCACGTAATAATAATCCCAGCTCTGGGACCACGACCGCCCTCAAAAGCGGCGGAATGCGCCGCACTCCAAGCGCTTCGCGACACCGGACGCGTGTCCCTCCTCCGCGAAGCGCTTGGAGTGCGCGGCATCCCCGCGCTTTCCGCCGCCCACGGCTCCCACAGCCACCTCCAACCGCGGAACCGCCCGCGACGCCGCTCCCCTCCCCCTCTCCCATCGGACGGGAGAGGGCCGGCCTGTCCGCCATAGCTCTGGCGACGGCGGAGGTGAGGGCTCGGCCCTATCGCCGCAGGAACTTCGCCACCGCCTCGGTGCGCGTCCGCACCTGGAGCTTCTCGTAAATGCGGCGGATGTAAGTATGCACCGTCTCGTAACTGATCCCGAGCTGCTCGGCGATTTCCTTGTAAAGGAAGCCCTTGCTCAGGCAGTCGAGCACCTCCTGCTCGCGCTCGGAGAGGTTCTCCGCCGGGCGCGGCGAGGGGCCGGTCTTCAGGAACGACTGCGTGACCTTGCGCGCGATGTGGGTGGTCATCGGCGACCCGCCGCGGTTCACTTCCTGGATCGCCTCGAGCAACTCGGCGCTCTTGGTGCGCTTGAGCAGGTAGCCGGCCGCCCCCGCGGCGAGGGCGTTGAAGATGTTCTCCGTGTCCTCGTAAACCGTGAGCATCACCGCCTGGGTCGCCGGCAGGATCTCCTTCAATTGCCGGACGCACTCGACGCCGTTCATGCCGGGGAGGTTGATGTCCATGAGCACCACCTCCGGCTTTGCCTTGGGCAAGTCCTCCAGCGCCGCCTCGGCGGAGCCGTAGTGGCTCACGCAACGGAACCCCTCCGCGCGCCCGATCACCCGGGCCAGGGTGGTGCGGAGTTGCTCGTTGTCCTCAACGATGGAAACAGTGATCGGCACAGTTGCGATGCCTTGAAGATACGGCAGGGACACCCGCCGATCAATCAAACCGTTGACGCCGGCCGCCCCGGGCCGCCGCGCCCCAACGGCGCGCTGAGCCGGGCCACCGATCCCGCGGGCGTGGCGGGCGTGATCTCGAACGTGCCGCCCACGTCCTGCATCCGCCGGCGCATGTTGCGCAGGCCGTTGCGTCCCTTGTTCTCCGCCTCCGGCGGCAGGCCCCGCCCGTCATCCTGGATCTCCAGCGTGAACCGGTCCGGCTCGAGGCGCAGCCGGAGCCAGATCGAGTGGGCCTGCGCGTGCTTCACGACGTTGTTGACCGCCTCCTTCGCCACCAGGAAGGCGTTGTGGCGCAGCTCGGGCGTGATCGGCGTGGCCGGCAGGGTCTCGGGAACCTCAAGCCGGTAGCGCAGCCCGGCCAGGGCGGCGTACTCCTGCGCGTACTTGCAAAGGTAGTTCACCAGCCCGTCGAGCGTGTCGTTCGCCGGGTTCACGGTCCAGACGATCTCGTCCAGCGCGTGGGTGGTCTCCCGGGCGGTCTGGGCGATCTGGCGGGCATGCGCCTCCACCTCCGCCGGCAGATCCTTGTCCGCCTCGGCCATCTCGCCAAGCAGGGTCACCTGGGTGAGATTGGCCCCAAGCTGATCGTGCAGATCGCGCGCGATGCGGGCGCGCTCGGCCTCCAGCGCTTCGTGCTGGCGCATGACTCCCAGCTCACGCTGGAGCTTCTGGGTGGAGACATAGTGCACGGAGCCGGCCACCGCCGCGAGCAAGCAGGCCGAGAGCAGCCCCAAGAACCAAGGCTTGCGCCAGAACGGCGGCAGGACGGTGACTTCCAGTGAGCAACCCGTGCGGTTCCAAACGCCGTCCTCGTTGCAGGCGGTCACCTGGAAAGTGTAGCGCCCCGGGGTGAGCTTGCCAAAGTAAGCGGCCCGGCTCTCGCTGGGCGGGCTCCATTCCGGCGCATGACCCTCCGGATCCAGCCGGTACTTGAACCGGGCGCGGTCCGCCGCCGCCAGATTCAGGCTCGCGAAGCGAATCTCCAACCCCTGTTTCCCCGGCGGCAGCACCACCTCGCGCAGGGGGGCCGGCCGCGGACCGTTGGTGGTCATCAGCATTCCCGCCAGCGCCACGGATTCGATCACCACGGGGAGCTGGTTCGTGTTCGCCCGCAGTCGCGACGGATCGACCACCGCCAGCCCGCGGATGGTCGCGAACCAAAGGCGCCCGTCGGGCGTCCGGCAGGCCGCGGGTTGCGACCCGGACGAACATTCGCTGGTCGGCAACCCCTCGGACTCGTCGTAGGTTCGGAAGGAGAGCGGGTCAGCCCCCTCCCCCGCCGGTCCGGCGGCGAAAGCGTTCAGCGCTCGCTTCGCCACCCGGATCAAACCACCGTTGGACCCCATCCAGAGAAACCCCAGCCCATCCTCCGCCAGGTACCCGACATTGCTCGTCGGCAGCCCCTCGCGCGGAGTGAAAGCCGTCCACCGCCGTCCGTCGTAGCGGGCCAGTCCGCCCGAAGTCCCCGCCCATACCACCCCCTCCGCGTCCACGAGCAACGAAGCCACGCGGTCTCCGGGCAGTCCCTCCTCCCGGCCGAAATGCGTGAACTTCCCATCGTGGAACCGGTGCGCCCCCGCCTCGGTGCCGACCCAGACATCGCCGTGCGCGTCCGCCGCAATCGCCTGCACCGAGCTGCCCCGCAGCCCGTGCAGCGACGAGAAGGTCCGCCACTCGCGCCCATCCCACCGGCCCAGACCACCCTCGGTGCCCACCCAGATCCCCCCCTGGTGATCTTCGTGCAGCGCCAGGATGTGCGGGCTCAGCAACTCCGCGCCCGGGGCCGGAACAAACCTCCCGTCCATACGCCGCAACAGACCGTGGTTGTAGGTCCCCACCCAAACCCGCCCCCCTTGATCCACCAGCACGGAGCGGACCGCCCGCAGGTAGGCCACCCGCACCTCGGCCCCCTCCTCGCGGGCGGCGATCTCGGCATCGGTCACAAATTGAAACAGGTTGGTCATCGTCTCCACCCCGCCATCCGCGAAACGATCCACCCGCTCGCCATAATAACCCGCCCATACGGCCCCGTCCGGCGCGGTGCAAAGCGACTGGACCGACACCCCCTCCGCCTCGGGCGGCGAGGTGAAGGACTGGCGCCGCACCCGGTTCAAGCCGTCCTGGTAAGTCCCCACCCAGAGGCAATCCTCCCGATCCACACACAGCGACAGCACGCTCGGATAGAGCAACCCCTCCGCCCGGGAAATGTGGGTCGCCTTGCCCGAGGGCGAAAACCAGTACACCCCGTCCCCCAGCGTCCCCACGATCAGGTTCCCCTCGCGGTCCTCGCAGGCCGCGCTGACCCGCGTCCGGCTCTGGTCCCAGGGATAAGGGCCAAGATCCCGCTCGATGGCCGCCTGACGGCATTTAACCACCCGGCCGTTCGGCCCTCCAGCCAGCCGCCAATAGCCCCCCGCCGCGCTCGCCAGCAGAAAATCGACGCTCGCCACCGGCAGGACCTCCCGCATCGGCGACTGGTCCGGCGGGGTGTCCGTCGTGAGGGGGAAAAGGGCGGAATCGAGTCCCACCCAGATCGGCCCGCCCTTTTCGGGCACTAGAAACCGCCCCACGCTCTCGAAGCACGGCCAGGTGTCGAGCCGCCCGTCGCGCCAGCGCGCCAGCCGCCCGGTGAGCCCCTCCGACCCACTCCCCGCCGTGTGCAGCCAGACGGCCCCCGAACCATCCTCGCACGCTGCCACCAACCGCGGCGGCGATCCTCCCGGCGGGTAGGGCACCGGATGGACCACTCCGGCCGGGTCGAGGCGGACCACCCCGGCGTTTTCGGTGCCGATCCAGAGGTCCCCCGCGTGATCCTCAAACAGCTTGGCGATCCGTTCGCTCGGCAGCCCGGGGGTGTTGTTGGGATCGAAGGAGGTGAAGGTCCGCCCATCGAACCGGGCGAGGCCGGCAAGGGTGCCGACCCAGAGGTACCCATCCCGGGTCTGGGTCATGGTGAGCACGCTCTTCTGCGGCAGACCCTCGCGCGCGCCGAAGCGGGCGACGCTGAAACGGGGGGACGGCTCCGGCGCCGCCAGGCCGGCCAAGCCGGCCCAGAGAACCGCCAGCAGCACGAGTCCGAGTCGTTTCGGCATAAGGGGGCGAATACCAGCGGCCCGCCAATCCCGTGGCCGGTTGGTGTGCGCCAGAGTGCCCCGCCGCCCCGGCCGAAGCAAGCCGCCAGACCGCGATCGGGGCGGGGACGTCTCGTCCCCAGCCAGACCCCAGGCAGGAACACGCCTCGGAGGCGGCGAACCCGTGGTGCCGTTCCTCGGGAACCGCAAAAGAGAATGTGCGGACGAGACGTCCCCACCCCGCCAGATCGAGCCGCTGTTCTTTCCGTACGAATCGTAACCTCCGCCCGTTGTCCGGCCGCGGCCCGTCGCAGTTCACAATCGCATGCGTCGGGTTGCCCATGGCACGCCCGACGGGCTTCCCAACCGACCGCCACTTTCAATCGTGCCGGACCGCGGTCCAGAACACCTCCACCTTTACCACCCCCTAGCCGGGTCGGTGCCCCGGCAACCCCCCACTTGCGCCGCCACCGCCCCTGAACTACAAGTGAGGGGCGCGGAAATCATATGGCGAACTACATTATCATCGGGGGCGATCAAAAAGAATACGGCCCCGTGTCGTCAGCGGAGGTGCGGCAGTGGATCGTCGAGGGCCGCCTTAACGAGCAGTCGCTCGTGAAGGCCGAAGGCGCCGCGGCCTTCCAGCCGCTCGGCACCATCCCCGAGTTCACGCCCGTCTTCGCGCCCGCCTTCGCCCCGGGCACCATCGCCTACCCGCCTCCCCTCGCCGAGGGCGATTACGACCTCGACATCACCGGCTGCATCTCGCGCGGCTGGGAGGTGGTCAAGGCCCGGTTCTGGCCCGCCGTCGGCATCACCGCGATCGGGTTGCTGATTTCCGGAGGGGTCGGCCAGATCCTCGGCCTGTTCGCGAACCCCGTAGTCAGCCAAATGTGGGAAGCCCGCCAGGTTTCAGCCGCGGGGGTGACGATCGTCCTGTTGGTGAACCTCGCCAGCAACCTCGTCTCAACACTCTTTTTGGCGGGGCTGATGAAATACCATCTCAAGCTGGTCCGCGGTGAGACCGCCCGGGTTGAGGATGTGTTCGCCGGCTTCGGCGCCCAGACCGGCCAGTTGCTCCTGCTCAGCCTGGTGCAGGGAGTGCTCGTCGTTCTCGGCCTTCTCTGTTGCTTCATCCCCGGCCTCTACCTGTACGTGGCATGGTCTTTCGCGATCCCCTTGATCATGGACCGGGAACTCGGTTTTTGGGACGCGATGTGCCTGAGCATGAGGATGGTGAACCGGCACTGGTTCGTAGTGTTTGTGTTCCAGATCGTCCTCGGCCTGCTGATGATGTCCGGGCTTCTGGCCTGCTGCCTCGGGGTGTTTGTCACCATCCCCATCGGGTTCGCCTCCCTGATGGTGGCCTACACGAAGATATTCCGCGCGGAAACGCCACCCGTGTGAGCGGGAGAACCGGGTGACCCGGACGGGATTCGTGGCGGGGGGGGGCGGAAGGCGGCCGCGCTCCCTACTTCCCGAGGTACTTCAGCACCGCCTCGGTCCGGCTGTGGACGTGCAGCTTTTCGTAGATGCTCCGCACATGGGTGCGCACGGTCTCGAAACTGATCTTGAGCACCTCGGCAATTTCCTTGTAGGCGAGCCCCTTGGCCAGCTCCGCCAGAACCATCCCCTCCTTCTCGGTCAGGCTCGCCACCTCAGGGGCGCGGCGGACGGTGGACGGCATCTGCTCGATCTCCTGGAAAAACTGCACCACACGGCGGGCGATCTGGCGCGACATCGGCGCCCCGCCGCTGTTCACTTCCCGGATGGCGGCCAGCAGCTTCTCCCGCGGGGTCCGCTTCAACAGGTAGCCCGTCGCCCCCGCCATCAGGGACTTGAAGATCTGCTCGCTGTCGTCATAAACCGTCAGCATCAGGACCGGCACGCCGGGGGCCTTGAGCTTGAGGTGGCGGACACATTCGGGGCCGAGCATGCCGGGCAGGTTGATGTCCATGAGAACCACGTCGGGGTGCAGGCCCGGGATGCCGCGCAGGGCGGCGGGGCCGTCGGGGTAGGCGGCGGCGCAGTGGAAGCCGGGGGCGTCGTTCAACATGGCGGCCAGATTGGCCCGGACCCCCGGGTCATCCTCCACCAGCGCCACCCGGATCGCCTTGGCGCCACGCGGGGCGCCCTTTTCCTCCGTCGCGGTTTTCACGCCGCCAACATCACGTCAGCGAACCGGGAACACAAACCGAATCTTGGCGCCGCGGCCGGGGGCGCTGAGAATCTCGGCCCGCCCGCCGCATTCCGCCAGCCGCTGGCGCAGGTTCCCGAGGCCATTCCGTCCGGCGTCGGCGCGGGCGGGATCGAAACCCCGCCCGTTGTCCTCGATCTCGAGCGTGAGGTCGGCGGGCCCGGGCTGCAAGCGGACCCAGACCCCGGTGGCGCCGGAGTGCTTCGCCACGTTGTTCAGCGCCTCGCGGAAGGCGAGGAAGACATTGTGCCGCGCCTCGGCCCCCAGCGGACGGTCCGGCAGGTCGGTGGGGATCTCCTGCCAGCAGCGGATCGTCCGGCCCTCAAAAAACTCGTCCGCAAAACGGCTCACATACTCGGCGAACCGCGGCAGGTTGTCGTTCTTCGGGTTGGTGGCCCAGATGATCTCGTCGAGGGCCTGGACCGCCGACCGCGCCTGCGCCCCAATCCGCTCGAAGCGGCTGCGCACCGGGGGCACCGACCGGGTCTCGCTCTCCCCCAGATCGCTCAACTGCGACACCTGCGTCAGCATCCCCCCGAGGTGGTCGTGCATGTCCTGGGCGATGCGCAGCCGTTCGCGCTCGACGGCGTGGCGGGTCTCGACGGCGGCCAGGCGGCGGCGGAAGCGGCGCTGCTCCAGCACGCGGAGCCCGCCCGCCAGCGCCCCCAACACGGCCAGGGCGCCCCCCGCCTGGCACCACGCGCGCTGCCACCAGGCGGGCGGCATCACCACCGCCAGCACCGCCCCTGCGCTGTTCCAAACGCCGTCGGCATTGCCGGCCGTCACCTGGAAACGGAAGCGCCCGGGCGGAATCCTCTGGTAATAGGCGGTGCGCCGCGCCCCGGCCTCGACCCAGTCCCGGTCCAGCGTCTCCATCCGGTAGCGGAAATGGATCCGCTCGGGCGCCCCGAAGCTGATCCCGGTGTAGCGCAGTTCCAGGTCGTGGCTCCCCAGCGGCAGTTCCACCTCGCCGGGGGCCGCGGGGTTCGCCTCCGCCGGCCAAGCCAGCGGTTGGCCGTTCACCAGCACCCCCTCCAGCAGCACCCGGGGTGGCGCGGTGTTCGTCTCCGGCTGGCGCGGGTCGATGAAGACCAGGCCCTTCACGGTGGAGAAGCAAACCAGGCCCGACCTGGTCTTCAACCCCGCCGGGCAAAACCCGCTCGAACATTCCTCGGCGGGCATGCCATCGCTCATCCCATACGCGCGCGGCTGCAGGAACCCCTGCCGCCCCGCCGCCAGTTCCTCCAACTCAGCCTTCCGCACGCGCAGGATGCCCCGGTTCCCCCCCAGCCACAGGCACCCCAGGTCGTCCTCGACGATTTGCGACACCGTCTTCACCGCCAGGCCCTCCGCCTCGGTGAAGGAGAAGATCCGCCCGCCGCGGCAGAGCGCCAATCCCCCGCCCGCGGTCCCGATCCAAAGCGCCCCCGCCGCATCCAGATGGAGCGCCCGGATCGAGTCGCTCAGCAGGCCGCTGGAAAACGTCTCGACCGCCAATCCGTCGGGCGCCAGCCGGCGCAGGCCGCCGCCGGATGAGCCAATCCAGAGGGCCCCGTTGGTCTCCTGCGCCAGCGCCGTGATCGGACCGCGCGCCACCGTCTGCGGGCACGGCACGAACCCGCCCCCCACCCGGTGGATGAGCGCGCTCTCCGAGTTGCCGATCCACATCCCGCCGCGGCCGTCGTCGCACAGCGCGGTCACCCACGCCGAGCGCACCCACGGCTGGTTCGTCACGCAGTCCGCCAGCGCCCCCTCCTGCCAGTGGAGCAAGGCTCGCCCGGCCCCCCACCAGACACTCCCATCCGCCACCGCCAGCACCGACTCCGCCTGCGCATAGTACTGCACCCGGTCATTCGGGCCGAGCAGGTGAAAACCGTGCGGATCCCCCTGGTACAGGCCGCCGCCGGTCGTCGCCACCCACAAGACCCCGTCGGGAGTTTCGGCCACCGAGCGGGTGAAATCGTTGGTCAGCCCCTGCGCCGCCCCGCACGAGACCAACTTGCGACGGCCCACCCGGTTCAACCCGCCCGTGCGGGTGCCCACCCAGAGATTCGCCTCACGGTCCACCAGCAGCGACCGGATGTCGTTGGCGGAAAGACCGTCCTCGCGCCGCACCGCCTGGAACCGCCCGGCGCGGAGCCGGTACAGCCCGTCGTCGAGCGACCCCGCCCAGATCTCCCCGTCCGGCCCTTCGGCGAAACTCGTGACGTAAGCGTAGGGAACTCCGTCCCGTTCGTCGTACACCCGCCACGTGCCCTCGTGCCCCCGGAGAATCCGCGAGTTCCCGACGGCCGCCCAGAGGTCGCCGCGCTGGTCCTCGAAGAGGCAGTGCGCCACCACCTTCTCCACCCCCGGCGGCCCCGGGCGCGGAGTCAGCCGGCCGCTCTTGAACGAATACAGCCCCTGCGTGACCGCCACGATCCAGACCACCCCGCGCCGGTCGCAATAGAGTGTGCGGATGTGGGCGTGCTCCAGCGGCGCGAGCTCGTCGCTCCGGACCAGCCGCCCGGCCGCCCAGACCGCCAGCCCGGCCGGCGTCCCGATCCACAGACGGCCTTCATGGTCCTCGACCATCGTGGTGATCGTGTCGGCCCCCGTTTCCAACCCGGGCGGCCCGACCCGCTCAATCCGTCCCCCGGCCCAGCGCGCCAGCCCGCCGCCGACCGTCCCGATCCAGAGCGTACCGGCGTGATCCTCAACCAGCGCCGCCACATCCACACTCGGCAACCCCTCGGGCAGCCCGAAGACGGTGAACCGCAATCCATCAAAGTGCGCCAGTCCGTCCCGCGTGCCAAGCCAGAGATAGCCGTCCCGGGTCTGGACGATGGCATTGACGGTGTTCTGCGGCAGCCCCGCCTCCGTTCCCCAGGAACGGATGACGAGATCATCCGCCGCAGGGGACTGGGCGAAGAGGACGCCTGGGGGCTGAAGACCAAACACCAAGCTGAGGATGGCGGCGGCACGGCGGAGCGTGGCGAACCCCCGCCGTGCCGGCCGACTCCCTGCCTCGCGGCCGGGCAGTCGGGCCGAAGTAGCGGCCGCTAACTCAAACACTCGCATCCTACGAAACTCGCATCACGGCGGGGAAATGGCGCTAAACAAAAGCACGAATGGGGCGGCTCGCTCCCGGTTGCCTCGGACCGCAACCCGGAGGGTTGGCAGACGGTAGCCGGGGGCCGGGCGAAGCGACGCCCCCGGATCAGGTGCGCAAGGTCGGGTGCACCCCGGAGGGGTGCCAGAGCCGGCAGAGAGTGCTGGTCGGGCCGAGCGGCCTTCTGACACGCCCTCCGGGGTGCTGACCCCGTTTCACGCTCTTCCGGGGGTATCGCTCCGCTCACCGCCCGGCTACCGTCTGCCCCCCCCTGCCGGGGGTGATGGCACGTATCACCCATCCGCCCGCTTGAATTCCTAAACGACATTGCGGCTAGGTCAGGGACTCGCATCACGGCCGGCCCGACGCCACCACGCTCTCAAATCAGCACAGTTCGGCCCGGGACCATCACTGGGTAGCTGCCGCTGGAGTCGGGTTTGCTGGGCGGCTCCATGCCGTCCTGGCACTGTTCGGGCCGCGGCGCGTAGGCATAGTCCGACTGCTGGACCTGTTCCCAACTGACCTCCTTGCCGGTGTAGCAGGAGAGCTGGCCCATGACGGTGATCATGGTGCTGCGCGTCATGTAGAATCCGCAGTTCAACGGGTTGCCGGAGCGGATCGCCGCAAACAGCCGGTCGTGCTCGATCTGGTAGGGATTGCAGCTCCCCTGCCAGCGCCATGGCTTCTCCCCCATGATCCGGCAGCCGGTGACGGTGGCCCGCCCCTTGGTGCCGAAGATCAGGCTCGAGGACTCGTCATAACACCCCGCCGTGGTGCGGCAGAAGGCATAAACCCGCACCCCCTTGTCGAACTCGTAGATCACTGAGTGGTGATCGAACACGTCGCCATAGACTGGCTCGGTCATCGTCGAGCGCCCGCCGAGGCCGTGGCACTTGGCCGGCGCGGCATTGCCCAGCACCCAGCTCGCGCGGTCCAGATTATGCACCAGCGACTGCGGCACATCGTCGCCCGAGAGCCAGCGGAAATGATATTGCGTGCTGCACTGCCACTCGAGCTCGCTCAGCCCGGGCTTGCGCTCGGTCACCCCGTAGGGCGCCCGGAGGAAATTCTCCTCGATGCTCACGACCTCGCCGATCGCGCCGTCATGGATCCGCGCAATGGTCTCCTGGTAACCGGTGTGAAAGCGGCTGTGCAGCCCCGAGACGAGACAGAGCTTCTTCTCGCGCGCCAGCGCCGCGGCCTCCCCCATCAACTTCACACCGTGCGGATCGATCCCGTGCGGTTTTTCGACGAACACATGCTTCCCCGCGGCGATCGCCGCGTGGGCATGGAAGGGATGGAATTTCGCCGCGTTGGCAATCAGCACCACGTCCGAGGCCTCAATCACCTTCTGATACCCGGAGAAACCGGGGAAGCGGTGGTCGTCCGCCACCGTCACCTGCGCGCCCGAGGCCGCCTTGATGGCCTCCCGCTTCGCATCGATCCGGTCCAGGAAGATGTCGCACATGGCGACCAGCCGGGCGCCGGGATCCGCCGCGAGCGCCTGCACCGCGGCCTCCGAGTTGCGCCCGCCGCAGCCGATCATTCCCACCCGGAGCACGTCACGCCCGGCGGCATGGGCGGAACGCTCGAGGTCAAGCGCACCCGCGCCCGTCACCACCGCAGCGGACGCGGCCAGGCCTGAGGTTTGGAGGAAGGTCCGGCGCGTGCAGGGCGCGGGCGCCGGGGAAACGGACGAGTCGGTTTTCATAAAGGGTCCGGGACACGTCGCCGCGCAGGGCCCCGGCACCGGCCGGGTTTCCGCCCCGCCCGCGACTCAGCAATGTTAGGTCATTTGACGTCGAACTCGAGTACGGCAATCGAATAAGCAGCCATTTTGTAGGTGAACCCGGGGGTCAGGTAGCCGATCCGCGAGGCGACCGGGACGATCTTCTCCGGTTCCTCGATGCTGTTGGTGTCGGTCGGCGCGGCGGCCGAGAGCGTGACCGCGTCCCCCTCGGGGGCAATCCGGCGTGCCCCGCGGATGAAGAACCGGACCTCTTGCGCGGTGGCCAGGCGGTTCACCAGCTTGATGTAGAGCCGTCCGGTGCGCGAGTCGCGCGTCACCGAGTACGGCGGCGCCTCGGCCGGGCCGTCCACGTAACCGGCCTTCACGATCCGGTCCCCGCGGTGGCCGCTGAACATCACCTGGGCGTAATACGCCGGCGAGCCGTAGCTGGTCATCGCGTTGTAGCCGATCAGATCCGTCTTCCACTGCATCCCGCCCGGGTTCACGTTCACGAAGAGAGGCGCGTAGGCGTGCATGATGATCAGATCGGAGTTCCGCTCCATCGAGGTCATCCACGCCGCATCCCCCAGCGCCGCGTTGAAGTTCGGCGTCGGCGAACCCTCGCGGGTGGCCCATTCGCCGACGAAGATCTTCGGCCCCTTCCGGTCCGCCTGGTCGTAATGCCCCAGGTCCTTGAAGAAGGCGTCGGCACTCCGGTAGTAGTGGTCGTCCACCACATCGGGCCGGCGGCTCTGCACCGGCATGGTGGCGATAAGTTGGAGCTTCGGATACCTGGCCTTGAGCGCGTCGTGGAACTGGGCGTAACGGGCGTCATAGCTGTGCGAGCGATCAAACTCGTCCTCGTTGCCAATTTCGACATAGCGGACGGTGAACGGCTTGGGGTGGCCGTCCCGCGCCCGCTCTCCGCCCCAATACGTCTTCGCCGCGTCCCCCGTCAGGTATTCCAACTCCTCGAGCGCCTCGCGCACATACGGTTCCAGCAGGGGCCCGGGCTCGACCGGCTGCTGGGCCAGCGAGTAACCAGCGAACACCGCCAGCACCGGCTCCATGTCCAGATCCTCGCACCACTCCATGAACTCCAGCAGTCCGAGACCGTCCGTCGAGCGGTAGCCCCAGCAACTCCGGTGGCCGGCGCGGATCGGCAGCGGCCCGCGCGTCGCCTTCCAGTCAAACCGCTCCCACAGCCGGTCGCCCTCCACGTAGTTCCCGCCGGGGAAACGGAGGAACTTCGGCTTCATCGCCGCCAGCTTCCCCATGATGTCCGGCCGGTTCCCGTTCGCCCGGCTCTTGTAGGTCGGCGGGAAGAGCGAAACCAGGCTCACCCAGAGCGTTCCCGGGCCGTCCGCGGCGATCACGAACCGGCCGTTGGCCGTAGGCGGCGCGCCGGCGGCGGTGGTGAGCGTCACCTCCATTTTCTGCCAGTGGGCGTCCACCGCCTTCGTTTCGGCATGGGCGAACACCGCCGACCCGTTCGTGCTCTCCAGGCTCACCGTCAGCTTCCCCGTGAAGGCGTTCGTCCCCGACCCGCCCTTCACATAGAACGAACCGTGGTAGGTGGTCGCCGGCCGGATCGGGATACCCCAGTAGCCCTCGTTGGCAAGCGCCGACCGTTTGCCCGCCGGCACGCTCCTGATTTTCCACTCGAGGCTGGTGGGCAGTTTGTCGGTCAGCGGCTTGCGATCGGTCAACGCGATCTCCGCCTCCACCCCGTCCGCCTTCACCAGTTCCCAGGTCACCGGGCTCTTGTCGTCGTTGCGGAAGGCCCGGTTCCGGATCAGTTCGGCGTAGAGGCCGCCGTCGTAGGAGTAGTTGATCTCCTCGGTCATCAGCCCGTGCAGGATCGGGCTCGACGGCACCGTGGGTGCCTGCAGGTCGATGTCGAGCACCGGCGTCCCGCCATGGGCCGGGGCCGCCTGGACAGGTTGAAGGGGGAGCAGGAGGGAAAAAGCGAGCAGGAGGAAGCCGGTTCGTCTCATAAGTGGCCGAGCATAAGCCCGGGCCGCTTGGGCGCGCGAGAGAATTATGCGGTTGCGATCCGCCCGAAAACAACCTCTGCTAAATGAGGCCGGGACCTCGGGCGGCTGGATGGATGGCGAGGCGCTCGCCCTGAGCCTGTCCGCCTGGATCTGTGATCGCCGTGCAACGACCTGCCCGCCGCTGGTGCCAAGGAGAGAGGAACTCAGTTCTGTCTTTGCGTCTTCGCGTCTTGGCGTGAGTCGAGTTTTCTTCTCCTCCCCGCGGCCCCCGGGTCCCCTTTTTGGTGTTGCAGCCGGCTCCTGGGTCGTCGATCTTTTCCCGGCGGCACGACAACAACCGGAGATTGACACCACTCATGAAGCGAAATTGGTTTTCACGCGCGAACCGGGCCGGATTCAAACAGGCGGCGCTGGCGATTCCGGCGGCGGCGCTGATGCTCGGCCAGAGCCAGGCGGGCACCACCGTCGGCATCAACTTCTGGGGCAACTACTTCGGTTTCTACTACGGCGGGCGCGTCGTTTCAAGCATCGCCTTCGGCCTTCCGCCCGCCAACTGGAACACCACCCCTGCGGTCGACGACCCCGCCGCCGCCACCAACTCGATTGCCACGGGTCCGGGAGATGCCCTCAGCCTCGCCTGGTCCGCGCCCTACACCGGCGTGAGCGGGATGGACTCGACCAACACCCCCGCCCTCTCGCAGGGCGACTCCGACGTCTTCTACGGCTTCCTCGATGGTGGCCAACCGGGCGACCCCGGCTACTCCGTCAGCCTCGGCGGCCTCGCCGCCCGGTTCCCCTCCGGCTACGTGATCCAAGTGCTGGCCTCGGCCGATTCGGGCACCTCCTTCTCCCCCGCGATGGCCACCGACGGCCTGACCACCCAAACGCTCGCCAACCCGATCTGGGGTGTCTCCCGCTTTGACGCCATGTATGCGATCGGCCAGGGCAGCGGCGTGTTCAGCGGCGACACCGTGATGGTTTCCTCCGACCCCGCCGCGCCGCCGCAACGCGCCACCATCGCCGGCTTCCTCGTCACCGACCAACCCGTCATCAGCCAGCGCCCCACCGGCGGCGGCACGGTGAACCCGGGCGACAGCTTTCTCCTCTCCGCCAGCGGCATCGGCCTCCCGCCGCTGGCCTACCAGTGGCGGCTGAACGGCGTGCCGATCCCCGGAGCCACCAAGACCACCTACAGTTCCCCGGCGGCGGGCGACGCCGACGCCGGCACGTATGATTTGGTGGTGACCAACAGTCTTGGCACGGCCACGAGCGACGTCGTGATCCTCACCGTCACCGACCTCCCGGGCATCGTCCGTGATGTGGTTTCGCTGACGAATTACACCTCGCTGAACGCCTCGCTGTCCGTGCAGGGGGCGGGCGCGGCGCCGCTGGCCTACCAGTGGTTCAAGGACCGCGCTCCCATCGCGGGCGCCAACGGAGCGGCGCTGGCGCTGGCGAACCTGCAGACCGCCGACACCGGCGATTACGAGGTCGTGATAACCAACAGCCTCGGCGCGGCGACCAGTTCCGCCGCCGCGGTGACCGTCCTCACGAACCTGCCGCCGTACGAACCGTTCGCCTACACTGCCGGCCTCCTGAGCAGCCAGGGCACCGACCCGGCGTGGGGCGGCGCGTGGGAGCAGAACACGGCGCACTATAACGGCGAGCAAACGGTGATCCAGCCAGGCGCGACCTGGCAAGCCGGAGGATACACCCTAGTGACCACCGGCGGCGCGGCCCAATTGGCCGGCAGCGGCACCGAGGATTACGAGGACGACCGAGCGCTCCTGGCCTCGCTCGGCGGCCCGGCGGGCGGCACGCTCTATTGCAGTTTCCTCGGCCAGGTGACCAACACGGTCTGGGCCGGCGTCGAACTCGCCCTTGATGGCCAGGGGGCGATCCTCCTCGGGGCCAATCCTCCGGCCCAAAACTGGGCTTGGGGTGACCGCTCGAACACCAACCCGCTCTGCGGCCACTCCTCGATCTCCAGCGCGCAGCCGGCCCTGCTGGTGTACCGGTTTGACTTCACCCCCACCAACACCGTGGTGCGGCTCTACGTGAATCCCGGGCTCGGCGCGGAACCGGCCACCCCGAGCGCCACCGGCTCCTGGACCAACTTCTGGTTCGACCAGGTCCGGCTCGTGGCCCACGGCCAGACCGGCAGCGGCGCGGGTCCGAACGGTTTCATTGACGAACTCCGCCTCGGCGGCAGTTGGGGTGCGGTGACCCCCGCCCCGCTGGTGGTGGGCGCCGGCCGCAACCTGCTCTGGAGCTACGGCACGCTCCAGTCCTCCCCCACCCTCGGCCCCACCGCCGTCTGGGCGAACGTGCCCGGTGCCACGTCCCCCTACCCCCTCCCGGGCACCGGCACCGCCATGTTCTATCGCCTCGCCGCGCCGTAAGGCCCGGGCGATCCCGAAGAATCCGGAGTGTTGTCGTCACGAGGGCGGCGGGCAGGGGCGCACCGCTGACCTTCCCCCTCATGGTCACCGCGGCCCAGCGCGGTGAGTCCGTCCCGGGGAGTACGCCTCCCCCGGCGCGTGTGCTCTGGCCTCACCCCCAGCGGGGGTGACAGAAGGTAGCCGGGGGTTGAGCGGAGCGATACCCCCGGAAAACCACGAAAGAGAATCAAGCACCCCGGCGGGGTGCCAGCCCCCCGCCCCGAGGCTCCCCCTCCCGTTGGCACCGCGCTTCAGCGCTCGCCTTTACCCACATCTCCCGCCGCAGCCAGTGAGCAACACTTCTTCCGCCTCGGAATAGGCCTGAAATGGCCGAAATGCTCTTCGCCGCGTAGTGGCGGCCCGATGGTAGCCGTGGACCTCGGTCCACGGTTCGGCGGCCAAGCACCGGCCGCGTCGCGTAGCGACGCTCGAACCGTCGCTCAACTTGCTGGCTGACAATATGTTATGATATTAGAGTCCGTTCACCAGAGCAGCCGAAGATGTGGGTAAAGACAAGCGCTTCAGCGCAGTGATCCCGTCCCCAAGAAGGACCTCCCCAGCGGTTTCAACCGCTTTTCCCCCTCCGACCACCCCGAAAATCCGTTGAAACGGCTCCCAATTCCCACCCCGCCAACTCACCGCGCTGAAGCGCGGTGCTAAAGGGAAAATGTTCCTCCCTGCATCTCGGGCCAACCAAGGCAGTCCGCCAAGGTTAAGTGCCAGGAGGCGTACTCGTAACCGCGTGGGCGGTCACGTTGTCCCCTCCCGCTCCAACCAGTGTGCCTCCGCAACCACCATGCACTTCGGATCATCGAGATTCTCCCACGCAATCGCTGTCCTACGCCCCTCCCAACCGCTTATGATGCAATCGGCCTCCCCCTTCTGAGTAGCCTTCATACGTTCGTAGTGTGAATTGCCGTCCTGATCCCTCCATTCTCCGTTGGCAGCTTTGTCCTCCTTGTTTGGCAGCACATGCAGACGGACAGTGTCCCCGAGGACCACGGTGATCTGTGCTTGAGCGGCATCCAGCTTGCGCTGCACTTGCCGGACTTCCTGCAATGCCAGTTCGAAACCTCGCAGCCCTCGAATTCGGATGATCTCAACACACTCCTCCAGCTTAGCGGTAGCCAGCGCCTTTGCACCTGCGCCGCGGGGTTTAGGCTCCGGCATGAGGAACTGGGCGGCAACCGCCAAGGCCGCCGTCCCCAGCTGCGCAGCAGAAGGCCCCGCCGGCTTGCTTCCCGTCGGCCTCCGGGCAGGCTTGGTCTGCGCTCGCTTGGTTGGCCTGGTCTCAAATCGGCCCGCGGACTGCCAGTCGGTGCCGTCCGTGTTGACATCACACCCGGCGGTCTTGAGTCGGATCGCCAGTTGATGGCGCTTCCCAACCGAGTTGTCCAACTTCACGACATGGCGCCCGCCGACATCGCTAAACGGCCTTAGCTCACCGATTTCCACAAGTATAGTGTGATCGGCATCGCGCCCCATCGCCATCCCCGCCTCGAACAGAACGTTCGGACGAGCTTGACCAGTCGCCTCCCTCTCGTGCTTCCCATCCCCTTTGGTCCAGAACTCTTCCTTCAAGGACGCCTCATCGTCAGGTGTCATGAGCACGACGACTGCTTGAGCCTTTGCGAAGGCAGCCTCCAGAGCTTCTCCAACGAAAGGAGAGCCACTGTTGGTTGACGCGATGACCTCTGTCCATTCAAGAGGTTTTAGGTTTATGGCGCGCAAGAACGCGAACATGCTGCTCCTGATCTCCTCATCGCGCCCATGAACGACAAAAACCGTACGCGAATCTTTGGCGCGAGGCAGTTCGGCAAGCGGGGGTGATACTTTTGCCAACAGCTGCATCGCGGCGGCCGACGGAGGATCAACCGGAGAAGTGGCCATCTGGCGCAACCTGCGGCGTGCCTTATGAAGCATTATCGCAGCAGTCGGGGTATCAACCCCACTGCCGAGAAGAGTCGAGATGATCGCGTCGTCAGGCTGTCCAGCCATCATCAACTGCTCAGCCAGTTTTTCGTGATCCATACGAGGCGTTTTGGTGCTTGGATTGGACATGGTTTCTCGGCAGTTTTCAACAGCAAAACCGCGTCGCGGAGCTAGGCACAGGCAGCGCATAGTCCTGCCACCTCGGCACGCCGTGGACCGCCGCGCTGGAATGTTGGCTGCGGGGGAGAGGACGGAAAACCCGTTGAAACGGCTCCCGCCCCCCCCCAACTCACCGGAAGGCCACCACCGCCCCGCCCGCGCGCACATACAACGTCTTCTCATCCATCGCGGGCGTCGCGGCAATGGCCGCGTTCAGCGCCGCCTGGTGGAGTATCCCAAACTGGTCGCCGCATTTCACCACGGTCACCACCCCCTCGGCGGAAGCGAGGTAGAGGTGGTCGCCCCCGATCACCGGCGAGGCGCTGTACTGCCCGGCCGCCCCCAGCCGCTCCCGGTAAATGATCGCGCCCGTGGCGGCGTTCACACAGCTCAGCACCCCGCCGTCGCGCACCAGGTAGAGCCGGCCCGCTTGCACCACCGGCGAGGGGATTTCCGGGATGCCGTTCCGCAGGTTCCAGCTCACGTGGGTCTCGGTGATGTCGCCGCTGCCGCCCGGGCGGATGGCGGCGAGGAGCGGCTTGCCGTGGCCGACCGACATGTCGGCGGTGAACTCCTCCTTCGTCACGAAACCGTCCTTGTTCTTGTCGAGCCGGTCAAACGTCCGGTTCTGGCTTTCCCGTCGTTTGACCGGATCATCGGGCAGCGGCATGCCGAAGCCCGGGTGCGTGGGCGGGAGTTCGGGCCGGAAGGGCATCGTGAAATACTCGTTGATCTCGTCCCGGCCGAGCCGGCCGTCCCCGTTGCGGTCAAACCAGAGCATCGCCTTCCAAAACGGCTCCGGGTCCAACTGGACATCCCCGCGGCCGCCTTGCATCGAGACCGAGAGGTAGAGCAACCCGTCACCGGCCACCGGCACCGCGATCGGCTCGCGCGCGAAACCGGTGACGTGCCATTTCTCCGCGCCGGTGGCCGGGTCGTAGGCGCTGGCCCGGCCGTCGCCGGGGACGACGAGGTCCATCCCCCCCTCATGCCGCCAGATCATCGGCGTGGACCAGGTGCCGCGGTTGTAGGGGCGCGGCGTTTCCCAGACCGGGGCGCCGGTCGCCTTGTCGAGGGCGATCAACTTGGAGCGGCTCAGGTGGCCGCCCGGCATGTCGGCGTCGTCGTCCAGCGCGAGAATCAGGCAGCGGTCGTGCAGGATCGGCGAGGTGGAGACGCCGTACATGCTCTGCGGGGTCGGGATCGGCTTCTTCCAAACCTCACGGCCGTCCAGGGTGTAGCAGAGCAGCCCATAGGACCCGAAATAGACATGGACGCCGCTCTCATCGACGCACGGGGTGGAGGAGGCCGGGCTGTTGGCGGCGTGGACGGACTCCAGGCGGACCTCCGGCGCCAGCGCCTTCCAGAGGAGCCTGCCCGACCCGGCCTCGAACGCCAGCGTCACCAGCCGCCCGCCCTCGACGCCGGTCAGGAACAGGCGCCCGCCCCAGAGCACCGGCGAGGAACCGCCCGGGGGCGACGGCGTCCGCCAGGCCGGTCTCGCGGGTTCGATCATGACCGGGGGCTGGAAGCCGTTGACCACCCCGCAGCCGTCCGGTCCACGGAACTGGTTCCAGTTGGTCGATTCCGCCCTCACGCGGCCGTCGGAGCCGGCGAGACAGAGGGCGGCAGCGACGAACAGAGACTTTCGCTCCATGGACGCCCCGCGCACGGCCATCACAGCCGCGCGAAGAAAACTCCGGGCCAGGTTCATGTCGGAATTCTGGCGCAAGCCCGCCATCTGTCGAGCCCGTTCACGGCGCGCCGCCACCTGAATGACGCTTTGCGCAGCGGTGGCGGCAGGGTATAGTCGGGTGACCTTCGCCTCCCGACCATGGCAACCATTTTGTTGGTGGAAGACAACGAACTGAACCGCGACATGCTCTCGCGCCGGCTCCAGCGCAAGGGCTACACGGTGGCCTGCGCCCTCGACGGTCAGGAGGGCGTCGCCGAGGCCCGCCGACAGAACCCCGACCTGATCCTGATGGACATGAGCCTGCCCATCCTGGATGGCTGGCAGGCGACGCGGGAACTCAAATCCGACCCGGCGACCCGCGCCATTCCCATCGTCGCCCTCACCGCCCACGCCATGGCCGAGGACGAGGCACGCGCCCGCGAGGCCGGATGTGATGACTTCGACACCAAGCCGATCGAGTTCGAGCGTCTGCTGGGCAAAATCCGCAAATTGCTGGGCACCCCCGAAACGCCATGAGCCACCCGGACTCCCCGCCCCCGCACCCGCGCAGTGCGGCTCCGCTGAACCTGGCCCGAATGCGGCATGAGCTGCTCACCCCGATCAACCACATCCTCGGCTATTCCGAGATGCTCATGGAGGAGGAGCCGCTTTCCCCCACCAGCGCCGGGGAGTTCCAGCGGATCCACGCGGGCGGGCGGGAACTCCAGGTCTTGATCGCCCGTTATTTCGCCAACGAGCGGCTGGCGGAGCAGCGCGCGCTCCATCAAGTTTACCCCGAGTTGCGCGCCCCGGTGAGCCAGATCCTCGGCAGCGTGGATCTGCTCGCGGCCCAGGCTGGGCGGGCCGGCCGGCCCGACGCGGTCAAGGATCTGGCGAAGATCCGCGAGGCGGCGGCGCACTGGCTCGTGCTCATGGAGGCTTACCTGCTCGAGCAGACGCCGGCCCCGGCCGCCGCGCCGGCGGCGACCGCGGCGGCGACCGGCTTCACCCTCAACCTCGGGTTCAGCTTCAGCCTGCCCGACGTCAAGACCGGCGCCGGCGAGTTCTCCGATTCCGGCGCGATCCTCGTGGTGGATGATGACGAAAGCAGCCGGGAGATGCTCATCCGCCGGCTCGAGCGCCCCGGCTACGCCGTCTCCGGCGCCACCAATGGGCTCCAGGCGCTGGCCCTCGCCCGCAAACAGCGCTTCGATCTCGTCATGCTCGACATGATCATGCCCGGGCTCGACGGCTTCCAGGTGCTCGCCAAGCTCAAGGCCGACCCTGCCCTCCGGGACATGCCCGTGATCATGCTCTCCGCCCTCGACGACGAGAATGGCATCGCCGCGTGCATCGAACTGGGTGCCGAGGATTACCTCGCCAAACCGTTCAACCCGGTCTTCCTCCGCGCGCGGATCAGCGCCTGCCTCGAAAAAAAGCGCCTCCGGGACCGCGAAGTCTCCCACCTGCGCCGGATCGAGGAGGAGCAGCGCCGCTCCGAGGAGCTCCTTCACATCATCCTCCCCCGCGATGTCGCCGCGGAACTCAAGGCCACCCGCGCCGTGCAGCCCCGGCGCTTTGAGGGCGTCGCGGTGGTCTTTTGTGACATCGTCGGGTTCACCGCCTGGTGCGAACGCCACTCCCCCGAGGAGGTCCTCTCCTTCCTCGAAGGAATGGTGGAGTCCTTTGAGCGGATCACCGGTGAGCATTCGCTCGAGAAGATCAAGACCATCGGCGATGCCTTCATGGCCGTCGGGGGCATGCTCGTCCCGCTGGCCAATCCCCCGCTTGAGGCGGTGCGTTGCGGGCTGGCGATGGTCGCCGCCGCCCGCCAACACCCCGCCAACTGGGAGGTCCGCGTCGGCATCCACCACGGGCCCGTCATCGCCGGCGTGGTCGGCCGCACCAAGTACCAGTATGACGTATGGGGCGACACCGTGAACACCGCGATGCGCATGGCGCAGGCGGCGTCCCCCGGCAGCGTCTGCGTCAACGGCGACACCTGGCAACTCCTGCGCCAGGCCTGCCGCGGACGGCCGCAGGGGCGCCTCCCCATCAAAGGCAAGGGCGAACTCGAGGTGTTTCAGGTCGAGGCGATCGGCGATCCACTGCCCGCGCCGGGGCAGGTTGGCTGACCGGTCGCAACCCGGCGCCGGTGGGAAAACCAGCGGAGGCCGGTTTTCACGCGGGCTCAAAGGGAATGAATAGACCCGGCGGCCGCCTCATCCAACAGAGGATGAACCGTGCGCGCTGTCTCCTACCCCTTGCCCTCCTGCTGCTGGCCGTTCCGCCCGCCGGCGCCCTCGAGCCGGCCAACCCCCACGCCAACCCGCGTGTGCGGGCCATTCTGGCGTATGTGGCCGGCTTGGAGGCACCCACCAACGGCCACATCCTCTCCGGCCAGTTCGCCGGCTTCGGGCGCGGCGCGAACACCCGCCTGATGGACCAGGTGCACGACCGCACCGGCCAATGGCCGGCCTTGATAGGGGTGGACTACGCTGATTTCGAGCACGGCAGCCTCACGACCCAGGCGCCGAACCAGGCCGCGATCGCCTACTGGAAGGCCGGCGGCCTGGTCACCGTCAGCGCCCACCTGTTCAACCCCGCCAACCCGAACGGCGGCGGCCTGCGCGACAAGGGAGCGGACCTCGCGGACCTGCTGGATCCCGGTTCCCCGGCCCACACCCGGTGGATGGGCGAACTCGAACTCATCGCCGCGGGCCTCAAGGAGTTGAAGGAGGCCGGGGTTGTCGTCCTCTGGCGGCCGTTTCATGAGATGAACGGCGGCTGGTTCTGGTGGGGCGCGAAGGACCCCGCCGCCTTCATCCGGGTCTGGCGGCACATGTATGATTACTTCACCACCTCCAAGGGCCTCGACCACCTGATTTGGGTTTACAGCCCCAACCACGGCGACAAGACGGCCGCCTATTATCCCGGCGACAACTACGCCGACCTGGCCGGCCTGGACGCCTACACCGATTTCGTGGACCCCGCCCACATCAAGGGTTATCCGGCCATCGCCGGCCTCAAGAAGCCGTTTGGCTTCACCGAATACGGACCGCACGGCCCCCAAAACCCGCCGGGGGACTACGACTACCGCCGCCTCCTCTCCGGTCTCCGCCAGAACTTTCCGCGCGCGGTCTTCTTCATGAGCTGGGACGGCCAATGGAGCCTCGCCCGCAACCAGGAGGCCGCCACCATGCTCGCCGATCCCGCCGTGGTGAACCGCGCCGCCCTCCCCGCCGGCCTCGCCGGCCCGGGGCGATAAGGCTGCCCCGGGGGCCAGGCATCAAGCAAATCTCCATAACCGGCGGCTCAAGAAGCCTGCGGGGTGCTGGACTGGAGGCCCGCCCTCACCCCGACCCTCTCCCCCGGGCTTGGCATTACCCACATTTTTCCCCACAAAAAGCGAGCGGCGTCTCCCCGTGCGCCAGAGATGGCCAGGGATGGCCGAAATCCCAGCCGCCGCGTAGCGTCGGCCCGATGGCAGCCGTGGACCTCGGCCCACGGTTTTGCGCCATGCTGCGCCTCGCGCCATGCTGGGGGGGCGCACATCCCCAATCCCAAAGGGATTGCGGCCTCAAAGCCCAGGGTTGCGATTCGCAACCCTGGGTCCCCTGCACCGCAGGCCATCAGCCCTGCAAGGGCTGCGGCCGGAACCCCGGTCTCCCGCGCGCACCTCCCGGCCGGAACCGCGTTGCGGTTCAGGAATCCTTCGACCCCGCGACCCAAGGTAGGCGCTGGGGCGCCAACCTTGGGCTTTGAGGCCGGAAGCCCGTTGGGCTTCTTGGCGATGCACCCCGCATCCCGGCACGACGGTCGTCTGCACCCTCGCCTCCCCGCCGGCCTCGCCGGCCCGACGCGCTGAGCGGGCTCCTCGGCGCGCCTCCCCGCCCGCGCACCCATGCGTCACTGACAGAAGGTCCGCACGAAATCGCGGTAAACTGCGTCGGCGATCTGATAATACCCGCTCGTGGCGGGATGGATCCCATTGGTCCCCCGCACCTCGGTGGTGGAGTTGCGCGAGTTCACCGGCGCCAGGCCCGTCTGCATGTTGTACTCGCTGTCGAATTGGGGGGCGACGTCCACGAACCGGCAGAAGCCGCTGTTCCCCGGGAGATCACACAACTGCTGGTAGGCCAGGCGCACCCCGTTCAAGGTTCGCAGCAGCGGGTAGTACTGGGCATATGTGCCTGTCGCCCCGTAGTTCGCGCCCAACCCCCCGCTTGGGCTCGGCACCTCCATGCCGACGATCCGCACCAGTGCGTTCGGAAAATCCGACCGCAATTGATTGATGAACACCTGCGCCTCGTTCTGGAAAGCCAGATGGTTGCTCGCGTAGGCGTAGTTCGGGCCGGGCAGGCCGTTCCACCCAAGGAGCACATAAACCACACTCAGGTTGGTCGCGCCCACCAGGCCCGAAAACCCGGCGAACGAAAAGCCGTTCGTGTTGTTTAGGGGGCTGAGAATGGTGGGCGAAACCGAAGTGTATGAGATGCCGGAGGTGTGCGTCCCGCCGCCGTCGGCCGCGTCATAGGCAAGGGTGCCGCTGGCACCCAGGTTGCTGATGACTCCGCCGTTGTATCCCAGCTTCAACGCGTTGCCTGCGACCGCCATCAACCGCCA